>Ga0265338_10001137_pt1 | contig 44042 bp, 33 predicted proteins | sample 42126metaG_FD_193579 | JGI IMG/M metagenome (GOLD analysis project Ga0265338, IMG submission 193579) | Rhizosphere microbial communities from Carex aquatilis grown in University of Washington, Seatle, WA, United States - 4-21-26 metaG | ecosystem: Host-associated > Plants > Roots > Rhizosphere... | reverse complement strand
TATCTTGGTCAGACGCCGCTCTGTAAGTGTCAGGCAACAGACATGATAACTCCTGGTGATTATACAATTAGCTTGGTGCCACTGGATAGTTCGCTTCAAGAGTTTCAGGAGAAAGTGACTATCTCTGAGGGAGTGCTGACAGTAGTTGATAGAAAATTCGGACAAAACGGGCAGTCAGAGGGAAGTATCATTTCGTTAACTCCCCTTGACGATCAAACTACTGCGCAGCTTGAAGTTGTTTCGTTTCCTCAGGATGCACATGTGTCTCTTGATGATCAAGATATTGGTACAACGCCTCTTTTTTACCGCAATCCAACAGAATCAGATCACGATTTGGATATCAGCAAAGAAGGATATACTGATAAAGATCTCAAAATCCGGACACCCCTTGGCTATAAATTAACAGTAACTGCCTATTTAAGTACTGATACAACAATTCCTCCAACCCCAACTCCTGTGCCATCACCTGCTGTATCACAAACACCGACTCCTGCGCCAACGGGTACAAAGACGGTTGTTATTCTTAGTACGCCGACAGGATATCTTTGGGTAAGAGAAGGACCGTCTCTTTCTGCAAGTCAAATTATACAAATAAAACCAGGTCAAACATATCCATTAATTAGCGAAGTAAGTGGATGGGATGAAATTACTCTTTCCGACGGCACAACAGGATGGATTAGCGCGCAGTATGCAAAGAAAGAGTAAATCGCTTAAGCGGAACTATATGCGGAGACAAGCTATATGAAGTATTTGGTTTTATGTAATAAAGTAGGTGAGAACGAGGACAATGATTGTCCAAATAACTACTGAGACGAGGAGCGGTCTATCAGAAAAAAGAAGCCGTTCAGGACTCTCTCCTTCTTGTTTTTCATAAATCCGTTGCAGGTACCGCATAATTCCATACGTAACAGGAACAATGGTCACCATGAGCCATTTGCGTTGCAAATAGGTTCCCAATGCCTCCGCAGGGAAAAAAGTGAGAGTAAACTGCAGCCCTCCGGGGTTTTCTAAAAAAGTAAAAAGTGCATAGGAAATAAATGTTGAAGTTGCAAAAATTGACAGATAAATATCAAGCAGTTTATCAGTGTAATGAGAAAGTGTTTTTCGTGTCGTGATTGGTGTACCGTCATGATGAGAAAGTAACGCTATCTCTGATCTGCGTTTTCCGATAGCAAGGAACATGGACAATGAAATAACCGTTAAAAGAAGCCATGCGGAAATATGGGTGTTGCTGATAACTTCTCCAGCAAAAACACGGAGCATATAGCCAGCAGCAAGGGTGATGATATCAATAATTTCAATATGTTTTAAGAATGCAGAATAACAGAGGTGAAGAACATAAAAAGTCATAACAATAATGAAAAATCCTGGATTAAGCAAATAACTTATCAAAAATGATCCAACCGCCAGAACTGCCGCTATCGCAATTGCAAGATTAATTGAGACATCATTATGTGCAAGGGGTCTAAGTCTTTTGAAAGGGTGCAACTTGTCTTTCTCAATATCAAAGATATCATTAACTATATAAATAGAACTGGAAACGGCACAGAAGATAAAAAATCCGTAGGTGACAATTAAAAATGTTTCTCCATCGAAAAGCTGTCCACTGAAGAGAACTGCTCCATAGACAGCGAAATTTTTTATCCACTGTCTCGGGCGGAGCAGGCGTATGATATTACGTGGTGAGTTTTTCATTTTTCTTATTGGTAATTGAGTGCAAAAAGAATAATGCGCCTCCTGTAATTGCTATAACCATAAGAATTGCAAATACTTTGCTACGGCTTTCCAAGAAAAAGGAAAGCATACCTAATATACCAGAGATACACCAATAAAACAATGCGATTTGTTTTTGATTATATCCTAGTTTAAGAAGAATATGATGAAGATGCTTTTTATCGCCATGAAACGGAGATTTTTTGGCAAGAAGTCTACGTACAATTGTGAATGCAAAGTCCACAAGCGGTACTCCCATGACAAGAATTGCTGTTGCTAATTTAGCACTGGTGAGGATTGAAGCGACTCCCAACAAGAGATACAGAGAAGTTGCGCCAAACCCCGGGAAAATTTTTGCCGGATAAAAATTGAAAAAAAGAAAACCTATTGCAGCCCCTGCGATAATAAAAGAAAGCTGTGCATCAACTAGGCCTCCCCACCCTGTTGGATCAAGTTTGAGACTTAAGATGCCGATTACTAATGCCGAAATGGCAACAATGCCTGGCATTTGTCCGTCTACTCCTTTGCTCCAATTAAGCATATTCATTACCCAGATAAGCCATAGCACAGAAATAATGTCTGATAGCAGAAGAGAAAAATGTAAAGAAAGGAGGGTAAAAAGAGGGGTATTAAGATGGAGAACTCCCGTGCCGAACGGATTGGTAATGTATCGGATGCTTACTCCGCTTGCCACAACGATTATAGCGGTAAGTATTTGTACAAGAGTGCGGATATAGGGAGAAACATCTTTTGCTTGCGCGTTAAGTTTATCATCAATGAGCCCAATGCTTAGTGCCAGGAAGGCCGCAATAAAGATCGCAATCATAGTCTGATTGAAAGCGATAAAAATAAGACTCGTTAAAAGAGCACCAAAATATAGTGGTATTCCTCCGCCGCGGGGAATGGGTTTGGTATGAATAATTCCTGGATGTTTGTGTACTTTCGGATCATCCAGAAGTCCGATTTTTTTTGCAAAAGGAATGGTAAAAAATGTTAATACAGAAGTGATCACTATGGCAGCAAGAAATGGTAACAAAGCAACTGTTGCAACGTTTGGCATAATTTATTATAGAATGATCTGTAAAGTCCGGACAACAAAAACAAGTAATAAAAGAGATGCAAGAAGGGTAGTAATGCCAAGAATACGGGAGACCAGTGGCATTGCGATATAGAGTTTACGCATAAGAGTATAGTTAAAAAGAAAGAAGAAGGCAGTTATTACAATGGGTATGAAAAATTCAAATTTTGCTCCAAGTCTATCTTCACCCCAAGGGAGTTGGTTGAAAAGCGGCACGAGTGGTGGAAGTTTTAGATAAAAAAGTGCCAAAAGTAGTGAGGAAAACACAAAAAAAATAAGGGAGAATGTCATCCCCCATCTGATAATTTTGTCTGCTTTTGTTAAATTAGAAACTTCGCTCATAAATTGTTGCTCCAGGTATGTTGTACCGCATTATATAAAGTGGCAGAGCAAACGGCAAGAGTGAGGTTTCTTTAAGAGCAATAATATAGAGTGGTTTTTGCTGATTGATCTCCTGTTGAATTTGGGGAATCGCGTTATTTTGGGTTATATGATAAGCAACAGTATATTTGCCAATTGGTAATTTGTGTGCCAGGGTATAGATTTGCGGGCTGTCTCCCCAGATAAAAACATCTTGCTGAGGTGTCGTATGCTGAGCGATGAAGGATGCCAAAGCATAATCACGTGGCGTGTTGGGATCAAAAAATGATTGATAGGTAACAACACTCTCTTTACCGGTTACGAATTGTATTGCATTGGAGTAATACAAATAGGATTTTGAATAACTGAATTGAAACTGAGAGCAAATAATAAACAATACGATGATAAAAGCGGCGGCAGTACCCAATCGACTTTTTATATTTTTTGTTGCAAAAAGTAATCCAATCAGCAAGCAAAGACTTGGCAAAAGAACGATGACATAATGAGTATAGGGACGTTCCGAGAAAAATACATTAAAAAGTGAAAAGAGCATCCAGAGTCCAATAAAAAGTGTGGGTTTGCTTATACGGTTACGCTGCCAAACAAGAAGACTAATACCAAGAACAAGCAAAAGACATTTGAGTATGAGTAATCCCTGAGGAATTCCCAGTAAGCTATTGCCCCAACTCACATAATTAACGTTGCCGGAAAAGACGGCTTGGAAGAAATCATGCAAAGCATAATTAAATGTAAAATACACAACTGTAATCAAAAACGGCAACAAAAATCCGAGAATTAAGTATCCATAATTAAGCATTAAGGGAGTATCTTTTATGAAATACTTTTTAATAGCATGAAGAGAGATTTTTTCAGGGAGTTTTATTATGATAAGGAAGAGAAAGAATGCTGCAAAATCAAATACGGCTACGATTTTGACCAGAAAGGCAATGCCCAGGAGAAGACCGGCTATAAAAAATGAGAAGTGTTTAGTTTTAGCTTTATTTGTAATGTGATAGATCAGCAGTCCTGCTGAAATGGTAAATGGGAGCAGGAAGACTTCGGCATTGGCGATGTCTCCTTCAAGAAGTGGCGTTCCCAACAGAATGAGGAACACAGCTGTTGTCAGGATACTTATCCAAAGTTTGTCAAAAAGTTTCTTACTCAAAAGAAAAAATACTACAAGTGAGAAGATTCCTCCGATGAGGGAAATAATTTTTACCGTTCCCTGATCCCCCTGTGCAAGTGCATAAACAATATAAAGAAGCGGTGGTTTGTTGTCCCAGATATCTCGATAAAGAAGGTGTCCATGATTAAGGGCTTGCCCGACAACTTCATAAACACCTTCATCTCCATACCAATATGGCTCAATAATTGAGGGGAGCCGGAGAAAGAAGAAAATAAGACACAACAGGATTATGAGCCATGATGTTTTTGTTTTTTCTAATTTAGCGAGGAACTTCATGAAAATAATTATTAATATCTAATTTCTAATGCCTAATTAAATTCTAAATGTTCAAAATACAAATGGCAAATCTCTTATTAAATATTAGAAATTAGGATTTAGAAATTTTACATTAGGCTTTATCTGTCACTTTATATTCTAACCGTTTGCCGAACATGAGTTGTGTATGAGAGATAAGTGCCGGGAGTGCTGAGAGGAAGAAGCCGACAATAGGCATAAGTAAGAATTCAAATGGGAATAATACTTTTCTATAAAAGGGAAGATGTTTATTTGAGGGACGATTCTTGTAATCAATAAAGAGCATTGCCAAAAGCGCAACCAGTGCGATGCTCAGTATTGAACCGGCAAGTTGCGGCAAGCTAAATCCAAGTGCTGTGCGGGAATAGACAGGGTTGATAATTGCCATGACGTTAGCAGCGATTGTGATAATAAACCAATAGGAAGGCCAAAGAATATGATCGAGGAGGACATTTAACATAAGAACAGTTTTGCGGTAAAACGGTACGCCTGGAACGGTGAACCACCATTTGATAAAGAGCGGATTATCGGAAACTCCCCAGGACCAGCGTCTTTCTTGATGATATTTATTTTTGAGACTGTTGATATAGCTATTTGAAAGCGCAGCATCCATGGAAGTTTTGAGATAAATCGGCTCAACCCAGATATTGCCTTTCTTCAGATAAAATGCTTTGAAGAAAATCCGATAATCCTCAGGAATGACATCCACATCCCAGAAATCAACATCCTTTATAAGTTTCATTGATAATGAATAGGTTGCATGCGTAAGCAGTCTGTCTCCTTGTGTGAGGAGCGCCATGCGGTAAAGATTGCCGAAGAATGATGTGATACGGGTGGGCGCCGGCACTTCCCAGATATTGTTGTGAAAGACAATTGCTGATTGCCAGAATTTATTGTAGGGTCTGGGATCTGTGAGAAATTTATATGTCAAATACGCGAAATATTGTCTATCAAAAATAGAATCGGCGTCAACTGAAGAAATTGTTGTATAGTTAATGTCAAGTTCTCCTTCTTCACAGAGTTTTTGATATGCGACCCGTCCTGCATACGCTTCATTGGAGGATTTCCCTTTTACTTCTCCAGGAACATCAGGATGATAAGTTGCCATGATGGTACCGAAGATATGTTTGTATTCTTTTATTAAGATATCTCCACGATGTTTTGCCTCTTCCTCACGTTGTTCCATGGCAAGAACAATGTGCAATTGTTTGGCCGGAAGTGTTTGCTGCGCAAGTGCATCAAGCGTTTTCCTCAGCTTCTCAACGGATTCTTTGTAATTGAGAATTATCAAAATATGATTTGTCTCTGCGGCATGAGCAAGTTTTTTTGCCTTTGCATACCAATCATCCTTCTCCGCTTGTTGAATTTTTCGTGATGCAATAGTTGCGGTGACAACAAGAAAAAATGATTTGAAGAGCCAATAGACATCAAAAAAGAGAATGAAGTAGGCAAGCAATGTCGGTATAAGCAATGAACCCCAGAAAGGTGAGAGGATAATCATCCAGGCGACAAAACCAGGAAGAATTTCCAATATTCGTCTGGTTTTTATCGGATAGCGAGTGAAGATGGTTTCAAAAAAACTCGTCATGGGATAAACGTAAAAGATAAAATGTAGAACCTAAAAGTGTTTTTAGTTTTATCTTTTAAATTTTAAGTTTATTAAACATAGTATAGACGTTTTTGTCTGTCTGTTCCACAAGTTCTTCATAGGAGACGTTTTTGATACCAGCAATGAAGCGTGCAGTGAGTATAGCATATTTAGGTTCATTGCGTTCTCCACGATGCGGTATTGGCGTGAGATATGGTGCGTCTGTTTCGATGACTATTTTATCAAGTGGTGTCAGTTTTGCAAGCTCAGGCAGTGCAATGGTTTCTCCCGGCGCAAGACCTTTGTAGGTACTGTTGCCGTCAAAGCCGATTGAAAATCCAAGAGCAAGTGCATCATGTAGCACCTCTTTTGTTCCTGCAAAACAATGAAACATGCCGGGAGTATGCAACAATAAATTCTTATGTTGTTTGAGAATCCTTATGACATCTTCTCCTGCTTGACGATTGTGAATCTGCAGGGGGAGTTTGGCCGAATGTGCAAGTTCGATTTGCTGAATGAATATTTTTTTTTGCAGCGTGGGATCAACGATGCCATTTGATTTATATTTATAATAGTCCATTCCGATTTCACCAATTGCAAGAACTTTTGGATGGTGAGTTAATGCTTCAAGCTGTTCGAGCCAGAAGTCGTCATTGCGAGGATCCTGTTCTACCTGAGACGTGGCAATCTCTTTTTTATGGGATTGCTTCGCTTCGCTCGCAATGACGGAAGAGTTTTCTCCCTGCTCAACAACATTAGGATTCTTTTCAATTTTATCTGCGTGATGGGGATGGACGCCGACGATTGCGTAGAGCTTTTCATACTTTTGCGCAAATTCTACTGCTTTGCTGCTTGAAGAGATTTGTGTGCCAGTATTGATAATTGCCGTTAGTCCTTCCTCAAATGCTTTTTTGATAACTGCATCGTAATCATTCTCAAACGCTTTGAATTGGAGATGGCAATGGACGTCGATCATACTATTATTTTACTAAGTTCTTCATAGTTTGAAAATTCATATTCAGGATTAAGTTTTCTTAATGAATCAAAATCATAATACAATGTATTATCTTTTGGTAGAAAAAGCGCAGTATCACATCCTGCAGCTTTTCCCATCCGTATATCTCCACTCGAATCTCCGACCAGAAGCATATTTTCTACTGGTAGATGTAATTTTTTACTCGCGTTTAGTACACCTTCAGGGTCAGGTTTAGCATTTTTGACATCATCAAACGTTATGATCAATGGGAAATAATTACGAAGATTTGTTTGATCAAGCATCATATCGATATACCATTTAAAAGCAAAACTGATAAGGCAAAGTTTTATGTTGTTTCTATCTAGTTCTTCCAGAACTTCCCGAGCTCCTTCGAAGAGCTGTACATTAGTAAAATGTTTTCTTATACCTTCAAAGTAGTAATTGCGGAATTCTTCAGCAGAAGGGAAATTGAAGTTTCTTGTAATTGTTTCTTCTGATTTGCCAAAGCATTCAGAACCAATTTCCTTATTAGATAAATGAATATTATACTTTTTTAAAGCGTAGTCATATGCTTTCACGTAGTATAAGAGGTTATTTGCCAATGTGCCATCGAAATCGAAAAGAATTGCCTGATATTTCATAAACGGGGGAATAACGGTTTTTCACTTTTAATTTTTGGTCCTTTGAATTGCTCAAGGATTTTGTCAGCGGTCTCGGGAAGGAAAGGTTGAAGAGCAAATGCAATGTTATTAATTTGTCTTACATATTCTCTTAATAATTGTTTAACGCCTTCTCCTTTTTTTAGCCAAGGCTTATCTTCACTGAGTTGCATATCAAGAGCTTTAACTTCTTTCCAGATTTCTTCTACGGCAAGATTAAATTGATAATTTTCAAGATGTGTTCTATATCCTGCAACTTCTAAAGATTGCGTTAATTCAGTAGAGGGATGTTTTGTGTTTGAAAAATCTAAATCGTTTGTCTCGCAAAGTTTCGCAACGCGTGCCACGAGATTTCCCAAGCCGTTTGCAAGATCTGCGTTATATGTTTCTCTAAATTTTGCCCAAGAAAAATCACTATCTTCGGTTGGATTGATTTTTGCGAGTAAATAGTATCTGATCGCATCTGTACCATACTTTTCAGCTTCCTTAATTGGATCAATGGTATTTCCTAAGCTCTTGCTAATTTTTTGTCCATCAACAGTTAGAAAGCCATGAATGAATATTTGTTTGGAAGAAGGAAGTCCCGCTGACATAAGCATTGCTTGCCACATTGCTGCTTGTTGGCGAACTTGGTCTTTACCGGCAAATTGAACAACCGGCCAATAAGCTTCAAATTGTTTCATGTCTTTTGGCCATCCAATTGTAGAAATATAATTGATAAGCGCATCAAACCAAACATACATGACATGATCTGGATCATCTGGTACATCAATGCCCCAAGGCATTTTTGCTTTTAATCTTGAGATACTAAAGTCTTGTAGCCCTTGTTCTGCAAACATTTTGATTTCATTTAATTTACTTGAAGGGATTACGAATTCTGGACTCTTTTTGTAGAGTTCAAGAAGCGCCTTTTGGTATTTAGAAAATTTGAAGAAATAATTTTCTTCTTTGTAAATTTGTATTTCAAGCTTTGGATGGAGAGGACATTTGCCATCAACTAATTCTGAGTCAGTTTTTTCAAGTTCACAGCCGACACAATACTTTATTTTATAGAGCTTTTTATAAATATCTCCTTTCTTCATGCATAGTTCCCAGAATGTTTGTGCTGCTTCAATGTGATGCTTGTCTGTTGTCCGTATGAAGTTTGTATAACTCAAATTTAACGCATCTTTTAATGCGCGGAACTTTAGCGCGTATTCATCACAGTATTCCTGGGGAGATTTTCCCAGTTCTTGCGCTTTCTGATAGATCTTTAATCCGTGTTCGTCGGTACCAAAATTATAGATGACATCATCACCTTGCAAACGATGATATCGTGCAATAACATCAGCCTGGATTTCTTCGAGTGCCAGCCCGATATGTGGTTCTGCGTTAACATATGGGATAGTTGTTGTGATATAAAATTTTGCCATAGGATATTCATAAATTGTATCACACTTGTGAGCACAATGCGAGGCTATTTTTTATTCTTTTTTATTGGAAACAAAAAGTTCCAATGTGACAAAAAGTGCAAAGAGGAGAAGTAAAAAGAAGAGGTTAGTCAGATGATTCAGCCGGAAGGTAAGATAAACGATCACAAAACTTCCTATCAATATCCCATGTATTTTGCTTTTGAATGCACAAGACCCAATGCCAAAAAGAGAGAGCCACAGAAGAACAAAGAAAAGAATCATTGAAGGGAGGAAAAAAAATCTTTCCAATGGAAATGACACTGGAATGGAAAGTTCAGAAAGAGAAAAGATGGTCGTAGGTGCAGAAAAATATACAAGAGCAGCAAGCCCAATCAAGCTGATTATACCAATGATAAGTAATGAAAGTCGTCTTTTCCGTGATGATCTCATGAGTGATTTAGAGAACTTGTCCATTAAGGGCAAGTACTACTTACCGGGTAACATGATTGGGTACTACTACAGTATTGCTCACCCGAAGCAGCACAAGATTGAGCGCTAGCCGGTGTAGCGGCAGCAGGGCAAGTACTACTTACCGGGTAACATGATTGAGTACTGCTACAATACTGCTCACCTGTAGCAGCGCAGGATTGTTGGCTGGCACCATTGCCAGTCCCTGTTCCTCCACCGAATCCAGGTATTTTTAATATATCAAATCCTATAAGCTGCAGGAAGACAAATGCGAAGATAAGAAATACGAGGCCGACAATAGCTGCAATCAATTGATCTCTTCCATTTTTTACTTGTTCGGGATTCCCTTGAGAGGTCATCAGTTGATATCCTGAACGGATAATAAGAAGAAGAGCGATACCACCCGAAGCGCTCAGAAGAATACCAAATATTGTCTTGATAAATCCAGCGGGATCTGTTTCAATCGCTCCAAATGCAGAATCAAACGATGTACATTCTCCATTTTGCCAGCCACCAGTACCACATGGCGGGGAGGGGGGATTAAGAGGAGTTCCCGTAATTGGGTTATAACAGCCAATGTTTGGGATCACTTGATTAAATGCTTTAATGCCCGCAAGTGGTATATTAGTATAATCAGGATCACTAGGTTTTGAATTTTGCCCGCATAAATTGTCTCCACAATCATAAGAATAGTATTCATTTAGTGGATTTCCATCCGGATCAAGTTTTACATTTTTTGCTATACAGACGATTTGTGACCCATTGCAACTACAGTTTGTACTATTGACGCATGATACACTCTTCCAGTCGCTAGGATCAGTGCCATTACCGGTTGTCGGTCCGAAAGGAGCAACATTCAGAGGGATGGGTGTAGCACTGTCCACACACTTGTCTTCCAGATTGTGACAGGCTCCTGGACCGTCACCTGAACCATTTGCACAAGTCCAGCTATTATTATTTTGGCCGACGACGCCATTCTTATCACAGGTACATTGTGCAACACAAGCTGCTCCACGTACAGCATTTACCGTACCGCTTGGGAAATGAGCATCAGTAAAAATGTTAGTACTTGATACACATTTTTTTACAGTAGAATCACTACCGCAAGACTGTTTGTATTCATCTGGCTTACCATTAACAAGTTTAGTGTTGTTATAACAATAGACGTTCTGTTTATCCTTTCCATTAGTATCTCCGCACTGGCAGGATATGGCGTTTTGTCCATTTGGAAGTTTTACTTGACTCGGATTATTGGTACAGGCAACTCCTTGGTAGGTAATCGATGGTGTTGTTTGTCCAATACACTGCCCTGTGTGAGTATTTATTTTAGAGCACCGTGCTGGTAATGTATAAATTGTATTCGCCTGAGCTGTTACACATCCGTCCGCGTCACTGCCGCCATTTTTTGAATATGAATCAGAACAAGAACCTTTATAGCCGTCAGTGCAGGTATACCCATTATAATTGGCACCGGCAATCCCTTCTTGATTACAAGTGCAGTCTACGGCTTGCACTTGTTGATTGAGAAGAAACGGAGTTTGGAGGAATACCATCAGCAGAAAAATAGAGGAAAAAGAAAAAATGATTACTTTTTTCATGGTTTTGGTAGTGAGGAAATATCGAAATAAAGCACCGTGTAAAAAATACATTCTCACCTCTCCAGCATGGCAAAAAAATAGGGGAAAAGCAAGTATCTTGACAAGTGCTGGCACTCGTGTTATATTATTGCTAATTCGAATTCTTTATGCATAATTTAACGCAGCGGCAAGTCGAGATTCTTCGAAGCGTTATCGAAGAATATATTGATACTGCCGAACCGGTTGGCTCGGAAACAATTGAAAAGAAGCATAATTTGAGTGCTAGTCCAGCAACAATCCGTAATGAAATGGTCAAGCTCTCAGAATATGGTTATCTGAAAAAACCGCATTCTTCAGCAGGGCGTATCCCAACGGCAATGGGCATGAAGTTTTACGTCCGCGAACTGATGAAAGAAAAAGAGCTTTCAACTGTTGAGGAAGTAGCGCTCAAAGAAAAAGTGTGGGATTATCGTGAGCGGATGCAGCGGTTTCTCAAAGAGACAACCCGTTCGCTTGCTGAAAAGACCAATACTTTAGCAATTGCGACAACTGATGAGGGTGAGATGTATGCATCAGGTTACGCAAATATTCTTGAGATGCCGGAGTTCTTTGATATCGATGTCACCAAGACGCTTCTTGAAGCGCTTGATGAATATGACGGTTTTGCAAGCATTTTTACCAGTGCAAATGCAGATGAGGATATTCATGTGTTAATTGAGGATGAGTTGGGAACAAGTCTTCGCGGACCTTACGGATTTATCTTTACGGAATACACGACACCGATGAATGTCCGAGGAAGAATTGGGGTTTTGGGTCCCGCGAGACTACAATACATGTCAATCATCCCGACCGTCCGCTACTTTGCGGAATTGATTAATAGCAGTGCTAAGGGATGGTAAAGTTAGGGACTAGGGATTAGGTGTTAGGGACTAGAAGTTAGTTTGTTTTTATAAAAATGACGAAACAGAATGATGAACAAAAGAAAGATGAAGAGTTAGAAGTAGAAACAGATGGTGAAGAAGCTGTCAACGAAGTTGAAGAACTGAAGCAAAAAGTTGAGGAGTTTGAAAATAATTACAAGAGAGCATTGGCAGATTATCAGAATCTGCAGAAACGGGTGCAAGAGGAGAAAAGCGAATGGATCAGATCTGCCAATAAAGAATTACTCTTGCGAATTCTGACTGTTTTGGATACACTGATATTAGCCTATCAGCATACCCAAGATAAGAATGTACAGGTCAGTATTCAACAATTTTTAGATGTCCTGAATTCAGAGGGAGTCACCAAAATTGAGACAGTTGGGCAGAAATTTGATCCCAACACAATGGAAGCAATTGCGACCGATACGGGTGAAGAAGGTATAGTTCTTGAGGAGTTGCGAGCAGGATTTATGATTTATGATAAGTTGCTCAGAGCTGCTCAAGTGAAAGTAGGGAGAAAGTAATTATGGGAAAAATAATTGGTATTGATTTAGGAACAACAAATTCGTGTGTTGCTGTCATGGAAGGTGGAGCACCAAAAGTAATCCATTCTGCAGAAGGACGCAATACTATTCCATCAGTCGTTGATCCAAAGACGCATGTGGTAGGGGACGTAGCGAAGCGGCAGTTGGTTTTAAAACCGAAAGAAACACTCTTCTCAATCAAGCGTCTGATGGGGAAGAAATTCCACGATGCATCCGTTCAGGAAGACATGAAGTGGTTGCCATACACGATCAAAGCTGGTCGTGACGACATGGCAGTTGTTGAAGTTGATGGCAAGACGTACACCCCACAAGAAGTTTCCGCGATGATTCTTCAAAAGATTAAGTCAGATGCTGAGGCGTATCTTGGCGACAAAGTGACACAAGCAGTTATTACCGTTCCTGCATATTTTGATGACAGTGAGCGCCAGGCGACCAAACAAGCCGGTGAGATTGCAGGACTTGAAGTTTTGCGTATCATTAATGAGCCGACAGCTGCAGCTTTAGCTTATGGATTAGATAAAAAGAACGCTCACACCATTGCCGTTTACGATCTTGGCGGCGGTACGTTTGACATTTCTATTTTGGAACTTGGCGAAGGCGTCTACGAAGTGAAATCAACTAATGGTGACACGCATCTTGGCGGAGACGATTTCGACAAGAAAATTATCGAGTATATTGCTGAAGAATTCAAGAAAGAGAACAATGTCGATCTTACAAAAGATCCACAGGCATTGCAGCGTTTGAAAGAATCAGCAGAGAAAGCAAAAATTGAACTCTCCACTTCTCAGGAAGCACAAATTAATCAGCCGTTTATCACGCAAGGCAAAGACGGTCCATTGCATCTGACAATGACACTGACTCGTGCAAAACTTGAACAGATCGTTGATGAACTCATTCAGAATTCCCTCAAGCCGGTTGAAAAAGCACTCAAAGATGCAAATAAGAAAATATCAGATATTGATGAGATTATCCTCGTTGGTGGTATGACCCGTATGCCAAAGATTGTTGAAGTTGTCAGTAAATTCTTTGGCAAAGAGTCAAATCGTTCGGTCAATCCTGATGAGGTTGTTGCAATTGGTGCTGCTGTTCAGGCAGGAGTACTCGGTGGAGAAGTCAAAGATGTCTTACTTCTTGATGTAACGCCATTGACTCTTGGTCTTGAAACACTCGGCAGCGTCTCAACGCCTTTGATTAATCGCAATACAACCATCCCAACGAGTAAATCTCAAGTTTTTTCAACAGCAGCTGATAATCAAACACAAGTTGAAATTAATGTTTTGCAAGGAGAGCGTCCGATGGCAGCAGATAACAAATCACTTGGTCGATTTATACTTGATGGCATTCCTCCGGCACCTCGTGGTGTACCACAGGTTGAAGTGACATTTGATATTGATGCGAGTGGTATTTTGAGCGTCAAAGCAAAAGACAAGGCATCTGGTAAGGAACAAAGTATCAAGATCACTGGAAGTACTGGTCTCTCCAAAGAAGAAGTTGAGAAGATGACCAAAGAAGCGGAAGCTCATGCAAAAGAAGATGAAGAAAAGAAAGAACAGATTGAAACACGTAATCATGCTGACGCGCTTATCTTTACGGCTGAAAAAGCATTGAAAGATGCTGGTGATAAAGCACCTGAGGATATTAAGAAAGATGTTGAAGAAAAGATTAAAGCATTGAAAGACATTTTGGATAGTGGTTCAAAGGAAGATATTGAAGCTAAAACAAAAGAACTTTCTGATACGCTCCAGAAGATTGGCGAAGCAGCATATCAACAAGGGCAGCAAGCACAGACAGAACCTGAAATTGAGAATGAAGAAAAAGAAGGACAAACCGATGAGTCATCAGAAAAAAAAGAAGATGGTGAAAAACCTGTTGAAGGTGAAGTGGTGGAGTAAATTAAAATTTTTAACTTTACATTGCAACTTTGAACTTTGCATTTATTTAGAAGCGCTCAAAAGCGCTTTTTTTTGTCTACGAGTAGTATAATAGTATAAGATGGAGATTATAGTTTATGGCAGACGGTAAAGATTATTATGACATTTTGGGGGTTTCCAAAAGTGCGACGGCAACAGAAATAAAAAGCGCTTATCGTAAATTAGCTCTGCAGTATCATCCTGACCGGAATAAGACCAAAGAAGCAGAGGAAAAATTCAAAGAAGTAACCAAAGCCTACGAAGTTCTTGGGAATGAAGAAAAGCGCAAGACCTATGATCAATTCGGTCATGCTGCTTTTGAATCCGGCGCTGCCGGAGCAGGACAAGGACCGTTTGGTGGTGCCGGTGGTCCGTTTGGTGGATTTGGCGGGCAGCAAAGTGGTGGGCAATATGGTCCATTTACTTACACATATTCAACAGATGGAAACGGTCAAGGGTTTGATTTCGGAGGATTTTCTGATCCTTTTGAAATTTTTGAGCAATTTTTTGGCGGCGCGGCGGCACGTCCATGACGTCCGGTTTATTCAATTGCCATTAATTTCCATGATGCAGTTCATGGAGTAGAGAAAGAAGTAACGATTGAGAATAAGAAGACAAAGATTAAAATTCCAGCAGGTGTTGATCGTGGCTCAAGAATCAGATTTGATAATTACGATATTCTTGTTGATGTCATGCCGGATAGCAAATTTGCTCGGGAAGGCTATGATATTGTGACAGAGCAGGAAGTTTCTTATCCTAACGCGGCATTGGGGAGAGAATTATCAGTTGAGACAATTGATGGTGAAGTGAAGATCCGTATTCCTGCAGGTACTCAGCCGAATACGTTGATCCGCTTGTCAGGGCGCGGAGTCAAACACATTCGTGACAATGGCCATGGCGATCATTATGTAAAAATTAAAGTAATAGTCCCCAAAAAATTATCCGGAAAAGAAAAAGAACTTCTTGAAGCTTTGCAAAAAGAAGAATCAGGAGAGTCCCCCGAAGAAAAGAAAAACCACAGTTGGTTCTAATGAACATATTTCTTATAAGAATTTCTTCCGCTTTTACGGCGGACTTTATAATTGATTTACCTATATTATTTTGCTATTGTTAAGAGAACATCTGCACATGAATATCCTCCAAAAATATGAAAAATATTTCTATTTAATTATTCTTATTGGTGTTATTATCTATTTCCCAATCTTTTTTAATGGTTCATATGGGACGACTTTTCCTTTATTATTAATACCCCTATTCCGCTTTCACCGTAGTCGAGATTTTCTCCACAATTTTAAATTAGCAAATCTAGTGTCAGACTAATAAGAAAACCAACGTAAGATCTTTAAACTAAAAATTAAAGGAATTTTCAACTGACTTATTTTTGATACATTGACATCATTTAATTTTATTATTATCATAAAATCCAGAATGGCGAAAAATATGAAGTTTAAGCTTTTAGGACTCCTCTTTGCTATCCTATTCTTCGGTTCCTTCACTGTAAACAACGCATTCGCTAGTACAACCGTATTAACCAGTAGCAATGGCATAAATTATCAAATTAACGGCGGAAATGTAGTTTGGGCTGGTCTCGGTTCAAATGGTTCTAATCAAATTTTTCTTTACAATATTGCGAGCGGGACGACAACTCAAGTCACTAATAGCAACTTTGATAGTAATGCTCCGCAAGTCAATAATGGGACAGTAGTCTGGCAACAAAGTCCTGATAGTAGTGGTACTAGATCTGATATCTATATGTATAACATAGCAACCGGGACAACGATCCAAATCACAAATAGTGGCTATAATGCTGATCCACATATTGATAATGGGAATATTGCATGGGATTACAATGATGGTCTAGGTCACGGGGGTAATCAGGGAGTTTATTATTATAATATAGCAAGTGGAAACACAACTTTAGTGCCCAATAGTAAGGGTTTCAATTCTCAAATAGATGGTAATGATATTGTTTGGCAAGGCCCCGACAATGGTGCAGATAGTCAAGTTTATCTCTATGACATAGCAAGCGGGACAACGACCCAAATAAGTAATAATAATTTAACTTACAACAGTAATCCACAAGTCAGTAATCGTCAGGTTGTTTGGACAGGTTATGACGGCACACATTATCAAGTTATCGTTTATAACGAAGCGACTTCGACCACAACCCAAATCACAAATAATAATCTTGATAATAATCCAGCTTTTATTAACGATGGTCAGGTTGTTTATATCGGTGGTAGTCAGGTTTATCTTTATAATATAGCAAGCGGGACAACGACCCAAATCACAAACACTAGTTTCCCTATTAATGATGCAAGAATCAACAACGGGAAAATAGTTTTCGATGGTGGTGCTCCCTGCAAAGGTGGTTGCAATAACGAAGTTTATCTTTATGACATAGCAACCGGAACAACGACCCAAATCACAAACGATAGTAATGATAATGAGAGTCCTTTAATCAGTAGCAATGGATATATAATATGGACAAGTTCAGCAGGACTTCTACTCGCAACTAGTATTGCTCCCAATCCACCGTCTGTTGGAGCAATTACAGTTTCTGTTAACCCTGTTCAAATCAACGCTTCAACCACTGCCACAGCGTCTTTTACCGACACCGCGGGGGGTTCATCCGATACTGCCTCATGGAACTGGGGAGATGGCTCAACAAGCTCTGGTACAGTATCTGAATTAAATGGTTCAGGCTCTGTTGGACCGGATAGCCATACCTATACGTCACTTGGCTCATATACAGTTACCTTAACTATTATTAACGGTGATGATAACCTGAGTGGAACATCTCAAGCAGTCATAGCGGTTATTCCAACAGGGGGATTTAGAGGAGCAAATCTCACTGGTAAGAATTATTCAGGAGCTGATTTAAGTGGACAAAATATCTCAGGAAGCAATTTATCAAATGGAATTTTTAATAATGTAAATTTTACAAATGCAAACCTAAGTGGCTCAAATGGCTCACAAGGCAGCTACACTTCTTCCAACTTTACCAGCGCCAATTTATCAGGAGGAAACTTCAGCAGAGCTAACTTTACTGGAGCTAATTTCACGAATGCAATATTAACGGGAGCAAATGTCTCAAATGCTAACTTTACTAGCGTCAATTTTACCGGAGCAAATCTCAGAGGTGCAAATTTTCATGGAGCAACAATAACAGGAGTTACCTGGTCAAATACGATCTGCCCAAATACCACAAATAGCAATAATGACGGTGGCACCTGTGTCGGGCAAGGTGGCGGATTATAGCAAGCAACTTCATGTTATTTACTCTTGTCTTCTTTATCTATTCTATGCTATCGTTAAAGTGTGAACTGTAATGTCAATGAAATTTCAACAGATTTGGGGTGTTTCCCTAATGATCCTGTAGGATTTGTTCAGAAATTTTATGGTATTGGATTGAGCTTCGTTGCAGGTATTGCACTTCTTGCATTAATCTATGGTGGGTATGTCATTATGACATCACGAGGAGAACCGCATCGTGTTACGATCGGCAAAAGCTATATTTATTATGCGATAGCAGGGCTGCTCCTTGCGATTTTTGGGTATGTGTTTATCCAGACAGTGTTGGTAGATATTCTGCACGTTCCCGGATTCTCATAACGATTCCGTGTTGTTCTGTGTGTAGATATATGTAAAGATAAATATATGAAAAAATTACTGCCCATTCTTTTCGGGACTCTGTTTGTCCTTATTGCTACTGTTCATCCTCCTGTTACGTTTGCAGGACCTCCTAGTCAACAACTTCAACAGGCAGCAACAGACTCCCGTTGGGTGATTGATCCAGAGGTAACTTTTATCGGCAAAAACGCCAGACGTTCAGGAGATCTTCTTAACTGGACACTTCAGAATTATAACTGGGTTTGTGTAAAGCAAGTGAACGCCAGCCAGTGTGACAACAGTAACAATCCTATCGCTAAATACTGGTCAGAGATTGTTCTGTATATCGTTGTACCAATGCTTTTTGTCGTTATCCTTGCGACGTCAATTGTTATTATCATCACTCGCGGCAAGAGTTTGACAATCATGCGGTTTATTCCTCGCTTTATTGCAGTGGTACTTCTTATTGTTTTTTCCTATTCATTAATACAATTTTTTTATCAGTTTACTGATTTAATACAAGGATTTTTCTTGCGGACAGATCCGACTAAGGTATGTCCACCTAATTGTATTTCGGATGCAAATTTACTTTATGTAGGATGGAGTTATAACAATTTTGTAGGGCTTCGTTTGCTTGGTGATCAATATGCAGAGTCAGCATTTATTTCGTTGTTGCTAACCAAATTAACAGCGCTCACCTATTTTGTTATGGTTTTTTTGCTGTTGGTGAGAAAAATTATTTTATGGTTCTTTATTATTGTTTCTCCGATATTTCCAATTCTTCTTCTCTATTATCCGGTTCGCAATACCGGAAAAATCTGGATTGGAGAATTTTTCCGTTGGCTTCTTTATGCTCCGCTTTTTGCCATTTTTTTGAATGGATTAGTATACCTTTGGAGTCACGCAATACCTCTCAATTTTACTAATACCGCGATTGGAAATGCTGCTGCTATTGAATATCCAACTGCGGTTAATATTCTTTTGGGCGGACCGCAACAAGTTGTCTCGACAACCAATAGTGTCAATCTGGTCCAAACGTTTGCATTGTATGTAGTCTCACTTATTATGCTTTGGATTGTGATTTTGCTTCCGTGGATACTTTTACAGATTTTTCTTGACTATGCACAGAATTTTGCGCCAGGCGATACGGCTGTTATGAAAACGTTGGTTAATCTGGCAGGTCGGGGTGGTAGTGGGGGAAATGGTCCGAAACCTGCGCCTGAGGGAGCCGCTATCAATGTGCCTTTTGCAAAGAAATTCGCTGTGCCTATTGATTTGAAGCCTGGTCCAACTGGTGCTGCCAAAGAAATTAATGCTGAGAATGCAAATTTGCATGCAAGCTTTAATCAGCCTATTACTCTGCCCAATGCGAGTGTTAACGCAGCCGTTCTTCGGGTAGCGAGTGTCAAACTTCCCAACATGCGAGATATTGCGAAGTATGATGCTGCTCTCACTTCACGTGATCAATCAAAAATGCAAGATCTGTCACGTTTCAACGAGCAGTTGGCTAGAATCGCAAATCCGATTGTCGTGACTAATACCATCGAGCGGAGTCAAGTGAAAGAAATACGGGAAAGAATTGTTCAGCAAAGCCAACGAGGTAATATGATGGCAAGTTCAGTCATGAATGCCGCACGTGCTTCTTCACGTAGCATGACAAGTCTCTCTAATCAGAAAGTAAAAGATACACTAAAGCAAATTTCAAATCCTGCGTCTGCTCCTAGTGTAAATAGAGAAAAGATGAGCCAATTGAATAGTTTGCTGCAGAAAGAGAGTACACAAAATAAGAATCAGCTTGCATCTGCAGTTCTTTCTGTCAATGAAAAGACAAGTGATAAGGAAGTACAAAAGATCAAAGATCAATTGATGCAATCTCCAAACAGTGCGGTAAGCCGAGCAGTAAACGCAGCAGTCACACATGATGCAAAGTCATCAGAACAAGTACAGAGCATGATAAAGCAGATAGCCAATCCAAGCTCTGTTACAAAGAATGCCGATAAAGAACAAATTGCCAAACTTCGCGGTACTCTTGAGCAAGCAAGCAAAGGCGGCAATGACCTTGCGACTTCTCTCCTTTCAGTGTCAGAAAAGACATCAGTCACTGAGATTGAAGATCTTGAGAAACGGATTCAGTCAGCAAAAGACAAAGGAGAGCCGGTTGCGACAGAAGTTTCGAATCTTGCGAAGAAGACAAACGAGACATCACTGCCAATGGTTAATCGAATTCAGAGTGTCAAGAAAGAGGACTATCAGGCAGTCAAAGATATGTGGAAGCAGAATTATCAGAATATGGAAGTGCCCCCAGGAATAGCAGGCTCGCGGTCAGATTTGATTAAGGACGATATTGCAAATATAGATGAAACAATTGCATTACTCTCCTCACAGGATACTGATAAAGTCCAGCAAGGGATGGATCGGGTGTCCAATTTGTTGCCGGCGCTTTTGGTTGGAGGATTCTCACAGGAAGAAATCGTTGCATATCTGAAAGCAAAACAAGAAGCAGCAAAAGAGGTCTCCAAACAAATCTCTGTTGAGGAAGAAGAAAAAGTGGCAGTTAATGTTAAACCGCAACATGCTCAAGAACAACAGACAATGGCTGCTTCTGTCTCTGAGAGTAATGATGCATCAGATGAAGAAGAATCACCACTTAGTTCACCTGTCTCAGGGGCATCAACGCCAACGCAATTTGCTTCACGACCAGCAGTCTCAAATGATCTTTTATCTTCGGCAAATCTCTCGCTGCCAAAATTATCAGATATTGCCCAGTATGAGACAAGGCAATTGACAAAAGGCAAAGTAGAAGCAAAACGTGCAGAAGAGTTGCATAAAGAACTTGAGAAGATTGCTAATCCTGCAGGCATCACCGGAGACCCTGATCAAGAGAAAGTTGAAGCTCTTAAGCAAAAACTTATTGAAGAAAGCGAGAAAGGTAACACAACAGCGAACAGAATTCTTTCAGCAGCAACGAGTACAACTAAGGGTGATAACACGCAGATTACCTTGCCTAATGCAAATCAAGCACAAACAGTCAGTCAGCAAGACTTTGATGATGTTGAGAAACTCTGGGAAGAAAATTATCATACCCTTCCTGTGCCGGAAGAATATGGAAGTGACAGCAATGGGAGAATGGCATGGATAACCGCTGATACAAAATATGTTGAAGAAACATCAACACTGCTGAGTGCCACGGATACAGAGCAACAGCAAGAAGGACAAAAGAGAGTTGCCAACATCATGCCGATGCTTCTTCTGGGAGGCTTCTCGGCAAGCGAAGTTGTTGGTTATCTCAAAGCAAAACTCACAGCCGGGCAAAACGTCCTCGTAGCTTTGCAAAAAGAAGAAGAAGGAAAAGTTTCTGTTCCTGCAGAATCCGAGCAGAAACAGGAGAATACAGTGCAAGCTGAAGAGAAAAATGATAAATAAGCCGAGAAGAATCAAAAGTATGTACTGATTCTTTATGGGTCTTGTCCTTTTGTAAAATTTAGTATTTAATAGAAAGAGTATATGTTTGGAAGCATTTTTAAGAAAGACGAAAATAATCAACAACAAACACCGCAAGCCGGTGCTGCTAATGCACCACAGACAGATGCACCTGTCCCTGCTCAAAATACGACGGCACCTGTTTCCCAAGATACAAGCGTACCTGCACAGCAGCCTTCTAACCAAAGTGCTTTTTATTCACAGACACCATCAGGAGATTCTTCTCAGCCACCAGCCAATGCATCAAGTGATCAAATGGCAGATATCCCGTCAGGGACTAGTGCCGATCCTGGGACGAATTTAGAAACACCGACACCGCAAACTCCGGATGCAGCTGCACAGACTGATCAAGCAAACCCACCACAAGACGGTACATCTCAAGTTCCTCCAGAGGCAGGACAAGGAGGGGATATGGCAGCACTCAGTCATCTGGATCCGCGAACTGCGCAAGCATTGACCCATGCGCAGGAAGAAACCAGACGAATTAAACAGCAAAATATTGAACCGGAACAATTGCTTCTCGGGCTTCTTTACGACCAGCAAGTCTATAGTATGCTTCAGGAGCAGGGAGCAGATGGCGGCCAGATTTCAAAAGAAATTCAGACAGAGGAAAATATGGGCACCTATCAGGGGCAGCCGACGCTCAGTAAAATTTCTTTGGAAGTATTTGATCAGGCATATCGTGACGCAAAAATGCGCGGCTCGAATTTTGTTTCTCCTGAGGATGTATTGATCGTTCTGTTCTCACCAAATTATAAAACTGCACAATATTTGCAAAAACATAATCTTAAAAAAGAGACAATGGTGGAGAAATTCTCAAAAAGTCCAAATACTGCTTACGGGAAAAGGACAGTCTTGGAAAAATATGGTATTGATCTGACTGAAGAAGCACGAGCTGGCAAATTGGATCCGATTGCAGGACGCGATAAGGAAATTGACCGGATGATCCATGTACTCCTGAGAAGAACAAAGAATAACCCAATTATTATAGGAGAGCCAGGAGTCGGTAAGACAGCATTGGTTGAAGGAATTGCACAAAGAATTGCCCAGGGCAATGTACCAAAAGATCTCCAGGATAAACGTATTTTTCAGCTTGATGTTGCTTCACTGATTGCAGGAGCAAGTCACAGGGGAGAATTTGAAGAACGTTTGCGCGGTGTTATTAATGAAGTACTTGGATCAAATAATCGAATCATTTTGTTTATCGATGAAATTCATGCCTTATTGGGTACAGGTGAAGAAGGCGGCATGAATGCGGCAAATATCATCAAACCGCATCTGGCTCGAGGTCACTTCCAGATAATCGGCGCGACAACTACTACTGAGTATCGCAAAAATTTTGAGAAAGATAAAGCATTCGAACGACGCTTCCAACCTGTTACCTGTGAAGAACCAAGCGAAGAGAATGCGTTTGAGATGCTCAAAATTGTCCGTCCAAAATACGAAAAATTCCACCATGTTACGCTTCCTGACGATGCTCTCAAGGAATGTGTAAAACTATCCAAGAAGTATATCGGTGAACGCTATCTCCCAGATAAGGCAGTGGATCTGCTGGATGAGGCGTCATCTGAAGTTAAATTGCAGATTGATGCAGGCAATAGACCAAGTGGGGATTCGACCGTTAAAAAAGCGGATATTGAAAAGGTTGTGAGTGCATGGACGGGAATCCCGATCACGAAATTGACAGAAGATGAGAGCGCAAAACTTCTTAAGCTTGAGGACAGAATTCATCAACGACTCGTTGATCAGGAAGAAGCAGTGGTTGCGGTTTCAGAAGCAGTGCGTCGCGGAAGAATTGGACTTGCCGCAGCAAACCGTCCGATTGCCTCATTTATTTTCTTAGGACCGACAGGTGTTGGTAAAACAGAACTTGCAAAGACATTGGCAGAGCTCCTTTTCGGACGTGATGATGCCATGGCACGTCTTGATATGTCCGAATATATGGAGAAGCATGAGGTTGCCAAATTGATCGGCGCGCCTCCCGGTTATGTGGGTTATGAAGAAGGTGGTCAATTGACTGAGGCAGTGAGAAAGAAACCATACTCAATTGTCCTGATGGATGAGATTGAAAAAGCCCATCCGGATGTTTTCAATATACTGTTGCAACTTCTTGAAGATGGTCGCTTGACTGATAACAAAGGCAATACCATCTCATTCAAAAATACGATTGTTATTTGTACCTCAAATATCGGCAGTAATCTTATTCAGCAGCAGTTGAGCCAAATAGATCCCAAAGCAAAGAGATCGCCTGAAGATATGGAGAAAAGCTTCAAAGAATTACAGGGGGTTGTCCGTGATGAGCTAACGAAATTCTTACGCCCTGAAGTCCTAAATCGTTTTGATGAGGTCGTTATCTTTAAACCATTACAGCCTGAACATATGGCAGGAATTGCGCGTTTGCAGATAGCAAAAACAGCGAAGCTTCTCAAAGAGCAAGGATATAATCTTCAGATTACTGAGCGGGCAATTGCCCAGCTTGCAAAAGATGGCTATGATCCGGTTTATGGCGCAAGACCACTTCGTAGATTAGTTCAGACAGCAATTGAGAATCCAATTGCCCTTGCCATCATTTCCAAAAAATTTGCGCCGGGAGATACTATTGTTATTGATTACAGCGACAATACCAATGAATTCTTCTTCAGCAAATCAGGTGGAGTTGCAGAAGTTGCTCCAATGACTGATGAGCAGTTCCGCACCTTCCTTATCGAAGTTAAGTCTCCTGAGACGGTTACCAATCTCACTGATAGACAGAAATTTACAGAGGTTCATGATTTGGTTGAGAAGGCCCGGACTGAGAATAACAAGACGGCAACAGCAATTCTTGAAGTGACGATGGCAACCCCACTGGATCAAATCAAATCCATCAGGCAAGAGCTTGATGTTGCCAAGGGCAAAGGCGACAAGATGGCACAAGCACTGTTGGATTTAGCAGCTACAGTTGCACATCAGATTCAGGCGACCATCATGCTCCAGCATATTCTTCTTGAGATAATTCAGCCGGATAAGATTGTTCAGCCGGCAAAGAAGCTTCGCTTTATGCAACTTCATGAAAAAGTTGTTGCGGAGAGCCAGCGGCAGAATCCGCTAGCATTAAAGATCATGGCGGTCAATGAGACAACTCCTGCCAATATCATTGATGAGTTAATGGAAGAATTGCGGATTGGAGCTGCCAATGAAGATGATCTTGCAACAGATATTCTCTCAGCGGTTAATAATGAAATAACAGAAGAAACAGAAGCAGTGCACAATGCAAATCCGACGACAAAGTTTAGAAAAGTATTGCAACAGCTCATCAATCCATTGTATCTTGCTGATCCTGAGGATAAAGCGAAATTCAGCCAACTCAACGATAAAATTTCTCAGGCAAATAAAGCTGGCAATCCTTTGGCTACCTCAATCCTGTCTCTTACGGATACAACTTCAGATGACGATATCAAACAGATACAGAAACAGCTAGAGGCAGCAAAAGGACAAGGGGATGCACTTGCAAAAGAAATTCTTGAGGTTATCAATGAAGCCGTTGAGAGAGAGCCGATCAGGAATCTAAAAAAGACTGTGTTACTCATTAATAATCCTGTGAGTGCAGAAACAGCTCAAGAGCGTGATCAATATACCGAACTACAGACGAAGATCACAGCGGCATCTCAGAAAGGCAGTCAATTGGCAGGCGCAATATTGAGCGTGAAAGCAACAACAACTGACGAAGAGCTGAAGCAACTCCTTAGTCAAATAACAGAAGGACAAGCAAAGAATGATGAAGTTGCTGTAATGATTGCATCTCTTCTTGGTACAGTTCCTGTATCAGATCAGGCTGCTTCAGAGCAACAAGAACAGGAGACTCAAACGCCTCCAGTATCTACTGAGCAGACGACTCAACCGGTAGGTAGTGCGACCGCGCAAGCACCTGTGACTTTCCAGACATCAACAGGTACAGTTGTTCCTCCAGCACCTGATGTAATGTCTCCTCCTGCCGCACCAAATAGTGCAGGTCTCTTTGCACAGCCAGCTACAACAAACCCGAGCGGTCCCGCGATTGTTGATAATACGCCAAGTGGACCATCAGTTAATGACAATGGCTCGATGATGCAGCCAGCCAATGCTTATAATGCCTATAGCTTCTCGGGAATTCCAACAGCCTCCCGCCCCATGGGCTATGTCGCCCCGTCATCTCGCGAGGAAGAAGTAGAGTAAACATTGTATTTTTCCACACCACCTCATATACTAAATGTATAGCCGCAAATCTTGTGGTTATGTTGTTATGAAGTACGCTGCACTGCCCATTCTATTTCTCAAGTTCTGGTTTGTAGATAGTCCCGCTACCCTTGTGATGTTTTTTATCTCTCTCAATAAAGCGTTCTTCCGACTTTTCTCGCTTCCTTTACTGCTGCAAACATTTTTTAAACCACTCAAAAATGAATATCGTCAGGGACTGGTGAAATTCTCAATTGCCATGGGAATTGTCGTGAGGACCTTTCTTATTGTTGCTGATCTCGTAATGCTCTTTTTACTTTTGCTTTTTGAAATTACTATTTTTGTTGCGTATGTTCTTTTTCCAGTCGCGACGATTGCGTTGTTATTTTATTAATCTATGTTTTTTTACGCCCGATGTTATCATTTTTACCGCATGGCGCTTCTTCGTAGTATACGACTTGTTGTCTTTGTCTTACTTTTCGGGTTTATCCTCATGCAAGTTCTGCATAATGAGTCACCCAAATTTGCTGTTTTCTTCTTCAATCTTTTTGTCATGATTGAGGTATTTTTTCATTACAAGATAAGCCGCGCAATGCCCTCAGTTCCTGTTGCAAAGAATACCAAAGAACATCTCTATGATTCATTTACGATGCAGGCGCTCTATGGGTTCGTTACGGAGACGACAACAACAGGTGTCGTCAAACATCTTGCTACGTATCCGCAGGTCAAACTTGTTATGGAGAAAGCAAATATTACGCATAAAGAATTGCAATTTACCGAAGTTTCCAAGGAGATTCTTGCACAGAGTGCTTTTGAAACAGCGCAAACATTTAAAGGTAAATATGTCACAACACTTGATGTTTTCATTGCTTATTTATTTCTCATTGAGAAAGACACGAAACTCTTTTTTGCCAAGCAACTCAAAACTGCAGATATTTTTAACATCATGTATTGGGCAAGAATGAAAATGCCTGAGGAAGAAAATCCTAAGCAATTCCGGGTTCACTTTTCAGGTGAAGGAATCGGTGAAGCACTTGTTTCGGGATGGACCTATGAAACGAAAAAGTACACGACACAATTTACTAATTATGCGCTTCATGAAGAGCCGTTAATCGGTGGACGGGAAAAAGAATTCGGGACAATGCTTGAGGCATTGACGAAAGTTGAAAATAATAATGTTCTTCTCATTGGTGACATCGGTGCCGGTAAAGAAAATCTTGTTAAAGCACTTGCCTATCATAGTTTTGAAGGAAATCTTGGTGGCTATCTTAATTACAAACGGGTTTTACAGTTGCTGGTTGGAGCATTGACTGCCGGAGCAAGTAACAGAAGTGACCTTGAATCACGTTTACAGGAAGTTATTGCAGAAATTTCTCATGCAGAAGATGTTTTTCTTTATATTCCTGAATTTCAAAATATTCTCGGGGCATCGTCGTATGGGCTTGATCTCTCAGGCGCACTTTTGCCGTATCTGAAAGGTGGTGTGATGCCAATTATTGCCACGATGTCGATTGGCACCTACAAGACGTATATGGAAAAAAATTCTTTGAAGGAAGTCTTTACCGTTATCTCTCTTGCTGAGCCGGAACAGGATAATGCAATCCAAATGGTGCTTGGAGAAGCCGCGAAAATTGAGAAGAAATATGGAGTGATTCTGAGTTATCGGGCAATTGTAAGTGCTATAGAATTGTCTGAACGATTTTATCAGGATGAAGTTTTGCCAGGAAGTGCAGTATCACTTCTGGGTGATGTTGCCAATACCGTTGATCAAGATCCGGATCGTAAGGCATATGAACGGACGCGTCATAATATGGTTTTGGAAGAGGATATCGTAAAGAAAGTCGAGCAGACGAGCCATGTCGCAATAGCTCTCCCAACTGGTGATGAGATACAAGTTCTCTTGCATCTTGAAGACAAACTGCATGAGCGGGTGATTGCACAAGATGATGCGATCAAAGCAGTCAGTGAGGCATTACGCCGTCTTAGGTCCGGCATGACAACGAGTGAACGTCCGATATCATTTCTTTTCTTGGGTCCGACTGGGGTTGGAAAAACTGAGACTGCCAAGTCCCTTGCTGATTTTTATTACGGTGGCGAGAAGAATATGATCCGGCTTGATATGAGCGAGTATACTGATGAAAATGGTTTAAAGCGGTTATTGGGTGCGCCTCCAGGGGAAGGAAATGAAAGGGGAGAATTGACAGATAAAATTCATGATAATCCGGCAGCGCTTATCCTTCTTGATGAGTTTGAGAAAGCAAATCCCAAAATTCATAATCTATTTCTGCAGGTATTTGATGATGGGCGGCTGACCGATAATAAAGGAAATACTGTTTCTTTCCGCAATGCGATTATTATCGCGACTTCAAATGCAGGCTCAGAATTCATCCGTGAAGCATTGGCAAAAGGGACAAAGGTAGATAATAAGTTTGAGCATCGGTTGCTTGAAGAGTTGGAGTCAAAAGGTATTTTTAAGCCAGAGCTTCTCAACCGTTTTGATGATGTGGTGATTTTCAAACCTCTCGGCAAAGAGCAGGTTACGGATGTTGTTAAACTACTATTGGATCAATTGAAGAAAACTATGGACAAGCAGGATATCAAAGTCTATTTCGATGATGCCGTTGTTGCAAAGATTGCACAAGAAGGTTTCGATCAGGAATTCGGTGCAAGACCTCTCAGGCGGTACATTCAGGATACGATTGAAGATGTGATTGCGCAGAAGAAGTTAACCCACGAAATCACTCGCGGCAAGATAGTGACTTTTTCTCTGGACGGTACCGGCGCCTTGCGAACGGGGATTGTGTAACATATGAAGCAGATAGCAAAAATATTTTCTCAACATCCTTTATTGCTACTGCTTACATTTTATTTTCTTTTTACGCTTATCAATCTGACCTTGCTTCCTATTTTTAATGACGAATCGATTTATATAGATTGGGGATGGATTTCTCTTCATGTTCCGGGCAATAGTTTTATTTCACTTACAGATGCGAAACAGCCCCTTCTACTTTGGATATTTGGCATTTTTACGACTATTTTCCCTGACCCGCTTTTTGCCGGGAGGTTTGTATCAGTGATTATTGGGTCACTAACAGTAATTGGTATCTATTTGCTCGCAAAAAATTTATTTGATCGGCATGTAGCATTTCTTGCAGGATTTCTGTATGCCATTACGCCTATATTTGTTTTCTATAACAGGCAGGCGCTTTTGGAAGCAGGTATCGCATGCGTTGGTATATGGGCAGGTTATGCGTTGTATCAGCTTTTGCAGAATCCAACAATAAAAAAAGGAATTCTGCTGGGTGTAATTTTGGGAATAGGTTTCTTTATGAAGTCTTCTGCACTTCTGTTTGTTATCTCATCTGCAGTTACCATTTTATTTGTTTTTTTGAAGACCAAAAAAGGAAAATTACTTTCTTCTTATTTCTTTGCGCTTGTCTCAATTATTGTCGTTGATTTTTTTCTTCTCAGCAATCCACTTTTTTGGCAGACGCTGCCCTCAAATAGTCGGTATGCTTATACAATTGGTGATTTGTTGAGTTTCCCTCTATTTTCTTGGCTTAACAATTTGCTTGCGTCTCTTCAAATAGGATTTGTTTTTATGACTCCTTTTGTTTTTCTTGCCGGTCTGTGGGGGACATATCTTTTAGCGAAGAAAAAGAATACGTATGCCGTTGGAACTTTATTCTATTTTATTCTCGCATTATGTCTTGAGATTTTTACGGTTAAAGGTCAGAATCAGCGGTATCTTGTTGATTTCCTTCCGTTTCTTATACTTCCCGCAGCGTATGTGTTTAATTTTTGGTGGAAAAGAAAATGGTTTGCAAAGACGGCTGTTGTTATTGCATTTTGTATTCCTCTGGTTTTATCATTAATGATTCTCTTTGTTCCTGCATCGTATATTTTACAAACGGCAAAGGTATCGGCGTATTCGGATACAGAAGATCTTTATAGTTACACGGCAGGATATGGCATTAACGAAACGCTTGCGTATATACAAGCGCATTCATTGCCCAATAGCCCTACAATGGTTTTGTCTGCGTTATGGACCGGTAATCCTGAGAACGCTTTGGATATATATTCTTTTAAATCTCAGAATCTCTATCCTATTCGTGTTGATTCGCATTTATTTCAGAATTTATCCACTTATCAATGTATGACTTCTAGCTATCCAACTTTTTTTGTTACCAGAGACGGCAATCGCGCAGGACTCGATAACTATTTTTCTCTTGTAAAGACAATTCCTACTTATGACCCTACGTATTCACTCAAAATTTATACGCCAAAGAAAAATTGTAAAGGAAATACTTTTTCACTTTCTACTACATTTCAGCCGCTTATCAATCAAGAAATGGAGATTAAATTGGGATTATAGGTAATTTGCGCGCCGATGGTGGTTGAATGAAAGCGCCCTATCTGGTATACTAACGAGTATGCCAGCAGTACAACGTAGTGAATTTGCATTAGCCTTAAATCAAGTCGCTTCCGAGCGGGGAGTTGACGTTTCTGTTGTTCTTGAAACAGTACAAAATGCCATTCTCGCAGCATATCGTAAGGATCATCCTGATGCTGAGATTGACAATTATCGGGCCATGCTTGATTCAAACACCGGAGAAGCAAAAATTTTTAATGGCGACGAAGATGTCACCCCTCCAGGATTTGGTCGCATTGCAGCACAAACCGCCAAGCAAGTTATCTTGCAGAAAATTCGCGAGAAAGAAAAAGAGGCAATCTTTACTGATTATCGAGACAAGATTGGAACCATCGTGAACGGTATGGTGCTCCGGTTTGCCGGTCCCAATGTCATTTTTGATATCGGAAAAGCTGAGGCAATTATGCCTGTTTCTGAACAAATTCCTAACGAGAAATATCATCTCAATCAACGATTGGTATTTTATCTTTCGGAAATTCGCGAGGGAACAAAAGGACAAGAGATTGTCGTTTCCCGCGCACACAATGGACTTCTGGAAGGATTATTCAAGCGTGAAGTGCCGGAAGTCGCACAAGGAAGTGTTGAAATAAAATCAATTGTCCGGGAACCAGGAAACAGAGCAAAAATTGCTGTGTTTTCAGCACAACCTGGTATTGATCCTGTTGGCTCTTGTGTTGGACAAAAAGGTGTCCGTGTCCAAGCAATCATTCAGGAACTTGGCGGCCTTGAAAAAATTGATATTATCCAATGGTCTGATGATTCCAAGACTTATATTGCTCAGGCATTGTCACCTGCCAAGAACGTCCGCGTTGAAATCGATGATAAAGAAAAAACAGCTCATGTTTTTGTCCCTCAGGACGAGCTTTCTCTTGCAATCGGCAAAGACGGACAAAATGTCCGGCTTGCTTATAAATTGACCCAGTATCGTATTGAAATTGAAGGAGAAGGAACGCCAAAAATGTCACAAGCTGAAGTAGAGGATGAGGCAGCTGAAAATGTTGTTGCAGAAGCAAGAGAAGAAATTGCAGAAGATGTCGCAGATGATACTAAACCGGTTGTAGCGGACGAAGGATCAACATCAGAAGAAGTCGCGACAGATAAAGAAAAAATTGAAGAGACAGCAGAGACTCCAAAATCCGGAGAAGAAGCAGCTGAATAACCATGAGTAGTATGAAAGTAGTATTATGTCAAAACATGAAGCAACAACGCAACAATCATCACAACAATTTCCTCCAGTAGTCGCCGTTCTCGGTCATGTCGATCATGGCAAGACGACTCTACTTGATACAATCCGTAAAAGTTCTATAGCAGATCGTGAAAAAGGTGGTATTACACAAAAAATCGGTGCTTCAGCCGTTGAGATAGAGCATGAAGGAGAGAAACGGTGGATCACCTTTATTGATACACCAGGACACGAAGCATTTACCAAAATGCGATCTCGGGGAGCACAAGCAGCTGATCTCAGTTTGCTTGTTGTATCAGCTGTTGATGGCGTCAAGCCGCAAACCCATGAAAGTATTGAAGCGCTCAGAGCAGCAAAAACTCCTTTCATTGTCGTTCTTACCAAAGCAGATCTTCCGACAAAAAATGCTGAAAAGGTTAAACAGGAGCTTCTAAAAGAACAAATCCAACTTGAAGGATATGGTGGTGACACACCAATTATGGAAGTGTCGGCAAAGACAAATCTCAATATCAAAGAACTTTTGGATTTGATTCTTCTTATGTTTGACTTGCATCATTCGCCTACTTACGCACAGGATGTGAATAGTAATAAACCACTTGAGGCGGTTGTTATTGAATCAAAACTTGATATTCGTTCAGGAGCCCGGGCAACGGCCATTATTAAAAACGGCACAATCAAAATCCGTGAGGATGTGCAAATTGATGGACAAATTTTTAAAGTGCGCACACTTTTTGATACTGCAGGCAAACAGGTAGAGTCGGCGACGGTCGGTGAAGCGATTGAAATTCTCGGTTTTACAAAAGTTCCGGCGGTTGGGAGTTTAATAACTAATAAATCTGCTGCTGCAACTGCTTCCAAAGAAGAGGCAAAACCACTTACCCGCGAAATGTCCTATCAAAAAGAAGTAGAACACAAAGGAATTTCTGTCATTCTTGTTGCGGATACTCAAGGATCACTTGAAGCCATTATTAATGCGCTTCCTGAAGGGATCAAGCTAGTGCAACAGAAAACAGGTGCTGTTACTGAAGCGGATATCCTGATGGCAAAATCGACTGGAAGTATCCTCCTCAGCTTCAACTTAGCCCTGAAACCGGATATCGTTTCTTTTGCTTATTCTGAGAAGGTGCTTCTGCGCAATTATGAAATTATTTATGAACTACTTGATGAGATAAAAGACGCTCTGGAAGGGAAGCTTCAGTCGCAAATGGAGCAAATCTTTGGAAGTGCCAAAGTTCTTGCAAAGTTTCCTTTTGAGAAGACCTTCGCGTTTGGGATCTCAGTGCTTGACGGAAGAATTGCCAGAGGAGATCGGCTGCGGGTACTGCGGGAAGATGAACCAATCGGTGAAGCAACGATTACATCTCTGCGTATTGGTAAAAATTCTACTTCCAAGGTTGAAAAAGGACATGAAGCTGGAATCATTCTCTCGGGAGGACTTGACATGCAGGTAGGAGATGTGATACTATCCCATAGTTAATTTATACTATGGATAAATCAACAATTCAAAAACTTAAAGACGCGCTTGCAAAAAGCAAAAGCATTGGGATTGCCGTAGGGCATAATCCTTCTGTTGATGAAATGGGAGCAGCGCTCTCACTTTATTTACTTCTCAAAACAGCAAATAAAACTGTTAGCATCGCAAGTCCATCAGACCCTATAGTTGAAATTTCATCTCTTGTGGGTATTGATAAGGTACAGAAACGCTTTGGTGGAACCGCTGGTGACTTAGTTGTTTCTTTCCCGTACAAAGAAGGAGAAATCGAAAAAGTTTCCTATACGTTGGAAAATGAGTTTCTCAATATTATTGTGAAAGCTTCTGAACAAGGCTTATCTTTTGATGATAAAGATGTAAGGTACAATCGCGGCAGCGGAGATATCGATCTGTTAATTGTTGTTGGTACTTCCGAACTTGCAGACATAGGGGACGTGATTGATTCACAGAAGCTTGCTAATATGTCTATTATCAATATTGATAATGATGCTACTAATGTCGGATTTGGTGATATTGTGGCTGTTTCACCTCAAGCATCATCTGTCAGTGAACATGTTGCAGATATTTCGCTCATTCTTGGCTTCAGTATTGGACAGGATGCTGCGCAAAATATGCTGAGCGGTATCATATATTCCACCAATAACTTCCAGGATCCGAAGACAAGTTCTCTTGCCTTTGAGATTGCGTCAATCTTAATAAAGAGCGGTGCGCAGCGTCTGCCGAGTCGTGCAGTATCTGCTTATAATTCTCTTTCAGTACCAAGTGCAAATGCAGTCCAACAACCGCTTATGACACCACAACAGCAACCACAGATACAGCAGCCGCAGCCGGTAAAACAACCGATGCAGTCAAGCGCAATGCCTGAAAATAATGATCGAGTAGAACAACCGGAAGAACAAAATGAAAAGCCACCACTTGATTGGTTGACACCAAAAGTCTATAAAGGATCTAGTGAGGTCTAAAGAATAAAAATGTCGACATGGGGTGGAGGCAAAGAAAGAGAAAGTCTACGACTGCCTGCTATACGTAAATACCTCGATAAATTGGAAGAAGTACCCAAAGTTGGAAGATTTATTGCTTTTGTAAGAGAGAATAGGAGAAGAACTGATTCAAAAGTCGATCCTGTAGCTGCCTGGATACATGCCCCAAGAGGGGCTAAAAAGAAAGAATGAATGCATCTTTTGCTCCCACTTGTTCTCATACGTTTAAAATGATATAATAGTCTCCTATGCCGTTGTCAACGACACAAAAACAGGAAATTATTACCAAATTTGCAACTGTCCAAGGCGACACAGGAAGTCCTGAAGTGCAGATTGCGCTTCTCTCAACGAGAATCCAGCGTCTTGCAGAGCATCTTAAGGCTCATGCCCATGATGTACACAGTAGACGGGGATTGCTCTCAATGATTGCAAAGAGACGCCGTCTTATTAACTTTTTGAAGAAAGTTGATGAAAAAAGAGTCACAGGAATATTAAAAGAAATTGGATTGAAAGATTAATTCCACTCTGCTACAATAATAAATGTAAATAGTTTGAGACTTGTAGCCGCGTAACGAAAGGATAGTTTAGAAAAAAATTAATGAATAATAAGAAAACCACTGTAAGTATAGAATTTGCAGGAAAGACATTGACCTTCGAAACAGGAGAACTTGCTCCACAAGCGACAGCTTCCATTTTGGCACGCCTTGGTGATACTATGGTGCTCGTCACTGTCGTTGAAGGGGGCGAGCGAACTGATATCGATTACTTCCCATTGTCTGTTGAATATGTCGAAAGACTTTATGCCGGTGGCAAAATCAAAGGCAGCCGCTGGGTCAAAAGAGAAGGTCGTCCTTCAGACGAAGCAATTCTTGCTGGACGTTTGATTGACCGCTCTATCCGACCGCTGTTCCCAAAAAGTTTCAAACATGAAGTGCAAGTTATTGTGACTGTTCTTTCCGTTGACGCTGAGAATAATCCTGATATTATCGCACTTAATGCTGTTTCTGCAGCTCTTGCAATGTCACGAATTCCTTGGAATGGACCGATTGGCGCAGTCCGCATGGGCTATGTTGAAGAAAATGCTGAAGCAGCAGCCTTTCTTCCAAACCCAACCACAAGTGAATCAGAACACTCCATTCTTGATATCGTTGTCTCACAATCACAAGAGAAAACTGTGATGATTGAAGCTGGTGCTTTGCAGGTGCCGGAAGATGTTGTTGCTGAAGCAATCAAGAAAGCACATGTAGATACACAGAGAGTGATCAAGGGAATTGAAGAGTTGGTCAAAAAAGCCGGACAGGAGAAATTACCAGTTTCAGAGGACCAATCAGTTATCGAAGCAGTACACGTTTTTGAGAAATCATATAAATCCGATATCGCTGAACTTATCGAATCTCGCGTTAAGAAAGAAAGCGGTGGCGATGAAAGTGGAGCATTGATTAATAAAGTCTATGATGAATTGAAGATGAAGGATCCTCAAGCGGAAGTTGATAAAAAGACTCTTGCCAAAGCTCTCGAAAAAGTGATGTTCCAAATGATCCGCGCAGATGTTGTAAAGAAGCAAAAACGTGCTGATGGACGAAAAATTGATGAAATCCGCTCTATTAGCGCACGAGTTGGTGTTCTTCCTCGCACACATGGATCAGCACTCTTTAACCGCGGTATCACTCAGGCACTCAGTGTTGTAACGCTCGCATCACCTCGTCTTGAACAATTGATCGAGTCTGCAGAAGGTGAAGTAACCAAACGGTATATTCATCACTATTCTGGACTTCCTTATTCTTTCGGGCAAGCAGGAAGAGTAGGTACGATTTCCAGAAGAGAAATCGGTCATGGTGCGCTTGCAGAACGAGCCTTGAGCGCAGTGATTCCTGATCAATCAGTATTTCCTTACACCATTCGTGTCGTTTCAGAAGTTCTTTCCCAAAACGGTTCCAGTTCTATGGCGTCAACTTGCGGCTCAACTCTTGCTTTGATGGATGCGGGAGTTCCGATTACTGCACCTGTTGCAGGTATTTCTATTGGTATGATGTCCGAAGGCGATGATTATGTTCTTCTTACCGATATTATCGGGCTTGAAGATTTTTCAGGAGACATGGATTTCAAAGTTGCCGGAACTGAAGTAGGTATTACAGCAATTCAGCTTGATGTGAAGATTCCCGGACTGACTGACAAGCAAATCGTTGAAATCTTTGCTCGTGCACGAGAAGCACGGATGAAAATTCTTGAGATGATGCTTACAGCAATTCCTCAGGTCCGTGAACAGGTTTCAGAGTATGCCCCAAAGATAGAACAGATTCATATTCCTGTCGATAAAATAGGAGAAGTTATTGGACCTGGAGGCAAAAACATTAAATCAATTATTGCCCAAACCGGCGCTGATGTAGATATTGATGATGACGGCATGGTGAGTATTTCCGGTGTGTCTGAGGAAGCGGTACAAAAAGCCGTTGACTGGATCAGTGGGATGACTCGGGAAGTTACACCTGGTGAAGAATTTGAAGGAGAAGTAAAGAGAATCTTGCCATTTGGTGCTTTTGTCGAATATCTTCCTGGTCGGGAAGGCATGGTGCATGTGAGTAAGATGCGACGCGGATTTGTGAAGGATCCATCAGAGGTTGTCTCAATCGGTGATAAAGTCAAAGTCAAGGTTGAAGAGCGAGATTCACAAGGACGAATCAATCTGACTATGCTTCTTGATGGCGATGATAATGATCAACCTCATCAGCCAAACGATGACGGACAGCAGCCGCCTTTTGATCGATCGGCACCAAGTTCAAGTTTCAGAAGAGATGATCGCGGACCACGACGTTCATTTGACCGACGAGGAGACCGCCCAGGATATGCTAATCGAGGGAGCGATCGACCGGGGTTTGATCGACCGGCACCAAGTATTCATCCATTGGCACAGCAATTACGACGAGAAAGTGAAGCAAAAAACCGCGGACCCCGCAAATTCGGCCCCAGGAAGAAATTTGTCAGATCAAGTTAGTCGCCTCTTATAATTGCTTTTGTTTAATTTTTAGACACTCTTTGATTATCTTCAAGCTTTTTAATTCGTTTCGATAATTGACTTCTCATTTCATCAAAAAATATTCCGGCTTCATTGAAAAATGTAGACCAGTCTTTTCTATCTTGTTCCATGTGCTTTTCTAAATTGGCTAACTGAATGTCTATTCCTTCAAAGCGTTTGTCGACAGTATCAAATCGTTGATCAACTGTATTAAAGCGTTTATCAACAGCATTGAATCTGTGTTCCATTTTTACTTCTGTTTCTTCAACGCGTTTATCAACTTCTTCACGAATTACCAGTCGCAGTTTTTTCAAATCATCTGATGTCAGCATAGGACTACAGAGTAGCATGTTTGTAATGGAGAGACAAGCAATCAAACTAGACCAAACTCATCCATTGATAAGAATTAATAAAAGTTTTTTCATTTGTGAAATTTACTTTGCTTTTCAATTTTTCTTTTGTGGATACTAGAGTTTTATTAAAAGAATTAGCATCGGAAGTAAAAATTAAAAAAAGAATATACATTCCTAATGTTAGGATAATGATCAAATAAGATGCGTTTTCTGTATTAAAAAGTTTTCTAAATTTGCGCTTTCCTCTTTTTTCATTTCCATATAAGATAGGATTTAATATAAGAGTGTCTTCCTTTAAATGTTTGTCCTCAATTTCTCTTGCACATTCAATCCATTGGTAAATTGATCTAAATCCTCTATATGTTACAAAAAACCATATGACACATGAAGTTATTCCTATAATTGGCAAGAAGATATTAATTAAATGAGGTAAAAGTATATTGTCTTGATAAGTTAAACCTATTGCCGCTATTAAGATTGAATTAAAAACTAAGATAGCATTAAATCTATTCCATAAAACTTCACTTTCTGAGATATTTTTATCAACAGCAATTTGATATTTAACTATCGCTTTATCAAAATTTTGGTTTGACATATAATGTTGTTTATTAGCGCAATTATACCAGATTAGCTTGTGGATCGGCGCAGACGTGGTAGAATCAGAATATGTATTTGTTCCACATCAAACCAATTCCTCCTGAGAAGGCGTCGGATGAGGTTATTTCTGTTTATAACGACATCACAAAGACGCTTCATATCACGAGTATACCGCTTGTTTTTCAATATATTGCCATTTATGATCGCTATTTCTTTTATCTTTGGGACAGGATAAAACAAAATCTTCTTTCAGATGAGTTCCGTGCTTCCTGCGCAGAAATCAAAGAAATAACCTATCAAACAGTTCCGATGCTCCCGTCACCCACATCACTACTAAAAAATACGGTTGAAGAACTGCATCCGTCAGAGCGTTATGGTATCACGGAGGCAGTTAATATGCTGGATGATACCAATATAAAATTAATGCTTCTTACCATCGGAATTCGTGAAAGTCTCAAAGGCGTACCACATATTAAGCAACTTCTTCCATCGGAGCAACAAGATGTTCAAAAAAATCTGGATTCTGTTTGGCAGATAGAACGAATGGCATTGCAAGGAGCACATGATACAGAGCTCTCACACGCGACTCGGATGCTTGCGCCACTTTTCGGCAATAATACTCTGATGATTTCGCATTATCCTGAGTTCTTTGCTAGCGTTGCGTCAGAGATGGAACAGCTCAAGAATATGCCGGCATATCTGCATTTGCGAGTGGAGCTGGAACACTTGTCGTTTGAGATGATTGAACGATTTGCTGTGCCGCTTGATTGTTCTTTCATTGAATTTATGAGGATGACAGACGGAAAACCTTATACTGATGAACTTTTATTTCTTCTCAAAGATACCTTCCCGTCCCATTTTCCGCATCTGGTTTTGACAACAGCCATTATGAAAAATGCTCTTGCATCAAAAGGTACTGCTATTGTCTCTCAATGACGCTTTCATAAATGTTGGAAATACTGTAATATAGAGCTATGGATCCTGCTCAAGATTCTTCCATTCCATCAGTCCCGACATCAGATCAGGCAGCACAACCGGCTGGCCCATCAACCGGCGGAGGGCAAAACGGCGATAATTCCACGATCAATGGTGATAAGCCGATTGATAATCTCCCAAGTAATCAAATCGTTGAACAACAAGAAAGACAAGAAGCTGTCAATGTTCAGACCACCAATGCTGCATTGTCCGCAGGCGCTGATGGCGCTATCACACAAGCAATGGCAAAAGACAGCAAAGGTGAGTCTTATGACCAGATACGAAAGCTTGGAGATTTGGTTGAAAAAGCAGCAATTCCAGAGGAGCTTCGTAAAATTCTCAATGACCGTATTGCCCGTCTGGCGCTCATCCGCTCTGGTGCCGGATTTATGAGTTCAACCTACATTATGGAGTATGAATCGACGCAGCGGTATGTTAAATGGATTACTGACTTCCCCTGGACTAAAGCAAGTACAGATGTGCTCGATTTGAAGAAAGCAAAAGAAATTCTTGATAGGGATCATTATGGATTGGAAATGTTAAAAAGTCGTGTCCTCGAATATATCGCTTCCATTATGCTCAATCTGCAAAATAACGGTCCTGACTTTGCGACGCAATCTCCGATTCTTTGTTTCGTCGGACTTGCCGGTACCGGAAAGACAACGTTTGCCATGTCTGTCGCAGAAGCATTGGGCAGGCAATTTGTCCGTATTCCTTTTGGAGGAATGGCAGACTCACGGGTTCTTCGTGGACAATCCCGATATTTTCCTGATGCGGAGCCGGGACAAGTTTATAAAGGACTGGTTCGCGCAGGGACCAAAAATCCGGTACTTCTTTTTGATGAATTGGATCGTGTCACTGAGACGGCGCGTGCTGATATTATGGGTGTTCTTATTGAACTTATGGATCCCGGGCAGAATAATGCCTTCACAGATCATTATATCGATTATCCAGTGAATCTTTCCACTTGTCTTTTTGTCTCAACGGCGAACAATACCACAGCTATCTCAACTGCTGTTCTTGATCGTCTGGAAATTATCCAGATGCCTTCCTATAACGATGAGGAAAAAACAGCTATTGCCAAGGATTTTGTCTTGCCCAAAACCAAAAAGCTCATCGGACTTAAACCGGACCAGTTAACAATTGATGATGCAGTGTGGGAAGAAATCATCCGTCCGCTTGGCTATGATCCTGGTATCCGTGGACTTGAGCGTCTTATCAATATGATGTGTCGCAAAGCAGCCAGAATTATCGTCTCGGGAGAAGCAAAAAATGTCAAGATTACTCTTGATAATGTAAAAGTATTCACCAGCGAAATTTAAATACTGTGTTATACTATAGAAAAGAAAATGCCTGAAGAACCTTCTCAAAATACAGCCTCTGTTTCCTTCATAGCCCTTGGTGGATTTGAAGATGTGACACGCAACATGTATCTGTATGAATACAACAATCAGATCTTGATTGTCGATTGCGGTCTTGGGTTTCCTGATGAGTCAATGCTTGGCGTTGATCTATTGCTTCCGGATATCTCTTATTTGCTCGATCTTCTCAAAAATGGTAAGAAAAAAATTGTCGGCATGGTATTGACTCATGGACATGAAGATCATATTGGTGGATTGCCATTTATTCTGCCGCAATTACCGCAGTTTCCTCTTTATGCGTCCCCTCTGACTGCTGCGCTTATTTCTGAAAAATTGCGGGACTACAAGGTCGCAGCACAGGTAAATACCGTTGCTTTTACAGATCCTGATATCCGGCTGGGGGATTTTGCTGTTTCTTTTGTGCATGTGACGCATTCAGTACTTGATAGCGCCAATATCATCATCAAGACACCTGTCGGCAATCTCTATCATGGAAGCGATTATAAGTTTGATCTAACTCCTGCTGATGGTTACCGGACAGATTTTCTTAAAATAACACAAGCCGCGCAAGAAGGATTTCTGGCGCTTCTATCTGATTGCCTCGGGTCGGATCGAGAGGGTTTTACGCCTTCTGAACAATTGCTTGGACAGCATTTCGAGCGTGAGATGCGAAGCTGTCCGGGAAAGTTTATTATTACTACTTATTCATCCAATGTCTCCCGTCTCAATCAGGCAATCCAGGCGGCAGAAATGACAGGGCGTAAGGTATGTTTTGTTGGAAGATCCATAGTTAAAGTGAAAGAAGTCGCAGATCGTCTTGGTTATCTCAAGATGCGTAAAGACACTGAGATAGCTGTTGAAGACCTGCCAAAGTATAAGAGTAGACAGATACTTCTTATTGTTGCTGGAAGCCAAGGACAGGAAAACTCAGCAATGACTCGGATTGCGGAAGGTGAGCATCGTGATGTTAAACTTGATCCTCTGGATGCCGTACTTTTTTCTTCTGATACGATCCCTGGCAATGAACTAAGTGTTAGCGGGTTGGTTGATTCGATCGCCAAACGGGGAGCGAAAGTTCTATATTCAAGTGGATCAGGAGAGTATCATGTCTCGGGTCACGGATCAGCAGGAGATCATATGCTGCTTATCTCACTGACACAGCCAAAATTTCTTATCCCGATCAGCGGCACCTATCGACATATGGTCGCTTATCGTACGACAGCCCAGCAAATGGGATACAAAAGAAATTCGATTTTTCTTCTTGAAAATGGACAGGAAATGCTTTTCTCAAAAGATTCTGCCAGATTTGGTAAGAAGATTGAGATCAAACATGTGTATGTCGATGAAGTTTCGGGCGAGGAACTGGAGCATTTTGTAATCAGAGATCGGGAGCGGCTTGCTCGTGAAGGAGTCATTATTGTGATGGCAGAGATTAAAGAATCTGACGGGCAACTGGCGGCGCCTCCTGAGGTAGTTGCGCGAGGATCCTTCCTGACGGATACCAAGGAAGTTTCAGATGCGCTCGGTGCGGAGCTTAACAAAGTGCTTGCCGGACATAAAGCAAAGGTGACAAATTGGTTCCATGTGAGAAAGACGATAGGCGAGACAGCAGAACGGCATCTTTACAAAAAACTCCGCACCCGCCCCCTCGTGCTGCCTGTTGTGATTGAAGTATAGTATGGAAATTGTACCGTTTAGAAAAGAAGATCAAGAAGCAACTGCTGCATTTATGAGGCAGATTTATCAGGAAATGGGATGGCCTGAGCAACCCAAGGACCGTATTGATGATTTATCAAGCTTTTTTCATTTACCAAATGACGGGTATCTACTTCTTATAAAGGAACACGGTAAGGTTGTTGGGATGGGTGGATATATCAACCTCATAAATGGCGATCTCTTACTCAAACGCTTTTATATAGATAAAGAATTAAGAGGTTCTGGAATTGCTCAAAAACTTTGGGAAAAACTTTTAGAGAGTATGAAACCACTGCAGGCGTCCCGAGTGGTTTTGGATGTTAGTAAAAGAAATCCTCGCGCTATCCGATTTTATGAAAAAAATGGGTTTGTTCAATATGATCAGGCACCGATTGATAATTGGGAAGAGAGCAATCATCCAGAGACCCAGAGGTTTTATTTTCTCAATATCTGAAATTTTACATCTGACTTCTGGTATTGACTGCGGTAATTGAAGTCCAATTCTTAAAAAGTGGTATACTGAAAGTGTTAAGGTGTCTTTAAGACATTTCCTTTTAGAATCAAGCTATGAATCCTGTTGCTGCGCTTATCCTTACTGCGACGATAACCTTCAGTCCATTTGCGGCTATTATCGCGTTTATTATTACCTATGATGAATATCAGCATCATCTTGATAAGAAAGGTGCCAGAAATCAGGCTATTCAGGCTGCTATTTTTACCTTAATCGTGTTTATTCTTGTGGGACTTCTTTCAGGGTATGTTTTTAATACCTTCATCAATCACTAGTTTTTCAGATATTTTTTAAGTTCTTCTTTCAGTTGAGCTGGGTTTTTATAGAGGATAGTTTTGATGCCAAGCGCTTCGGCGGCAACAGTATTCCTTTCTTTATCATCGATAAAGAGTGCTTCATCAGGTGTTAGTTTTTCTTTTCTGAGAACAAATTTATAGATTGCAGGATCAGGCTTTCGCAGCCTCAAGGTTGCGGAAGAATAAATTTCATCGACAACATCTGCAATTTTTTTCAGTCGCGTCTCTTCACCAATTTTGGATTCATTTGCTAAAATAACTATCCTTAAACCTTTGTCTCTGAGATTTCTCATAATTTCAATAACATTGCTATCTATTTTTGTATCTGCAGCAAACATGTCCGCTAATTGATTGACGGAAACCTCTTTTTTTGCGTGCGTAGCCACTTCTTTAAGGAAGTCAGTTTCGCTTTCTTTGTTTACGGATATATCTTCCCAATGCTTTTGGAAAATCTTGTCGAGTTCTTCGGCAGTGAGTCCCGTTTCTTCTTTTATTCTTTTGTGCATGCCGTCCCACGAGTTATGATTGCCGGAAATAACCCTACCAAAATCGAAGAAGATTGTCTTTATCATGAGGCCTTATCGTATCTCCCCTCCATTTTTTGTATTTCATTGTAACATTTATCAAACTTTGATATGTTAAATCCAATGACACTGTACGGTTTGATGTTTCCATCATTTTGTTCGAGATTAATAATCGACATGACATCGAATATACTGCTAGGGAAATCCTTTTTGTTTCCTGTAATGATAAGTGTTGATCCTGCGTTAAGCATACATCTTGCACCTAGAAAAAGGTCGACAATGCTTATTTTCGCATTTTTATTATGTCCTTTATGGGAATATATTATGGATAATAACATTGCGTTTTCCCAAAGTTTCATAAAAATTTCTTGTCTATTTGGTATAGGTAAGAAAATAGATTGTGCAACAAACGCTTTTTTCAATCCTCTCTGTGTAGGTTCATAGACATCTCTCAGAAATTCAAATTCTGTTAGTGGATCAATTAAAAAATAGTTTTTTTCAAAAGTTTGGAGAAATTCTTTCAAAACATCTTCATCGTGAAATATCTCACTTAGAAAATCGTTGTCGATAAGTATATATAATTGAGCAGAAGAATTTGTAGTATCTTTATTCGTAAACAGTTTCATTATGTGCGGATTTGTATTTCGCTACAATTTTTCTATTTTCACGAATTAACTCGGTC
>Ga0265338_10001136_pt1 | contig 44077 bp, 41 predicted proteins | sample 42126metaG_FD_193579 | JGI IMG/M metagenome (GOLD analysis project Ga0265338, IMG submission 193579) | Rhizosphere microbial communities from Carex aquatilis grown in University of Washington, Seatle, WA, United States - 4-21-26 metaG | ecosystem: Host-associated > Plants > Roots > Rhizosphere... | reverse complement strand
ACCCCTAGCGCCCGTCGCGCCCCTCACGCCCGTCGGACCCTTCGGACCCGTCGGACCGTTCTTCCCCGTCGCGCCCGTCGCACCGTTCTTCCCCGTCGCGCCCGTCGCACCCTTAGCGCCAGTCGCACCCTTCATGCCGGTCGGACCCTTCGGACCCGTCGGACCCGTCGCCCCCGTCGGACCACGCGCACCGGTCGCGCCCTTCATGCCGGTCGGACCCTTCGGGCCCGTCGGACCAGGCGCGCCGGTCGCGCCCTTCATGCCGGTCGGGCCCTTCGGACCCGTCGGACCACGCGGACCCGTCGGACCACGCGCACCCGTCGGACCGGACGGACCGGAAGGACCGGTCGGGCCTCTCGGACCCGTCGGGCCACTCGCACCCGTCGGGCCGGACGGACCGGACGGACCGGTCGGGCCCCTCGGACCTGTCGGGCCAGAAGCGCCGGTCGGGCCGGACGGACCGGAGGGACCGGTCGGGCCGGACGCGCCGGTCGGGCCGGACGGACCGGTCGGGCCGGACGGGCCGGACGGACCGGACGGGCCGCTCGGACCTCTCGGACACTTCTTGCCCTTCGGACACTTCTTCTTCTTCTTCTTATGGATCAGCTTGTGGTCGCCCTTTTTGCAGCCGTGGTTGCCGTAGTAGAGCTCGCGGAAGTGGCTCGGCTTCCTCCCCGCGCCTGTCACAGGAATGTTCTGGTCGTGGTCGTTCCCGGCCACGCCGACACAGATGTGGAGGCGAACACCTTTCGGGCCCTGCGCGGACAACTTGATCGTGTGCTGGTGCCGGTAGCACTTGCCCTTGTAGCGGAAGTACAGCTCTGTATTGAACTCACTGTTGTCGCCCGGGTCGCCGACGCAGAGGACGATGGTGCCGTGGCCGTTTGGCCGGTACCACCTCACGCGCTTTACGCCCGGACCGCAAAAGCCGCGGGCCCTAGGTAGGTAGAGCTCGCTCGCGTCGATCGTGTGCGCCTTGCCGATGCAGACGTAGACGAAGCGAGGATGGGAAGCCGTCGGAGTGAACGCGACTGAGAGGGCGACAAAAACGCACGCAGCCGCAAGGGCGAGTACCACTATCCGCCCCATACGTCCGCGCAGACGCAGCCGCAGCGACCTGTCCCTCATAGGCCCACGGAGAGGACAGTAGAGGGCATTTACCGCAGAGTCAAGCCGTAAACCAAGGTTGACTCAATCGGATGTAAGGAATTTGGGACGCGCTGCGCCCATCGCTTACCGATGAAAGCGGATCCTGCGCGACAACGCGGCTCGGCGCGGAAGGATCGCCAGCGCGACGGCGCTCAGGAGCCCGATCGCCAAAAGCCCTGGATATGCGCCATATGGCGCGTAGCGGAACCGGACAAGATGGTGTCCAGGCCCGACCGTTACCCCGACAAGGCTCGGCGCCATCATCACCGGCTTGACCGCGTCACCGTCCACCGTCGCAGTCCAGCTCGGGTCGTACGACGCCTTGAGAAGGACGACCGCCGTCCGCCGCATCTCGACGGAAGCGGAGAAGATCCCGCCCGAGGAATTCTCCGTCGACGGCCGGACGACGCCCGGCTTGCCTCTAGGCGGTGCGGCTCCGGCGAACGTCGGCGCAGGCGCTGAGCCGCCGGCGAAGGCGACACCCGGATAGACGTTGTGGAGCGCGAGGTCGGAGCTCCGCCACTCGAGCGAGGCTTGGTCGACGTCCATCCGGTCCGCGGTGATCGCCGCCGACCGATCGACGACTTGGAAGTACCCCGTCGTGGCAACGCGGTATAGCCGGCTGCCGCCGGCGCTCGCGATGAGCGTTGCCGGGACCGGCGGCGCGTGGCCGGTCGGGAGCATCAGGTACCGGATCCCGAGCATCTCGTACTGCGCGAGGTTCGTCTCGTCGAACCTCGCCTCGATATCCGTTGAGAGGGAGTTGATCGTCCGGAAGGTGAAGCCGACCTGATCGACGTCGTGGTCGGCGAGCCACGTGTACATCGGGACGTAGCCGATCGTGTACTGCTTGCCCCAGTTGCTGGGCATGCCAGCGTAGACGCGACCGCCGCCGAGGCTCTTCACCATCGCGATCAAGCTCCCGACCTTTCGACCCCACGTCGAGTCGTAGGTCTGCTGCACGTCGATGTAACCCGCGCTCGTCCGGGCGTAGTCGTAGCGCTCGCTCCAGGCGGGCTCGAGGACTCCGACGAGGAGGGCAATCGCCGCCGCGCCGGCGAGCACCGCGTAGCGGCCGGGGAGGCGTTGCTCCCAGAGGCGACGCAGCGCGTCTACTCCGGTGGCAACGCCGACTCCTGCGATGAGGATCGCCGCGAGGTCGACGCCCATCTCGAACCGTTGGAACTGGACGTCGGCCGAGCCGGGCAGCCAAGAGAGGACCGGCCCGAGTGAGTGCCGCCCGCAGAAGAGGATCAGGCTGAGCACGAAGACGCCGAGCAGGCCCCGAGCCCGCGGATCGCGCGGCGCTTTCCAAAGGCAGACGCCCAGCCCCGCGGCGAACAGCAGCGAGATGATCGGGAACCGGCCGTGGTCGAACAGCTGTCCCCGAACGAGCCAGCTGAGGACTTGGTGCGTGCCGTAGGAGTCGTCGAAGACCGAGCCGCGGAAGGTCTCGCTGCTGTTCGTCCACGTCGTCCCTTCGATCAACGGCACGAGCACCCAGAGCGCGATCAGCATCGCGCCGCCCGCGACGACGCCGGCGCGGAGGAGGCGCGGGAGCACGCGCCCGGCGCCGAGCACGATCACCCACACGCCTATGGTGAGCAGCGCTAGATAACCCGCGATGAAGTGGCACGCGATCGTGAGCGCGACGGCGATCGCGGCGCCCGCGAACCGCCTGCCGTCCTTGACGCTGCGCCACGTGAGCCCCCACGCGAGCGGCAGGAGCCACATCGCCCAGAGCTGTCCGTTGAGGCCGATGCCCGACCAGATGTAGGTCCCCCACTCGAAGCCGTATCCAGGCGTAGAGATAAGGAGGGAGGCGACAGCCGCGGAGCCGGCCGCAGCCCACTGCCCCCAGCCGAGCAGGCGCGATCCGGCGTAGACGGAGATGGGCCACGTCGCGAGCAGCAGATAAAGGAGCCAGAGGTACGCCGTGCGATCGCCCGCTCCCGTGGCCGCCGCGGCATACGCAGTCAGGGTCTCCGGGAGGCTCTGGTAGTGGTGGAAGAAGGACGACCCGAGCGAGAGCCACGGGTACCAGCCGTCGAGCGGGACGCGGCCGTGGTGAATCTGCCCGCCGGCCCACCGCACCATCTGCATGTGGAAGGCGCTGTCGTTGAGCGGTTGAGCGAACCGCGTCTCGCCCCGGAGAGCGATCAGCCCGAAGAGCGTCGAGAGGCCGACGAGCGCGTCCGGCCACGTCGGCTGGGGCAGCTTGAACGAACGCTTGGCCTTGTCGGTCACGCGAGCGATGTTGTACCACCCTCGGAACGCGACGACCGAAGGCTAAGCCTGAGGTTGAGCGTTCGGTCGAGGGCCGACGGGCCGCAGCGCTACGGCCCCTCCGGTCCGTTCGCTCTAGGCGAACGCCTTGAAGAAGACCTCGACCTTCTCGAGCGGGAAGGTCTCGGTCTTGATCGCCTCGAACTTCCCGATCTTCGCCAGCGCGCGGAACGCGGCGGCGTTGTCCGGGTACTTCGCGAGGAAGAAGAAGTCCCACGGCCCCATGACCGCAAAGATCTCCTCGAGTGTGCCCTTCTCCGCCTCGATGTACTTCTTGAACTCGTCGAGGAACTCGGGCGCCTTCTCGAAGGTCTCGCGACCCTCCGGGGTCAGGGTGATAAAGCCGGCATACGTGCACAACATGATGTGTGTCACCTCCCTTCGCTGTCCGACGCTACTGCGGTGTTAGCGCGGAGTTCATCGGTGGATCCGCTGATCGCCGACGCCGCGTTAGGCTCCCCGGCGCGAAGGAAGTCCTCCCTGGGATCTGGCATTGGACGGCGCCGCGCGAGTCGATCGGCGGCAAGGACGTCAGCTCGTACTACCTCGCCTCCGAGCGCGTCGTGCTCGACCCGATGGCGCCGCCCGAGCGGCCGGACTGGTTCCAGCCCGAGCACGCGATCCTCACCTGCCGGCACCACAGCCGCCACGCGTGGGATCTCGGCCTCGTCCCGCTCGTCGTCGAGCAGGGCGCGCACGAGCTCGAGGGCCGCGGCGAGTTCGGGACGTACGCGTGGGGCGACGAGCTACCCGGCGGGATCGTCGCCTGCGAGGTGGGCGCGCTGAGCCCGGACGAGACAGCGCTCTATTTGCCGCGGCACCGCGCGCTCGCGATCGGCGACGGCGTCGTCCGCTGGGCCGGCGTCGAGGGACTGACGTTCGTCCCGGACTTCCTGATGGACGACCCGGAGAAGACCCGCGCCGGCCTGAAGGCGGCGTACCGGCGGCTGCTCGACGAGCTCGAGTTCGACCACCTGCTGCTCGCACACGGGGAGCCTGTGATTGGGACCGCGCGCGAGGAACTCGCGGCGCTCGTCGCCGCGTAGACCTCACAGCCCGTCGGAGAGACAGCCTTGACCCGTCAATCCCCCGAACGGCCTGTTGTAGGTTGATCGCAGCTTGGACGTCGCCTCCGAATTCCTGGCCCAAGACCCTGTCCCGCCGCTCTCTGCAAGCCTGGTGGCGCGGCCTGTGCGTGTCTGTGTATTCGTGAAGCTCCCCGAGGGCGTGCCCTGGGAGCGGCTCGTCGAACATGCACTCGCAACACAGACGCGCGTTTGGGGCGGCGACCACAACGTCGTCGTTCCCCTCTGGGAGGGCATCGAAGATGACGAAGTCTTCTGGCGGCTTGTGGGACGCTTTGACCCCGACATCGTCGGGCTTCACACGCCTAGCTGGACAGACGCGGAAGCGATCGCGCCGGAGATTCACGCCAAGATGATCGAGAAAGTCCGAGCCTCGCTGGATGCCGGTGGGTTCGGTGACGAAGTGCGGGAGCGTCAGTTGCGCGATCTCGGTAACGAGGCTTTTTGGGAGCACTGGCAACTCCCCGAAGACTTCGGGGCCGCGATCATCGAACGATTCGCCACCCTTCGATGGGGTGACGAACCGCGCTTGGTCGTGCTCAACGGCGTGTCCTCGGCCCCGCATCCCCTCACCGACGTCACAGCGCTTAACGAGCTTCCACGGACGGTCTCCGACCTGCATACGAATCTCGGTGACCTTGAAACGCTGCTCCTAACGCACGCGGCGGGCCGCCTATTGCCGGCACTCAAGAGCGAGTTGGTCAACCGGGGCATCGCTCTCGATGACCTGCCGGTGGATCACCTACAGTTCCTCCCCCACTACGTCTGGCCAGACCGTCTCGCGAGACACAACAATCCCCTCCCGCATGCCCTAGCAGGAGCGGGACTCGCACGGAGACTGACCGCGCGTGAGAGGGAGAAAGGCCTCGTCGTCCTCGGTGATCACCCGAGAGACTTCACGCTATTCCATGTCCTCTCGCACCTCCGCCCCCACGTGTTCTGGTGCCCGGCCTCGCGCTTGGAGGACGAGACATTTCTTCGCGGCCTCGGACGAGGAATCGAATACGCGGTCCAGGACACCGCCGAGGCCGAGGTAGGGGTTGTATCGACGACCGTTGAAGCCGCAGCCCAAAGGTTCAAGGCTCAGTTCGAGGCCCACCGAATCGCTGGGAGGTCTGATCTGCGTCCCATGGATTGGCAGACAGCTGTTCCGAGCTCTCTCATTTGGGCGGTAGATGCGAGATCAGACCGGCGTGTCTCGCTCATCGTCCACCGAGGCAAAACGGCCGAGCTCCCGACACCGGTCCCGGTCTCAGTCTCGACGGCGTCTGAGGACTTCACTGAGCTTCGGTGGATGGTCGATGTCGAAGTCGAAGATTGGACGCCACTGAGACATCAGTCACTCGGGGGACAACTGCTGAGCGCACCGCTACTTACGGAACAAGATGTTCGAACCGGAGTCGCCGGGCCTTCGTATTTTGGTCCGAGCGCCTTCATCCAGCAGTTTCTCGGCCTTGAAGGCTCGACAGTTCGTCCCCGCCTGAGCGTCCGACCGCTCCGTGCACAAATCGAGCTCGCCCTCGACCCAGAGACTTGGCAAGTCTCGGAGTCGGACAAAGGGATCTACGCCCGCGAAACGGCACATCTCTTCGGCGGTTTCGGCGAACTCGCAGAAACACTTCACTCCACGCGGACCCGGAGTCTGCTCAACGCGTACATCGGCGGCTCGGCGAAAGATCAGCGCCCCGGCTACTTCCTTAGCGATAGACGTCGCCGCTATCTCACCCTTGAGGACATCCGGCAACTCGCTGGAGCCGAGCCCGCAACGGATGCCCTAGTTGCCGACCTGTGCGACGCCGGGATCACGATCCGCGGCCACATCCTGGAATGTGAGCTCTGCCGGTCGATTTCCTTCTATGCGTTGCGTGAGGATCAGACGTTTCGCTGCACGCGGTGCAGCACCGAGCAGCGGGCAACCCGCGCCCGTTGGATCGGCGAGGCCGAGCCAAGGTTCGTCTATGGGCTCAATGAGGTCGTCTTCCAATTCCTGAACCACCGAGGAGACATCCCTCTGCTCGCGACGTACCACCATTTCGCAGTAACACGGGGTGCGGAGCGTCGCCCGCTGGACGTCGGCTTCGAGATGAACTTCACCTCAAGCGACAATGGGCGGCGCGAACACGACATCGTTGCGCTGCTCGGATCAGAGCTGTGGCTCGGCGAAGCAACCACGGTCGAACGCCTAGACACGACCAACGGCTCCGAGCTAGAGCGCCTCAAACGGCTTCGGGAGACTGCTACCGCGCTGAACGCACGGGGTGTTCTCTTCGTGACGACAGCCGATCACTTCGGCGGCAACACGAAGGGACGCATCGGAGCGGTCTTTGGACAGAGCGCCGGGCGGTTCGAGGTGACGCTCATTGAAGCGTTCGACACCACTCCGGACCAACCATAGGCCGCTCGACTTAGCCTCGCGGTTAGGCCTGCGGAATCCGCGCGTCAAGCGCGGCCGTAACGGCCTCGCGCACGGGCTCGAGTTCGATCCGGTCGAGGATCTCCTGGAAGAAGCCGCGATCTGCCGCTCTTGCGGGCGTTCACGGGACGTCCTTCCTGGACACGCTGCCGCGCACCCTCTAGCGTCGTCTTGTGCTCAAGAGTCTGCGGCTACGCAACTTCCGAGGGTTTGACGACCACGTTGTCCCGTTGCGCGAACTGACGATCATCGTGGGCGAAAACAACGCGGGCAAGTCGACAATCGTCGAAGCTCTACGACTTGTCGCACTTGTCGTAAACCGATTCCGGCGTGGCGGAAGCCAGTTCGTTGACGTCCCCGACTGGCTAGTTCATCCCGAGGCATTCCGGGGAATCCAGCCTGTCCTACGCGGCCGAAGCTGGGAGGGCCACGGCCGAAGCACCTTCTATGGCTACAACGCACCGCCGGCGGTCATCACTGCGGAGTTCGACGGCAGCGCATCAGTGGTGGTGTTCATCGGCCCCGACGGAGAGCTGCACGGTGTCGCTCGCGACAACCACGGTCGGGCTGTTGCGACCGGGACAGCTGCCCGAAACCTCGCGTTCACGCCCGTGTGGATTCAGCCTCAGGTTGCTCCCCTCCTGCGCGAGGAGCGCATGCTCGTCGAGGCCACGGTCCGCCGAGGAGCCGGTACGTACCTCGCGCCATTGCACTTCCGCAACCAGCTCTATCTCTTCGACGAGTCATGGCCGGCCTTCAAGACACTCGCCGAGGAGACGTGGCCCGGCCTCGAAATCCGGACGCTTCAGGCGAACGAGTTACACCCAGAAGAACCGCTCGAGCTTGAGCTCCGCGATACCGACTTCGTCGGAGAGGTAAGCCTGATGGGCCACGGCCTCCAAATGTGGCTCCAGATGATCTGGTTCCTTGCACGGGCCCCAACAGCGGCGACCGTCGTGCTCGACGAACCGGACGTCTACATGCACCCTGATCTTCAGCGCCGACTTCTCGTAATCGTGCGTAGTCGCTTCAGGCAGCTTGTGATTGCCACCCACTCGATCGAAATCCTCGCCGACGTTGAACCAGCGGAGATCCTCTCAATCGATCGCCGAGAGCCAGCTTCGGTCTTCGCCTCGGACGTGGAAGCCGTCCAGGCGGTCGTGGACTCGCTCGGTGGCGTTCACAGCATTCAGACGACACGCCTCCTCCGCTCGACATCGGCCCTACTCGTCGAGGGTAAGGACGTCCGAATCCTCCGTACCCTGCAGCGCACCCTCGACCCATCCGCGCTCCCGATCGATCTCACACCGAACTTCGAGCTCGGCGGGCGCGGTGGCCTACGCCCCGGAAACGTGAGGGTCCCTCAGACCAACCGGTATGGCGAAACGATCCGCGTCTACGCATTACTCGACCATGACTATTTCGCCGACGACGAACTCGATGAGCGACGAGCTGAGGCTCGGCAGGAGAGAGTTGACTTGCACATCTGGCAGAGGAAGGAGATCGAGAACTACCTCCTCGTCCCAGAGGCGATCGCACGACTGGTCGCGGCGGGCATAGCGCCTGGAGCGCCAGCACCGTCCGCGCAGGACGTCGCCGCCGAACTCGACAACATCGCCGCTGCGCTTCGCGCCGAAGTCAGCGACAGCTACGGAACGCAGATCCAGGCGCGGGATCGTCGGCTCGCCTTCGCCACCGCACGGCAGCAGGCTGAAGACATCGTCGGCGCTGCGTACGAGACTCAGGCAGGAAGATGGGCGATCATCTCCGGGAAGGCAGCGCTCTCGCGCATCTCGTCATGGAGCCAACGGCAGTTCGGCGTCAGTTTCGGGCCCGAGCGCATCGCACGCGAACTAGAGCGCGGCGAGATCGCCACGGAGATCGCTGAAGTGATCGAGGCAATCGGCGCGGGAACGCGCCTCCCGTGAGGCCTAGTCTCCTTCGATCTGTGGCGAGCAGGCAAGGATGTTGAGCCTGGCCGGCGCTCCCGCCCGGCACCGACCACTGAGATCTGGGCCCGACTACGCCTGTGGAATCCGGGCCTCAAGCGCGGCCGTAACGGCCTCGCGTACGGGGTCGAGTTCGATCCGGTCGAGGATCTCCTGGAAGAAGCCGCGCACGATCAGGCGCTCCGCTTCCTGGCGCGTTAGTCCGCGCGACATCAAGTAGAAGAGGTCCTCGCGGTCGACCCTTCCCACTGTCGCCGCGTGCGTGCACCGCACGTCGTTCGCGAGGATCTCGAGGCCCGGGATCGGCACCGCGTGGGTGGTCGGCGAGAGCATGAGGTTGCGGCACTCCTGGTACGCGTTCGTCTTCTGCGCGTCCTTCTCGACGCGGATCATCCCGCGCCACACCGCCGTCGCGTGGTCGCGCAGCGCGCCCTTGAACGCGAAGTCGCTCTCGCAGTCCGGCGCGATGTGCTCCTGGAACGTGTCGTAGTCGAGGTGCTGCGTCCCGTCGGCGAAGTACGCGCCCGTCACGCGCGACGTGGCGCCGCGGCCGTTGAGGTCGTTCTGGATCCGCGTCTTGCCCTTCTTCGAGCCGAAGCCGCCCGCGACCCAGTCGAGCTCCGCGTCGCGCTCGACGCGCGCGTGATGGCTCGCGAAATGCCACGTCTCCTGGGAGAGATTCTGGAGGGAGACGTACTCGAGCTTCGCGGCCGGCTCGACGAAGAGCTCGGTCACAGCGTTCGAGTAGGCCTCGGTGTCGGGCGACGGCGACGCGTACTCCTCGATCAGCGACGCGCGCGCGCCCTCCTCCGCGACGACGACGAGCCGCCAGAACGTCTGGCCGGTCGCCGAGATGCGGACGTAGAGCGGCTTCTCGAGAACGACGTTCTTCGGGACGACGACGAGGAGGCCGTTCTTCCACATCGCCGCGTTGTGCGCCGCGAACTTCTCATCCCAGCCGACGAGGGAGTAGAGGCGCTCGTTGTCGTCGGTGAGCGGCTCGAACGTCACGCCGTCGGGCGCCTTTTCGATCTCGATGCCGTCGGCGGTGACGGTCGCGCGACCGGACACGTCCAAATCGACCATTGTCCCTTCGGGACGTGACGGGGTCTGACCCCGGACATGTCCGAAAGAGTCAGGGTCGAAGCCGCGCAGGTCGGTGAAGCGCCAGTGCTCCTCGGTCGTGTCCGGGAGCGGCAGCTTCTCGTAGGCGGCGAGGGCGTCGCTACGACTCATGCGGTGCGTAGCGGCGGTGGAGCATGAAGCGGTTTCCGTCGGGGTCCGCGAACCCGGCCATGTGGCAGACGGTCGTGTCGAGAATGTCGCCGAGGAACTCGACTCCACGCCCCTCGAGCTCGGCCTTCGTCTCAGCGACGTCGGCGACGCGCAGCGCGATCGGCCCGGTGTTCGGCCCCTTGAACTCGCTCTCGATCTGCTTCGGGTCGATGAGATAGAGGAAGACGTTGTCGCCGAGCTTGAACTCGGGGAAGGCACCCTCGTTCGTCTGTGGGACACCGAGCGTGTCGCGGTACCACGCGACCGAGCGCTCCATGTCCTCCACGGGAACCGAGATGAAATCGACGTGCTCGACGTCCATCAGCCGACGCTCCCTTCCATCTGCAGCTGGATCAGCCGGTTCATCTCGACGGCGTACTCGAGCGGCAGCTCCTTCGTGATCGGCTCGACGAAGCCCGACACGATCATCGCGCTCGCCTCCGACTCACTCATGCCGCGCGACATGAGATAGAAGAGCTGCTCCTCGCCGATCTTCGAGACGGTCGCCTCGTGCCCGATGTCGACGTTGTCGGCGTCGATCTTGATGTACGGGTACGTGTCCGAGCGCGACTCGTCGTCGAGGATGAGTGCGTCGCAGACGACCTTCGACTTCGAGCCGCCGGCGCTCTTGTCCACCTGCAGCAGGCCGCGGTAGCCGGCGCGCCCGCCGTTCTTCGAGATCGACTTCGACGTGATGACCGACGTCGTGTTCGGCGCGGCGTGGACGCACTTGCCGCCAGCGTCCTGGTGCTGGCCCGCGCCCGCGAAGGCGATCGAGAGCACCTCGCCGTGGGCGCGCTCGCCCATCAGCCAGATCGCCGGATACTTCATCGTCAGCTTCGAGCCGAGGTTGCCGTCAACCCACTCCATCGTCGCGTCCTCGTAGGCGACGGCGCGCTTCGTGACGAGGTTGTAGACGTTGTTCGACCAGTTCTGGATCGTCGTGTAGCGGCAGCGTCCGCCCTTCTTCACGACGATCTCGACGACGGCGCTGTGCAGCGAGTCGGTCGAGTAGATCGGCGCGGTGCAGCCCTCGACGTAATGGACGTACGCGCCCTCGTCGACGAGGATCAGCGTCCGCTCGAACTGGCCCATGTTTTCGGCGTTGATGCGGAAGTACGCCTGCAGCGGCATCTCGATGTGCACGCCAGGCGGCACATAGATAAAGGAGCCTCCCGACCAGACGGCCGAGTTGAGCGCCGCGAACTTGTTGTCGTTCTGCGGGATGATCGTCCCGAAGTACTGCTTGAAGAGATCCTCGTGCTCGCGGAGCGCCGAGTCGGTGTCGAGGAAGATCACGCCCTTCTTCTCGAGATCCTCCTGAAGCTTGTGGTAGACGACCTCCGACTCGTACTGTGCGCCGACGCCGGCGAGGTACTTCTTCTCCGCCTCCGGGATGCCGAGCTTGTCCCACGTGTCGAGGATGTCGGCGGGGAGATCCTCCCAGGACTTCGCCTGATTCTCGGTCGGCTTGATGTAGTAGAAGATGTTCTCGAAGTCGATCTCGTTGAGGTTGCCGCCCCACTGCGGGATCGGACGCGCATAGAAGTAGTCGAGGCTCTTGTGCCGGAACTTGCGCATCCAGTCGGGCTCGTTCTTGTGCTCCGCGATCGCCTCGACGAGCTCGTGCGACAGGCCGCGACCCGACTTGAAGAAGTAGTCCTTCGCCTCGTCGGGGTTGGAGAAGCCGTACTTGTACTCGCTGCGGATTCCCGCGACGACGTCGGTTTCGGACTCTGTCGTCTTGATGGGGGTCACGCGGGCACCTCTTCCGGTTCGTACGGGGCGTAGCCGTCCTTCTCGAGCTTCTTCGCCAGCTCGGGGCCACCTGACTCGACGATCTTCCCGCCCACGAAGACGTGAACCTTGTCGGGAGTGATGTAGTCGAGGATGCGCTGGTAGTGCGTGATCACGAGTGCGCCCATGTCCGGGCCGACGAGATCCTTCACGCCGCCCGCGACGACCCGCAGCGCGTCGATGTCGAGGCCGGAGTCGGTCTCGTCGAGCACCGCCAGGCGCGGCTTGAGCATCGCCATCTGGAGGATCTCGACGCGCTTCTTCTCGCCGCCCGAGAAGCCGTCGTTGAGGTAGCGCGACGCGAGTTCGCGGCTGACCTTGAGGTGATCCATCTCGGCGAGGAGCGTCTTGCGGAACTCGGGGATCGGCACGGGGTCGTCGACACCGCCGTTCTTCGCCTTGCGCACGGCGTTGATCGCGCTGCGCAGGAAGCTCGTGACGGTCACGCCGGGAATCGCGTGCGGGTACTGAAACGCGAGGAAGAGGCCGCGCTGCGCGCGCTCGTCGGCGCCCATCTCCGTGACGTCCTCGCCGTCGAAGATGAGCTTGCCCTCGGTGATCTCGTAGGCCGGATGGCCCATGAGCGCGTACGCGAGGGTCGACTTGCCGGAGCCGTTCGGCCCCATGACCGCGTGCACCTCGTTCGTGTCCACCTCGAGGTCGACGCCCTTTACGATCTCCGTGCCGTCCTCGAGCGCGACGTGGAGATCTTCGATTTTCAGTAACGCCATAGGCTCAGGTTAGCTAGACGCGCTACTCTCTCAGCGTGGGACTTACCCAGCCATCACACCTCATCATCCTCATCGCCATCATCGTGCTCCTGTTCGGCGGCGCGACGAGGCTGCCGGAGTTCGGACGTGCCCTCGGATCCGGAATGCGCGAGTTCAAGGACGCGGTGAGCGGTAATTCGCACGCCGACGCGCCCGCCGAGCTCCCGCCTGCCGAGACGCCGGCGACGCTGTCCGAGCACGACCCGTCGGCCTAGAGCGCATGGCGAGGCTTCCGCGCCGCCTCGGCCACGGAGAGGAGGCGACGCTCGAAGAGCACCTCGGCGAGCTGCGCAGCCGGCTCATCGTGATGATCGGCGTCGTCGCCGTCACGACGGCGGTCGCCTACGTCTTCCACGACCACATCCTCAACTGGCTCGACCGGCCGCTGCCGCCGCATCTCCGCCCGGTCACACTCGGCGTCGCCGAGCCGTTCACGATCACGATCACTGTCTGCCTCTGGGCAGGCCTCGTCGTCGCCCTGCCGGTCCTGCTCTGGCAGCTCTGGGCCTTCATGGCTCCCGCCATCGACCCCTCGTTCGAGCGGAAGGTCTTGGTGCTCGTCGGGTGCTCGATAGCGCTCGGCGCGGGCGGCGTCGCATTCGGCTACGAGGTGCTGCTGCCGCGCGCGATCGCATTCCTCACGAACTACGACAAGGCTCACTACCACCATCTGATCCAGGCAAGCCCGTACTACAACTTCGTCGTCACGATCCTCGTCGGGATCGTCGTCGTCTTCCAGACGCCGCTCGCCGTGCTCGCTCTCGTCGCACTCCGCATTCTCAGCTCGCGGGTGCTGCGGAAGCAGAGGCGCGTCGGCTACGTCATCACCGCGGCGGTCGCGCTCGCGCTGCCGGGGCCGGATCTCGTGACGACATCCCTCGAGCTTCTGCCGATGTGGGCGCTGTTCGAGGGGTCGATCTGGTTGGCCGTGTTCTTCGAGCGGCGATGGCGGAAGCTTGCTCCTAGCTCGGCTACCCTGGGCGCCTAGTGGCCAGAGCAGCGGTAAAGGCGAAGCAGGCGCAACGGGCGCAGGCACAGGCGGTGGCGAAGCCGTCGCGGAAGCAGCGCAAGCACGCCTCCGGCGGCAATCCGAACCAGGACCTCTTCTTCTCGCGCCTGCGGCGCAAGCAGAAGTGGGTGTTCCTCGCGCTCGCGATCGTCTTCGCCGTCTCGTTCACCGCGCTCGGCGTCGGCTCGGGTAACGGGAACGACCTCGAGCAGTCCCTCATCAACTTCTTCGAGGGCTGGTTCGGCGGCAGCGATGCGGTCTCGCAGGCGCAGGGCGAGATCAAGACCGACCCCGCGAAGGGCTACAAGGATCTCGCGAACGCCTACGTCAAGAAGGGTGACCTGCCGAGCGCAATCTCTGCTCTCAAGTCGTACCTCGCGATCAAGAAGCATGACTCGACTGCCTGGACGCAGCTTGCATCGGACGAGGAGCAGCAGGCGGGCACGTCCTACCAGCAGTACCTACAGGTGCAGCAGACCGCGCAGCTCGAGTCGCCCGGCTCGATCCTCCAGCCCACCGGCTCGCTCGCGGGGGCATTGGGGACGAACCCCGTCGACGACTACTACTCCCAGCAAAACTCGCAGGTGAGCGGGCCGCTTTACCAGCAGGTGGTAACGGGGTACAACGCAGCCGTCTCAGACTTCGAGAAGGCCGCGAAGTACGCAAAACCCGCCGACCTGCCGGAGGCCGAGTACCTGGTTGCGAGGGCCGCGCAGACCGCCGGCAACACGAAGGTCGCGCTCAAGGCCTACCAGCGCTACGTCGAACTCGTCCCCAACTCGCCGCAGCTCCCGCAGATCGAAGCCTTGTGCAAGCAGCAGCTCGGCGGTTCCTGCACGCCGAAGCACAAGAAGAAGTAGTGCGATTGCCGCGCGAGCCGCGCGGATAAACTCCCCAGCAGGCGGCCCGACCGGGCCACGAGCGACTTCCGGGGGGACGATTCGCACATGAACTTCGACATCAAGACCGAGCAACTCAACTCCGAGGCGTACGTCATCTCGCTCAGCGGCGAGGTCGATCTCTACACCGCGCCCGAGTTCAAGCAGCAGCTGCTCGAAGTGATCGGACAGGGCGGCAAGGAAGTTGTCGTCGACTTCACCAACACGACGTTCATCGACTCGACGACGCTCGGCGTGCTCGTCGGCGGCGTCAAGCGGCTCCGCACGAACGACGGGCAACTCTCGCTCGTCTGCAGCGACCGCAACATCACGAAGATCTTCGAGATCACCGGGCTCGACAAGGTGTTCGAGATCTACGCCACACGCGACGACGCCGTCTCGTCTCTGGGGGTTCCGCAAGGTTGAGGCACACGGGCCGGGTCACCACAATCGGGGGCGCAGGACTGGCGGCGATCGCGGTCGTCGTCCTGCTCGCGTCCGGCTGCGGCTACGGCGCTGTTGCGACGGCGGCCGACCATCCCGACGTTCAGAACGGCCAGAGGCTCTTCTCCACGACCCCGCCCGACAATCGCCCCGCGTGCAGCAGCTGCCACACGCTGCAGGCCGCCGCATCGAGCGGGACGGTCGGCCCGAATCTCGACAACGCCTTCGCAGGCGCCCGGATGCAGGGCTACGCGGACAGCTCGATCGAGAACGTCGTCCTCGACCAGATCCGCCAAGGCTCCGGCCCGGTCGCGACCTACACGGACCCCGAGCACGGTGTTAAGGGGCTGACGGCGCAGACGCAGATGCCGGCGAACCTCTGGACCGGCCAGAACGCGATCGACGTCGCCGCGTACGTCGCCTCGGTCGCCGGGACCGGCGGCTATACGACCCCGGTGAACCTGTCGGGCCTTACGAGCGGCGCCTCGATCTTCAAGGGCGCAGGCTGCACCGGCTGCCACATGCTGAAGGCGGCCGGCTCGACCGGGACGCTCGGCCCGAATCTCGACCAGCTCGCCAACGCGCTGACGCTCGCGATCGTCGTCCACCAGGTCACGATCGGCGGCGCACCCATGCCCGCGTTCAAGGGCACGCTGACAGCGGCGCAGATCCAGGCGGTGTCGCAGTACGTCATCTCGGTCGCCGGGAAGTAGCGCTGGAGATCCGCCAGGCGCGCGCGGAGGACGCCGGGCCGATCGCGGACGTCCACACGCGCACCTGGCAGGCCGCGTACGAGCACGTCTTCGGGGCCGACCGCCTGGCAGGGATCGGCGACCGGCGGAGCGCTCAGTGGGAAGAGCGGCTCGACAACTCTCGCCCGGACTGGCGGATCTTCGTCGCCGAGGAAGGTGGAGTCGTCATGGGCTTCGCCTGGACCGGTGACAGCCGTGACGAGCCCGGCAAGGGAGAGCTGTTCGCGATCTACGTGTTGCCCGAAGCCTGGGGTTCCGGCGCCGGCTCCGCCCTGATGGCGAGTGCGCTCGAGGCGCTGCGCAGCTATTCGTCCGCGACGCTCTGGGTGTTGGAGGACAACCCGCGCGCACGCCGCTTCTACGAGCGCGAAGGCTGGATCCTCGACGGCGGACGCCGCGACGAGGAGATCCTCGGCGTGACGGTCGCCGAAGTCCGGTACCGAATTACGTTCGACTGACCTGGAACCGCAGCGGCTGCTACGGGAAACTCGGGTTATGGGTCCCTCCTTCGACGCTGCGTTCTCGGAGGAGTTCGCGTCGCTGCACCGCTACCTCGCGCGGCGCGTCGGAGCCTCGGCGGCGGACGAGCTCGCGGCGGAGACGTTCGCCGTCGCGTTCCGCCGCTGGGATCGGCTCGATCCGGAGCGGTCGGTTCGGCCGTGGCTGTACGGGATCGCGGCGAACCTCATGCGCCATCACTGGCGCAAGGAGCGGCGGATGCTCCGCGCGTACGCGCGTACCGGAGTCGATCCCGTCTACACGGAGGACGAGCCTGCGGAGGACACGCGTGAGCTTGCGGCCGCGCTCGCGGAACTGCGGCGAGACGAACGCGAGATCCTGCTCCTCCACGCGTGGGCGGAGCTCACGGACACGGAGATCGCGGCCGCGCTCGGGATTCCGGCGGGCACCGTCAAGTCGCGCCTGAGCCGGACGCGCGAGAAGCTGCGGAACCGTCTCGGGCCAGTCGGGCAAGAAGCTGTATGAACACCGACGACCTCCTCACTCGGTTTCGCTCCAGCGTCCCGCTCCCGGACGACCCCGTATCGCACCGGATCTACGCGCACGCAACCTCGAGCCACCCACGGATGTCCCGGCCAAGACTCGCCGTCCTGATCGCTGCCACAGCCGTTGCGGCAGTCGGTGTCGCCGCGCTCGGCGGAGCCTTCGAGGGTCGCGCCACACCGGCGAATGGAGGCGGCGCCAAAATAGCCCTGACGGTGGCCCCGCCGGATATTCTCTCGGTCACTCCCAACCTCAACGACGGCGGAACATTGGCTTCGCTTTCGGTCACGACCAATCCGAAGATCGCGGATGCGAACACGGAGGTCGAGGTTCTGCTTTTCGACAACACGCGAACAGGTGCGAACCATGTCGTGTTCCAGGAGCAGGTTCAGACGACGGCCTCCTCGTGGTCGGGAACGCTGTACCCGGACGACTGGAGCGGGGGCTGCCAGAGCGGGCGTTACGCGATCCTCGTCGTGTCCGTCGCACCAGGTGCATCTCTCGCCGATGCCACGCCGGAGAATTCTGAATGGGACTACAGCAAAGGTTTCAACTGCCGCTAGGCGCGACTGACGGGGATCGCGACCCGTTCGCGGATCGCGTCCATCCATCCGTCGCCGCCCACAACGAGCACTTCGTCGGCGCCGAATACGCGGAGAGCATCCTCGACCGCGAGGGCCGGGTCGTCGGCGCCGACCTCCGCCCGTGCGCCGAGGAGCTTCCCGAGGGCCGCGGCGGTCGCCTCCGCGTCGGCGCGTCGGTCGTCGACAGCTCCAGTGAGCGACTCCATCGTCGAGGCAAGCGCCGGCACGACGATGAGGACGTCGACCCCATCGGGAACCACGACGCTCTCGGTTCCCGGCGGCGCGACGACGAGAACGCGGCGCCGGCCCTCCGGCGTCGCCAGGACCTCCGACTGCGGCGGGTCGCCGGAGCCAGGCACCGGCTCATGGACGAGCCACCAACCGAGCGCGGCGAACGCGAGCACCGCGACCCCGACGCCGAGCCACTTGTAGATCACCGCGGCGACGACGATGGCGATCGCGCCGCCGACGACGATCCAGAGGAAGCGGTACATGTCGCCTTCGCTGCGGAGCGGATTGCGCATACGCATGTCCCGCTCCTTACCCGTTCGTCAGAGGATGTAGACCGTCGCGAAAACGACGATCCACATCACGTCGACGAAGTGCCAGTAGATCCCGCCGATCTCGACGCCGTGATGGTGCTCGGCGGAGAAGTGCCCTCGGAAGGCGCGGATCGTCATGAACAGGAGGATCGTGAGCCCGACGAAGACGTGGCAGCCGTGCAGGCCGGTGAGGCAGAAGAAGATCGTCGGGAAGGCGCCGTCCTTCGTCGCGAAGCCGGCGCGCATGTACTCGTAGATCTGCGAGATGAGGAACGCGAGCCCCATGAGGAACGTCAGCACGAGGCCGGCGCGCATCCCCCAGACATTCCCCTTCTTGATCGCGGTCGTCGCCCAGTGCATCGTCGCGCTCGAGGTCATGAGGATCGACGTGTTGATCGCCGCGACGAAGACGGGCAGGTGGTACGGAGGCGTCGGCCACGGCGTCCCGTTGACGATGCGCACGAAGAAGTAGGCGGTGAAGAACGAGCCGAAGAGCATGATCTCCGACGCGATGAAGAGGTACATCCCGAGCGTCTCGGGCTTGATCCGCGAGCTGTAGTGCGCGACGGGCGGGCCGTGATGCTCGTGATGCTCGTGCGACTCGGCGTGCGCGGCGGCGCTCATGCGGGCGCCTCGGCTTTGACTTTCTCGACGACGACGTGCTCAACCGGCAGACCGGTCTCCTTCTGCAGCCGCTCGACAACGTGCTTCCGCAGCCAGCCGGAGGAGAGCGGCTCGAACGTCGAAACGATGATCTCGTCGACGCGCTCGTCGTGCACCGCCTCCATCGCGGCGCTGAACGGGTCGGGATGCGCGACCTGGCCGTGCACGTCGATCCCCTCGTGGCGCAGTTCGGCGACGGCGCGCTTGAGGCGAGCCTCCGCGTCGGGATGCGCGCCGGCCGTCGGGTCGCTCTGCGGCGACATGATGAGGAACGCCGCCGGACTCGCGGCCGCACGCTGTCGGATCCGGTCGAGGAGCGGCGCGCCGAGCACCGTCTCGTTCGCGATCACGAGGACGTTCGCCTCGTCGGGCCCCTCGCCGTTCGGCACGAGGTGCTCGACCGGCAGCTCTCCCGCCGCGGAACGAATCTGGTCGACGACGCCGCGCCGCAGCCAGCCCGACTTCGCCTCCGCGTGCGTCGAGACAAGGATCTCCTCGACCGGCGGCTCGAGCGTCGCGAGCGCGTCGCGCACGGCGGCGGCGGGATCGGCCTCGACGACGTAGCCGTCGGCGGAGACGCCGACCTCGCGCAGGTGCGCGAGCGCACGGTCGAGACGCCGACGCGCCGACGCGTGCCGCGTGTCGGCGTAGACGACGTAGCCGCGCGGCGGCTGGTTGACGGGGGCGACGACCGTGACCCAGATCTCGCCGTCGCGCGCGGCGAGCGCGTCGCGAAGCGTCCGCGCGTCGACGGTCTCGTTCGCGACGACGAGAACGTGCGTCATACGGGCACTTCCTCAAGCTCGGGCGCTCTCGAGGGCGCAAGGATCGCGTGCTGCGCGCCGACGACGCCGTACTCGTACGGTGAGCCGACGACCTGCGGAATCTCGTCGAAGTTGAAGGTCGGCGGCGGCGAGGAGACCAGCCACTCGAGCGTCATCGCGCGCCACGGATTGGCGGGCGCGATCTCGCCGAAGCGCCAGCTCGTGATCATGTTGTAGAGGAAGACGAGCACCGACGCGCCGAGCCCGAACGACGCGAGCGAGATGAACATGTTGAGGCTGGCGAACCGCGACGGGTAGTAGGCGACGCGGCGGATCATCCCCTCGGTGCCGAGGATGTGCATCGGGAAGAACGTGAGGTTGAAGCCGACGAACGTGAGCCAGAAGTGGAGCTTCCCGAGCCGCTCGTTGTACATCCGGCCGGTCATCTTCGGGAACCAGTAGTAGATCCCCGCGAAGATCGTGAACACGGAGCCGCCGAAGAGCACGTAGTGGATGTGCGCCACGATGAAGTACGTGTCGGTGACGTGCTGGTCGATCGGAACAGCACCCAGCATCACGCCTGAAAGACCGCCGATCACGAACATCGAGAGGAAGCCGAGCGCGAACAGCATCGGCGTCCTCAGATGGAGCTTCCCTCCCCAGATCGTCGCGAGCCAGCTGAAGATCTTGATGCCGGTCGGGACGGCGATCAGCAACGTCGTGATCATCATCGGGATGCGCAGCCACGACGACATGCCGCTCGTGAACATGTGATGCGCCCAAACCGAGAAGCCGAGCACGACGATCGCCATGAGCGACAGCGCCATGAGCCGGTAGCCGAAGACCGGCTTCCGGCTGAAGACGGCTATGACCTCGCTCATGATCCCGAAGCCGGGCAGCATCATGATGTAGACCGCGGGATGGGAGTAGAACCAGAAGATGTGCTGGTACCCCAGTGGATAGCCGCCTCCCACCGGCGTGAAGAAGGCGGTGTGCATCACGTGGTCGAACATCGAGAAGAACTGCGAGCCGGCGATGAACGGCGTCGCGACCACGACGAGCAGCGACGTCGTGAAGTTCGCCCAGACGAGTAGCGGCATCCGCCAGAACGTCATCCCCGGCGCGCGCATCGTGATGATGGTCACGAGGAAGTTGAGGGCCGTCATGATCGACGACGCACCTGCCCACTGCACTCCCTGGTTGAAGAAGATCGCGCCGATCCCCTCGTGTGTCGAGTTGAGCGTCGCGTAACCCGTCCAGCCGCCCGCGAAGGCGCCGACGATGAACGAGCTGAGCATCATGAGCCCGGCGATCGGCAGGAGCCAGAACGAGAGCGCGTTGAGGCGAGGGAAGGCCATGTCCGCCGCGCCGAGCATGAGCGGCACGACGAAGTTCGCGAGCCCGGCAAACGCCGGGATGACGAACAGGAAGATCATCAGCGAGGCGTGGACCGAGAACAGCGCGTTGTACGTGTGCGGGCCGACGTAGGTGCTTTGCGGCTTCGCGAGCTGGGCGCGGATGATCATCGCCAGCATCCCGCCGATGATGAAAAAGATCATCGTCGTGACGAGGTACTGAACGCCGATGACCTTGTGGTCGGTGTTGACCCGGAAATAGTCCTTCCAGCTCTTCGCGCCATGACCGGAGTGGTCCTCGTGCTCGGGCGTCGGCTTCCCGAGCACGTAGTTCGTCCAGTAGTCGAACGCGCCGATCCCGCCGAGGAAACCGACAGGCGCGGCGACGAGGCCGGCGACGAGGATGAGCGGCTCGCTGAGGAGGAGCGGATGCCAGCCGCCGCCCCAGCGGCAGAGGACGACGATGCCGAAGCCAATCGCACCCCAGAGCGGGGTCATCCACAGCGCGCGGCCGAACCCAGGCCCGAGCAGGAAGCGCCTCATCCCGTCGTCCCCGCCTTCTGTTGCGCGATCCACCGGTTGAAGGCCTTGATGGGCATGACCTTCACTTCGGTCCGCATCAAGGAATGGCCGAGCCCGCAGAGCTCATTGCAAATGAACGGATACGTCCCGACCCGGTCAGGCGTGACGTGGAGATGCGTGACCATGCCCGGAACGATGTCCTCCTGCTCCCGGAACTCCGGCACGAAGAACGCGTGGATCACGTCGAGCGAGCGCATGTCGAACTCGACGGGACGATCGACCGGCAGGCGCAGGATGGGGCTTGTCACGTTGCCGGCGTCGGGATAGCTGAACTTGAACTCGAACTGCTGCGCCTGGATGTTGACCCGGAGCGTGTTGGCGCCTTGCGCGTCGTTCTCCGTGAGGACGATCCCGGAGACGACCGCGATCGCCGTGACGAGCACGAGTGGGATCGCCGTCCACGTGATCTCGAGGCCGGTGTGCCCGTGGACCGACGGCCCGTCCTCGAGATCGTCCGGCGCCGCCCGGAAACGGAGGACGGAGTAGACGATCACCGCGACGACGATCGAGAACAGGAAGATGCACATCGCGATCACGAACCAGAAAGTGAAATCGATGCGGCCCGCCTCCCGCGAAGCGTCGGGCGGGAGCCACGTGGGAATGAGCGCGACGGCTGTAGCCACGCCGCCTGCGACCAATCCAATCCCCAGAAGGGCGACGATAGAGCCCCTGCGCATCCGCCCCGGAGACTAGACGAACTTCCGAAAGAGCGAACCCCGAACCGGCCCTCGAACGTTGCTACTCCGACCCCGTCAAAGGAGGGTAACAATGGGTCTCGGAGTCGGACTGATTCTCTCGGCGGTGGGCGCGGTACTCGCCTTCGCCGTGAACACAACGGTTTCCGGCGTGAACATCCACACGATCGGCTGGATTTTGCTGATCGTCGGAATCGTCGGGATTCTGCTGTCGCTCGTCTTCTGGTCCTCGTGGGCCGGCCCCGGCTACTACAGCCGCCGGCGCACTGCGTACGTGGACGAGGGCCCGGCAGGCCCCACCACGCCGTACTAAGCCGCACCGGACAGGTCTCAATCAGACACGGCCGGAACCTGGTTCCGGCCATGTCTGCGAGAGACGCGTCTGGTTCGACGCGATCTCGCCTCTTTGGAGCCGTGTTCGGAGCAGCCCTCTGGCTCATAGAGCCATGTCCGGGACCTGGTTCCGGACGTGTCCGGAATGGACTACTACGCGATTGGCAACTCGACGAAGAACGTCGAGCCGGTGTGGCCGTCTGAGACGACCCAGATCCGGCCCGCCATCCGCGTCACGAGCTCGCGGGAGATGTAGAGCCCGAGGCCCGTGCCGCCGACGCCGCGCGTGAGGTTCGGGTCGAGGCGGAAGAACTTCTCGAAGATCCGGTCCTGCTCCGCCGGCGGAATCCCGAGACCTTCGTCGCTCACGCGGAAGCGGACACGCCCGCCGCTGCGAGACGCCTCGAGCTCCACCGTGCCGCCGTCCGGCGAGTACTTGAGCGCGTTGTCGAGGAGGTTCGCGAGCACCTGGCGCAGCTTGTCGGGATCGGCAGCGATCGCGGGCAGGCCCGGCGAGGCGTCGAGCACGAGCCGAAGGCCCTCCGGGACGCGCGCCTGCGCGACCTCCGCCACTTCGGCGGCGATCGCGGCGGCGTCGCACCGCTCGATCTCGACCTGCATGCGACCGGACTCGAGGCGGCTCGCCCACAGGATGTCGTTCACGATCCGCGCGAGCCGGTTCGACTCGCTCGAGATCACGTCGAGCAGCCGGTCGCGTTGCTCCTGATCGACCCCCGCCTCGCGGTGGCGCAGCGTCATCGAAGCGCCGTAGATCGCGGCGAGCGGCGTCCGCAGCTCGTGGGACACGGTCGAGACGAAGTCCGTCTTCAGCTGCTCGACCGCGCGCTCGTCCGTCACGTCACGGAACGCGTAGACCGTGCCGCCGGGAAAGCGGACCGCCGAGATCGAGAGCCACCGCTCCTGTCCGTCCACCTCGACCGGCAGCGTCTCGGGCCGCGTCACCGAAGCGTCCGGCACGGAGGCGACCGGGATGCGCGCGCGGAGCGACGGCCAGTCGGCAAGCAGCTCCGCGATCGGGCGCCCGACCGCGTCCGAGGCGGGCCGCCGCAGGCTGAGCGCCGCGGTCGGGTTCCAGAGCCGAACGATGCCGAGCTCGTCGACGTGGAAGACGCCGTCGGCGACGTGCTCGAGCGCCTCGGCGGCGTGCGCGCGCTCCTGCGCCTCTGCGTAGAGACGCGCGTTGTCGAGCGCGAGCGAGATGCGCCGGGCGAGCTCGGTCGCCATCTCGCAGTCGGACTCGTCGAACCGGCGCTGCGGCTCGATCGTGCCGAGACTGATCGCCCCGAGCGTCCGGCCGCGCGCGATGAGCGGCGCGACGATCCCCGACGTGTTCGCGACGCGGCGGATGTTCCGCGCGTGCTCCGCGTCGTGCGCCATCTCGTCGGCGATTGCCTGGAGGTCGGGGATGAGCTGCGTCTTGCGGGTGCGGATCGCGATCTGAATCGGGTGGGACGGGACCGTGGGCGGGTACTGCTCCCGCAGCTCGTAGACGAGGTCGTTCAGCTCGGGATCGGCGTGCGCGGCGACGACGTTGCGGAGAACGCCGTCGTCGTCGAGGAGGTCGATGACGAGGTAGCCCGCGAGCTCCGGCACCGCGAGCGCCGCAATTGCGGCGACCGTTTCCTCCCAGTCAAGCGAGGCGACGAGAAGCTCGCTCGCGCGCGCGAGGAAGCGAACCTGCTCCTCGTTGCGCATCCGCCGCTGCTCGGCGAGCCGCTCGGCGGTGATGTCGCGCGAGACGTTGACGACGAGCTCGACCGAGCCGTCGGAGCCGAGGACCGGGTTCGCCCACACGTCGAGCCAGCGCTCCTCACCGGTCGTGCGGTCGCGGCGGAGGATGACTCTCGACCCCTCCTCGCCGGCGTACCCGCGGCGGGACGGCAGCTGGTCGAGATCGAGCGGTTCGCCGTCGGCGTCGAGGAGCTCGAAGCGCTCGAGCCAGTCCTCGCGCGGCGCGGCGAGAAGCTCCTCGACGGAGGACTTCCCGAACTGCCGCGCCGACGCGTCGTTCGCGTAGAGGAGTCGACCGCTCGTGTCCGCGACGGTGATGCCCTCGTCGACGGCGCGGAGGATCGTCGCAAGCTGCTCGCGCGACTCGTGGAGCTCCTGCTGGGCCTGGGTCCGCTCGGCGACCGAGGCGAGGTGGTTCGCGATCGTGCGGGCGAGGAGGATCTCCCGGGCGCTCCACGCGTGCGGCGCGTTGCGGTAGAGCATGAACTTGCCGAGGAGCCGGCCGCGCCGGACGAGCGGGATGAATGCGAGCGCGGCGATCCCTTCGTTCCGCACGATCTCCTCGAGCCACGGCTCGAAGCCCGCCGCGGCCGCGTCCTCAACGAGCACCGGCTGCGGATCCGGCTCGTCCGGCGCCCACGCGGAATGCCCGTCCGTGGCGGCGCGGTACTCGTCCGAGAGGCCGCGCCAGGCGCGGAAGCGCATGACGTTCTCGTGGTCTGAGAGGAGGACGGAGGCGCGGTCAGCGCCGGTCGCCGCGAGCAGCGAGTCGAGCGCGACCTCGAGCACCTCTCCCAGCTCGCTCGCTCCGGCCACCGCGTCGGCGAAGCGGTAGACCGCGTCGAGGTCGCCGAGGCGCGAACGCAGCTCCTCCCGCTCGCTCACGTCGCGCGACATCCCGAGCATGAACCGCAGCTCCCCGTTCTCTCCGAGAACCTGCGAGCCGTTCATCTCGAACCACGTGTGCGCGCCACTCGGGCCGCGCAGGCGGACGGTCACGGCGTCGACATTCGAACCGGCACTCAGCTTCTCCCCCGCCGCGGCGGCTGCACCGAGATCATCAGGATGGATCAGGTCCTGGATCGGGATGCCGGCGAGGTCGTTCGGCTCCCAGCCGAGCGACAGCCACGACGGCGAGGCGTAGACGATCGCGCCCATGAGATCGCAGAGGACGATGAGATCGTGGGAGCGCTCGACGACGAGCCGGCGAACGGTGTCGTCGACGTTCTCGGCAGTGCTCGCGAACGGCTCGGTCCCGCTGCTCGTGGTCGTCCCCCCAGGTCCGCGATCAGGTCGTCGCAGTGTGCACTATCCGGCCCCGTACGGCCAGAGGAATTTCGCTACGCGGGGATGGAGAAGCGCTTCGACGCGTGGCCGTAGCCGGCGCGCGATCGTCCCTCGAGCGTGCACCTGTAGGCGACCCCGGGCGTGAGGCCTTTGATCGTCGCCGGCGAGTGCTTGCCGGTGACCCGCAGCCGGTGGAGCTTGTTGAGGGCGCGACAGTTCGCCGAGTAGCCCTTCACTTTTTGGCCGCGCGGGCGCGCGGCGCGGAACGTGACGCGCGCCGTCGTCCCGCTCGTGCGTCTCGCCTTGACGTGGGTCGGGGCGCGCGGCGTCACGAGCCCGAGCTTGATCTTGAGCTTGCGCCGCGAGAACGTGAGACCGGTGATCGCGACTTGCACCCCTGTGCCGGGCACCACCGTGACGTTGAGCGTTCCTGCTCCGGCGCCGACCGTCGCGTTGAGCCCGTCGGTGGCGAGCGTCGACGGGTCGTTGATACCCCAATACGTCGAGAGGAAGGTGTCGGGGATCACGAGGTAGAAGTTGCCGTGCACGACCGTCGTCCCGTTCTGGAGGAAGTGATGGTCGGCGAGGTCGATCTGGAGCTCGTTCTGCCCGTTCGATTGGATGATGTTCGGGGGCAGGCCCGTCTCCGTGATGTTCGTCGCCATGGTCATCCCGTAGAACGAGTCGACGAGGCCGGCCGGGTAACTGGGGTCGCTGTAGTTGTTGTAGTTGTAGTCGTTGATCTCGCCCGAGAAGAGCACCGACGACGGGGCGGACGCGACCGGCGAGCACGTCGGGCCGCCGGGTGGGTAGCTGCAGCCCAACTGGTCGGTGACCGACACCGGCGTGCCGGTGACCGTGACCTCGTAGTGGCAGCCGGACGGGCCGCCACAGACATACGCGCGCGAGTAGTCCAGCGAGCCTGCGAACGAGTCGATCACGCGCGGCACGACGGATGTTTTGATCGTGATGCTGAACGTGTCGCCGGCCGCCGCGCTCAGGTCGGACGCCGTCTCCGGCTGGATCGACCACTGCACCGTGTGGTCACTGCCATTGTTCGACGGGATCGCCCAGACGTCGTAGTTCGCGTCACCGGCCGCGAGCGGTGCGCTGTTGATCGTGGCCGAGAGGACGCACGGATCGAGCGCCGGATGCGCCGAGCACCAGTACGTGCTGTTGAGGGCCCTCGCACTCCCTGCCGAGAGCGCCAAGACGCAGACCGCGAGGACGGAGAGAACGATCAGTCCGGAGCGACGGGCCACGTGAGGCGACGCTACTCCCGCGCCCGCGACCCGTCAAGAGAAGGCGTGGCCGAAACGCCGGAGGGGCGCCCTTCGGCGCCCCTCCGCAGTACGTCCGTCTATCTATCTGTTCGAGCTTCGGGTCAGCCTTCGGCAGATTGGCTCTGCACGCAGCCACCACTGGTGTCGAAGAAGTCGATGTTGCTGAACTCCTCCTGCGTCAGGTACTTGTGCTTGTTGATGACCTGGTTGTAGTCCTGGCCGAACTTCCCGGCCGTGGCGCCCCATACGTAGGCGCACTCGTCGCCGTTCTCGTACCCGCTGTTGTCGTACCAGCCGTTGTAGACGTTCGGATCGGTGATCGCCTCGTTGATCTCGTGGCTGGTCGGGCTGATCTCCGTGTCAGCGTCGAGGTTGTGGTTCGGCGACTGCAATCCGCCGAGGAAGTTGCCGGCGTCGCTGCCGCACGTGTAGCCGACCGCGGAGTGGTAGATCGGGTACGGCATGTTCGCGTAGATCGTGCCGAAGTCCGGCCAGTTCGAGCCCATCATGCTGTGGTACGCGCAGTAGGCGGCGGTCGGCTGGTTGTTGATCGTGCAGGCCTGGCCACCGGCGGTGCTGGTGGTGTCACCCGGGTTGAAGCACGACTCGACATGCTTCGGCGTGTACATCACATAGATGTGCGTGTAGTCGTTCTGCGCCAGATGGCCATGGCTGGTGTCGATGAGTCGCTGGATCTCATCGGTGATCTGAGCGTCGTCGAGACAGGACGTGTAGCCGGTGCCGTCCGCATAGATGCCCGTGCCGTCGTTGCTAGCGACCGTGCAGCCGCTCGCGGGGAACCTTTGATGGTCGTCGATCGGCGCCCCCATCTTGACGTAGTTACCGATCGTGCCGTTGCTTCCGGCGTACTCGGTCGCCACCGAGAACACGTTCGTGTTGGCGCCGCTGTCGTGGGCGACGTCGCCGAGGTACTGCTTGATCAGATCCTTGTACCTCCCGTCCATTGCGGGACCCGTGCCCGGTGGGTTCCAGAAGATCGGAGTCACCGTTACCGGGGCATGGGTCGCGCTCGGCATGACCGGGCCGCCCCAGTACAACAGCGGCGGGGTGCCCCGGGCGGGATCGCCGGTGTTGTGAACGGCGCAGGGACCGGAACCTGCGATCGCCTGCGCGCTGATGACACCGCCGAAGCGACCGGCGCCATCGTGGGGAGCCAGAGCGCCACAGGACGCCGTCGCCGCTGAACCCGTCGCGGCGAGCAGAGCCGCCCCGGACAAGCCCAGCGCAAACAGGACTAGCAACTTCCTCACTTGAACCCTCCCTCTATGACAACAGAAGACGCGGAGTATCTCTCAATCGGCTCGCGTAGTCCAGAGGCTTCGCGGTCACGGCCCTCTCAGGGTGGGCGGCGGCAGTCAAGTCATGGGCCGTGAAGGATTCGAACCTTCGACCTTGGGATTAAGAGTCCCCTGCTCTACCAACTGAGCTAACGGCCCCAGCGAAGCGGGGCATTGTAGCCTCGCTGCAATGAAGGTCTTGACCGTCGTTGGCAACCGCCCGCAGTTCATCAAGTCCGGCCCGCTCTCGGCCGCGCTCGCTGCCGCGGGCGTCGAGGAGATCGGCTTGCACACCGGGCAGCACTGGGACGCCGACCTCTCCGACGTCTTCTACGACGAGCTCGGGCTGCCGCAGCCGCGCTACCGGCTCGACCTCCACACCGCCGACGCCGACGCGATGCGGCCGCGGATCGCCGAGGCGATCGAGCGCGAGCAGCCCGACTGGACGATCGTCTTCGGCGACACGAACTCGACCCGCGCGGGAACGGAGGCGTCACGCGACTCGGGCGTTCGCGTCGCCCACATCGAGGCCGGCCTGCGCAGCGGCGACCTCTCGATGCCGGAGGAGCACAACCGCATCGCCGTCGACGCCGCCGCGTCGCTTCTCCTCTGCCCCGACGAGCGCTCGCGCGAGATCCTGCTCGCTGAGGGAGTCGGCGGACGGATCGAGGTCGTCGGCGACGTGATGGCCGATGCGTGCTTCCGCTTCGAGCCGATCGCGCGCGAGCGCTCGACCGTCCTCAAGCGGCACGAGCTCACACCGGGCGGCTACGTCGCGGCCACGATCCACCGCGAGGCGAACGTCCGGCCCGAACGGCTGGCCCGCATCATCGACGGCCTCGGCCGGATCGGCGAGCGCGTCGTCTTCCCCGCGCATCCGCGCACGCGCGCGACGCTCGGGGCGCTCGGCGACCTGCTGGCGAATATCGAGATCCTCTCCCCGCTCGGCTACCTCGACATGGCGGCGCTCGTCTCGCAGGCGCGCGTGCTCGTCACCGACTCGGGCGGCCTGCAGAAGGAGGCGTACTGGTACGGCGTGCCGTGCGTCACCGCGCGGCCGTCGACGGAGTGGAAGGACACCGTCGAGCTCGGCGCCAACGTCCTCGTGGACGACGACCCGGAGAAGCTCGCCGCCGCGGTCGCCGCCGCGCGGATGCCGGACGAGCGGCCGACGCTCTACGGCGACGGTCACGCCGCAGAACGGGTGGTAGCTAGCCTTGCCGCGGCATGAGCCAGTCAGGGAACTCACTTCGGAAAGAAGCACGGGCTGCCCGGCCGCGCTGGTCGGCGCGATCCAGCGTCCTCAGTCGCGGGAATAGCGCTGCTATTCCCGCTCCCTGCGTCCTTGCCTCGCGCTCGACCATCGCACCCGGTCAGCGCGTGGTCATCCCGAAGTGAGTTCTCTTGACGTTGCCGTAATCGGCGCGGGATACGTCGGAATCCCGCACGCCGCGACGTTCGCGGAGGCGGGCTGCTCCGTCCTCATTGTCGACGTCGTCCCCGAGCTCGTCGAGCGACTCAACCGCGGCGAGAGCCACGTCGAGGACGTCTCCTCCGAGCGCCTCGCGTCGCTCGTCTCCAGCGGAAAGCTCCGCGCCACGACCGACTACGCCGAGGTCGCCGAATGCACTGCGGTGGTGATAGCGGTGCCGACTCCGCTCTCGCGCCAGCGCGAGCCGGACCTCTCCATCGTGGAGAGCGTCGCGCGCAGCCTCGCTCCGGTGCTGCGCAAAGGGCAGCTCGTCGTCCTCGAGTCGACGACATGGCCCGGCACGACGCGGGAAGTGCTCCAGCCGATCCTCGAGACGAGCGGCCTGCGCGCCGGAGAGGACTTCCACCTCGCGTTCGCGCCCGAGCGCGTCGACCCGGGCCGCACCGACTGGACGACAAAGACGACGCCGAAGGTCGTCGGCGGAATCACGCCCGCGTGCACCGAGCGCGCCGCCGAGCTCTACGGGCGCGCGATCGACACCGTCCACCGCGTCTCGACTCCCGAGGCGGCCGAGCTGACGAAGCTGCTCGAGAACATCTTCCGCTCGGTCAACATCGCGCTCGTCAACGAGCTGGCGATCCTCTGTGACCGGATGGGCATCGACATCTGGGAGGTCGTCGACGCCGCCGCGACCAAGCCGTTCGGCTTCATGCGCTTCAGCCCCGGGCCCGGCCTCGGCGGCCACTGCATCCCGGTCGATCCGTTCTACCTCACCTGGAAAGCGCGCGAGTTCGGCTTCTACACGGAGTTCATCGAGCTCGCCGGCAAGGTGAACGAGGAGATGCCGTACTTCTGCCGCTCGCTCATCTCCCAGGCGCTCAACCACGGGGCGCAAAAGGCGATGAAGGGCTCGCGGATCCTCGTGCTCGGCGTCGCGTACAAGCCGGACATCGGCGACGTGCGCGAGTCGCCGGCTTTGAAAATCATCTCCTTGCTGAGGAACGCCGGCGCCGACGTCTCGTACCACGACCCGCACGTGGCGCGAGTGGACGACCTCACCTCCGTCGCGTACGAGCCGGCCGCGTATGACTGCGTCGTCATCGTCACCGACCACTCCTCCATCGACTACGACGCCTTGGTGGACGAAGCCCAGCTGGTCGTCGACCTCCGGAACGCGACCGGCGCGAAGGGCACCGCCGCGGAGAACGTCTTCAAGCTATGAGCGTAGGCTTGACGGAGCTCATCAAAGAGCGGAGGTACCGGCTTTGCCGGTGCCGGAGCGGAAAATGAGCGGGGTCAGGATTGGACAGGCCGGTCTCGGCTACTGGGGCCGGAACCTCGCGCGGAACTTCGACGACCTCGCTGAGCTCCGCTGGCTCTGCGACGCGAGCGCAGAGGCGCGGGCCGAGTTCGCCGAGCGCTATCCCAACGCGCGCGTGACGGGCGACTTCGCGGAGATGCTCGCCGACGACGAGCTCGACGCCGTCGTGGTCGCGACGCCCGTCCCGACGCACTACGAGCTGGCGAAGCAGGCGCTCGAGGCCGGCAAGCACGTGTTCGTCGAGAAGCCGCCGGCGATGCGCGCCGCCGAGATGGACGAGCTCGTCTCGCTCGCCGCGGCGCGCGATCTCGCCCTCATGCCCGGGCATCTCCTGCTCTACCACCCCGGCGTGCTCAAGGTGAAGGAGCTGATCGACAAGGGCGAGCTCGGCGACGTGCTCTGTGTGTACGGGAACCGGGTCAACCTCGGCATCGTCCGATCGAACGAGAACGCGCTCTGGTCGCTCGGCGTCCACGACCTGTCGGTGATCCTCCACTTCCTCGACGAGGATCCCGAGCTCGCGACCGCGCAGGGAAGCGCGTCGATCCATCCGGGCGTCGAGGACGTCGTCTTCTGCTTCCTCCGCTTCCCGAGCGGCAAGATCGCGCACATGCACCTGTCGTGGCTCGACCCGCACAAGATGCGCAAGATGACCGTTGTCGGCCGCGAGAAGATGGTGGTTTTCGACGACATGGAGCCGGAGCGCAAGGTGACGGTCTACGAGAAGCGCGCCGGCCCGAATGGCGAGCTCTTCTCCGGCGACATCTCGATCCCGAAGATCGAGACGACCGAGCCGCTGCGCCGCGAGTGCTCGTACTTCCTCGAGCTCATCGCAGGCGAGCACGACCGGGCCACGGTCGCGCGCGACGGCGCCCGCGTCGTTCGCGCCCTCGAGATGCTGACGACCTCCCTCAATGGCGGCTGAAGTCCACCCCACAGCGATCGTCTACCCGGGGACCGTGCTCGGGGATGGCGTCAAGGTGCTCGAGCACGCCGTCGTCGGCAAGCAGCCGACGCTGTCGCCGCGCTCGACGGCGAAGCGCGAGCCCCTCCCGCCCGCAGAGATCGGCGCCGGGACGGTCGTCTCCACCGGGGCGGTCGTCTTCGCCGGGACGACGATCGGAGAGCGCGTCATCCTCGGCGACCAGTCGTGCGTGCGCGAGCGCGTCACGGTCGGCGACGACGTCATCATCGGCCGCGGCTCGCTCGTCGAGAACGACACGACGATCGGGGCGATGACGAAGATCCAGGCCGAGGCGTACATCACCGCCTACTCGACGCTCGAGGAGCACGTATTCATCGCGCCGTGCGTCGTGACGACGAACGACAACTACATGGGACGGACGGAGAAGCGCCACGGCCTCGTCAAAGGCCCGACGATCCGCCGCGGGGCACGCATCGGCGGCGGCGCCGTTCTTCTCCCCGGCGTCGAGATCGGCGAGGAGGCGTTCGTCGGCGCCGGCGCGGTCGTGACGAAGGACGTCGAGCCGCGGATGCTCGTCGTAGGGAACCCGGCCCGCGTCAAGCGTGCGGTCGCGGACGACGAGCTCCTCGAGAACCAGTAGGCCCGGTAGGACCTGGAGGACGAGTTGGTCGCGGCGTCGGGCTGCAGACTCCTTGTCCGAGAGCCGTCCTCAACCGCCTGTGCGGCAACGGTGGCGCTCCGTCCGGAACGGTGGACGGTAGACCGGGACGGAGACGGTAGACCTTCACGTCGGCGACGCTCACGGGCCGAACATCAGGCAGCGAGGAGGTGATCAGGTCCTTCGACCATGTTCCCGTACCCCGGCCCATGACGATCACGCTCACGTTGTGCGCCAAGAGGAACGCCCGAAAGCCGGCAGCGCCGCCGGGCGGAGTGCCGCCCGAGAGGCTCTCGTAGTCGCCGGCCCACCGGCACTCGGCCGGGATGACCGTCTGGCCGATGTGACCGCCGGCCATGGAGAAGCGAAAGCCCGTCTCCGCCTGCCAGAGCATCGACCAGCTATGCCGCTCGGCGTACGGGAACACGAGCGCCGTGTCGCCGGGACGGATGAATGTGCGATACACCGGGGTCGAGAAGAACCGCGGCTGCGGGGCGTACGAGGACCAGAACGCACCGGTCGGGGTGGGGAGAAAGCTCGCGACTGCGACACCTGCGAGGACAAACCGCAGGAGCCGCCGGCCGGGCTGTCCGAGCCACAGCGCCGTGGCGAGCGCGGCGAAGAGGACGGCGTACATCGTGAGCCGAACGGGGATCGCCTCACCAAGCGCCGGCAGGTGCTGGATCAGCCTCCACACGCCGGGGCCCACGGCGTGGCCCGCAACCGTCATCTCCGTCCCCATCGCCAGCACCTCGGCCGCGAGAGCCGCGAGAATGAGCACCCAAAGACCGCGTCGACCGCGGCGACCGCGTTGCGTCGCCAAGGCGACCAGGAGGATGAGGAGCAGCGGAGCTCCGAGGTAACCCCCCAGCTCCGCGACGCCGCCGTTCAAGGTGCTCGTGACCGCCGCGCTGTGCGGTGGCCGCAGCCAGGTGGCCTCCGTCGGGAACGCGATGTTCGCGAGGTCGAGGACGTGCCGAAACGTGAGCGGCCGCGGCGGCGCGGGACCGGCGAAGGCGTAGACGAGATATGGGGTCACGACGACGCCTGCGCCGAGATAGGCGAGTGTCGTGTACCGAGCCAGCGCCACCAATCGAGGTCGCGCGTCGAGCAGGACGAACGCAAGGGCGAACACGACGACCGCGAACAGCGTCGCGGTCGCGAAGATCTCCGTCGAGACACCGAACTGCAACGCGAGGACGAGCGCGAGTAAGACCGTGAACCGACACGGCCCGAGACTTCCTTCGAAGAAGCGAACAGCGAGCAGTCCCGCCAACGGGACGAGACAGACGAACGACAAGTTGAGGTGTCCAACCGACTGGCCGATCACGTACGGCGAGAAACCGAACAAGAACCCCGCGACGAACGAGGCCGAGACACTGCCGGTGAGACGGCGCGCGAGGAGAAACATCGTCCACGCCGCGAGCGGCGGCGCGGCAAGCGCGGCAACGTTGTACGCGAAGACCGGCCCCAGCGTCTCGCTCAACGGCGCGAGCGCGAGACTCAACGTCGGGGACGACGTCACCCACGCGAGATTCACACCGTGCGGCGCCCAGATGACGTTCGCGACGAACGGATCGTGTGCGTGCGCGATCGCGTGCGGCCACCAAAGAAACGACCACATGAGGATCGTCTTGTCGCGACCAGCGTCGCCCAGGACCCTCGTGGCGGGGTGGACAAGGACGCCACGGCCCATCCAGATCGCCGTGAAGACGGCGTAGAGAAGGAGCGGAGCGAGCGTCTGAACTGCCGGCCGCCGCAGCAGTTGCCTCATCGACGCGAGCCTAACCTCCGCTTCGGCGCTCTAGCTCCCGCAAACCGCGCGCCCGGCCCCGGTCTTCAACCCCTGGGTCGACGACAGGCGCGGCCCGCCCGCAGGAAGCGAGAGCGGCAAGCCGGGAGGCAGCCGGTAGACAGTCGTGCCCTTGATCCGGACAGGCCCAACGTCGGGCAGCGACGCGGCGATCAACTGTTTCGGCCACGCCGACGTCTTCGGAGCCTCCACGATCACGGTGACTCGGTGCGCGAGGAGAAACCGCCGAAAGCCGGCGGCGCCGCCCGGTGGCTCGCCGCCCGCGAGGCTCTCCCAGTCGCCGACCCACGGGCACTCCGCCGGGATGATCGCCTGGCCGATGTGCCCACCGATCATGCGGAAGCGGAAGCCGGTCTCCGCCTGCCAGAGCATCGACCAGCTCGCCCGCGCTGCGTACGGGAACACGAGCGCGACGTCGCCCGGGTGGATGACCTTGCGATACGCCGACGTGGTGAAGAAGCTCGGCTGCCGCGTGTGCGCCGTCCAGAACGCGCCGCTCGGGTTCGGGAGGAAGAACACGATCGCGAGTCCCGCGAGGGCGAACCGCCAGATCCGGAAACCGGGCTCCGCGAGCCACACGGCGACGACGAGAGCGATGCACAGGACGGCGTACATCGCGAGCCGGATCGGGATCGCCTCCCCGAGTGCCGGGAGGTGCTGGAACAGCGACCACACGCCCTTCCCGAGCGGGTGGCCGTCCACCGTCACCTCCGGTCCCGCCGCCATCGCATCGGCGACCACGGCCGCGAGCGCGAGTACCCACACGCCGCGGCGGGCGCGGCCGCGTCGCACCATCGTCACCGCCAGCAGCAGGATGACGAGCAGCGGGATTCCCAGGTAGCCGCCTATCTCGTCGATCCCGCTCGTAAAGCGGCTCGTGATGGCATCGCTGCCCGACGGCCTCAGCCATGTCGTCTGGGTCGGGTAAACGATGTTCGCGAGGTCGAGGATGTGACGGGAGGCGTGAGGTCGCACGGGCGGCGCCGAGCCGCCGCCGAAAGCGTGGAGGAGGTAGGGAGACACGAACACCGCCACCGCGACATAGGCGAGCACCGTGTAGCGGGCCAGCGGGACGAGCCGCGCGGGCACGTCGAGCAGGAGAGCCGCCAGCACAAAACAGATGGCGGAGAGCAGCGCGAGCGTCGCGAAGATCTCCGTCGAGATGCCGAACTGCAGCACGAGGACGAGCGCGAGCAGCGCCGTGTACCGCCGGCCGCCGAGACTTCCCTCGAAGAAGCGAACGGCGAGCAGGGCGGCGAGTGGAACGAGGAAGACGCAGGACAGGTTGAGGTGGGAAACCGACTGGCTGATGACGTACGGCGAAAAACCGAACAGGAAGCCGGCGACGAGGGATGCGGGCACGTTGCGCGTCAGGCGGCGGGCGAGGAGAAACGTCGTCCACGCCGCGAGCGGCGGTGCGGCCAGGGCGGCGAAGTTGTAGGCGAAGACAGCTCCGACCGTCTCGGTCAGCGGGGACAGCACGAGGCTGAGCGTCGGCGAGGAGGTGACCCACGAGAGATCCACCCCATGCGGCGCCCAGACGACGTTCGCGACGAACGGATCGTGCCCGTGCGCGAGCGCATGGGGCCACCAGAGAAACGACCACATGAGGATCGTCTTGTCGCGGTCGGCGTCGCCGAGCACTCGCGTCGTCGGATGGAAGATCACGCCGCGGCCGATCCACACCACCGCGAAGACGGCGTAGAGCACGAGCGGCGCCAGCGTCTGAACTGCCGGGCGCGACGCGAGCGATGCCCGCAGCTCCCGCGACCGGTGCGACAGCTCGCTCATCGAGACGACGCTAACCGCTTCTTCGGCCGGCTGTTGACTAGCCGACGCGGATCCGGAGCCACGCGGCGGCATCGGCCGTCGTGGCGAGGCGGTAGTCGGTCGTGACAGTCGGCCTGACGTCGATGCTGATCGCGCCAGTGTGCGCGGCGGGCGACACGGGCCCGAGATCCGCCCAGGCGCCGCCGGCCGGCCGCTCCTGCAGAACGACGTTCTTCACGCCCCGCACCGTCCCGGTGAGGGTCACCGTCGTCCCCGGGCTCACTGCGCCGTGGGGCGACGGCGGCAGGAGCGAGAGAACGCCGATGCTGAACCAGGTCGAGCGAAGGTTCAGGGAACCGGCAACCGCGGTTCCGGTCGCCGTGACACCGGTCTGGCTCCCGTGCACGAGCGTCGTGACGTCGAGGTGCGCGACGCGCTTCGACGCGTTCCGGGTCACGGTCGCGTCGACGGGCTTGCCGGTGAGCCCGAGCGCCGAGGCGATGTCCTTTCCCGTGACGGGAACCGGGCCCCAGCTGTGATAGGGCGAGACATTGTCGTACGGATCCTTCACGGAGACGAGATATGGCGCTCCCCCGCCCCACGCGTCAGTCGCCGACTGCGACCGGCCGCCGGTGCTGGAGGAGTAGACCGTCGTCGCGACCTGGCCGTCGTACGTGAGCACCTGGCCCTTTGTCGCGTTCACCGCCGCGTCGCCCTGCGGTGTCTCTGCCGCCACGCCGACGTACGACTGGCCCGAGACCGAGACGTCGTATGCCGCTCCGGGCTTGCGGCCCGCGAGGGCGTACGACCGAGACGCAACCGCCTGCGCGTCGAGCGCATCGGGCAGCCACCCCGACGGCATCTCTGAAGGGACGACGGCGTCGAGGTACTGCTGGATGTTGACGACGTCGATCGCGCGGAGCCTCCCGTGCACAAGGCTGATCACGAGCTTTCCGTGGTACGCGTTGCCGAGCGTCAGCGTCGTGCCGTGGGACGGCGAGAGCGTGAGCGGCGCCGGATACGGGAGCTTCGTCGTGAGCTTCGTGCTGCCGGCCGGAAACGTGTGCGCCGCGCCGGTCCCGTCCACGACACCTATCGGCTTGTCGGAGGAGACGGTCAGGCGCCTGAGCCCGTCGACGAGCAGCACACGAAGCTTCCGGACCTTCGTCTGCGCGAGAACGGTGCCCGGGTAGTAGGCCGAGAGGATGTCGTCGTATGAGTCGCCGTGGAGCGCGTGGCCCTCGGCTCCCCACTGACCCATCCCGACGCCGTGCCCCCAGCCGTGGCCACTGATGAGGAAGAGCGCACCCGAGCCGCGCGGCGCAACATAGGCCGGGGCGACCTTTCCAGCGGCGTGCGTCGCCGGCGCCGCCAAGACGACGGCGGCAAGCAGTGCGAGAGGAAGAAGTAACCGGCGGATCACGAGCAGTATCGGCGCAAGCTTCGCCGCTCGGGAGGGGTTCCCCCCTTCTTTGCAGGAGCTTTACGACCTCCGTCCGGACGCCGTGTAAACTGCGGCCAGGTTTGGAGGCGACGGTGCCTCGGCAGCCACGCGGTCTTTATGACTTCGGTGGCGGCCGGGGCTTTTTGCATTTCTGGGACCAAATCAAGGAGGAAGGATGAGTTACGTGGAGAGCAAGAACCGGGCGACATCGAATCCCGAGAAGCGCAAGGAGGTGCTCGCGGAGATCGAGTCGCGCGGCATCGACGACGTGCTCCTGTGGTTCACCGATCTCGAGGGGCATCTGAAGAGCTTCTCGATCTCGATCAGCGAGGCCGAGGGCGCGCTCGACGACGGCATGGGCTTCGACGGCTCGTCCATCACCGGCTTCAACGCGATCGAGGAGTCGGACATGGTCGCGATCCCCGATCCCGAGACGTTCCGCGTCCTGCCCGACGGCAAGACGGGCCGGATGATCTGCGACGTCGTCACCCCAGACGGCGAGGCGTATGCGGGCGACCCACGCTACGTCCTCCGCCGCGCCCTCGACCGGATGACGGAGATGGGCTTCGACACGTTCAACATCGGGCCCGAGGCGGAGTACTTCCTCTTCAAGGACGAGCACGGCACGGAGACGCTCGACGAGGGCGGCTACTTCGCGCAGACGACGCTCGACGCCGCCACCGGTGTGCGACGCGACACGATCCGGGCGCTCGAGTCGATGGGCATTCCCGTCGAGTACCACCACCACGAGGTCGGCCCGTCCCAGCACGAGATCGACATCCGCTTCACGAACGCGCTCGACATGGGCGACTTCATGCTCACGTACCGGCTCGTCGTGAAGGAGGTCGCGAAGCAGCACGGCTACCACGCGACGTTCATGCCGAAGCCGCTGTTCGGGGAGAACGGCTCGGGGATGCACACGCACATGTCGCTCTTCACCGACGGGCACAACACGTTCTTCGACGGCGACGACAAGTGGCACCTCTCCGACACGGCGAAGGCGTTCATTGCGGGCCAGCTCACTCACGCGCGCGAGATGTCCGCCGTGTTCGCGCAGTGGGTCAACTCGTACAAGCGGCTCGTGCCGGGCTACGAGGCGCCGGTCTACGTCGCGTGGTCGCAGCGGAACCGCTCCGCGCTCATCCGGATCCCGCTCTACAAGCCGGGCTCCGAGCAGGCGACCCGCGCCGAGATCCGCTGCCCCGATCCGGCCTGCAACCCGTACCTCACCTTCGCGGCGCTCCTCCACGCGGGGCTCGAGGGGATCGAGAAGGGCTACGAGCTGCCGGATCCGATGGAGACGAACCTCTACCACCTCACGCCGGAGCAGCGGCGCGAGCGCGGCATCGTCTCGCTGCCGGAGACGCTCGGCGAGGCCGTCGACGTGTTCTCGCAGTCGGAGCTGATGAAGAAGGCGCTCGGCCCGCACATCTTCGACCGCTATGTCGAGCTGAAGCGGAAGGAGTGGGACGAGTACCGCGTCCAGCTCACCGAGTGGGAGATGAAGAAGTACCTGGCCGTTCTCTAGGCCGCCCTGTCTGAAGCGGACACGTCCGGTGTCTGACACCGGACGTGTCCGCTCGGGACATGTTGGGGTCTGACCCCGGACATGTCCGTTCCGTCCGCCGTCGGCCCGATGCTTGTCGGCGTGGGCGGACTTTCCTCCGCGCTTCTCCTGCTGATCTTCCTCGGCGGAGCCGCCGCGACGTGGGTCGCCGGAACGACGCTCTCGAAGACGACCGACGCCCTCGACGCGCGGCTCGGCCTCGGCGACGACATCGGCGGGCTCATCTTCCTCTCGCTCGCCGGGAGCCTGCCGGAGGTCGCGATCACGATCTCGGCGGCCGCCTCGGGCAATCTCGGCCTCGCGGCGGGGAACCTGATCGGCGGCATCGCGATCCAGACGATGGTCTTGCTCATCTGCGACTACGCGGTCGGGCCGAAGCGGCCGCTGACATATCTCGTGGGCCGGCTCACGCCGGTGCTCGAAGGGCTGCTCGTGATCATCCTCGTCTCCGGCGTGGAAATGGGCTCGCTCCTCAAGAGCTCCACTGCCATCGCCGGCCGGATCAACCCGGCCTCAATCGCGGTCGTGATCGTCTGGGTCGTTGGCATCTTCGTCATCAATCGCGCCTCGAAGAACCCGCGCTGGAAGATCGAGATGCCGGGCAGCCATCCCGGCCGCCGCCGGCGCGAGCGCGCGCATCCCGCTCAGCCGCACCCGTTCGCGAGCCGAAGCACGGCCCGGGTCGCGGGGCTGTTCGGCGTCGCGTCCGCCGTCACGCTCGGCGCGGGCGTCCTGCTCGAGGAGAGCGGCAACGAGCTCGCGAACCGGGTCGGCGTGAACGGCGTCGTCTTCGGCGCGACGGTGCTCGCCGCGGCGAGCGCGCTGCCCGAGATCTCGTCCGGGGTCGCCGCCGTGGCGCTCGGCGACCACGCGCTCGCGATGGGCGACATCCTCGGCGGCAACGCCTTCCAGGTCTGCCTCTTCCTCCTCGCGGACCTCGTCGCGGGACAGCCGGTGCTGGAGTCCGCCGGCCCGCAGAACGCCTGGCTCGCGGCGCTCGGCATCGCGCTGACCGCGATCTACGGCTTCGGCGTGATCATCCGACCGGACCGCTGCCGTGCGCGACTCGGGCCGGACTCGATCGTCGCCCTCGTCGTCTTCGCAATCGGGATCGCGGGCCTCTTCTTCGTCGTGCCCAGCTAGGTCGGTTGCCAGACCATGAGGCCGACGATGGCGAGCAGGAGCGCAAAGCTCGCATAGCTCGCCCATAGCGGGCCGCGCGCGGCGACCATCGCGCGCAGCTCCGGGCTCGGGGCGTCTCCCTCCGCCGCGAGGTTCTCGGCCAGGTGTCGCGCGTGCCGCGCCGTTCTCCCGCCGAGCGCGCCAAGCACCATCGCCACGACCCAGAGCGCGAGCGCGGCCTGGATCCACGCCGGCGAGAGACCGAGTCCGTCGTGCTCGGCGAGTGCGATCCCGAAGCCGAGGGTGAGCGCTGCACCGAGGCCAACGAGGCCCACCCCGAAGGGGGCGAGTCGCAGAAACGCGTAGATCTCGCTCGGACGCTCGCTCCGCATCGCGGCGAGCTGCAAAGTCCCTACATACGCGGCACCGAGCAGAAAATCGAATGCTCCGAAAAGGTGGAAGGCGAGCAGGACGTGGGTCGTCGACAAGGCGCTCCTACGATAGGCCCCGATGGACGCGAGCGAACGGCATCTGCGGCTGCTGACCGAGACGAGCGCGGCGGTCAACTCGACACTCGACCTCGAGGAGGTTCTCCACCTCGTCGCGGAGAAGGTCGCCGCGGCACTCGAGGCCGACGCCTGCTTCGTGTACCTCTACGACGAGGCCGCCGGCGAGCTCGTCCTCCGCGCGACGCGCGGCACGCCGCTCGACGAGATGACGCGCCGCCCGCGCCTGCGCGTCGGAGAGGGGATCACCGGATCCGCAGCGGCCGAACGCCGGCCGGTCGCGATCGCGGCCGAAGCGCATCTCGACCCGCGCTGGAAGGAGTTCCCGAATCTGCCCGAGTCCGAGTACGAGTCGATCCTCGCCGTCCCGATCCTCGCCCGTGACCAGCTCGCCGGCGCGCTCAACGTCCGCACCCGCGAGCCGCGCGAGTTCCGGCAGGACGAGGTCGAGCTGCTCGAGGCGATCGCGAGCCAGGTGGCGCAGTCGATCGTCCACGCGAAGCTCTACACCGACGCGCAGCGCCGGGTCGCCGAGCTCGAGGCGCTCGCGAAGATCTCCGAGGCGGTCTCGGAATCGCTCTACCTCGAGGAGTCGCTCGAGGCGATCGTCAAGACGACGATGGACGCGGTGCAGGCGACAGGCGCCGCCCTCGTGCTCGAGGACGGCCGCATCGCGTGGCCCGAGGGACGCGCCGGGAAGCACGCCGTTCGCACGAAGCTCCGCTGGAAGCGCCGCGAGATCGGCGAGCTCGTCGCGGACAAGGACGTCCCGTTCACCGACGAGGAGCGTGCCCTGCTCGAGGCGATCGCGCACCACGCCGCCGTCGCGCTCGAGCACGGTCGCGCCGTGATGCGCGGCGTGCTCGCGCAAGAGATCCACCACCGCGTCAAGAACAACCTCCAGACGGTCGCCTCGCTTCTCCGCCTGCAGGCGAGCGCCGAGGGCGTTGACCCGCGCGAGGCGCTCGAGCACTCCGTCAACCGGATCCTCGCCATCGCCGCGGTGCACGAGGCGCTTACCGAGCAGCGCGAGGAGGACGTCGAGCTCGCGGAACTCATCGACCGGCTGCGCGCGATGCTCGTACAGGGGATCGGCCCCTCTGAAATGGGCGCTGTGCGCGACGTCAGCGCGCGGCTGGAGCCTGTCTCGCTCGCGGGCAGCCGCGCAACCGCGCTCGCGCTCGTCTTCAGCGAGCTCCTCCAGAACGCGCTCGAGCACGGCGCAGGCCGCGTCGAGATCGAGCTCGCGCAGCGAAACGGCGACGTCGTCCTCGCGATCGCGGACGAAGGCGGCGGCACCGACGGCGCACGCGACGGGACAGGCCTCTCAATCGTGCGCGCGCTCGTCGCCGACGAGCTGCAGGGCACCTTCACGCTGAACGGCCCGCGTGCCGAGGTCGTGTTCCCGGCATGAGGGAGTGGTCGGAAGTACTGATCCACGTGCGGCGCGGCGACGAGTTTCTCGTCGCCTTACGGGCTCCCGACCACGGCGCGTACTGGCATGCGATCGCCGGCGGCGTTGAGGCCGGGGAGGCATTCCACGCCGCGGCAGTACGCGAGCTACGAGAGGAGACCGGGCTCGAGGTCGAGCAGCTCGAGCCGCTCGGGCAGTTCACCTACGTGCGCGAGGACTGGGAGGCGGAGCCTGGGCTGCGCGTCCATGTCGAGGCGTTCCTCGTCGACGTGGAGCCCGGTTGGGAGCCCGTCCTGAACGAGGAGCACGACGAATACCGCTGGCTGCCGCGTGACGAGGCGGCGACACTCCTCTTCTGGCCCGAGCCCGCCCAGCTGCTGCGAGCGCTGCCGTGACAGAGCTCTGGCACTTCAGCGAGGACCCGACGATCGAGGTCTTCGTCCCGCACCACCACGAGCTCCACGCGGTCGACGAGCCGCTCGTCTGGGCGGTCGACTCCCCGCGCCGCTGGCTGTACTGGTTCCCGCGCGACTGCCCGCGCGCGACGTGGTGCGCCGGGGCGGAGACGAGCGACGAGGACGTCGAGCGCTGGCTCGACGGCGACCGCTCCCGCCGCATCGCGGTGATCGAGACCGGCTGGCTCGAGCGAATGCACACGACACCGCTCTTCGCGTACCGGATGCCCGCGGAGACGTTCGAGCCGTGGGACAAGTTCTTCGTCTCCCGCGAGACCGTCGTCCCGCTCGAGGTCGTCGCGCTCGGCGACCTCGAAGAGCAGCACGCCGACGGGCGCACGGAGCTCCGCGTGGCCGACTCTCTCTATCCGCTCTGGGACGAAGTCATCGCGACAACGCTCGACTTCAGCGGCATCCGTCTGCGGAACGCGCTGAATTGACACAAAGCTGCGACGCGTGCGGCACATCCGTCGCCGTACCGTTCGCAACCCCGTGGGTGGGTGGGGGTTTGGGATGGGACATAAGAGGTGTCGGCCCAACCGCGTAGCGCATCCAGCCCCAGTAGCCTGCGGCGGATGCGCATCCTGATCGCCGAGGACGAGACGATCATCCGCCTCGACCTGAAGCAGCTGCTCGAGCGCGCGGGCTACGACGTCGTCGCCGAGGCGAAGGACGGCGAGGAGGCGGTCGCGCTCGCGCGGTCGGAGGAGCCGGAGCTCGCGATCCTCGACGTGAAGATGCCGAAGCTCGACGGGATCGAGGCGGCGCGACGGATCCTCGAGGAGCGGCCCGTGCCGATCGTGATGCTCACGGCGTACGGCCAGCAGGAGCTCGTCGCGCGCGCGGTGGAGGCCGGCGTGTTCGGCTATCTCGTGAAGCCGTTCCGCGAGCAGGATCTTCTCCCCGCGATCGCGGCTGCGCGGGCGCGCCACGAGGAGCTGCAGGCGCTGCGCGCCGAGGCGGAGTCGCTCGCCGACGCGCTCGCCGCGCGCAAGGTGATCGAGCAGGCGAAGGGCCTGCTCATGGAGAAGGAGCAGCTGAGCGAGGGCGAGGCGTTCGCCCGGCTGCGCAAGGCGAGCCAGGCGTCGGGCCGGCCGCTGAAGGCGATCGCGGAGGCCGTCGTCGTCACGCTGACCGGTGAGGCGCAGTGAGCGCGACGGAGCATCCGAACGCCGCGCTCGTGCGGCGAGTCTTCGCCGCGTTCGGCCGCGACCCGAAGGCGATCGCCGCCGCGTTCGACCGCGACATCACGTGGCGAGTGCCGGGCGACACGGTCATGTCCGGCGAGTACCACGGCCGCGTCGAGGTGGTGGAGTTCCTCCGTCGCACCGGCCTCGAGACCAGCGGCACGTACCGCAGCGCGTTGCACACCGTCCTCGCCGACGAGGAGTGGGCGGTCGCGATCTACCGCGCGCAGGGCACTCGCAACGGCATCGACCTCGACATCGAGCAGGCGCTCGTGATCCGGCTGCGCGACGGGATGTGGCAGGACGTCACTGCCGTCCCGCTCGATAGCGCCTTTGAGAAGTTCTGGGCCTAGCCGCCGCGGGCGGTTGCGATCGGGATCGCGTGCGCGTGCGCCTGGACGTGCACCGGCTCGTTCCACTTGCTGAACCTGGCGTCGACGCTGTAGCGGTCGCCTTGATTCTGGAATGACCCTAGTACGCGGCCCGGCAGCCCGTTGACCATCTCCAGCTCGAGCT
>Ga0265338_10001135_pt1 | contig 44081 bp, 38 predicted proteins | sample 42126metaG_FD_193579 | JGI IMG/M metagenome (GOLD analysis project Ga0265338, IMG submission 193579) | Rhizosphere microbial communities from Carex aquatilis grown in University of Washington, Seatle, WA, United States - 4-21-26 metaG | ecosystem: Host-associated > Plants > Roots > Rhizosphere... | reverse complement strand
TGAACGGACGTGCATTGAGGAACTTGACGTTTCTTTCCGGCTCGCTGCCGCTTTCGACGTTCGCCATCTGCGTGCTCACGCGATCGGCATAATCCTCCACGCGCTGTTCGCGTTGCGGCATCGAAGCGCCCGTAGCGGGCGGCGACGCAGCGCTCGTTCCGAAGATCGTCGAGGTCTGCGTGGGGCCAAGGTCGGGCGCGGACGGCAAATCCTTCGTCGAGTCGTTCTGATTCACCGAACCTGAGGACGGACCTTGCGCGCCGCGTGCCGGCGTCCGGGGAACGGGCGTGGGGGCGGGTGGAGGTGTGCTGCTCGCCGGGTCGTCGCTCGGGCTAATGACCTGCTGCTGAGTCGCGCTGCTGATTTGCATGGCTTCGATCTCCAGGTTGGACCGAAACCAGTTTGAACACGCCGACGCGCGCAGGGCGGTACGGGCATATGACTATGTGGTCCTCCCCGAGGTACCGCACAAGCATCTGCTCACGCCGTCCCACCACAATTTTCACGTTCGCGAATTTTTGGAACAGCGCCACACCATCTAATTCGCAGTCCTTTTCATTCATAATAATACTCCGCACAATACCCTTACCGAACAACTCCCTACGGGCGAACGAAATTAAGCGGCTCCCATGGCGCGTACAGGTATCGAATATCCTGCTGTGTCAGCTGAAAATCACTTTGCCGACATTCGTACCTCAAGACCGGAGAATTTCAGAAACGCCTCGCGACCGGTGGCGTACTCATCGACCCGATGCGAGGTCACAGGCTTACATGCTCGATTTGCGGGCGAAATATCTGGACGAACCCTTCGGGCACGTAAATCGCCCAACGGTCGCAGCCTCGTACACCATATGAGCGGTAAATTGGGAGGCGGAGCGCGGCCGGGCCCGGTCCAGGGCGGCGTGGTCCCATCCGTACCTGCGCTGGCGCCGACAAACCGGGTTACCCCGATTGGGCTCCTGAAACAAAGCGAACCGACGCTTTCTCGTGCTTACAGGCCTTTGCGTGTCATCATCGCTAGACACCCGAGGTTTCCCGTGTGTGTCATCGTACAGGACCGTTTCATGTGCTACCGTGCGTGCTCAGAGCCAGCAGGACGTTTCCGCCGACCACCAGAAGGACGCTCATGGAATTCAGCAATGGCGCTGTACTTGAAGCTCTTCGACTTGCCTTGTATCGACAAATACCGTGGCACAAGCGACCGGCCATTTTCACGTCGCTTCGCTCGCAAGGTCTGATCCAGACCGTTGACCAGAAACCTCCCCCCAGTACGAAGTATCTCCCAGCACTCCAGATTGCTATCCTGACCGATAAAGGACAGAAGGAAATACAGCGCATCGAGGCGTCGAAGCATGTTTCTGGATGGCTGGAAGATGACTACTTCGCAACGTTCCTCGCAGAGGTTGCATTTGCCTGACCACGCATCGTTGCGTGCTTGCTGTTTCGATATTGAAAGAAAAGGCGGGGTCTCAGGGAGTGACCCGCTTTTGAGCGCGTGACCGTGCTTTACTGCTTGCTCAAATGCCTGTCGTTACGCGTAACTGTGTCGGCGAAGGGCGTTTCGGGGTCAACTACGGCCCGAAGCGCTCAAGTGCTCAGGTGCTCAGAGCTTCTGGATGAGTCGTTCTTTAGGCGCTCGCGCATCTGCCCGTACTGCACCCATCATCGGACCGCATAAGGCTCGTCGATAGCTCACGCCGTCGCAGATTAAATGCTCATCACCGCATTTCATATGCTTGCTGCTATTCTTGATGGGCAGGGCATCGGAAGGTGGACACTTGGCCAGCGCGTCGGGACAGTAGCCGTCTCACTTTCATCAGAGGGTATCGATGGAGAAGACCGAGCTCGTCAGGCGTCCTGCTCGGCGGCTTCAGTGAGTGTGGCGTGTCGGGTTGTGCGCTGAAACAGACGCACACCGAGCCGCGCTTCGAGCAGCCCTATCGCGCGCGAGACGGCGGAAGTCGAGACGCCGAACCTGTTCGCGGCGTGCGTGAAGCTCTTCGTTTCGACAATAGTGCAAAAAGTACGCAGCGCTTCGAGGTGGTCCATAAGTTACCCGCATTCAATGTTAGTCAAGGGCGGGTCGATTTCGGGGTCAGCCGCACGTACTTGAGCGGATGCACCTGTTCACGAGGCGTGTCGGCTTGGGCACGCACGTCACGAATGCCCGGGCAATCCATCATAAACAGTACTGGACAGTATAGTTAAAGCAACTTTGTTGCTGTCAACAGAAGTAAACCATATGGTTCAGTTATGGTAAAGTCGACTGCATTGAAAATCGAAGACCGGTCAGGCGCGTCGCCACGCCAGCGACGTCATTGACCGGATTCGCAGACGAAAGGGAGAGCCTGAAAATGAGGGTGAAAACGGAAGAAAAGCGGCAGGGGTTTGTTGACGCTGCCTTTCAGGTATTCAGTGAAATGGGATTCGAGCACGCATCGATGTCCGAGATTGCAGCGCGGGCAGGCGGGTCAAAAGCGACGCTTTACAGCTATTTCCAGTCGAAGGAGGAGATGTTCGCTGAGTTCATGACTGCCGCCGCGCAACAGGAAGCAAGCGCAGCGTTCGAGCTACTCAAGACCTCGCTGCCGGTTCGCGAGACGCTGGTGCGCTTCGGCAAGCACTATCTGACTGCGGTGCTGAAACCCCGGCTGCTCGCGGTGCGCCGTCTCGCGAACCATGAAGGCGGCCGCTCGAACGTCGGCGCTCTTTTTCATGAGCGGGGGCCGAAGCCTGGCTGGCAAATGGTGGCCGACTTCCTGCAGCAATTGGGTGACGCTGGGCAACTGCGTAGCTGTAACACAGCCATCGCTGCGGCACATCTGCGCGGGCTCTATGAAGCGGAGTTGCTGGAGCAGTGCCTGGTTGGCACGCCGGCGGATACGAGTTCCCGCAACATCGCGAGGGTCGTCTGGAGAGCGGTCGACGTGTTCATGGCCGCATACGGGCCGACGGACACCAGGCACTGATCGCGGGGCAGCCGCCCGCGTGATGCTGGCGGCAGACGCAGTTTTCGTTTAGTGCGATCCGCCTTGCTGCGCCGAGGCGGTTTTACCGGCGGTTCCTTGCCGGGGTGGGGCCGAACGAGTGTCTTCCTGTCACCGATGATGGGAATCCGTGTTCAATATATGCGCAGGCCCGCGGAACGCGTCAAAAGAGGCAGACGCGTGAAGACAGCGGCTTTGCCGCAGGCCACCGCCGGCTTGCGCTGCCCCGTTCAGGTAGCGCGAGTCGACGGTCAGTCCTTGTAAAACGCACTAGCCATGTAATGGCGCCGCACGTCGCCCAGCGCCGCCACGAGGATCGCACTCACCGGCAGCGCGAGGAGCACGCCAAAAAAGCCGAAAAGCTCGCCGAACGCAAGCAAAGCAAAGATCACTCCAAGCGGGTGCAGGCCGATTCGGTTACCCACGAGCCTGGGGACAAGAAAACAGCTTTCGACGATCTGCCCGGCTCCGTACACGGCTGCGACTGCGCCGATGCCGTACCAGCCGCCGACCTGCAAAAGCGCGGCAAGCAGGGCAAGGGCGAGCCCCAAGGCGAAGCCCACGTAGGGGATGAACACCGCGAAGCCGGTGAAGAGTCCGATGGGTAACGCGATGTCTAGGCCAGCCAAAGTCAACGCTATCGGGTAGAAGACGGCAAGGACGCACATCACGAGCAACTGGCCGCGCAGGTATTGCGAGAGCATCTGGTCCATCCCGGTCACGATTCTGCGAACCGTCCCGACCCAGCGCCGCGGCACAAAGCTTTCCATCCGCGCGAATATCTGGTGTCTGTCGTAAAGCTGGTAGAAAAGGACGAGCGGCACCAGGATGACGTTGCTTGCAACGGGAAGCACGACGTTGCTGCCTGTGCGCATGTAACGCCAGGCGGCGAGTATGACGGTCTGGCCGTCGCCGATCGTATCGCCGGTGAGAAGGTGGCGGATTTCGGCCAGGTCGAGCGAGTAGCTGACACCCAGCAACGCCAGCCTGGGTTGCAGCCACACGTTCAGGTCCGCGATGAAGACGGGAATCTGCTGCGCGAGCGCGGGCCCTTCCTTGTGGATTACGGCGAACGCAAGCAGCGGCAGCAGCGTAAGAAGCGATGCGAACAGGAGCATCATTACGAGCACGGCCACTGTTCGTGGCACGCGTCGGCGCACCAGCCACTCGACGCCCGGCTGCAACATATAGGCGATGAGCCCACCGAGCAGAAATGGCGTCAGCACCGGTCGCAAGACCCACAGAAGGATACCTGCGCCAGCCGCGATGGCACTCCAGACCAAGGCCTGGCGCTGGTATGGCGTCGGGAACGTATGGCGACTGGCGGCATCGGGCGGTCCGCTAGTGGCAGCGCGCGCAGACCGCTGCGGCGTATCGGAAAGGGCCATAAGTTATCACCATTCAATGTCAGGGAACGCGGGGCGCGCCCCGCTCTGGGGCTCAATGCGCCTGCGACGTGTCCGCGACACGTGTCGGTTTAGGCGCGATCCAGATGGCAAGCGCCCCGATGACGAAGCAGCATGCGATGCTAAAGAAAAGCTGGTTGGTTGCCAGCATCACCGCCTGTGACTCGACGATATTGCTGATCTGCATTTGCGCCTGATGCACGTTCCAGCCGGAACCCGTCAGCAAGGCAGCATAGTGGCCAGCCTGATCGACGAGACCCGACAATTCCGAGCGGTTGTATTTGGTCTTGTCCTCCCACACCGTGTTGACGACCGATGTGGCGATGGCCCCGCCGAAAGTCCGGCAAAAGTTCATCAGCCCCGCCGCCGAAGCCGTTTCGGGCTCGTCGACGCTGCTCAACCCGAGGCTCGTCACCGGGACGAAGAACAGTGGCAGGCCGATGCCTTGCAGCAGTAGCGGCAACGACACCTGCCAGAAGGTCATGCCAGAATCCGCATGGGTGCGCAACAGCGTCACCGAGCCCAGCCACATTACGCCGGCAAACACCAGCCACCGCGGATCGACCTTGGTCGACAGCCTGGCCGCAAGTGGCGCCATCATCACGGCGAAGAGGCCCGTCGTCGCCGTGGCATACCCTGCCCACGTGGCCGTGTACCCCATATTGCTCTGCAACCACAGTGGCGTGAGCACCGTGGCACCGAAGTACGCGCCGAACGCCAACGACACGGTGATCACGCTCGCGGCAAAGCCACGATGGCGGAATATACGCAGATCGACGACGGGGTTACGCTCGGTCAGCTCCCAGATCAGGAAGGCCACGAAGCCGATTACCGCGATCACCGCGAGTACGCGGATTTCCATCGAGCCGAACCAGTCCTTGTCTTTGCCCTCGTCGAGCAGGATCTGCAGGGCCGACACCCAGACGACCAGCAGCGCGAGACCGATCGTATCGATCGGCTTGTGTATCAACGCGGATTCGTAACGCTTGACCAGCATCCATCCGAAGTACCCGCAAAGCAACGCAACCGGCACGTTGATGTAGAAGATGTAGGACCAGTGGTAGTCGTCGCAGATGACACCGCCCAGGACAGGACCCATCACCGGCGCAATCAGTGTCGTCATGCTCCATAGCCCGAGCGCGACGGCTGCCTTTCCCTTCGGGAAGATCCGCAACAGTAACGTTTGCGACAGCGGCATGAGCGGCCCGCCGGCGAGCCCCTGGAACACACGGAACAGCACCAGGGTGCCGAGGGAGTTCGCCATTCCGCACAGTGCCGAACACAGTCCGAACATGATCAGCGACGTGGTGAACACGCGCACCGTTCCGAAGCGGCCCGCGAGCCAGCCGGTCAGCGGCACGGTGATCGCTTCGGCGACCGCGTAGGAGGTGATCACGTACGTGCCCTGGCTGGACGAGGCCCCCAGGGCACCGGCGATGGTTGGCACCGATACGTTCGCGATCGTCGTGTCCAGCACTGCGACAAAGTTGGCGGCGGCGAGCATCAACGCCGCCACAATCAGCATCGGGCCCGACAGCGGCGGCAATGCGATATCGTTGACTTGACTGGAAGACATGGCGGCGCGTCCTCAGTTTGCAGACGCTTCGTTGCCGGCGCGCGTGTCGACCGTCGCGTCCATCGACAGGCTGATGCCGATCGGATGGGCGCGAAGTTCGACTGGATCGATCTTGACCCGCACCGGCAGGCGCTGCACGACCTTGATCCAGTTGCCGGTCGCGTTCTGCGCGGGAATCATCGCGAACGCCGAGCCTGAACCGCCCGCCAGGCCCGTGACCTTGCCGTGATAGATGACCTTGCTGCCGTACAGATCCGACTTCAGTTCCACCGGCTGGCCGATCCGCACTTTGCCGAGCTGCGTCTCCTTGAAATTCGCGTCGACGTAGACGGATTCGATCGGCACGACAGACATCAGCGCTGCGCCGGACTGAACATGCTGGCCTACCTGAACCTGGCGGCTCGCGACGACGCCGTCTACTGGCGCACGTAGCACCGTGCGCTCGAGGTCGACGCGCGCCTGATCGACTTTGGCGCGCGCGGCCAGCACTTCCGGATTGGTATCGACGGTCGCGTCGGCAATCAGCACCTTGTTCGCGTCGAGCGAACCGACTGCGGCTTCGCGGCTTGCCTTTGCCTGCAACGCGGCAGCGCGGGCTGCGGCGAGCGCCGCCTGGGCGGTGGCATACGCTGCGCGCGCATTGCTGAGCTCCTCGCCGGATACGCCACCCGTACGCGCAAGTGTTTCCCGGCGCTGCAGGTCAATCGACGCGCGGTCGAACTCGGCTTGCGCCGACGCAATCTGGGCGGACGTGCGGGCCTGGTCGGCCGCGTGCGCGTCGACCTGTGCGGTCAGCGCCGTGTCGGTCGCCACGTAGCCGCGGACTTTGCGTTCGGCGCGTCCGAGATCCGCTTCGGCCTGGGCGAGCGCAATCTTCGCGTCCGTATCGTCAATGACGACCAGCACGTCGCCTTTGTGGACATGCTGCGTATTGACGACGGGAACGCCTTTGACGATCCCACTCACGGCCGGCGTAATCGACGCAACCTCGGCTGCCGTGTAGGCGTTATCGGTCGACACGTAATGGGAGGCGACGAAGTGCCAGTAGCTGGCGTAGGCGAGACCGGCGACGACGATGGCGCTCCCGAGTAGCGCGAACAGCTTTCTGCGGTGGGGAGACGCGCCGCCGGCTGAATCGCCGGCGTGAGACGGCCGGGCGGGAACAGTAGGCATCGGCGATTCGTCGGTTGTAACAAATTGGGTGTCAGACATGATCGGCTCCTTGAAATCAGCTTTGCTTGTTCGGTTCGGTTGCATGGCTTGCATCGGTCGCGGCCGGCGTGTTTGCCCGATAGCCACCGCCGAGTACGCGCACGAGCGCGACATCAAGCGAGAACGTTCGCGACTGCACATCGGCGAGCGCTCGCTGCGCGGCAATCATCGTGTCGGCGGCGTTCAGCACTTCGAGGTAACCGGCAAGGCCGGCGCGATACCGATCGAATGCGACCTGGTGCGCCTGGGCGGCGTCGTCGTAGGCGGCTTGCGTCGCTAGCAGCCTGTCGGCCAGCGCGCGTTTGCTTGCGGCAACGTCAGCCACGTCGTGCAGTGCTTTGGTTAGCGTTTCGTCGTAGTTGGCGACCGCCTCGTCATATGTCGCCCGGGCGCCGCGGAGTTCGCCGCGCAAGCGTCCGCCGTTGAAGATGGGTAGCGTGACCGCCGGTCCGACGGCTCCGACCACCGACCCCGCTCTCATCAGCGTGTTCAAGCCAAGCGACTGGAGGCCGATCATCGCGTTGAGATTGACGTCCGGATAAAACCCGGCTCGCGCAACGTCGATCCGCCTGGCCGCCGCCTCTACGCGCAAACGGGCAATGACCACGTCCGGGCGGCGGCCGAGCAGACCGAGCGCGAGGTTGTCAGGCAAACCGGCCGGCTGGGCCAGATCCACCGCCGGACGCTCGATGCGCAGACCCCGGTCGGGCCCCGCGCCCATCAGCGCGGCGATCTGGTTACGCTCGAGCGCAATCGACTCATCGAGCGCGAGCAGGTCGGCGCGCGCGCTTTCCTGCTTTGACTCGGCCTGCTTCACACCGGCCTGCGTTTCCAGTCCGTTCGCGAAACGCTCCCGGAACAGTTGGGCGGATTGCGTGCGCACCTGCAGTGCCGCTTGCGCACTGTCGCGCTCGGCGAAGAGGCGCGCCAGATCGGCATAGGCTGCGGCGATCGAGGCCGACAGGACCATGCGGGCCTGTGCTGCATCGGCGCGTGCCGCGTCCAGGTCCGATGTGGCGGCCACCAGCGCGGCGCGATTCTTGCCCCAGAAGTCGAGTTCGTAGCTGAAGTTGAGCTCGGCAGCGCCGTACGGGCGCCATCCGCGAGGGACGAAAGCGGAGGGGACGCCATTGTTGTAGCTCTGCTTTGCCTTTTCGACCGAGCCCTGCGCGCTGACATCAGGCAACAGCGCCGCGCCTGCCACCTGGGCCGACGCCTCTGCGTTATGCAGCCGCGCCTGGGCGGCCGCGAGCGTCGGCTCATCCTTGAGCGCCTCCGCGATAAGCGAATTCAACTGTGAATCGTTGTAGCGGAGCCACCACTGATCGGTGGGCCAGGCAGACGCGGTGCCAGCCTGCTTGCCGGCGCCTGCACCGAGACTCTGCGCCGTCTCATACCTGCCGATGTCCTTCGCTGCCGGTTTCTGCGGCATGTCGGGCAGTTGCGCGCAAGCGCCCGCTACCATCGCGAATGCGAACGCGACGGCCAGCCTCACCGGTTTCGCCCGATTTCCAACGTCCGTGCTCTCTTGCATGACCCCCTGCTCCCTGCCTCAAGTAACGATACCGTACAGTTTAGTTATGAAGGTTCGTGGCTGTCAACTAAAATAAACTGTACGGTTCGGATATGGTAAAATCACGACGTTGCAACATTGGAATGTCAAGCGCCGGTGCCGGACATCGCAGCCGGCGATCATGTCGTTGATCGGTCGTGCAGACCGGAGGAGCGCGTTGAAAATGCGGGTAAAAACAGAAGAAAAGCGGCAGTCGATCATTGACGCCGCGTTTCAGGTGTTCAGTGAAGTGGGGTTTGAGCAGGCCTCGATGTCGGAAATCGCGGCGCGGGCAGGCGGATCAAAAGCAACGCTTTACAGCTATTTCCCGTCCAAGGAAGAGTTGTTCGCGGAGGTCATGATGGCCGCCGCGGAAGAAGCCATAGCGGGGGTGGAGCTACTCAAGACCTCGCAGCCGGTCCGCGAGACGCTGGTGCGGTTCGGCAAACACTATCTGACTGCAATGCTGAAACCCGAGTTGCTCGCGGTGCGCCGCCTCGCGATCCATGAAGGCGGCCGATCGAACGTCGGTGCTCTCTTTTATGAACGCGGGCCGAGGCTTGGCTGGCAAGCGGTGGCCGACTTTCTGCAGCAATTGACTGACGCTGGGCAGTTACGCAGTTGTAACGCAGCCATCGCGGCAGAACATTTACGCGGTCTCTATGAAGCGGAGTTGGTGGAACTCTGCCTGCATGGCGTGCCGGCGGATACCAGCCCCCGCAACATTGCGAAAGTCGTGCAGCGAGGGGTCGATGTATTTATGGCCGCATACGGGCCGACGGACAAAGGTGACGCCGCATAGGTAATCGCTTGCGTGATCCCGGGAGAACCGCCTCGTGCGGTCGACATCCGCGTGGGACGCGGCAATGACGAGCAGATCGGCTGCCTGCTGTGCGTCGTGCACTCGCGTTCGCTGCCGCACCTGTGATGCCGGTTGTGCTATGGGAAGCGAGGACAAGCGGGCCGGGCAGTTGAGCGAGGCATTCACTGCGCGATGATCCCGCCCCAAACCTACAAATCTGAGAGGCAATCGCAAAAACGAGGGGGCGCCGCAACCGCGCTATACAGGTGGTAGAGAAGCGTCCCCCGACGGATTCACCCTCGAAAATTCCCAGGCATCATGGGGGTCGCGAGGCGCCTTTTTACGCGGAATGCCAACTACCTTATAGAAGCGTACCGTGCCAAGTCTAGCAAGGGTTTTCGGGAAATTTGCCCCCCGCTGCGATACGCTTCTGGCGAAGGCCGCGGTACGCTTTCATCTGGTGCGAACAGCGTGACGGGCCGCGCCCTCACCCTCACTCCACCGTCACCGACTTCGCGAGATTACGCGGCTTGTCCACATCGGTGCCGCGCGCGCAGGCCGTGTGATACGCGAGCAGTTGCAGCGGCACGACGTGCAGGATCGGCGACAGCAGCCCGTAGTGCTCGGGCATCCGGATGACGTGAATGCCGTCGCCGCTCGTGATGTGCGTATCGGCGTCGGCGAAGACGTACAGTTGACCGCCGCGCGCACGCACTTCCTGCATGTTCGACTTGAGCTTCTCCAGCAGCGCATCGTTCGGCGCGACCGTCACGACGGGCATCGCCTCGGTCACGAGCGCGAGCGGGCCGTGCTTGAGTTCGCCGGCCGGATACGCCTCGGCATGGATGTACGAGATTTCCTTGAGCTTGAGCGCGCCTTCGAGCGCGATCGGATAATGCAGCCCGCGCCCGAGGAAAAGCGCGTTCTCCTTGCGCGCGAACTCGTCGGCCCACGCGATGATCTGCGGCTCCAGCGCGAGCACGCCGTTGAGCGCGGCGGGCAGGTGGCGCAGCAGTTTCAGATACGCCGCTTCCTGCTCCGCGCTCACGCGGCCGCGCAGTTTGCCGAGCGTCACCGCGAGGATGAAGAGGCCGACGAGCTGCGTCGTGAACGCCTTCGTCGACGCCACGCCGATCTCGCGGCCCGCGTGCGTGAGGAACCTGAATTCGGTGAGCTGGACCATCGCGCTCGTCGCAACGTTGCACACCGCGAGCGTGTGCTCCATGCCGAGCGACTGCGCGTGCTTGAGCGCCGCGATCGTGTCGGCCGTTTCGCCCGACTGCGAGATCGTGACGACGAGCGTGCGCGCATCGGGCACCGACTCGCGATAGCGGTACTCGCTAGCGATCTCGACGTCGGTGCGGATCCTGGCCACCGATTCGAGCCAGTACTTCGCCGTGACGCCCGCGTAGTAGCTCGTGCCGCATGCGAGGATCAGGATGCTGTCGATACCCCGGAACGCTTCGCGCGCGTTCTCGCCGAACAGTTCGGGTTCGAATGCGTCGGCGGCGGGAATCGTGTCGCCGATCGCGCTCGGCTGCTCGAAGATTTCCTTTTGCATGTAATGGCGATACGGACCGAGATCGACCGCGCCGCCATAAGCCTGCACTTCGCGCGCTTCACGCTGGACTTGCTGGCCGCCGCGCTCAGCGATACGCACGCCTTCGAGCGTCAGCTCGCAGACATCGCCCTCTTCCAGATAGATCATGTGGCTCGCGCTGCCCGCGACGGCGAGCGCGTCCGACGCGAGAAAGTTCTCGCCGTTGCCGAGGCCCACCACGAGCGGCGAGCCCGCGCGCGCGCCCACGACGGTGTGCGGCTGGTCCTTGTGCACGACGGCGATCGCATAGGCGCCCGCGAGCTGCTGCACGGCTTCGCGCACGGCGGCGAACAGGTCGCCCTTGTAGAGGCTGTGGATCAGGTGCGCGATGACTTCGGTGTCGGTCTGCGAGACGAACTCGTAGCCCTTCGCGCGCAGCGCCTCGCGCAGCGGCTCGTAGTTTTCGATGATGCCGTTGTGGACGATCGCGAGCGCGTTGTGCGAGAAGATCGGATGCGCGTTGTTCACCGTGGGCGCGCCGTGCGTGGCCCAGCGCGTGTGCGCGATGCCGGTCACGCCTTCGAAGCGCGCCCCGGCGACCTGCTCGTCGAGTTCGGCCACGCGCGACACGCTGCGCACGCGCGCGGTGCCCGCGCTCGTCACGACCGCGACGCCGCACGAATCGTAGCCGCGATATTCCAGGCGCCGCAGTCCTTCGATCAGGACGGGCACGATGTTACGTTGCGATACTGCGCCGACGATGCCGCACATGGGATTCGATCCTTTTCCACAGGAAGATGAACGGCCGCGCGCCTCGTGGGCGAGCGGCCGGTTGTTGCGTTGCCTTCTGCGTTACTTCTTTTTCTTGACCGGCCGGACGTAGCCGGCCTTCGAGACCTGCGACTTCTCGTTGAGCACGAGCATGTCGTCGGCGACGTCCTTCCACACGGTCGTGCCCGCCGCGATCGTCACGCCGCGGCCCACGCGCACCGGCGCAACCAGTTGCGTGTCCGAGCCGACGAACACGTTGTCCTCGATCACCGTGCGGTGCTTGTTCGCGCCGTCGTAGTTGCAGGTGATGGTGCCCGCGCCGATGTTCACGCCCGCGCCGACATCGGCGTCGCCGACGTAGCTCAGGTGATTCGCCTTCGAGCCGGGGCCGATGTTCGCGTTCTTCACTTCGACGAAGTTGCCGACGTGGACTTCGTCCGCGAGCTTCGCACCCGGACGCAGACGCGCATACGGCCCAAGCACGGCCCGCGCGCCGACGCTCGCGTCTTCGATATGCGTGTACGCGTCGATGCGCGTGCCCGCGCCGATCGACGCATTGCGGATCACGCAGTTCGGGCCGACGGCGACGTTGTCCGCGAGCGTCACGTCGCCTTCGAACACGCAGTTCACGTCGATGAACACGTCCCGCCCGCACTTGAGCGTGCCGCGCACGTCGATGCGCGCCGGGTCCGCGAGCGTCACGCCCGCGACGAGCAGCGACTCGGCGACGTTGCGCTGATAGACGCGCTCAAGCCCGGCGAGCTGCTGCTTGCTGTTGACGCCGAGCGTTTCCGATTCGTCGTCGGGCTGCGCCGTCACGACCGGATGACCCGCGGCGATGGCCTGCTCGACGACGTCGGTCAGATAGAACTCGCCCTGTGCGTTGTCGTTCTTCAGCGCGGCGAGCCAGCCCGCGAGCGGCGCGGTGGGCGTCACGATGATGCCCGTGTTGATCTCGGCGATCTTGCGCTCGGCCTCGCTTGCGTCCTTCTGCTCGACGATACGCACGACCTTGCCCGCCGCGTCGCGCACGATGCGCCCGTAGCCCGTGGGATCGTCGAGCGTGACGGTCAGCACGCCATAGCCGCCTTTTTCGCCGGCGCCTGGGTTGTGCGCCGCGTCGACGAGACGCTTGAGCGTCGAGGCGCGCGTGAGCGGCACATCGCCGTAGAGCACGAGCGTCGGCACAGTGGGATCGATGAGCGGCAGCGCCTGCGCGAGCGCGTGGCCCGTGCCGAGCCGCTGCTCCTGCACCGCGAACTGCACGTCGGGCGCGCCGACCGCCACGCGCACGGCGTCGGCGCCATGGCCGATCACGACGACGAGCCGCGTGGGATCGAGCGTGCGTGCGGTATCGAGGACGTGCGAGAGAAGCGGCCGGCCAGCCAGCGGATGGAGCACTTTGGGCAGCGCGGAGTGCATGCGTTTGCCCATGCCCGCGGCAAGAATCACGATGTTCATTGCATCGGTGAAGGGGGAGTTTGAAGCTGCCGATTTTAGCATGGGGGCCATTTGCGCCCCGGCTTCCGCGCGGGCCTTCCACGGCCGTTCCCACAGCCTTTAGACCCGGTCCGAAGCGGAACGGCCAGGCCCCGGCGGCTAGCCATCCGACCCCGGGAATTCGCGCCTGCGCTCGCCGCCTCGACGACCGGAATGCGCCGGTCATGACGGGCGCTCCTGCGCGGCTTTCTGCCCGGTCTGCGCTGGTTCGCTGTCGAATTCCTCCTCCGGAGGATCGGCGACCCGAAATACTCAGGCGTGCCAATCAATTATCCGGGCAGACAGGCAAACCTGCGAGCCCGCGCCGACACGCCAGCGCAGGCCATTTCACGCCCAATCAAAGATCGTCGAATTTAGCGAACGAAATCGGCGTACCGTCGGTGGAAGGAGAATCGCTCGCGCACGGCTCTTCATCGAAGGCGATGTCGCCCTGCGGGTCCGGCACGCCCGTCGCGCGCAGACCCTTGAACGCGAACAGCGACGCGTCCATCAGGTGCGACGGCACGACGTTGCCGAGCGCGTTGAACATGTTTTCCACGCGGCCCGGGAAGCGCTTGTCCCACTCGCGGATCAGCGCCTTCATCTCGGCGCGCTTGAGGTTCGGCTGGCTGCCGCAGAGGTTGCACGGAATGATCGGGAATTCGCGCAGTTCCGCGTACTTCTCCAGGTCCGTCTCCTTCACGTACGCGAGCGGCCGGATGACGACGTTCTTGCCGTCGTCGGACTGAAGCTTCGGCGGCATGCCCTTCAGCTTGCCGCCGTAGAACAGGTTCAGGAGCAGCGTCTGGAGGATGTCGTCGCGATGGTGGCCGAGCGCGATCTTCGTCGCGCCGAGTTCGCCCGCCACGCGATACAGGATGCCGCGCCGCAGCCGCGAGCACAGCGAGCACGTCGTCTTGCCCTCGGGCACGAGGCGCTTGACGATGCTGTACGTGTCCTGATTCTCGATGTGGAACGGCACGCCGACGCTCGTGAGGTACTCGGGCAGCAAGTGCTCGGGGAAGCCCGGCTGCTTCTGGTCGAGGTTCACGGCGACGATGTCGAAGTTGATCGGCGCGCGCTCGCGCAGGCGCAGGAGGATGTCGAGCAGCGCGTAGCTGTCCTTGCCGCCCGACAGGCAGACCATCACCTTGTCGCCGTCCTCGATCATGTTGTAGTCGCCGATCGCCTGACCGACCTGGCGCGCGAGCCGCTTGAAGAGCTTGTTGTTCTCGTAGGCTTCCTTCTGCTCGCGGCGCGTGAGCGCGCGGCGGCCGGTCGTCGGCGCGTCCTCGGCCGCGTCGTGCGCGGCGTTGCCGTCGCGCACGACGCTTTCCTCGACGGGAAGGTTTTCGGGGGCGTTCATGAATCAGTCCTCTTTGATGCGAAAGACTTCGACGCCCACCGCGTCGCAGTCCGGATAAACGTCGGGCTTCTCGGTCGAGAGGCGTACCGCGCGCACGAGCGGATGCGCGAGCAGGGCCGTCGCGAGGTCGTCGCAGAGCGTTTCCTGCAGATGGATGTGGCCCTGGCTCACGCGCGCGGCCACGGTCGCGCGCATGAAGTCGTAATCGACGACTTCGCGCAGCTTGTCCTCGTGCGGCGTGGTCTTGTCGAGCGGCACGAAAAGATCGACGTTGATCACGACGCGCTGTTCGCCGCGTTTTTCGAAGTCGTGCACGCCGATGTTGATGTTGACTTCGTAGTTGCGCAAAAAGAGCCGGCGGCAATCGGCGAGCCGGGGGTGCAGCAAGACGGCGGACATAGTCGTTCCAGTCGATAAAAAACGTGCCTTCGCGGCGCGCGCGCGGACGCGGCGCGTCCGGCAGTTCATACGGTATTGCGTGGCGCGGCGGCTCAGCCGCCCGTCAAAAACATCACGTCGCGCGGCAGCGGCACGAGGTGCTGGCCGCCGTCGACGACGAGCGTCGTGCCGGTCACGCCCGACGCCGTCGCGAGATACAGCGCGGCATCGACGAGATCGGCGGGCCGCGACGCGCGGCCGAGCGGCGTTACCTTGTGCGCGGCCGCGAAACCTTCCGGCGTCTGGTCGCCCGACTGCAGCGTGAGGCCCGGCGCGAGCCCGACCACGCGCACCTTCGGCGCAAGCGCCTGGGCCAGCGCGACGGTCGCGCTGGCAAGCGCGGCCTTCGTCAGCGTGTACGAGACGTAGTCCGGATTCATGTTGTACAGCTTCTGGTCCAGCAGGTTGATGACGCAGGTGCGCAGCGACTCGTCGGTCACGGCGGCCTCGGGCGTCGCCTCGTACAGCGTGCGCGCCAGCACGAGCGGCGCGCCCACGTTGATCGCCGTGAGGCGCAGCAGTGTGTCGTAACCGACGTCGTGCGCGGTGTCCTCCTCGAAACGCGACGCGTTGTTCAGCACGCAGGCCGGCAGGCCGAGCTCCGCCGTACACGCGCTCACCAGTTGCGCGACTTCGGCTTCGCTCGCGAGATCGGCGCGCAGCGCCACCGCGCGGCGGCCGAGCGCCTCGATCTGCGCGACGACTTCGTCGGCCGCTTCGCGCGAGTCGCCGAAATGCACGGCCACGTCCCAGCCCCGCGCCGCAAAACCGAGCGACAGCTCGCGCCCGATCCGGCGCGCTCCGCCCGTGACCAGCACCACGCGCGCCGGAACCGCGGCGTCGGCGGCGCTCGCGGCGGAATCGGGGCCGGAAGTCTGGCCGGGACCGGACGTCGCGGACGTAGCGGAAGTCACGCTCATTGCGCTCATTTACAATGCCGGGATGAATCCGAAAGCTCACGAACCCGATAGTTTACCCGTTCCCGAGCCGATCGCGCTCGCGCAGTCCGATGCGCTCGCGGCGACGATCCGCGCCGAGATCGCGGCAGCCGGCGGCTGGCTGCCGTTCGAGCGCTACATGGAACGCGCGCTGTACGCGCCGGGACTCGGCTACTACAGCGGCGGCGCGCGCAAGTTCGGCCGCCTTGCCCGCGACGGCAGCGATTTCGTGACCGCGCCCGAGCTGTCGCCGCTCTTTGCCTCGACGCTCGCGCGCGCGCTCGCCGAAGCGCTCGCGGCGAGCGGCACACGCGCGCTGATGGAGTTCGGCGCGGGCACGGGCAAGCTCGCGGCAGGCATCCTGCTCGCGCTCGACGCGCTCGGCGTGGCATTCGATTCGTATGCGATCGTCGATCTGTCCGGCGAATTGCGCGAGCGTCAGCGCGAGACGATCAACGCGCTCGCGCCGCATCTCGCGAGCCGCGTGACGTGGCTCGACGCGCTGCCCGCGCAGTTCGAGGGCGTGATAATCGGCAACGAAGTGCTCGACGCGATGCCCGTGCGCCTCTTCGCGCGCAAGGACGCGGTGTGGCACGAGCGCGGCGTGGCCGTGAACGCGGACGGCGCATTCGTCTTCTCCGACCGCCCCGCGCTGAGCGGCCGCGAGACGCACTGGCCCGACGGCATGCTCGCGGGCATCGACGGCAGCGAGGACTACGTGGCCGAGACGCACGACGCGGCGCTCGCGTTCACGCGCACGGTCTGCACGATGCTCGTGCGCGGCGCGGCCTTCTTCATCGACTACGGGTTCCCGCGCCGCGAGTTCTATCACCCGCAGCGCGTGCAAGGCACGCTGATGTGCCACTACCGCCATCGCGCGCACGACGATCCGTTCCTCTACCCCGGCCTGCAGGACATTACGACGCACGTCGAATTCACGGGCATCGCCGAGGCCGGCGTCGAAGCGGGCGCGGACCTGCTCGGCTATGCGTCGCAGGCGCGCTTTCTGATGAACGCGGGCATCACCGAGGTGCTTTCGGAGATCGATCCGCGCGACGTCGTGCATTTCCTGCCCGCCGCGAATGCGGTGCAGAAGCTCGTATCGGAGTCGGAGATGGGCGAACTGTTCAAGGTGATCGCGTTCTCGCGCGGCATCGACGGAACGCTCGCGGCGTTCGCGCGCGGCGACCGCAGCCACACGCTCTGAACGCCATGATCCGCTGGTTCCTCACCACGTTCATCGCCGTCGCGATCCTCTCGGGCGCGCAGCCGTGGCTGCGCAAGCTCGGCCTCGGCAGACTGCCCGGCGACGTCACGCTGCGCCTCTTCGGCCGCGAGTATCCGCTGCCGTTCATGTCGACGCTCGTGCTTTCGATGGCGCTTTCGTTGATCGTGCGCTCGCTTTGAGCGAAGCTTTGCGGCACGGCTTGAGCGCGCGCCGCAAAGCGGCTCAGCCCGCCGCCAGCGCATCCTCGACGGCCTGCACCCGCGCACGGTGCACGGCTTCCTTGATCTTCTCCGCCCCGCCGCCGCAATCGCGCGCGATTGCACCCGCGTCGACGGAACGCGCCGCGATGAGCGCCACACGCAGCCGCTCGGCCTGCGGATACGGTGCCCCTTCCCACCCCAGACGCCCGCGCAGATCCGATTCGCAAGCCTGCAACGCTTCGGCGAAACGCGCGGGCTTGCGCAGCGCGTCGCAGCGTTCGAGCATGCGTACGATCGCGGCTGCGCCCATGTCCGTCACACGATGCACGTTGCCGTGCTCGCGCGCGACGAGCACGGCCAGATCGCGGCATTCGTTCGGCACGCGCAGGCGCTCGCACAGCGGCTTGAGTAAATCGACGCTGCGCCCCTCGTGACCGATGTGGCGCGGCAGCACCTCTTCAGGCGTGGTCGCCTTGCCAAGATCGTGCGTGAGCGCCGCGAAGCGCACCGGCAGCGCGTAACCGTGCGCGGCCGCGTGGTCGATCACCATCATCACGTGTACGCCCGTATCGACTTCGGGGTGATAGTCCGCGCGCTGCGGCACGCCGAACAGGCTGTCCACTTCCGGCAGCACGCGCGCGAGCGCGCCGCATTCGCGCAGCACCTCGAACATGCGCGACGGCTTGTCTTCCATGAGTCCGCGCGCCACTTCCTGCCACACGCGTTCGGGCACGAGCGCATCGGCTTCGCCCGCTTCGACCATGCGCCGCATCAGCGCCATCGTTTCGGGCGCAACGGTGAAATCCGCAAAGCGCGCCGCGAATCGCGCGATGCGCAGGATACGCACCGGGTCTTCGAGAAACGCATCGCTCACGTGACGGAACACGCGCGCTTCGAGATCGCGCGCGCCGCCGAACGGGTCGACGACGGGCCCGCTCATCACGTCGCCCGGCAGCACTTCGCGCGCCATCGCGTTGATCGTGAGGTCGCGCCGCGCAAGATCCTCTTCGAGCGTCACATCGGGCGCGTAGAAGAACTGGAAGCCGTGATAGCCGGCCGCCGTCTTGCGCTCGGTGCGCGCGAGCGCGTATTCCTCCTGCGTCTGCGGATGCAGGAACACCGGAAAGTCCTTGCCCACGGGACGATACCCCTGGGCTGCCATCTGCCCGGGCGTGGCGCCGACCACGACATAGTCGCGGTCGCGCACGGGCAGCCCGAGCATTTCGTCGCGAATCGCGCCGCCTACGACGTAGATCTTCATTCGTCGAGTTCGTCGTCGGCCACGATGTGCGTTTCGCGGCGCGCGGCCTCGATCCACCTGGCGACGGCGGGCAGCGCCGTGACGCGCTGCACGTACGCGGCGGCTTGCGGCGAGAGCAACGGCTGAAAGCTGTTGAAGCGCATGACGACCGGCGCGTACATCGCGTCGGCGATGCTGAACTCGCCGAACAGGAACGGCCCGCCGCTCGCGGCGAGGCACTCGCTCCAGAGCGCGTCGATGCGCGCGACGTCGGCGAGCACGTCCGGCGTCGAGCCGACACCAGGACGCGTGAGACGGATGTTCATCGGCATCGCGGTGCGCAGCGCGACGAAGCCCGAATGCATTTCGGCGCTGACACTGCGCGCGCGGGCGCGCGCGTTCGTGTCGCGCGGCCACAGCGCGTGCTGCGGGAAACGCTCGGCGAGCGTCTCCGCGATCGCGAGCGAATCCCACACGGCAAAGCCATCGTCGGCGACGAGGCACGGCACCTTGCCCGACGCCGAGTACTGCAGGATCGAGGACTTCGTGCCCGGCTCGTCGAGTTCGATCAGCACTTCGTCGAACGCAATGCCGAAATGCGTGAGCAACACCCACGGGCGCATCGACCACGACGAGTAGTTCTTGTCTCCGATAGCGAGTTTCATCACGTCCCTGAAATTAAGCGTTGAACAGGTATGGCTAACGTCCCGCGTTCGTGCGGAACAGGTTGAGCCGCGAGCGTTGCGATGCGTCGCCGAGATAGAGCGGTGCGATCGTTTCGATGCTGGCCGGCTCGATGCCGAGTTCCGGCGCGAGCGGCCCGGTCAGCACGCTGTCGATCTTCATCGAGTCGAGGTTGTCGCGCGAGAGCATCGGCTCGCCGGGCGTCATTTCGAACGAGAACGCCTGAAGCCGTCCGATCGTGCCGGGCAGGCGCACGATGCGCGCGTGTCGCCCGAGCACGTTGCCGCTATACGTGAGCAACTGTTCGAGCGTATAGACGGACGGCCCGCCGAGTTCGTAAGTGCGCCCGCTTGCGGCGTCGAGATCGAGCACGTTGACGATCGCCTTCGTCACGTCGCCCACGTAGACGGGCTGGAATTTCGCGTCGGGCATCGCGAGCGGGATCACCGGAAAGAGCTTCTCCAGCGTCGCAAAGCGATTGAGGAAGGTGTCGCCGGGACCGAACACCACGGACGGCCGGAAGATCGTCGAGGCAAGCGACGCCGACGCATGCACGGCCTTCTCGCCGTCGCCCTTCGAGCGCAGGTACATGCTGGGTCCGCGCGGATCGGCGCCGATCGCGCTCATGTGGATGAACCGGTGCACGCCCTTGCCCTCGCAGGCGGCGACGATCTTCGTCGGCAGTTCGACGTGGAGCTTTGCGAAGCCGGGGCCGTAGGGGTCGCCGCGTCCGCCGTTGAGCGTGCCGACCAGGTTGATGACGGCGTCGGCGCCTTCGACGAAACTCGCGAGCGCGACGGGATCGAACACATCGGTTTCGACGACGTCGACGGGAAGCAGTGTGAGATGTCGCGCGTTGTAGCGTCGTCGCGTGCCGACGCGAACGGTTTTGCCCGCCTCGACGAGCGCGTTGACGAGATGGCTGCCAATGAACCCCGAACCGCCGATAACCGCGATGGCTTGATGTCGCATCTCCGACCTCCCTTGTGCACTCCTTTGGACAGGCAGCGCGCGCGGCCGGGAACCGGATTCGCCCGGCCGGGGCGCGCAAGACAGGGTGCCGCGCGCGCCGTTGCGTGTGACGCGCGCGCGGGCTGATGAACTTGCCGGTCGCCGGTTACAGGTACCGGCGCGGTACCGGCGCACCGGCGCGGCGTTCAGGGCGCGATATAACCGAGACGCGCCTTCAGCGATTGCGGGCGGCCCTCGAACAGCGCCGCGTAATAGACCGTGTTCGACAGCACATTTTTCACGTAATCGCGGGTTTCCGGGAACGGAATGGTTTCCGCGAAGATGGCGCCCTCGACGGGCTGCTGCAACGTCTGCCGCCACGCGCGCGGGCGGCCCGGTCCGGCGTTGTAGCCCGCGGTGGCGAGCACCGCGGAGCCGTCGAACTGATTGTAGATCATCGACAGATAGTTCGTGCCGAGCAGAATATTCGTGTCGAGGTCGTCGAGCTGCTCGCGCGAGAGCGGGCCGAGGCCGATCTTGCGCGCGACCATCTGCGCCGTGGCGGGCATCAGTTGCATGAGGCCGCTCGCGCCGACGCCCGAACGCGCGTTCAGGATGAAGCGCGACTCCTGGCGGATGAGGCCGTAGGCCCATTCGACGTCGAGTCCGTTCGACTGCGCGTCGCGCTCCACGACGTCGCGGAACGGCGCGATAAAGCGCAGCGAAAAGTCATGCTCGTTCTGCGTGCGATCCGCGGTGTTGACGGTGCGGTCGAGCAACTGGATACGCTTCGCGTATTCGGCGACGGCGAGCAACTGACGATCCGTCATGCCGCGCAGCGGCCAGTTCCATTCGCGATTGCCTTCGAGCCGCAGATTCAGCGCGTAGAAACGCTGCGCGAGCGCGAAGCCCGGAGTCTGACCGGCCGTGGCGATCTCCGCATCGGTGACCGTGGTCTTTGGCGGGATCGTGATCTTCTGGCCGAGTTCTTCGAGCGCGAGCTGGCCGTAGAAGTTGTAGCGCTGGGCGATCTGCGAGAACGCCTGGTTCGCCTGCGCCGCATCGGCACTCTGGCCGCCCTGCTTGAGCGCGCGCGCGTGCCAGTAGACCCACGCGGGCTGCGCGCGCAGCGAAGCGGGCATCTGCTCGATCGACCAGCGCACCATGGTCCAGTCGCCGCCGAGCAGCGCGGCGCGCGTACGCCATTCGTAAGCGGGATTCGAGAGCGGCGCATTCGCCGAAAGACGGTACCAGTCGAGCGCGGCCGGCATGCGCTTCAGCGCACCCTCATAACCGATCGTGCCCCAGCCGATCGCACGCTCGGGCGACGACAGCGACGGCGCGACGGCGGCGAACGTCGCGGCGGCCATCGCCGGATCGTTGCGCGCCATCACCGTGATCGCGACGAGCGCCAGTTGATGCGATTGCGGGTCGGCCGTCACGCCGCTTGCGAGCGTGAGCGGCGGCGTGTTCGTGGCCTGCGCGAACGCGGCCGCGTCGGGCTGCTGCGCGAGTCCGCCGAGCAGCCGGTAGCCCGTGAGGCTCTGGTTCTGCTCGTAGGCGAGGCGGATCTGCTGCCACACGTCGTCGCTCGTGAACTGGCCTTTCATCGCGAGCGACGTCACGAGGTCGACGCAACCGTCGCCGTAATTGCGCGGATCGGTGAGCAGCGCGCGTGCATCGTTCGCGACGTTGTCGCCGCGCGACGCGCGCGATTCGAGCGCGTAACACTTCACTTGCGTGTCGTCGTCGAGCACGAAACGCGGATACTGCTGGTCGAAGTTCGCCCAGTCGTGGCGCGCGCCGAGCACGAGCAGGTAATCGTTGCGCAGACGGTCGGCGATCGCCTCGCCGTCGTGGCGCTGCAGGAACGAGAGCACGGGCGCATCCGGCGCATCGACGCGCGCGTGACCCTGCGAGTCGAACAACTGCGGCTTGATCCGGAAGTACTCCAGATACGACGGCGCCGGATAGTCCGGGATCGTCGCGGCCAGTTGCGCGGCGCGCGCGGGATCGTTGTTGCGCGCGGCTTCGCGAAGCTGGATGAAAGTCTGATCGTCGGGGGAAAGCTGGGCGCCCTGGGACAGTGCCACGGGCCGCACGGCCGACGCCGTGCTACATGCGACGAGTGCCGCTGCGGCCAGCGCGAAACCGGCTGCGCGATATACTCGAAAAAGGCGATTGCACATCATTATTTCTGGAGCACGAGGTGGACCCAAGGATAGCACGCAACCCTCGCGCGGAATCCAAAAAGGACTGGCGTGCAAGGCTGTTGGGGGCGCGTCTGGAAGCCGCGTCGGACGCGGCTCGCAACGCCGCGCTCGAAGCTCGGCTCGCGGCGCTCGTCGCTCGCATCGCGCCGCGTTCGATCGGCTTTTACTGGCCGTTGCGCGGCGAATTCGATGCGCGTGCCTGGATCGCGGGCTGGCTCGCCGGGGATGCGTCGCGGCAGGCCGCGCTGCCCGCGATCGCCGAGCGTCATACGCCGCTCGCGTTCCGCGTCTGGACACCCGATACGCCGATGCGCGAAGGGCATCACGGCATCCCCGAGCCGGCGTCGCAGGAACGTGCGGTGCCCGATCTGCTGCTCGTGCCCTGTGTCGGTTTCGATGCCGACGGTTACCGGCTCGGCTACGGCGGCGGCTATTACGACCGCACGCTCGCCGCGTGGCCCGGCGATGCGCTGCCCGTCACGGTCGGCGTCGCCTACGAGGCGTGCCGCATCGACGACGGTGTGCCGGAGCGCGAGGCGCACGATCTGCCGCTCGACGTCGTCGTCACCGATGCCGCCGCGCATCTCACCGATCGCTTCACGGCGCGCTTCTCATCGTGCCGCGAGATGCGCTGACGTCCGGCGCAGGAAAATACGGTCGCAATACCCAATACCGCTACAAACGCACAGGCTCACCGCCCCCCAACCGCAGCCGCCGCGCGCGGCAAGGCACAATCCGGGTACGAACCGCCCCCGCAACCATCATGTCGAACCCCGCTCCCCGCATCTTTGCCCTCGGTGACGAAGCGCTCGTCTGCGAAGCGCCGCCGCCCGCCACGCTCGATGTCCAGCGCCGCGTCTGGGCCGTCGCGGCGCTCGCGCGCGACTGGGCCGCCGTGCGCGAAGTCGTGCCGGGCATGAACAACCTGACGATCACGTTCGATCCGCTCGCGGCCGACACCGCATCGCTCGCCGGCGCGCTCACCGACGCCTGGCGCAACGCCGACGCCGCACAGCACGCGGGCCGCGACATCGACATCCCCGTGATCTACGGCGGCGACGACGGCCCCGACCTCGAAGCCGTCGCGCGCCACACGGGCCTCGCCGCCGCCGACGTCGCCGCGCGTCACGCCGCGGGCCGCTACGTCGTGTTCTTCCTCGGCTTCCAGCCGGGCTTCGCCTATCTCGGCGGACTCGACGCAGCGCTCCACACGCCGCGCCGCCGCGAGCCGCGCCTCGCCGTGCCGTCCGGATCGGTCGGCATCGGCGGGGAGCAGACGGGCATCTATCCCTCGCGTTCGCCGGGTGGCTGGCAGTTGATCGGCCGCACGGCGCTCGCGCTCTTCGACCCCGCGCGCAATCCGCCCACGCTGCTTTTGCCGGGCGACCGCGTGCGCTTCACCGTCGCGGAGCTGCGAGCATGATCGAAGTCGTCCGTGCAGGCCCGCTCACCACCGTCCAGGACGCCGGACGGCCCGGCTACCGCCATCTCGGCATCGCGACGTGCGGCGCGCTCGACGCGCTCGCGCTCGAAGTCGGCAACCGGCTCGTGGGCAACCGGCCCGACGCCGCCGGCATCGAAGTGACGCTCGGCCCCGTCGTGCTGCGCTTCGCGCGCGCGACGCGCCTCGCCATCACCGGCACCGACTATGCCGCGACGCTCGACGGCCGGCGCGTGTCGTCGTGGTGGAGCCTGCCCGTCGAGGCGGGCGAAGAACTCGTCCTGAACCACGCGAAGCGCGGCATGCGCGCGTATGTGTGCGTGGCGGGCGGCATCGACGTGCTGCCGATGCTCGGCTCGCGCAGCACCGATCTCGCGGCGCGCTTCGGCGGACTCGCGGGCCGCGCGCTCAAGGACGGCGACCGTCTCGCCACGGGTGCGAGCGCCGCGCCGGGACGCGAGCGCGCGTCGCTTGCGCCGGATGCGCCGCCGTTCGGCGTGAAGGCCCACGTGCTCTGCGACTTCGCTCGCGTGGACGAGCCCCATTACCGGCGCGGACGCCATCCGGACGCGCTCGCGTGGGCACTGCCCGTGCGCGCGCTGCGCGGCCCCGAATACGACAGCTTCGCACCCGAGGCGCAGCACGCGTTCTGGTCCGACGAATGGCTCGTCACGCCGAACAGCAACCGCATGGGGTACCGGCTCTCGGGCACGACGCTCGTGCGCGAAAGCGGCGCCGATCTGCTCTCGCACGCGGTGCTGCCGGGCACGATCCAGGTGCCGCCGAACGGTCAGCCGATCGTGCTCATGAACGACGCGCAGACCACGGGCGGCTATCCGAAGATCGGCGCCGTGATCCGCGCCGATCTGTGGAAGCTCGCGCAGGTGCGCCTGAACGGCGGCGTGCGCTTCGTGGAGACGACGCCCGCGCTCGCGCGCAGGCTGCTCGCCGAGGAACAGGCGTATCTGCGGCAGATCGATGCTGCGATCGCGATGCACGATGAAAGCTATGCGAGACGCCTCGTGACGGCGCGAAGCGCATAGCGGCAACAGCAACACGCAGGATGCAGCACGCAGCAGGCATCAAGCAGCGGGCGTCAAGCAGCGGGCAGTGGAGAGAAACACCATGATGACCATCGATCTGAACGCCGACCTCGGCGAAGGCTGCGGCTCCGATGAGGCGCTGCTCGACCTCGTCAGCTCCGCGAACATCGCATGCGGCTGGCACGCGGGCGGCGCCAACGCGATGCGCGAGTGCGTGCGCTGGGCCGTCGAGAAGGGCGTGTCGGTCGGCGCGCATCCGAGCTTCAACGATCCCGAGAACTTCGGCCGCAAGGAGATGAATCTCCCAGCCGACGAAATCTACTCGGGCATGCTCTATCAACTGGGCGTGCTGTCCGCGATCGCGCAGGCCGAGGGCGGACGCATCGCGCACGTGAAGCCGCACGGCGCGCTCTACAACCAGGCGGCACGCGACGCGCAGATCGCCGATGCGATCGTCTCCGCCGTGCACGACTTCGATCCGTCGGTGGCCGTGTTCGCGCTCGCGGGCAGCGTGCTCGTGACGGCCGCGCGCGACACCGGGCTCGTCGCCGTGGAAGAGGTGTTCGCCGATCGCGGCTATCGCGCGGACGGCTCGCTCGTGCCGCGCAGCGAGCCGGGCGCGCTGATCGACGACGAGGATGCCGTGCTCGCGCGCACGCTGACGATGATCCGCGAGCAGCGCGTGCAGGCCGTCGATGGCGCGTGGGTGCCGCTCAGCGCGCAGACCGTCTGCCTGCATGGCGACGCGCCGCATGCGCTGGCGTTCGCGCGGCGCATTCGTGCGGCGCTCGATAAGGCGGGGATTGGCGTGCGGGCGGCGGGACGTGGCGATGAGTGAGCGGGTGCAGTCGACGATGTCGTTCTGTTGAGGCGGCGATCCGCGCTTCAGCCGCGCGTTAAAGCGCGTGCGCTTCTTCGCCGCGCACACGCCGCCGCCAGGCGTTTTGAGAATCGTCCCATCGCCCGACCGGAACCGCGTCCGTACCGTTGAGGGTTTCGTCCAACCGCCAGCCGTGCGTCCGACGCAGGCTGGCCGCCTCACGATCCTCATGGTCCCGAACTCCACCGGCCCCGCCGACGCCGCCACGCTCGCGGCACGCTTCGCAACCGCGCTCGACGCCCACAGCGCGGGACGCCTCGAAGAAGCGCAAGCCCTCTACCGCGACCTGCTCGCGCACGACCCCGAGAACGCCAACGCGCTGCACTACTTCGGCGTCGCGCGCCATCAAGTCGGCGACCACGCGGGCGCGGTCGAACTGATGGACCGCGCGCTGCGCATCGCCGGCAACGACGCAATCCTCTGGAGCAACCGCGGCCTCGCGATGCGCGCGCTCGGCCGCACCGACGAAGCGATCCGCTGCCTGCGCGAGGCGCTGCGGCTCGACCCCGCCTTCGCCGACGCGTACAACAACCTCGGCATCGTGCTGCAGGACACGGGCGCCTGCGACAAGGCGCTCGACCACTATCGCGCGGCGCTCGCGCTCAATCCCGAGTTCGTGACGGCGCGCGTGAACGCGGGCATCGTGCTCGTCAAGCTCGGCCGTCCGGACGAGGCGCTCGCGTACTACCGCGAAGCGCTCGCGCAAACGCCGCACGACGTCGACATCCACTTCAACCTCGGCAACGCGCATCTCGCGCGCGGCGACTACGAAGCGGCCATCGCGAGCTTTCGCGCCGTCGTCGAACGGCGCCCCGCTCATGCCGATGCGTGGGCGAATCTCGGCACGGCGCTCGGCCGTTCGGGCGACTATCGCGGCGCGGAAGCCTGCTACCGCGAGGCCGTGGCGCTCAAGCCGAACGCGCCGAATCTCGTGTGCCTTGGCGCGTCGCTCGGCGCGCAGGGACGCAACGACGAGGAAGCGCCGTACTACCGCCGCGCGCTCGAACTCGATCCCGAGCATGCCGACGCGCGCCAGAACCTCGTCTGGCTCATGCTCAAGCGCGGCGAGTATCGCGAGGGCTGGGCGGAGTACGCGAAGCGCTGGCGCGCGTGCGACTACGCGCTGTTCGACATCGAGGGTCTGCGCGAGTGGCGCGGCGAACCGCTCGACGGCAAGCGCCTGCTGCTCGTCCACGAGCAGGGTTTCGGCGACCAGATCCAGTTCGTTCGCTACGCAACGATGCTGCATGCGCGCGGCGCGACCGTGGACCTGTGCATCACGCCGCAACTGCTCCGGCTCGCGCAGAGCGTGCCGGGCGTGCAGCGCGCGTGGTCGGGCAAGCCCGAAGGCGACTACGACTACTGGGTCTATGTGATGAGCGTGCCGTCGTGCGCAGGCACCGAACTCGACACGATTCCCGCCGATGTGCCCTACTTCTTCGCGCGTCCGGCCGACATCGACGCGTGGCGGCCGCGCGTGCGGGCGGCCATGGCCGAAGGCTTGTCGCGGGACGCTGTATCGAAGAAGGCAACGGCGATAACAGCCGCCACACACCCGGCCGTGAGGACCCGCAAACCCGCCGGGCATCGCAACGTCGGTCTCGTGTGGGCGGGCAACCCCGGCTTCTACAACGACCGCAACCGATCGGTGACGCTCGCAGCCTTGCGTCCGGTCCTCGAAAGCGCCCACGTCACGTGGTTCTCGCTGCAAAAAGGCGAGGCGGCGCGCGCGCAGATCGCGTCGCTCGGCGGCGAGACGGTCATCCATGACTTCGCCGGCGACCTGCACGACTTCGCCGATACCGCCGCGCTCATCATGAACCTCGATCTCGTGATTTCGGTCGATACGGCCGTCGCGCATCTGGCGGGCGCGCTCGGCAAGCCGGTGTGGATCCTCGTGCCCGCGAACGGCGAATGGCGCTGGCTTGAAAAACGCGCGGACTCGCCGTGGTACCCGACGGCGCGGCTCTTCCGCCAGCGCGTGCTCGGCGACTGGCGCAGCGCGATCGAAGCGATGCGCGACGCACTCGCCGAACAACCGAAGCCCGTAGCACGAACGGTGGGAGCGGGCAGTTGCGGCGCACTTGCCGGAGACGGCGTCGCCGAACCCGCCCGGAAGACGCAGCGGACCCGAACGCGCAAGGAAAGCGGCATGGCCAAACCTGCCGCGTCGAGCGCCCTGAAGGCCAGCGCCGTCGAGCCGCCGATCAACCCGGATCGACGTTGAACCCGCGCTGGCGCAACAGCGCCAGCACGCCTTTCGGCCCGCCCAGGTGCAGCGCGCCGATCGCGACAAACAACGGCTTGTTGGGCGCCGCGATCTGCAGCATGCGCGTAACGAAGCGCCGGTTGCGTTCGTAGACGATGCGGTTGTCCACCGAATCCGACACGCGCTTGTCGCGCGCGATCTTTTCCGTGCGCGCGATCTCCCATGCGGCGATCGCATCGGCGTCACCCACGCGCCACAGATGCGCGAGCGCCTTCACATCCGCGACGTTCTGCGCCGGCGTCTGCACGAGATCCTGCGCGAGCATCTCGCGCTGCTGCGCAAGCGTGAGGTTCGTGAACGCGCGCATCTGCTCGTCAAGCGTCTCCAGCCCGACGACGCGCCGCCCCTTCAGCCGCAGGAACACGTTCTGCAACTGCGCCTCGGTGCCGTATTCGGTCTGCAGGCCCGCGCTCAGCGAGTCGTAGGTCTCGACGAGCAGCGACGCGAGCCACGGCCGCATCCGGCGGATTTCGGCGAGCGCATCGGGATTGCCGCGCAGGCGCGCGGCGAGCTTCTGCCACAGCGGATCGGGCAGCAGACGCGGCAGGCACGGATGCGCGCAGACGCCGTACTTCGAGACGTCGTCCTGCGAGACGAGCAGGTCGTCGGGCGAGAGTTCGAGCGCAAGCGTCGGCGACGCGTTGAGCGCCGCGAGAATCGGCTGGCGAAACGGCTGGTTCGGCGGATAGTCGTCGGGGTCACCGACGTGCAGCGTGCCGAGCAGATAGATCGTGACCGCGCCGTGCGTGGCGACGTAGAACGGCATGCGCGCCGGTTGCGTCCGCACGGGACCGCCCGCGGTCGTGCCCGAGGCGTAGCTCGGCACGGCCGGCTGTGAGTGGAAGCCGGGCAGGCTCCCGCCCGTTTGCGAACCGCCGGGCATCGGGACGGCCGGACGAACGCCGGGGGTATCGGCGGTCGTGGCGCCCGCCGCGTGCGCCATGTGCATGAAGCCGCGCGATTGGGGCAACGGCGGGTGCAAAGGCGAAAGCAAAGACGGGGGCACAGATCGCAGCAAGAATCGCGGCGAAGATTCAGGCGAAGGTTGCGCCGGAGATCGCGACAGAGTTTGCGACGACAGGCCGCGAATGAAACGAAACATCGAAGCGACGGGCGGCGATGCGCTTTCATCGGACGCCCGGTGTGCGGACGGCGCTTTCAGTGCAGCCAACGCGAGCCGCAGCGGCCGGTCGAGCGACGGCCCGAGCGCGACCGCCAGCACGACCGACACAACCGCGGCCCATCTCGCCACGATTGCCGCGATCGCCACGACACGCAAGGTCGAACCGGCGCGACCGCCGCCTTCACGCAAGCGGCGCGCAAAACGACGCGCCGCCGTCGCTTCAGGCATCCTGTTCCCCCACCTCCTCAGCACGATGGCAGGATACCTGACGTCCATCCACAACGCGTAGTACCGGAACCTCCTTGCGGCAACGCTCGATCGCATACGGGCAGCGCTGATGGAACGTGCAGCCCGGCGGCGGATTGAGCGGCGAAGGCAGTTCGCCTTCGAGCTTGATCTTCAAGCGGCGGTCCGATTCGAAGATCGCGGGCGTCGCCGACAACAGCGAGCGCGTGTACGGATGGCGCGGCCGTTGGATCACCGTCTTCTTGTCGCCGAGTTCGGCGACGCCGCCGAGGTACATGACCATCACGTCGTCGGCGACGTGCTCGACCACCGCGAGGTTGTGCGAGATGAACACGTAGCTCGTGCGGAACTGGTCCTGCAGGTCCATGAAAAGGTTCAGGATCTGCGCCTGGATCGACACGTCGAGCGCGGAGACCGGCTCGTCGGCGACGACGATCTGCGGATCGAGGATCATCGCGCGCGCAATCGCCACGCGCTGACGCTGCCCGCCCGAGAACATGTGCGGATAGCGCTTCGCGTGCTCGGGCCGCAGGCCGACGATCCGCATCATGTGCGCGATGCGGTCCGCGCGTTCGGCGGCCGAGAGCTGCGTGTTGATCGCGAGCGGTTCGCCGAGCGTCTGCTCCACGGTCTTGCGCGGATTGAGCGACGCGAACGGGTTCTGAAACACCATCTGCACGCGCCGCCGCAGCGCGGCGATCTTGTCCTTGCCCGCGAGCGCAACGTCCTCGCCGTCGATGATGAGACGGCCCGCCGTCGGCGGCTCGATCATCGTGAGCTGGCGCGCGAGCGTGGATTTACCGCAGCCCGATTCGCCGACGACCGCCAGCGTGCGCCCGCGCGTGAGCGCGAACGACACGCCGTTGAGCGCCTTCACGGTGCCCGTGCCGAACATGCCGCGCTTGACGGTGTAGTGCTTCTTGAGATCCTCGGCGATGAGGACGCGGTCTTCTTCGCGGTCTGCGCCGTGAGGCGCGTGTTGCGGGACAGCGTTCATTGCGCGCCTCCATGAGTCGGGTTGGCCGCTCGATCCTGCTGGCCATGCAGGTTGAGCGGCTTGATGCAGCGGACCTGCGTGAGCGCGTCGAAGCCCGGCACGGCATCGAGCGCGGGACGCGCCTTCATGCAGTCGTCCACCGCGTACTTGCAGCGCGGCGCGAAGAGGCAGCCGCGCGGACGGTCGTCGCGTCCCGGCACCATGCCCGGCAGCGCGGCGAGCCGCACGGCGCCCCGGTTGTGCTCGGGGATCGCGGCGAGCAGCGCCTCGGTGTACGGGTGACGCGGCTTCGCGAAGATGTCGGGCACGCGGTTCGTCTCGATGATCTCGCCCGCGTACATGACGGCCACGCGCTGCGCGACCTCGGACACGACGGCCAGATCGTGCGAGATCAGCACGAGCGCCATGCCGCGCTCCTTCTGCAGATGCACGAGCAGTTCCATGATCTGCGCCTGGATCGTGACGTCGAGCGCCGTGGTGGGCTCGTCGGCGATCAGCAGCTTCGGATTGCACGCGACGGCCATCGCGATCATCACGCGCTGGTTCATGCCGCCCGACATCTGGTGCGGATAGTTGTCGATGCGGTTCTTCGCGTCGGGGATGCCCACCTGGTCGAGCAGTTCGATCGCGCGCCTTTCGAGCGCCGCGCCGCGCAAACCTTCGTGCAGCTTCAGCACTTCCTTGATCTGATAGCCGATCGTGTAGCTCGGATTCAGGCTCGTGAGCGCGTCCTGGAACACCATCGCGATGTCCTTGCCGACAATCCTGCGGCGCTCTTTGCCCGTGGCGTTGAGCAGGTCGCGGCCGTCGAACGTGATCGAGTCGGCGCTCAGCTTGCCGGGCGCGTCGATGAGGCCCATCAGCGCCATCATCGTCACGCTCTTGCCCGAGCCCGATTCGCCGACGATGCCGAGCACCTCGCCCGGCGCCACCGAGAGATTCACGCGGTCCACGGCGGGCAGGCCGTCGAAGTTCACCGAGAGGTTGCGGATGGTCAGGAGGTCTTTCATCGGGTTCGTCATATCAGGCCATCCGCTTGAGCTTGGGATCGAGCGCGTCGCGCAGCCCGTCGCCGAGCAGGTTGATCGCGAGCACCGATACGAGGATGGAGAGGCCGGGCATCGTGACGATCCACCAGGCGCTGTCGATGTAGTCGCGCGCCGAGGCGAGCATCGCGCCCCACTCGGCGGCGGGCGGCTGCACGCCGAGGCCGAGGAAGCCGAGCGCGGCGGCATCGAGAATCGCCGACGAAAAACCGAGCGTCGCCTGCACGATGAGCGGCGCCGCGCAGTTCGGCAGCACCTGCGAGAACATCAGGCGCGCCGTGCCCGCGCCGGCCACGCGCGATGCGGTCACGTACTCCTTGTGCAGCTCGCCGATGGCCGAGCCGCGCGTGAGACGCACGTAGCCGGGCAGCGCGACGATCGCGATTGCGAGCATCGTGTTCGTGAGACCGGGGCCGATGATCGCGACCACGGCCACTGCGAGCAGCAGCGACGGCAGCGCGAGCAGCACGTCCATGAGACGCATGATCGGCGTGTCGGCCCACTTGTCGAAGAACGCGGCGACGAGGCCGAGCACGATGCCCGGAATCAGCGCGAGCACAACCGACACGCAGCCGATCCACAGAGACAGCCGCGCGCCGTACATGAGACGCGAGAGGATGTCGCGGCCCGCTTCGTCCGTGCCGAGGATGAATTTCCAGTTGCCGCCGTCGAGCCAGGCGGGCGGGATCTTCACGAAGTCGCGGTATTGCTCGATCGGGCTGTGCGGCGCGATCAAGGGCGCGAAGATCGCCAGGAAAATCAGCACGAGCACGACGGCGCCCGCCGTGACGGCGCCTTTGTTGCGCGAGAAGTTCGCCCAGAATTCGCGCAGCACGAGCGCGCGGCCCGAGGGCGGCGTAACAGCCTGGGGCGCGGTGTTCTGAATGTCAGCCATCACGCCTCCGTATTGCGTTGAATGTGTTTCATGACGGGCTTACCTCGTATGACGGATGCGCGGATTCAGCACGCCGTACAGCAGGTCGACGCACAGGTTCACGACGATCACGAGTGTCGCGATCATGAGGATGCCGCCCTGCACGACCGGATAGTCGCGGCGGCTGATCGCATCGATCAGCCATTTGCCGACGCCCGGCCACGAGAACAGCGTTTCGGTGAGCACGGCGCCCGCGAGCAGCGTGCCGACCTGCAGGCCGATCACGGTGACGACGGGAATCAGCGCGTTGCGCAGCGCGTGCACGACGATCACGCGCACGGGCGAGAGGCCCTTCGCGCGCGCGGTGCGGATGTAGTCCTCGCGCAGCACTTCGAGCATCGACGAGCGCGTCATGCGCGCGATCACCGCGAGCGGAATCGTGCCGAGCACGATCGCGGGCAGGATCAGATGGCTCAACGCGGAGCGAAACGAGCCTTCGTCGGTGCCGGGCAAGAGCGAATCGATCAGCATGAAGCCGGTGACGTGCGGAATGTCGAATTCGACGGCGATGCGGCCCGACACGGGCGTCCAGCCGAGCTTCGACGAGAACACCATGATGAGGATGAGGCCCCACCAGAAGATCGGCATCGAGTAGCCGGTGAGCGCGGTGCCCATCACGCCGTGATCGACGACGGTGCCGCGCCGCAGCGCCGCGAACACGCCCGCGGGCAGCCCGACCGCGAGCGCGAAGATGAGCGCGCAGATCGAGAGTTCGACGGTGGCGGGAAAGCGCGCGAGAAACTCGCCCATCACGCTCGTGTTGGTGATGATCGAGGTGCCGAGATTGCCGTGCAGCGCGTGGCCGACGTAGTGGAGATACTGCATCGGCAGCGGTTCGTCGAGGCCGAGGCGATGCATCGCGTCGGCGTGCATCTGCGGATCGACGCCGCGCTCGCCCATCATCACTTCGATGGGGTCACCCGGAATCAGGTGGATGAGCGCAAACGCAAGGACGGTGATGCCGATGAACGTCGGTATCACCATGCCGATGCGGCGCAGTACGAAGCGGAACATGGTTTGTTCCCCTGTTTAAGTCCTGAGAATGAAACGCAACCGGCGACAGGGGCTCGTGACCCCGGTCGCCGGACCATATTTCGCCGCTTTCCGATCAGATGAAAGCTGGGCGAAAAACTACCCGATAAACATTACTGCACGCCGACGCCATCGAAGCGCGCGTAGCCGAGCGGCTCGATGCGCATGTCGGTCACCTTCTTGCTGACCGGCTGATAGACGGTCGAGTGGGCGATCGGCGAGAACGGCAGTTGCTGCGCGAAGATCTGCTGCGCTTCGACGTAGTACTTCGTGCGCTGCGCCTGGTCGGACGTCGTGCGGCCCTTCTGGATCAGGTCGTCGAACGGCTTGTAGCACCACTTGCCGAAGTTGTTGCCGTTCACGGCTTCGCAGCCGAGCAGCGTGCCGAGCCAGTTGTCGGGGTCGCCGTTGTCGCCGGTCCAGCCGATCAGCATCGCGTCGTCTTCGCCCGCATGCGCGCGCTTGATGTACTCGCCCCACTCGTACGTGACGATCTTCGCCTTCACGCCGATCTTCGCCCAGTCGGCCTGGATCATCTCGGCCATCAGACGCGCATTCGGGTTGTACGCACGCTGCACGGGCATCGCCCACAGCGTGACCTCGAAGCCGTTGGCCTGACCCGCCTTCGCGAGCAGCGCCCGGGCCTTGGCCGGATCGTAGTCGTTCGACTTCAGGTTCTTGTCGTACGACCATTGCGTCGGCGGCATCGGGTTCGTCGCGAGCTGGCCCGCGCCCTGGTACACCGACTCGATGATGGCCTTCTTGTTGATCGCCATGTCGAGCGCGTGGCGCACATCCACGTTGTCGAGCGGCTTGTGCGTGACGTTGTACGACAGGTAGCCGAGGTTGAAGCCCGGCTGCGACGGCATCGCGATGTTCGGCTCGGCCTTGAGCGGGGCGATGTCCGCGGGGCGCGGAAAGCTCATCACCTGGCATTCGTCGCGCTTGAGCTTCTGCACGCGCACGCTTGCGTCCGGCGTGATCGAGAAGATCAGCTTCGAGATCTTCACGACGCCCGGCTTCCAGTAGTCGGGATTGCCGTCGAAGCGGATCGTCGCGTCCTTCGTGTAGCTGCGGAAGATGAACGGACCCGTGCCGACCGGGTACTGGTTGATGTCGGCGGCCTTGCCGGCCTTCAGCAGTTGATCCGCGTATTCAGCCGAGAGGATCGACGCGTATTCCATCGCTATGTTCTGGATGAACGGCGCGTTCGGCTCGTTCAGCGTGAACTTCACGGTGTACGGATCGACCTTCTCGATCTTGGCGATCAGCTTGTCGAGGCCCATGTCGGTGAAGTACGGGAACGATGCCGGGTACGCCTTGCGGAACGGCTGGTTCGGATCGAGCATGCGCTCGAACGAGAACACGACGTCGTCGGCGTTGAATTCGCGCGTCGGCTTGAAGAACGCGGTCGTCTGGAACTTCACGCCGTGACGCAGATGGAACGTATAGGTCTTGCCGTCCGGCGACACGTCCCACGACTGCGCGAGGCCCGGTTCGACCTTCGTGCTGCCGCGCTCGAATTCGACGAGGCGGTTGTAGACGGTGAACGTGTTCGCGGTGAAGTCGGTGCTGGTCGTGTACTGCGACGGGTCGAAGCCGGCGGGGCTGCCTTCCGAGCAATAGACGAGCGTCTTGTTCGGGATGCTGCCGGCTGCTTGTGCGAGGGGGGCTCCGGCGATCGTCGCGGCGGCGAGTGCGACCAGCGAGGTCAGCCGCGCAGCGCGCAACAATTTGTTTTGGTTCATGTTTCCTCCAGTTCAATGCCGGCCGTAGCCAGCGTAGCGCGATCTTACAAGAGGCCGGCCCGCCGTCACAAGCGCGCGGCAGCGGGTCGTCGCTCGTGGAATACGCCGGGTTGACAGGCCCGCGGCGGGCGCCCATGTGGCACGGCTCGGTGTCTGAGCGCCGTGCAAACCCGCGCAAAAGTAGCGCGCCAAAAATCTTCGTGCACGTCGGCGCACCGGTGCCGATCCCGTACGGATCGAGATTTGCGGCCCGAGGTCGCGGTGGAGTCGTGGTGGGTCTCGTGTTGCGGCCGTCGCCGTGGAGCGTATCGCGCGCGACATCGATCTGCGCGTACATCTGAAGATAGTCGAGGTACGGCCGTAATGCGGCGAAACACGCACGCGTCGGACGGCGCGGATTTGACGCAGCGTGCCGCCTGCGTGGAAAACGCGGGCGCGGTGGCGATATCGCCGCCGCGCCCGGATGAACGCGTAAAACGAAAGCCGTGCGTCAGAAGCCCAGACGCCCGCAGATCGCCTTCGTCGCCGCGGCGCCGTTGAGCGTGTAGAAGTGCAGCCCCGGAACGCCCGCATCGACGAGTCGGCGGCACAGGTCCGTCACCACGTCGAGGCCGAATTCGCGGATCGCATCGCGGTCGTCGCCGAAGCTTTCAAGACGCTTCGCAACCCAGCGCGGCACTTCCGCGCCGCACATTTCCGAAAAGCGCATCAGCTGCGAGTAGTTCGTGATCGGCATGATGCCGGGCACGATCGGCACGTCCACGCCGAGCTTGCGCGCGTCCGCGACGAAGCGGAAATACGCGTCCGCGTTGAAGAAGTACTGCGTGATGGCCGAGTTCGCACCGGCCTTCACCTTCTGCACGAACGCTTCGAGGTCGTGACGCGGCGAGCGCGCCTGCGGGTGATACTCGGGATAGGCCGCCACTTCGATGTGGAACGCGTCGCCGGTTTCCTCGCGGATGAACGCGACGAGTTCCGACGCGTAGCGCAGCTCGCCCACCGCGCCCATGCCCGAGGGCAGGTCGCCGCGCAGCGCGACGATGTGGCGGATGCCGTGCGAGCGGTAAGCCCCAAGGATTTCGCGCAGGCTCTCCTTCGACGAGCCGATGCACGACAGGTGCGGCGCCGCTTCGACGCCCTCCTTCGCGATATCGACGACGGTGTCGAGCGTGCCCTGTTGCGTCGAGCCGCCCGCGCCGAACGTCACCGAGACGAACTTCGGCTTGAGCGGCGCAAGCTGGGCGCGCGTGGCCCGCAGTTTGTCGATGCCGTCCTGCGTCTTCGGCGGGAAAAATTCGAATGAAAGTTCGATGGGTCTCATGATGGGATGGCGCCGTGGGCGCACGTCAGCCGAGGCTGCGGTGGCCGAAGATCAGGGCAGACAGCAGCCACGACACGATGCTGTACAGGATTGAGCCGAAGAACGCGGACCAGAAACCCGACACCTCGAAGCCCTTGAGCAGCGACGACGCGAGCCAGAAGCACAGCGCGTTCACGACGAGGATGAAGAGGCCGAGCGTGAGAATCGTGACGGGCAGCGTGAGCAGGATCAGCACCGGGCGCAGCACGGCGTTGATGAGCCCGAGCACGACGGCGACGATCAGCGCGGTGCCGAAGCTGCGGATGTGAATCGACGGAACGAGCCAGGTGATGATCAGGAGCGCAAGCGCGTTGATCAGCCAGGTCAGCAGCACGGTCATGGAAGCTCCTTGTTTTTGATGAAGGCAAAGCGTGGTGGTTGAGGCCGTAGTTGGCGTATCGACCCGGGTTGGTGTGTCGACCAGAGTTGGTGCTTCAGCACCTACTCTGGTCCCATAGCACCTACTCGGGTCCCATAGCACTTATTCGGGTTCCATAGCGCCCGCTACGGCCAACACACTAACTCCGGATCGGCCACTGCGTGTGAGACCGGAGTAAGCGCCAGGGCGCCAACTCCGGTCGACACTCGCTTAATAGCGATAGTGATTCGGCTTGTAAGGACCGCTCTTCTCGACGCCGATATACGAAGCCTGCGCGTCGGAAAGCACGGTCAGGTTCGCACCGATGCGAGCCAGATGCAGGCGCGCGACCTTCTCGTCGAGATGCTTCGGCAGCACGTAGACCTTGCTCTCGTACTTGCCGCCCTGCGTGAACAGTTCGATCTGCGCGAGCGTCTGGTTCGTGAACGAGTTCGACATCACGAACGACGGGTGGCCCGTCGCGCAGCCGAGGTTCACGAGGCGGCCTTCGGCCAGCAGGATCACGCGCTTGCCGTCCGGGAAGATGATGTGGTCGACCTGCGGCTTGATGTTGTCCCACTGGTACTGGCGCGTCGACGCGACGTCGATTTCCGAGTCGAAGTGGCCGATGTTGCAGACGATCGCGTTGTGGCGCATCGCCTTCATGTGGTCGTGGCCGATCACGTGGTAGTTGCCGGTGGCCGTCACGAAGATGTCGGCCTTGTCGGCGGCGTATTCCATCGTCACGACGCGGTAGCCTTCCATCGCCGCCTGCAGCGCGCAGATCGGATCGATTTCGGTGACCCACACCGTCGCGCCAAGGCCGCGCAGCGACTGCGCGCAGCCCTTGCCCACATCGCCGTAACCGGCGACCACGGCGATCTTGCCCGCGATCATCACGTCGGTCGCGCGCTTGATGCCGTCCACGAGCGACTCGCGGCAGCCGTACAGGTTGTCGAACTTCGACTTCGTGACCGAATCGTTCACGTTGATCGCCGGGAACGGCAGACGGCCTTCCTTCTCCATCTGGTACAGGCGGTGCACGCCGGTCGTCGTTTCTTCGGTGACGCCCTTGATCTGCGCGAGGCGCTTCGAGTACCAGGCCGGATCGACGTCGAGGTGCACCGCGATCGACTTGTACAGCGCGACTTCTTCTTCGTTCGTCGGCTTCGCGATGACCGAGCGGTCCTTTTCAGCCTTGGAGCCGAGGATCAGCAGGAGCGTTGCGTCGCCGCCGTCGTCGAGGATCATGTTGGCGTGCTCGCCGTTCGGCCATTCGAAGATGCGGTGCGAGAACTCCCAGTACTCGTCGAGCGATTCGCCCTTGAACGCGAACACGGGCGTGCCGCCCTGCGCGATCGCGGCGGCGGCGTGGTCCTGCGTCGAGAAGATGTTGCACGAGGCCCAGCGGACGTCGGCGCCGAGCGCCTTCAGCGTTTCGATCAGCACGCCGGTCTGGATCGTCATGTGCAGCGAGCCCGCGATGCGCGCGCCCTTGAGCGGCTGCTGCGCCTTGTACTCTTCGCGGATCTGCACGAGACCGGGCATTTCGGTTTCGGCGATGTCGAGTTCCTTGCGGCCCCAGCCGGCAAGCGCCATATCGGCGACGACGAAATCCTTGGCTTGATCCTGCGGAATTGCGGCGTTCATCACGCCCTCCTTTCTAAAAGTGACTAGAAATTAAAGACGTGAGCGCCGTTTCGATACGGTGGCTTCGATGCGGATCGACCGCAGAGCAACCGGATTGAGCGCCTCCGAGCCTGGCGGGCTTTTCGCTATACGCGAAACCCGTCGCAACGCTCCTCGGAGACGAGGCGTGATTGTAGCAAATCGGGATGGCGGCGGCGGGAGAGCCGCCGCGCGTCGCCCCGCACATTGAACCGCGTGCGAGGCGTCAGGCGCTCAGCCTGCGTCCTCGCTCGCGGCCGGAATCACGATCTCCGTGATGGTCTGATACCCGGATTCACTCTCGGATTGACTCCCGGCCTGGTCGAGGGCCGCGCCCACGTTAAGGCCGCGCAGTTGCCTCACGACGCCAATAGCCTGTTTGAGGAACTGGCGCGAGAACTGGATGACCGCCGCGTTGTCGCCCGGATCGGGCGTGTCGAGACCCGTCTGGATACGGAAAAAGCGCTCAGCGTGGATGCCCTCGTGATAGTGCATGCGCACGCGCTTCTCGTCGTCGAGCCGGTGCTGGCCGAACGTCTCGTGCAGCGCCCATGCGAGCGCGCCGTCCTCGCCGCCGTACTGGCGGAAGAAGTCATCCATTGGAAAGCCGCCCAGCGCGAGAAACGCGCAGCGGCGGATCACGAGACTGCTCGGCACCGTGTTGCTGAGCGCCGCCGCTTTCGTGGCGAAATCGGGATGCGAGAGCACCGATTCGGGAAAGCCCGCGAACTCGACGTCGAGCCGGACCACGGCTTCCTGCGCGGACTGTTCGAGCCAGGCACTGGCGGCCGCGAGTGCGCCCGGGAGGTATTCGTCGTCGGCGTCGAGGAAGGCGAGCACCGGCGCGCTCGCGTGCAGCGCGCCCCAGTTGCGCGCGCTCGCCGCGCCGCTGTTCGCCGGCATCTGCAGCAGGTGCACGCGCGTATCGTGGCGCGCGTAACGGAACACGATTTCGGCCGGGTTGTCGGTCGAGCCGTCGTCGACGACGAGGATCTGCGCGGCTTCGCGCTGGGCGATACAACTGTCGAGGGCGCGCGCGAGCGTCGGCGCGCTGTTGTAGCAGGGAACGATGATCGAGATGGGCAGCATGGGAGGCTTCGTTGTCTAGCCGCGACGCGGGCGGCAACGGCTTACATCATAGCCCGGCCGATATCGCTGGCAATGACGCGGTGGGCGCGGCACGGAGCCGCTGGTCGGCGTGTGACGTCATGGTCCCGTGGCCGGGCCAGGCCGGACCGCGCCATGCCATGCCGTGCGGCCGTGCTGTGTTGTGCGATGCGGTGCCGCGCCGGACTATGCCGTGCGGTGCTGCCCTGTGCCGTTTCGCGCCGCGCGGTGCTGTGCCGCGCCGCGCGACGCACTCACACAGGCAGGAACCCGAGCGCCGGCGCGAGCAGCACCATGACGACGCCCGCGATCATCATCGTGAGGCTCGCGACGACGCCTTCCTCGTTACCGAGTTCGCGCGCCTTCGCGGTGCCGACGCCGTGCGCCGCCGCGCCGAACAACGCGCCGCGCGCGAGCCGCGTGCGCAGCGGCACGAACGCGAGCACCAGTTCGCCGAAGAGCATCCCGCAGACGCCCGTCGCGATCACGAAGAGCGCGGTGAGGTCGCGCGGCGCGTGGATCTTGTCGGAGACGGCGAGCGCGAACGGCGTCGAGACCGAGCGCGTCATCAGGCTGCGCTGCAGGTCCGGCGAGAGATGCAGCAGCTTCGCGAGCGCGAGCGAGCCGCCCACCGCGACGACGATGCCCACCGTCACGCCGACTGCAAGCGAGATCCAGTGACGCTTGAGCAGTTCGCGGTACTCGTAGATCGGCACCGCGAACGCGACGGTCGCCGGGCCGAGCAGCCACATGAGCCAGCGCGTGTCCTCGAAGTAGACCGGATACGGAATGTGCAGCGCGAGCACGATCATGCCGAGCACGACCGGCACCGCGACGAGCGGCGTGAGCCACGGCGAGCGAAAGCGCGCATAGAGCGCCTTCGACGCGAAATAGAGCACGACGGTGAGGATGAGGCAGCCCGCGGCGATCAACCGGGAGGCATCGTCGGCGAACAGGGGCGCAATGAACGTGTTCATGACGGGATTCTCATCAGACAGGGTTGATCGGCGCGACTGTTCAGGCGCGCGCGTGGTGCCGCGAATGGTGCCGCGCGATCTGCACGCGGCGCAGCGCGAGGCGGCGTTCGAGGCGCGCGGCCTGCTCGACCGCGAACGCCACCGCGACCATCACCATCAGCGTGCCGCCGACCACGACCAGCGCGAGGCGCCAGCCGTCGGCGCGGAACAGGCCGCCGTACTGCACGGCCGCCACCGCGGCCGGGATGAAAAACAGCAGCATGTCCGAGAGCAGCCAGTCGGCGCCCGCCTTAACCCAGCGCGGCGTGACGCCGCCGCAAAACAGCAGCGCGAGCAACGCGGCGAGCCCGACCACGCCGCCCGGCACGGGCAGATGCGTCGCGCGCGCGAACGCATCGGCGGCGAACCACAGGCCCGCCAGCATCGCCGACTGCACCGCGATCCGGCCGACGCGCGCGAGCGAGCCCGCCAGTTGCGGGGCTTTCGTCGTGATGTCGTGAACAGTCATGGCAAACCCTAAGTGACAATCAAGTGAGAGAAGTATAGGTTGCGACGCAATATAAATATAATGACTTAAAATTATCCGCTTCATTCCAAACCGGAATCTGGAGTCACGACCGTGGAACTGCGCGCCCTTCGCTATTTCATCGAGGTGGTACGGCAACAGAGCTTCACCGCCGCCGCCGACAAGATGCACGTCACGCAGCCGACCATCAGCAAGATGGTGAAGGCGCTCGAAGACGAGATCGGCACTCAACTGCTGCTGCGCGACGCGCGCCAGATGTTGCTCACCGACGCGGGCCGCATCGTCTGGCAGCGCGGTCAGGACGTGCTCGCCGCGCAGATGCAGTTGCAGGCCGAACTCGACGACCTCGCGACGCTCGGCCGCGGCGAGCTGACGATCGGCATCCCGCCGATGGGCGGCTCGCTCTTCACGCCCACCATCGCGACGTTCCGCCAGCGCTATCCGAAGATCGAGCTGAAGCTCTTCGAGCAGGGATCGCGCGCGATCGAGGCCGCGCTGATTTCCGGCGAACTGGAGCTGGGCGGCGTGCTGGAGCCCGTCGATCCGGCGGCGATCGACGTGTTGCCGATCTCGCACGAGGTGCTGTGGCTCGTCGCGCGCAAGGACTCGCGCTGGAACGGCGCGACGGGTGCAACGGGTGTGCAATTGGGCGACCTCGCCGCCGAGCCGTTCGTGTTCTACGGCGAAAGCCTGGCGCTGAACGACGTCGTGGTGAACGCGTGCCGCGCGGCGGGCTTCGCGCCGCAGATCGTCGGACGCAGCGGGCATTGGGATCTGATGGCGGCGCTCGTGCTCGCGGGCGTCGGCATTGCGCTGCTGCCCGCGCCGTACTGCCGGCGTCTCGACGCCGCGCGGTTCACCTGCCTGCCGGTCCGCGAGCCGGAGATCAAGTGGGATATGGCGATCGGCTGGAAGCGCAACGGCTACCTGTCGCATGCGGCGCGCGCGTGGCTCGAAGTCGCGAAGGAGGAGTTCGGGAAGCCGTCGACGTTTCTCGACGACTTCGTGCTGCCGCCTGGGCTGGGCGGGTGATGTCGTCGCGGCGGCGCTCGTTGGTCGTGCCGCGCAAATAAAAACCACCCGGTTCGAGCGTGGCGAGGCTCGACGTGTTCGCGGGCATCCCGGGCAATGGCTTGCCGATCAGCGCGTTCGCCGCGGGCGACATGATGTCGGAGACGAGCCGGCGCGCGCCTTCGGCCGTGCTGCCGCGCTGCATGAACGCAGCGAGCAGCGCGGGCGCGACGCCGCCGGTGACCTTGCGGGTCGGGTCGGGCGCGAGCCCGTAGCGGGGGAAAGGGTCCTGACGTCGTCGTCGCTCAAGACCGATTCCAATAGCTGCAATACGTTGATGCTCATGGACGCGGTCCCTTTGGGTCGCGGACGCGCCACCTGACCCGCCCAAGCGGGACGCGATCATAGGGAGTGCGAAATCTCCCGATATCCGGCATGGAGCGGCCCGCACCCTGTTTGACGAAAAGCAGCCGGCCCTCCGCCGTCCGGTCAACTCAAGACCGGGAAGGCGCGCCGCACGTCATCAGGCCGAAGCAGAAACCGCATCCCCCACGCGACGCGTTTGCGCGATGAAATCGGCGGCCCGCTCGCCGATCATCACCGTCGGCGCGTTCGTGTTGCCGCCGATCAGCGTCGGCATCACCGAAGCATCGGCGATGCGCAACCCGCTCACGCCGCGCACGCGCAGTTGCGTATCGACGACCGACCGGGCGTCGCTGCCCATGCGGCACGTCGAGACCGGGTGATAGATCGTGTCGGCGTGCGCGGCGATCGTCCCGCGCAGTTCGGCTTCCGTCAGCCCGGCGTGCGTGTACAGTTCGCGCCCGCCCAGTTGCGCGAGCGGCGTCGCGTCGAGAATGCGCCGCGCGAGACGCGCGCCATCGACGAGCAGATCCATGTCGCGCGCATCCGAGAGAAAGCGCGGATCGATCACGGGCGCGACGCGCGCGTCGGGGCTCGCTAGCGTCACGGTCCCGCGGCTGTGCGGACGCAGCACGCACACGTGCAGCGCGTAGCCGTGGCCCCAGTGCAGGCGGCGGTTGTGATCGTCGACCATGCCCACGCAGAAATGCAGTTGCAGATCGGGCCGGTCGAGATCGGGACGGCTCTTGATGAAACCGCCCGCCTCGGCCGCGTTGCTCGTGAACATCCCGCTGCGCGAGCCGAAGTAGCGCGCGAGACCCGGGATCATCTTCGCGAAGCCGCGCAGCGAATAGCCGATGGCCTCGCTCGTCCGCACGCGCACGTTGCAGGTGAAGTCGATGTGGTCGGTCAGATTGCGGCCCACCTCGGGTGCATCGTAACGAATGGGCACGCCGCACGCGCGTAATTCGTCGGCGGGGCCGATGCCCGAGCACATCAGCAGTTGCGGCGTGTTGAACGCGCCCGCCGCGAGTATCACCTCGCCGCGCGCGACGAGCGTTTCGACCCGGCCGCCGCACGCCACCTGCACGCCGCTCGCGCGGGCGCCGTCGAAGGTCACGCGCAGCACCGTCGCGTCGGCGATCAGTTGCAGGTTCGGATGGTCCTGTCCGTACAGATACGCGCGCGCGACGCTGCACCGCTCGCCGCCGCGCTGCGTCACCTGGTAAAAGCCGACGCCTTCCTGATCGGGTCCGTTGAAGTCGTCATTCGCGCGAAAGCCCGCTTCGAGCGCCGCCCGCACGAAGCGCTGCGCGACTGGATTGCGCGCGCGCAGGTCCGCGACGCCTAGCGGCACGCCCGCGCCGTG
>Ga0265338_10001134_pt1 | contig 44122 bp, 59 predicted proteins | sample 42126metaG_FD_193579 | JGI IMG/M metagenome (GOLD analysis project Ga0265338, IMG submission 193579) | Rhizosphere microbial communities from Carex aquatilis grown in University of Washington, Seatle, WA, United States - 4-21-26 metaG | ecosystem: Host-associated > Plants > Roots > Rhizosphere... | reverse complement strand
TATTGACTGTTCCTGATGCGCTCGCACCAACGGCAGAAACAATTGCTCCGCATATAGCGCCTGCGGCGAGACCTTTTTTAAACTTAGCGTCTTTGGCGCATACGCCTGCAGAATCCACCCATGAATTGACAGAAGTGCGAACTGCGGCGCTTCCTGTGCAATTAAGAACAGATTCAATCCCGTAAGCAATAGTGCCTTCTAATCCGTCTTCTAGGTCACATTGAATTGCGGAAGGATTTGTTTTACTGCAGGAAACAAAAAGGAAAAGTGGCAAAATAAATAATAGCTTTTTCATTTTACCGCCTCTTCTACCGGCGCAGACGCTGCGACAGCAATTTCAAGAATTTTTTTAATGAACGCGTCGACAGAAGCGTTAGCTGGAAAGTCCTGAAGAGACGCGACATACGCATGAAGATCTGCGCGAGACGCATCGTCCAGAGCTAAATATTGCGCTTTTAAATCAGGGGCTTCTTTTACCAGAAGTGAAACGTCTTGGGAAAGTTGCACGAGCTCATTGATTTCTTTAAAAGAAAATCCGCCCGAAACATCTGACGCAAAGATTCCTGCGTCCGACAATCCTTTGATTAAATCTTTCAATTTATCGTTCATAGTTTTTCCTTTTTGTAGTGGGTTTTAACCAGACTCCTCTGTTATACTAATTAAACACGTTCCGTTTAAAAACTCACAAAATTTAAGAGATTTCTTGAGGAGGAAAACAAAGAATGCGCTTCCTTGTTGCTTTTCTAATCTTATCCCAAGTTGCTTTCGGTTACCATCACCCAAAGTACGCCAAAGGGCTTAAAAGAAAATCAAACATCTTTTTGCAATCTGAAATGCAGGTTTCTTTCACTGGGGTAAATGTTTCTATCCCAAACGAGTTCTCTCTTATTCCACAACTTTCTCAAGTAGAAGACCAAGGGCAGTGCGGAAGTTGCTGGGATTTCAGTCTTACCGACACTTTGCGAAATACCTATATCACGACAGGTCTAAAAGACCCCGGGCGTCTTTCTTTCATGTACCTTCTTAATTGCGCGAAAGACATGTCCGGTTGTAACGGTGGGGATTTTGATGCAGCGAAATACATGATTGATAAAATGGGTCCGCCTCTTTATAACTTTCAGCCCTACACGGCTCACCAAACGTCTTGTAAAAAAGGTCCCGTTGCCGCGAGCGGCGTGGCATACCGGATGTTGGGTTCAGCGTCAGGACCTTCTTTCAAAGACATCGCCTACGTCATTTCTCAGCTTAAAAAGCCCTTGGCTACTGAAGTTGCTGCGGATGACGGTTTTCAAAATTATCAAAGCGGCGTTTATTCGAATTGCTCTTCTACATCTATCGACCACATGGTGGAATTGGTGGGTTATTCTTGTGAAGGAAAATGCGATTTTGATTTAGCCGGAAACCTTCCTAACGGAGTAGGGTATTACATTATCAAGAATTCGTGGGGACCTGGATGGGGAGAAAAGGGTTACATCCGAATTAAAGCAACAAACAAAAAGGGAAAACGTTGCGACGCAATTGCAACAGAAGCCCTTTACTATGATTTGACCTTACCCAAACAAGTCGACGTGCCTACACCATTTCTTTTTAAGGTTTTAGAAATGTTAAAAGCTGCCCTAGATTTCTTTACTTTTTCTTTCTAAGAATTTCATATTGATTTTGCCAGTCAGAAATTCGGCAAGGTAAGCAATGGTAGTTATCTTCCGAACAGCAAAGGCATTCGTCTTCTACGTATTCATGAAGTAGGTGAAGGAAAAGTTTTGAAGCTTTGCGGGATTGTTCACGCCAGGTTTTTATCTCGACTTCTTGTCGAAGGCAGAGGATTTCTAAGTTCGAGTGCGTTTTGGGATCTTGAGGCACTTCTTACACTCCACGTCTAATTTATTCGCCGAGACAAACTTTCCAGGAATGAAAATATCACAGAAGGTTAAAAGAAGTCCGCGAGAATTTTTTAACCATCCTCGCGGACTCTTTAAATGAATTTTAGGCTTATTGTCCACAGATTGCGTCATAGAGTTTTCCACCAAGAGGCGGTCCTACGATATCAGCGGCAAACCATTCAGCACCGCTTGCTGCAATGGAGCATAGAAATGCCCCGACGCCTGCCGTGCCTGCCCAGCAACCTACTGTAATACCGGCCCACGTGACTTCAGGAAGAAGGCCTTTGTACACAGCACCATGCGCGAAATGATCAATGTAATCTTGACGGCGCGATTCAAGAACGCCAGTCATGTCCCAACTACATCCTCCAAAAAGAACTGGTAAAGAGCAGTTCACCGTTTTGATTATAGAAATGTGAAGGGCTTTGCAGGTTTCAACACCTAAGGCCTTCTCGATTTTATCGTAGGTGTTTTCTAACCAAGAACTTAAATAAATATGCCCGATGTCACGAGTAAAAATGGCGCCCCGCCATTCGGTATTCCATTCAAATTCAATCTGATCGGCATCCGCGTAAAAACCTTTATCGCGAAGATTGACGACAGCGACTTTAAACGCGAAGTCGAGGGCTTCGTCTGTTCGGGATTTCAAATCATCCAAGGTGTTAATCGCGTTTGAATATTTTTTAGCATAGGCTTTTCCATACTCCTCGGTATTTTCGTGAGCATAGAGAGGCAATGCTAGCAGAGCTAACATGAGTACTATTTTCATTTTAGTTTTCCTTTATTCAGGGGTTAACTGCAGATTGACTGTAAAGCCGTAAACACTTCCAGTTGCCGTAAGACTTCTAATTTTGAAATACGTCCCAGAGGTATCCAAAACTGCGGACCCCTGGATATTTTTTCCTTCGATTGTAATTGAAACATCCGTCTCACCAGGGACAATCACAGTTGCTGTGAAAGTCACAGGACCTATGGTGAGTTTGTCCCCAACATTTTTAAAGAAAGAAGAAAGTAATTCTTGGGGGTTCGCGGAATATTTATCAGCACCCGTGATGGGAGAAAGAGGCCAAGGCTTGTCAATTTCGTAGTTGTAATTGATTTCGCCCGTGTCGGTATCTGCAGAATAAGAAGCTTCGCCGCCACGCACTACGCCTGATTTCGAAATGCTGAATTTCTGAGACTGGATCATTTTTTAATTGTACACTAAAAAATGAGAAAAATGTGAGTCACCGGAAAAAGAAAACACCTTTCGAATTCATTTTAGCAATTGCGGCGATGAAGCCGCCACGCCCCAATTCGAGAGAAATTCTAAAACAACTTATTGAAAGAGATTACTATTCCATCAAAACAAACTACCGGGATTCCATATTGCAGATAGACAAATACTTGGAGTTCGTTCACGACTTGGAAAAAATTTTAACTGAACATAGCGGATGATCCTTTCTTGACGTATACTTTAGAATTGAGATTAAATAGCGAAATGCAAAATACTGCAGTGCTACGGAAATCCAAACCGCTAGCGAAATAAAGGAAAAATCTATGAGCTTATCCGTCTCGAACATCGTGCGTGTTACCGTTAGCCTCAGTCCTCTCGCGGCTGCGGTTCGGTCTTTTGGAACTTTGATGATTGCCGGTGACTCAAACGTCATTAATGGCGTTCAAAGATTTCGAACGTATTCAACGATAGACGAAGTGGCAGCGGAATTCGGAGTAAACGCTCCTGAATATCAGGCAGCCGTTCTTTATTTCGGACAAAATCCTTCACCCGCGACTCTTATGATCGGCCGATGGTTTAGAACTGCCAGTGAAGCAGAAAACGATGGTGGGATCTTAACTGCGGGAGAATCTGCAATTTCTGCATGGACTTCAATTAGCGCAGGAAGCTTTGTCATTTCGATTGACGGCACGGTTCACACTTTAACCGGTCTTGATTTTACAGCAGCCGCGAATCTAAACGCAGTTGCAACAATTATCACAACCGCTCTTTCGGGCGCAGGAACATGCGTTTGGAACGGAACAAATTTCGTTATCTCGAGCAATTCTACAGGCGCAGGTGTTCAGGCTTCTGGGACAATCACTTTAACCACAAATCCAAGTTATGGTGCTCAGGCTTCCGGAACAATCACACTTTCCGGACAACCTTCAAACGCGGATACAGTCACCATTAAGGGAACGACGGTCACTTTTGTGACGGGAACGCCTTCAGGCAACCAAGTAAAAATTGGTGCTGATGACAATGCGACAATCGCGAATCTTCAAGCCTTTTTATCGGCTTCCGCAGACGTAAATCTTTCTGCCTGTACCTATAACACCCTAGGACTTGTCACGACGATTACTGCAAAAGTTTATGGGACAGCGGGAAATTCTTATGGCTTAACTAAGAGCGGCGCGAATATCGCAGTTTCTGGTTCAGGCGATTTAGCTGGCGGAGTTGCACCAGATACTTTGACAGTCAATGGAACAGCGATCACTTTCGTTGCGGTTAATCCAACAGGTAACCAAGTTCTTGTCGGACCTACGGCAAACGCAACAGCCGCGAATCTTCAAACTTTCTTGGCAGCCTCGGTAGACTCCAATATTGACCAGGCTTCCTATTCGACTGCGGCAAACGTGGTAACGGTCACTTTCCTACTGGCAGGAACTGCAGGAAATTCTTTTACTCTCGCAAAGTCGAGTACACATATCGATCTTTCCGGCGGAAACCTTACTGGTGGAGCTGTCGCATCGAGTGTTGGTTATGCAACAGCAGCAGGAAGCGGAACAGATATTTCTGCTCAGCTAATGCTAACCGCTTCAACTTCTCAAGCTCTTATTCCTGGATTTAATGCCGAAAGCCCGGTTGCCTGTGTCACCGTTTTGGAAAACATGTCGGCAGCCTGGTATGGAATTATGTTCCAAGCTTCCGTTCAGCCAACGGATGACCAGAATATCGCGGTCTGTGATTTTGTCGAAGCCTTAGACCTTACCCGTGTGTTTGGTGTAACAATCACCAATACGAACGTGCTCAGTGCTGAAGTTTCGAACGATCTTGCAAGCCGAATGAAAGCTGGCGGGTATTTACAGTCTTTCAATCAGTACAGCGGAAACAATGTCGCAGCAATTGCCTCCTTCTTCGGACGCGCTTTCACAGTTGATTTCACAGCCCAGAACACCACGATTACTTTGATGTTCAAACAAGAACCTGGCGTGGTTGGTGAAGACTTAACTCAGGAAGAAGCGAGTACTCTCATTGCAAAACGCTGTAACGTGTTTGTTGATTATGTGAACGATACGACAATCATCCAACAAGGCGTGATGGCGGGACCTGCATACTTTGACGAAATTCAAGGGACAGACTGGCTTCAAAACGCAATTCAAACTGCCGTTTATAATGTGCTCTACACAAGCACCACTAAGATTCCTCAAACCGATGCGGGCGTAAATCAGCTCACAAACGCAATCGGTGCAGTATGTAGCCAAGCCGTAAACAACGGCCTAGTTGCTCCGGGAACTTGGAACGGTCCCAGCTTCGGTCAAATTGAAACTGGCCAGTTCTTAAAATTCGGCTACTACATTTTTGCTCAAAGTGTCGCTCTTCAATCGCAAAGTGACAGGGACGCGCGGAAAAGCCCGCCCATCCAAGTCGCTATCAAGCTTGCGGGCGCCATTCAATCCGTCGACATTTTGGTGGATGTAAATCGCTAACCGAAAGGGAAAACTCCTATGGTCTATTCATTCTTAAACATTAATTGTTCTATTGCAGGCCCCGGTGGAGCATTTAATATGGCCGCAGGTGCCGCTGCCGCCGAAGAAGGTATTACACTAGAACCGTCCACAGACAAAAACGTCATGACAATTGGTGCGGATGGAAAAGGCCAGCATTCTCTTGTTGCTGACGACTCTGGAAAAATCAAGGTAAGACTTCTTAAGACTTCACCAATCAATCAGCTTCTTCAAATTATGTATGACCTTCAAACAACGTCTTCCGCAGTTTGGGGCTTAAACACCATTACGCTTTCTGATTCTGCTCGCGGAGACTTTTCAGTTCTTCAGTCCTGCGCTTTTAGAAAGAAGCCAGCTTTGACATACGCAAAAGAAGCCGGATTTAACGAATGGGAATTTGACAGCATCTCAGTTAATACTATCCTAGGGGCAGGCCAGTAAAACGAGGTAAGCCATGGATAGGGATTTTTCTATCGGCGGACGTGAGTTTAAGCTTTCTAAACTTGACGCGCTGAAACAATATCACATCGTTCGCAGGGTGGGTCCGATTCTTTCAGATATTCTGCCCGCCTTTGGGGAAACGAAAAAACTTCAAAACCCTGAAAAATTATCTGAGAATGAAAAGCTAGAAGCGCTTGCAAAGATTGTTTCTCCTATCGTAAACGGTTTGGGAAAACTTTCCGATGCGGATTCCGAATTAGTTCTATTCGGTCTTCTCTCTGCAGTTGAAGTAAAACAGTCAGTTGGCTGGGCGAAAGTTTCTAACGGATCTCTTCTTATGATGCAAGATTTAGAACTTCCGGTTTTACTTCAATGCGCGGGCCGAGCTTTTGTTTATAATCTTTCAAGTTTTTTTGCAGGACTCCCTCAAAAATAGCAGGCAGTGGGGGAGTTGAGACGAGAAGACCCGTAGACTGGATCTCAATGCCCGATGGTGAGGAGTGGATAATGCGTCCCGTAGGTGAAAAAATGTGCCTCTACGAAAGCCTAATTGACGGGACTTTAGATCTTTCGGATGTCGCTCGAATGAATGATTACTTAGATGTCCGGGCCGAAAACGAAAAACGCTATAGGAAGGCTAACGAAGAATGAACGGCGAAGTCATTAAAAGCTTTTTGGTGGGCTTAGGCTTTGGCGTCGATGATGCAAGCCTTTCTAAGTTCAACCGTTCTATCGCGTCCGCAACTTTAAAAGTTTCTGCTCTTTACGCCGCAACAGAAGCAATGGGGGCGGGAATTGTTTTTGGCCTTTCTAAAATTTCTGAAGGCTTTGAGAATATAGGATATGAATACAAAATCCTGGCGCCCGCGATTAATAAAGCGCTCATTCTTCGACAAGAACTTTTAAAAGCGTATGGTGCAGCAGGAGTCAATCTAAATAAAGTCATCCAAGATTCCGTTCGCCTCAATATCAGTCTCACCAAAACGAAATACGCTTTTGATGCTCTTTATAAGGGAACAGCGGCAAAATTTTTTAATCTTCTTACTCAGCAATCAGATAAATTTCGGCAGCAGATATATGCAAACATGCCGAAAATTCAGCACACTCTTGAAGCCTTTATCAAGTCTGTTTTCAAAGCCGTAGAAGCCGCAACCTCTTTAGGATTAAGACTCTGGTCTATTCTAGAGAGAGTGTATGAGTTTTTTGTTTTACTCGATAATAAAACAAACGGATGGTCCACCATTATTCTTGCAGTAATCGCTGCATGGAAACTTTTAAATCTAGAATTTTTGGCTACTCCTCTGGGACAACTATTAGCCTTAGGGGGTGCTCTTCTCGCTCTTTACGATGATTTAAGAACTTTTAAAGAAGGCGGAAAGTCACTCATTGATTGGGGCAGTGAGATGACAAAAATTATCGTCGGTATGGTTGCAGGCGTTACAGCCCTTACCACTGCAATTGTCGCTCTAGCCTCGGTATATACTCTCTGGACGAACGCCACAAAAATTGCAACGGCTGCACAAGCGGCACTTGATGTCGTGTTAAATGCAAACCCAATCGGACTTTTGGTTTTAGCTGTGAGTGCGCTTACGGCGGGGATCACAGCCCTTGACGCAAAATGGAATGTCTTTGGCGGGCACGTCACGGGATTTTTTTCATCTTTAGGCGGAAAAGTTTTAGATTTTATCGGAGGCGGAAATCCTGCCGCGAATATTAGAAACGCTGGCCCCGCCGGGATTCCGTTATCTCCTGCTTATGGCGGGGGAGGGTCTTCAAATCAATCTTCGGCGGTTCTCCACCAACAGACTAATATTTATACGCAACCTGGTGCTGATGCCACGACAATTGGAAAAGTTTCTAGTTCGGATACTATGCAGAATTTTAATACTGCAGGAAATCTAGCCCCGGTGACTCGATGAGTTTCCCAGCCGAACCGATAACGCTACAATCTCTTTTCGGTCCGAAACGGACATTGGGAAGTATTCAGCTTCAAGTCGTTGTTGATGAAACGACAAACGACACCTTGACCATAACAAAACAGCCCGTGCAAGTCGGGGCTTCGATTACTGATCATGCTTTTAAAGAGCCAACATCTCTTTCGATGACGGCCTATTTTAAAAACAATAATTTAATCACAGGTCTTCAAAGTACTTTCAATGGAAGCGCTCTGTCCGAACTTTATCAGCAGCTTTTACTTTTGCAGATTTCTAGAGCACCTTTTGTTATCACGACACCAAAAAGAATTTATAAAGACATGCTTCTGCAGAACCTAAGGCAGCTTACGGATAAATTTACCGAGAACTGTTTAAAAGTAGAAATGACTTTTCAGCAAGTTATCATCGTGAACGTCAGCACCACTAATGTTCCACGAGCGAATCAGAAAAATCCTCAGAGCAACCAAGGAACAAAAAACGTCGGGCAAAAGCAATCCGGCCTTCTTAGTGGTGCTCAGGCAGTCAACCCTAACATTACTGGGGTATCTCAATGACAACCCTTTTAATCCCCTTGGTGAATGAACCACAGACTTTTGAAATTGCTCTGGCAGGAGTGAACTATCTTCTTACCTGTAAATATAATCCTTCTGCCGATGCCGGATGGGTTTTAGACATCGCGGATGCAAACACCAACGATCCAATTGCCGCGAATATCCCTCTTATTACAGGAGCGGATTGTCTTGCCGGTTTAGGTTATCTCGGGATTGACGGACAATTTTGGGTTTCGACTGATGGGAATCCTGATGCAGTTCCTACTTATGACAACCTTGGTGTGAACAGTAATCTCTATTTTCTAACGGATGCAACTAATGGGTAACCGAGTAAGCACAAATCCATTAAATACGAATGCGTCTGATATCGCTCAAACCGGTTCAGGAGAACAGTACGGGCGCGTATGCACTCTTTTGGTGACAAACACCAGAGGGGAGGGGATTGATCTCTCTCAACTTAGAATAAAATTCGCAGTCAAACGCACCGACACGGCGACTCCTAATACGGCAAACATCAGAGTTTACAATCTTGAAAATGAAACGGCCATTTTAATTAGGAAGAACTACACCAATCAAAGAGTAATTCTTCAAGCAGGTTATGCGACAAATTATGGCGTCGTTTTTCAAGGAAACATTAAGCAAGTTATTTTAGGCCGCGAAAGTGCGACAGATACCTTTATCGATATTATCGCGGGCGATGGGAATACTGCTTACAATTACTCTGTAGTAATAAGTTCTCTCGCCAAAGGGTCAACTCAAAATGACCAGATAACGGCTTGTATAAACTCCATGTCCCAAAAGGGAGTGACACAAGGATATACTGCAGCACTTCCTAAAAATCAGCTTCCTCGTGGAAAAGTTCTCTACGGACCTGCGAAAAACTATCTTAGAAATATTTCTCAAACGACACAGACTTCCTGGTCAATTCAAAACGAAAAGGTCACTTTCATCGCGAATAAGGGGTATTTACCTGGCACCAGGGTTGTTTTGACTGCCGCAACCGGAATGGTTGGGACTCCAAACCAAACAAACGAAGGTGTAAATGTAAAATGTCTTTTAAACCCCAACATCAGAGTTGGCGGTCTTATCGTGATTGATAATAAAAGTGTTGCCCTTCAAGCTTTAAATCTAGAGCAGCTTGCAGCCGCATCGCTTGCAAACCAAAATACCGCAAACCAAGTCGCAGCGATTAATAATTTAACTCCAAGAGATTTAGCTGCCGACGGAACCTACTACGTTCTTGTTTTGGAACTTACTGGTGATACTCGAGGAGTTGACTGGTATTGCAATCTTATTTGTCTAAGAACTGATGTTTCCACAAATCCATTGAACACAGTTCAGTTGGGGGCGGGTTCTCTATGAGTATTAACCGCGTCCAGCTTTTAAACGAACCTGAAGAAACTTTAAAAACTGTTTTAGATGGCCGACAAGTTTCTATCTGGACCGCTCTTCCTGGAATTATTACTAACATCGATTTCGATGCGATGACGTGTGAAGTGCAGCCTTCAATTCAAGGAACTGTCGTTGATGAAAATGGAAACTTCACGCAAGTTAATCTCCCCCTTCTTTTAGATGTTCCGATCGTTTTCCCGAGTGGTGGGGGATTCACCATCACGTTTCCACTTGCAGCGGGCGATGAAGTTCTTGTCGTTTTTTCATCCCGATGTATCGACGCATGGTGGCAGCAAGGGGATGTACAACCGGCCATGGAAGCCCGCATGCATGATTTATCCGACGGGTTTGCGATCCCAGGACCTAAGTCCCAGCCGAACGCCATTCCCGGAATTAGCGACTCAAAGCTTCAAATCCGCACGGATGCAGGAACAACCTATTTTCAAATTGCTGCGACAGGTAAGATGAACTTAGTAAATGCGACTACCGATTTACTAACTGTGCTTTCGAATTTACAGTCTCTTTTAAATACGTTCATGACAACTTTGGCAGGTTTCTCTGGAGGGACTTCGCCGGTCACTCAAGCGATGCTCCAGGCGCCTGCAACAGCCGCTGAAACGTCTTTGGCTTTAGTTTTAACTGAACTTGAGGCACTTTTAGGATGAAATATAGAAAACTCAGTCCGTCCGGGGATTACACTTTCGGCAATGGCCTGAAGAATTTTTATATCAATGAACCTAATGCGGTAGGACAAGCGGTTCAGACACGCCTCCTTCTTTTCTTGGGAGACTGGTATTTAGACACCACTGAAGGGACGCCCTATTTTTCTGGTGTTTTAGGGAAGTCAAATCAACCGCAAGCGGATATCGTTATACGAGATCGGACTTTAAATACGTCTTTTGGTGGGCAACTATTGGTTACCGATATCACGGCTTTTACAAGTAAACTTAATCCCGATACAAGAGAGTATTCGGTAACTGAAACAATCGACACTATTTTTGGCCAAGCAGTTGTGCAGACGGTCAATCAAACTGGCGGAATTGTACCTCCACCGGTTTTAAATCCGGAACTTATCACGGAAGATGGTTTTATTATTTCAACAGAATCGGGGCAGGTGATTATAAAATGAAAAAACTTTTTCTCCTTTTAGCTTTAACACCTACCTTTCTAATCGCCGAAGTTCCGATTTCTACTCTGCCCCAATATACGGGAAGCCAAGTTAGTTCGACCGATACAGTGCCTTTTGTTCATTTTGGATCTCCCAATGTGACAGGACAATTGCCGATTTCTCAGCTTTATTCTGTTCCAAGTCTTCAAAGCCCTAACTTAAGTGGAACACTTACGATCCCGACGGTTAATTTCCAAAATGCAACGGGGACAGCAACGCTTACGACGGTAACAGGAACTATCACGGGAATCGCCACACTTGGGTCGACTCCAGTTCAACATAATTTAAATACGGTTTCAGCACCCTATACTAATTGCGGAAGTCTGGCAGGAGCTACGGGTTGCGTTCAAATGAAAATTAACGGGACGGTTCACTACGTTCCGTACTTTTAAAAGGGTTTAACATGACTCTTAATGATTTAGTTTACATCGATTCAACCGGCTATCACTACGCGGACTATCCTTCGTTTCTTTCCTGGCTTACGACTCAATACCAAAGCATCTATGGTTCGGATGTGTATTTAGCGGCAGATTCTCAAGATGGACAATTTCTAGCCATTCTTGCTCAAGCTTTTTTTGATACGGCATCCTTAGGTGCAAGTGTTTATAATTCTTTTTCGCCGCTTACTGCTCAAGGCGTCGGTCTTTCTAGGCTTGTAAAAATTAATGGTTTGACTCGTCAGATTCCTTCTTTTTCGACTGTTACCCTCACCATTGTTGGAACGGCAGGAACAGTCATCACCAATGGTGTGGCTTCTGATAATTTAAATCAAAACTGGCTTCTTCCTTCGCCTACAGTTATCCCTGGTGGAGGATCAATCGATGTTTTGGCAGTTGCTCAAAATATTGGATTTGTGACTGCAGAGTCGGATACGATTACAAATATTTTTACTCCTACTTTGGGTTGGCAAACAGTAAACAATTCTGGTGCAGCAACACCAGGGTCGGCGGTTGAAACTGATGCTGCTTTAAGAATTAGACAAAGTATTTCAACAGCTATTCCTGCTCAAACCGTTTTTGATTCTGCAATCGGACGAGTCGGAAATGTTCCTGGAGTAGAAAAAGTTATCGGTTGGGAAAACTTTACCGAAATAGAAGATAGTTTAGACCTTCCCGCGCATAGTATTAACATCACTGTCGTTGGTGGGGATAGTACTGATATCGCAAACGCGATTGTTTCCGGAAAAACACCAGGGACAGATCCTGTTGGAAATACCGGACCTATTTTGGTTTACGATTCAAAAGGAATGCCTTTAAATATTTATTTTGGAAGAGCGGTTACAGCGACAATTCACGTTACCGTTGCGGTCACTTCTGGTGTTGGATGGTCTTCTGATTATGAAGATCAAATCAAACAATCAATCGTAGACTATATTAACGCTCTTCCCATCGGGTCTTCGATTCTTCCTCTATCTCTTCTTATTCCGGCATCTCTTATTGGGACTACAGCGCAAGGAACTTTTGCCGTGACTGCAGTGATAGGTGCAAAAAATAGTGACATGCAAGGGTCTTCCGTTATTGTTTTAGACCAGGGTCTTCAAAATGCAGGAGCTGAAAATCCAGTTTGTGCTGTCGGCGATGTAACCGTAAATGTGAGCTAAGATGAACGTCACCGATTATTTAAATTTAATTCCGGTAAACAATCGAGATAAGCCGAATTTTATTTCGACAATCGCGACAGATGTGGCTGTCCAGGTGAGAGTGCAACAACTTTTGCAATCTCTTATTCCTCTTTTTGACTTAGATACCCCGCCAGCAGGAAATCAATTAGACATCATAGGACAATGGGTTGGCGTTTCTAGAGTTATTACAACGCCGATTTCTGGAGTTTATTTTACTTGGGACGGAGCTGCGAATCTTGGTTGGGATTATGGAACATGGCAACCAGGGGGTACGCCTGGTGAAGTTACCTCTCTTCCTGATGACGCGTATCTTTTACTTATAAGAGCAAAGATTGCTGCGAATATCTGGGACGGTACCACAGAAGGCGCCTACAAAGTTTGGGATAGTCTCTTTGCCGATCAAGGCATTACAATTCTGATTCAAGATAATCAGAACATGTCCTATGCGTTAGGAATTTTAGGATCTACAATCTCTTCTTTAACTTTAGCGCTGATCACTGGCGGATACATTCCTTTAAGGCCTGAAGGCGTAAAGGTGACAGAATATTTTGTAGGAGCGGGACCTTTTTTCGCGTGGGATGCAGATTCCGCACTTTTAAAAGGTTGGGATACGGGATCGTGGGCTACTGAATTAGCCCCAACTTAAGGAGAAGAATAAATGCCAACAAATGATTTTTTACCCTTTGCAACAGGTGGCGGCGCTAATGTCGAATCACAAGCGGCTTATCTTGCCGACACAGATAGGCCTTTAGGAAACCAACCAGGAGTTGCGAGTAGTGCCTTTAATAATAAGGCTCTTCGTCAAGGAACTTTCATAACAAGCCAGGTTGCTCAACTTGTTTCAAATATTCTTGGAGCAGACGTTTTAGACGGCGGAGTTAATGCTTCCTTTCTAGGCCAACTTACAGCCGCTCTGCAGGCTTTCCCACCAAAGGTTACAAAGTACGCTTCAGGTTCCGGCACTCATTCAATTACTCGAATTTTCATGATCGCTTCTGGAAATGCGACAGCCACAGCAACCTATACAAATAACGGAAATACTTTTACCGTGCTCGCTACAATTTCTGCCGGAACAATTCTTTATATGACAGGAAATGGCGCTCCTTCGGTTTCGGGAACTCTCACGAAATCAGGCGGTACAGGTGATTCAACAATCACTTTCTATGCTGTCAGAAGTCCTATCGCTATCGAAGTTCAAATGGTTGGTGGAGGCGGCGGCGGTTGTGGTGTAGATCCCGCAGCAACACATAATGGCGGAAATGGGGGCGACTCTTCTTTTGGAACATCTTTATTAACTGCAAGTGGCGGAGGAGGTGGAACAGCAGGTTCTCAACCTTCGGCCGGCGGTGCGGCTTCATTAGGAACCGGACCGACGGGAATAGCATTAACTGGAGGAACAGGAAATGCGGGTACCGCAACGCTTTTAGGTGGCGCAGGGGGCTCATCTCCTTTTGGTGGCGCGGGCGGTTCAGTTTATAAATCAGGCGCTCAAGCAGGAGTCGCGGCAGCAACTAACACAGGATCCGGCGGAAGTGGTGCAACAAATACAACCGTTTCAGGAAATGGCGGAAGTGCAGGCGGTTATATAGATGCGTACATTACTTCCCCGCTTTCTCAATATGCCTATGTTGTCGGTGCTGCGGGCACTGCAGGAACTGGATCGGACGCGGCAGGCGGTGCTGGCGGTAGCGGATTAATTATCGTAAAAGAAATTTATCAATAAGGAGCTTACATGGTCGCTCAAGCAGGTCTTCCTGTAAATTTTTCGGCTGTTTTCCCGAGTGCGAATCCTAATTTCGTCGCAATGTCGGTTTACGATGATACCGGGGCAACACCAGTTTTACTTCTTTCGCCGGTAAAAATGAATAATGTTCATAATAGCGTTTTCTCTCAAAAGTTTACCCCAGCTAATGGAAAGCTCTATGTCGTTTTCATGGCGGTCTATACCGACGGAACCTTTGGAACTTTAGATGGTGCCTTTAATCCACAGTCTGCCACAGTTGAAGGACAATATTTAAACCCACCAGTTCAAAGAATTGTTGGCGTTGTTAACTGTCAGGGAGAAAATTCATGACGCCTTTTACGATTTTCTTAGGTGACGCAAAAACAATGTTCCTAAAAGGAATTGATTCCAACTGCTTTGGAAGTGATCCTTTAGACCTAACCAATTGCACAGAAATTGATGTCGCTCTTCCTAATGCCGACGGAACAACAAAACATCTTCTTCTTTCATTAGGACAAGTCAACATCGATGGTGCATTAAATTTAGGAAACTTTTCAGTTCCGATTTCTAGTGCTGTCTCGGCACTTTTAAATGTCGGGCAATTCCAAGACTTCACGGTCACCTTCACCATTTTAGGTGAAATAGTTTCGACAAGATTCACTGGCGGAATATCAGTTTTTCAGTAAAGTATTAGCGTGCTTTCGAAGAATTTCGATACACCGCTCTATCGCATTTTTCGTGGCTTCTGCTTCTTGGATTGTCATGGTAACCCACTTAACCGTTCTGGAATAAGTTATAACCACTTTTAGGTTAGTCAGATCTGTTCCCACATCCGCATTAACAACCCCTTCTTCTCCTCCAAGCGGCGCGTTATTTCCGGTATCTTGGCCCACACCAACCTTTTGCTTCTAACGGAAGTCCAGGAGCCCACCCAGTAATTTGACACATCAGTTGAGTGAACTCTTGTAAATTTCCTTTTCCAATGGGTTTCTCACAAATCGCTTCGTCATGCACGGTAAGAAGGGCTTTATATCCCGCTTTTTCTAATCGAACAATTGCTTGCATCATCAGATCCCTTGCAACCGCTTGAACAATGTTTTCGGTTAATGTTCCGCCCCAAGTTCGCTCTAAGCACCATTTCTTTGTTTTAGAATTAACTGCCATGAATTCTAAAGTCTCTCTTGAACCATATTCTGATTCTCGCCAAGTAATCCTTGGTTCCCGGTAAGCTAGTTTTCTTTTGGAAGGAAGAGTCACCCAAAGAAACTTATCTTGACAAACAAAACTACATTTTCCAGCGCGTTGGTGCCGATTTAAATTCTTTACTGCGCTAATTGCGGCATTCTCATACTGCCGCCAAAGCTGGGGAACAGCGCTATTCGCTTTACGATAATTTTTAATCGCTAAATCGGCCTGAGTCTCGGTCAATTTCAACCGGTACATGTCCCATGCGGTCTTGTGAAATTTCGTAGCCCCCATGCCGAATCCTGCACCAAGGACCTGCGCTTTTCCAAGCTGCCTTTCAGGACTGTCTTCTGAGAAACTTTCATAAGGGCGCCCGGTGTTGGCGGCTGCCATATAGAGATAAGGATCTTTTCCGCTTCTTAAAACATCTAATCCCGGTTTGTTATCCGCTAGCCACCAAAGGACTGCGACTTCAATTTTCGAAAAGTCCGCGACAAATAGTTCACATCCTTTAGACGGTATAATCATGCCGCGAAGTAGGGAAAGAAAAACAGGGCCTAAGTCCGCGCCATAAAGCATTTTAAGATAAGGGACTACTGATTCATCTTCCATTTTTCATTCTGCACTTTGAAGAACACTGATTATATAATCAATCTCTTTTTGTTTTATTAAAGGCCTGGGCAGGTTATGCACTTGCACACCGGTTCCCGAATCCCTTCCTGTACTCGCCCCGTGGTAGAGTAAAATATCTCGTACTCGACCGTCATCGTTAGCTCGGGATAAAAAGCTTTCATACTTTTTTGTCGACGTAAGCGAAAGGGCCTTACGAAGTTCGAGAAGAGTGCGCGAGTCTTTAGATAAATCGAAATCACCTAATTTATCCTCCACCGTTTTCTTTTGAAGGTTTTTTAATTTTACACCTTCTAATTCCAAAAATTCGATAATCGATTTCGTGGCACCGGGCTTTGTCACAAGGCCCATGGTGAGCTTATCTAATTCTTGCAAGCGTTTCTTATTTTCCACTTCCATAATGGAAACAATCTTTTTTACTAGAGGAATATCTATCCGAAGTCCGCGCCAGTTTAATTCTTGATTTAAAAACCAGATTTCCTGCTCAATGGGATTAAGATCGGGAAGACTTTTATCCAAGGCTTCCTCGGCTTCCACGTCAATCTTGCAATAGTCATAGAGAATTTTCCAGACTTCTGGTGCGTCTTCCGGGTCTAAGAACATTTTAGGCTTACCCGGAATTTTTCCTGCATATTTATTCCAGGCATTCCATTGTTTTGTGGGCTTACAGGTTAACATCATCGCCTGATAGCCCCGCCTATCTTTTTGCACGGGGAGATTCATTGCTTCACCGGCACCTGCGAGGTTTCGAGGCAATGCACAAGCAGCAGCTTTAGCGGCAGTACACCGGTATTGTCTAAAAGGAATATGTGGCCAGCCGTAGCGTTTGACTAAAATATTTTCGTAAATACAGCGTTCAAAGAAAGCGTTGTGGGCCGAGAATTCATAACCTTGGTTAATACAGTGTTCCCAAGATTGCTGAAATGAAAAGGCTAAATCTTCATACTGCTTATTAATTTCTTGAAAAGGCATCAACTGAACGCCGCGAACACTGGTAAAGGCAAGACAGGTCGGCTGTGTGGTGGAATCAAGCGAATATTTATAAGCCCCTGCTTTTTTTAAATCGCAGGCCGATCGGGTTTCAAAATCAAACGTGATGCGTTTCAATCTTTCTTCTCGCACCATTCGTGTTCCAAGCGGTCGTCTTTAATAATGAACATCAAAATTTTTAAGAAGAGTTTCTTCATAGGGGGTTCCCATCTATCCCGATTAAATTGGAAGGCTTTTTTACTTCAGAGGGCTCTATGGGAAGTTCGGTTTGATCTTTTGCTTCCGTCACTCCCCAATATTTTAATTCTAATTTCTTAACCACTTCTTCCATTTGTTCTTTTCCTAAGAAGTGACCCACATCGTCTAGAGAAACAAATCCAAGTTTTCCAAGGATACAAAAAACATCTCTTAAATTCGGTTCTTTTTCATGGTCTGCTACCATTCCCAAAAGAAGGCCAAAACCTGTCCCTTGAAAAGAATATTCAGGGGCTGCTTTTAATTTAGATGTCTTTACTCTCTTAAAGAATAGAACGCTTCCCGGTCCTAACATCGGGGCTTTGGGTTGACTCATAATCTCTTTTCCTTTCGGTAAATAAGACCGACGCCGGACCCTAACATAATCCAGGCAATTTGAGAAACCCCTACGACACTGTCAGTAAAGATTCCAGCAATCAAAAATCCTAAAACAGACATGGTGATTCCCAATAGGTTATAATCCATTTCATCTCGTAAAGTCCTAAAAGAACAATAGAAAAAATCTAAAACAACATACCCCATAAGAACTAAAGAGACAAAGCCCCCCGCATGCCAAAGCTGAAAGTATATACTATGGGGCCGGTCTACTAATATTCCGGGAACCTGAGGATAGTAAAAAACAAAAGTGGCCGGGCCCTTCCCCAAAAGAATGGTGCTCTTTAAAAGGGGCCACATATTTTTCCAGATAAACCACCTTGAATTATCAGCAAAAAGCCTATTTAAAATTTGTCGATAAAAAATAAGTGATGTCCCGCCAAAAAGAAAGAGATAAATCCAGTTGCGGGATAAATACATAATCACCAAGGAAGTAATAGCAACACTTATCCAGCCGCCCCGGTTTTCAGAGAGAAACGCCATCACTAAAACGATAGAAACGGGAAGACCCATGGTCATTTTAGCTCTTTCTTTAGGTTGTTTGCCCAGCATCACGCTAAAAAGAAAAGGAAAGACAATAGCGCAGTAAAACCCAAGGTGATTCGCATTCCCAAAGTTCCCATACATCGGATGATTCTGGCCAAAAGTTGTTGCCTCTTTTAGATTCGCTAAGAACCTAATCCATTTGAAATCTAAAATATTCCCAAAAGTAAATTGCAGACACGCAAAAAAGAAAACAAGAAACACAGAGACGGTAACATACTTTTCTAGTTTTATCTGAACACCTGATGCCGCAAAAAGAAGCATGAGGTAAGCTGTAAAAGCAAGATACCCTTCATAGTAATTAGGCATTCCTAAAAAAGCTACCGCCGTATAAGGGCTAAAAACTGCTGACATCAAAAGTAAAAACTGAAATCCCAGAAGCGGAATGATGTATGTCGTTTTAAACTTTGGCCTCGTAAAGGCGCGAACAATCAGACCACACACCAAAATGGTGATAAGGCGGCAATAAAAGTAAACATCAAAATCAAGTCCTGTTGCTTGGCCGACTGAATTGCCTTCAGCTACATGCAGCCTTAAAAGAATCGGAACTACCGATATTAAAATAAAGAAAAAGAAATTCATTCTGCTCCTTCAGAGTATTTTGACAGCCAAGTTTCACATTCATCCATCCCTTGTCTGTTTAGGAATGTTTCACCTTCTAGTTCATGAATTATAAGATACGCATCAAGAACGGCCTGGGCGAGAATTGCTTCGTCTCCAACTGTAGTTTCGGGAAAACTAACTCTGTTTTTCGCTATCTCAACCGCAGTCATTTTATTTTCCTTAAAGAGGCACCGGCTGGGACATAGGCGTTTCTCGAACCTATGCGATCCCAATTAACTTGCAAGGACCGGCACCATAGTTAACGCCGCCATCACCCTCTAGAGAAAGGAAGAATATTGCCATACTCTTGATTCCAAGGAAAAGAATGATGACAGCGCTTTCGTTCATCCTACGAAAGATTTTAAAAAGGTGTTGCTTCGTCTGAATCCGTTTCAACAACTTCATCAGGAGAAGAAACAGGACTAAAGACCTGCTCAATGGCCTTTTTTCCACCGAAGCTTTCGCCATCCGCTACTTTTTGTACATGGTCTAAGTAAAAGAGAATTCTCTTCTTCCCCATATACTCATTATAATAGGTGCGCACGTACGCTTGAGCATAACATCCAGGATAGAAGTCCGAAGGATCGCTAATCGGCGACATGTCTTTTCCAACAAGACCGGGTCTATCGTCTTCGTTGGCCTTGGCAGTAATCACCCAACAACCTTGATAACCTTTTTTATCGGCGAATTTTGGATCGTCCCCATCTTGAACCGGGCTAATAAGGTCTTCTGGCCAGTTCGCTTTATCAGGACCGAAGGCCGCAATTTTTGCATTTTTAATAACATCTTTTAGGCTTCGAGGCGTTTTCCGATCTGGTGCAAGACCTGTTAGGTCTTTCTTCTTGTCGAAGAGCATGGTGATTGAGAACTTTAGTTTGTCCCCTTGCTTTGGCGCCTGCGCCTTAAAAATGTGAGGATAGCTCGAGCGAAAGACTGGTGTAATCATCGCACAGAGTTCTTTGTCTGCTTGTTTTTTCGTTGGTGTTGTCATTTTTGGTTTCCTTTTTGTGTTAAGGGTTTTAAGTGATTTCTAATTTTATAGAGGGAGAATTTTAAACTGTAAATATCCTTTTCGCCTCTTGAGCTTTCTTATCAAGCTTTGCCGGACATATGGATTTCGCCTTGCACCAATGACACCATGATCCCTCCACGTAAGTCTCGGGCTCGTTTAAAACATAGTGAACTGACTCTTTAAAGAGTGGTATATACCCTTTAAGTTTCAAAATAGGGAGTTCCCAGAATACCGGGCCGTCATAGCCTTTAATGCGGGGCTGGATAATCCAAAGAAGAACCCTCTTAAAGTTCCACTGGTATTTGTGGGCAAGCCCCAACCCATAGAAAATCATTTGAAGATTCTCAATTGGTGACACAGAGACTCCTGCACCATATTTGAAATCAAAAACGTCTAGTGTACCGAAGGGCTCGATGATGGCCGCATCAAAAGTGCCAAAAGCTTCGGGATGGATGAAAGTTAAGTCTGCTCTTTGTTCTGCTTGAATTGTTGAATGAGGAAATTTCTGCCATCTATCGACGATAAAATCTCTGGCCTTTTTCGCATAAGAAAACATTTCATCCGGAAAAAGATTCCCGTTTGGAAAATCAGAACGGTAAACCTCGTCTTTTTCAATCTTTCGTTTAATGGCGAGTTCTAATATCTCATGCGCCCTTGTTCCCTCTTCTGCATAAGGAGATGGCTTGTCCGGTAACCCTTCAGAGAGCTTAACGCTTCCAGGGCATTTAAACCATCTCTCAGCACCAGAAGCTGAAAACTTAGAATGCGCGCGAGAGGAGTGTCCCGCACTAGACACCGAATTGTCTAGTGCGGGGGTCACGGGTTGTCCTATCAGATTCACTGAAGGAACTCTTTTCATTTACTGTTCCACCGCCATAGCGTCGATACATTCCTGGTATTGACTTTCTTCTAATTCAGAAATGCTTTCGGTTTTAAATTTCTTTTTTAGAATTCCTTTTACTTCTTTAAACCCATTTTTTCCGCCAGCCATTGCACGAGCCATACAGGCATCATTAACGTCATCAAGGGTCACCTTTTTGGCTTTGGCCTTTTTGGGGGCAGCTTTTGGTGCCTTCGCGGTTTCCTTAAAATTTAATTCCTCTACACCTGAGTCGTCTTCTTCGTCCTCAAAAACGCTCGCCTGAGACTTCTTAGCGTTCTTTGTAGGTTTAACGCCAAAGTCATCGTCTTCCACTTCATCTTCTGCACCATAGGTCTCCTCTGGGATTTCTGATTCGTTCTCGATATCTTTAATCGATTTCCCACTTGTCAGTTTTTCCAAGCGGTCGATTTGTGTGGTGAGATCCGCCAGGAACGCTTTACTTTCCGCTCCTGCCAAAATCGCTAGTTCTAGTTTCATTTGTCTACTCCTTCTTGTTTAGTTAAAATTTTAAATGCCTAAAACCTGTTTCAACCCCGAATACCTGTAAAACCCAAAGCACCAGGATAAAAGAAACGATCGCTATAATAATGTTCCTAAAAATTTGCGGCATTGGAATCTGGGTGATTATCCAGGTTAAAAGGCCAAACATCGCTATGACTAAAATCAAATGAATCATCTAAAATCCTTCCACGGAAATTTCGTCTCTTCCGTCTAAATGTTTAACCACTACCCTGTGGTTCAACACAAATCCCCTTACGGATTTCAAAGTAGGCGTCACAAAATCGAAATTCGGCATCGTGATAATAAGGGTAACCGCAAGAATGGCTACCGCAATAACCCAGTTTACCTTAGTTAGATCGTTCATTTTATTTTCCCCCTAATTTTGACTTAATGATATCGCCATATGTAAAAACCCAATTAAAGGCGGACGGTTTGGAATCAAAAAATCTTTTTATTTCCTTTTCTTCAATTCCAGTAGAAACATACAAACAAACCCTCGCCTCTAATTGTTCGCCTCTGGTTGGAGCACTTATCACTGAAAAGAGATAACGCTTAAACGTTTCTGTGACGTGAAGCCCATTCCGTCTAATAAAAAATTCTCCGCTCGTATCCACAATTGCTTCTTCCAATTCGAATCCTGCGTTTAGTATTGGAACGGCTTTTTTCATCCGATCACCTTTTTCACTCGGCGTTCTTTTGAAAAAATAGAATTCAAAACTATCTCGTCCATCGAGTTCGGCACTACTAGATAGTCGCACTTCACATTCTTTTTGGCGGAGCCTTTCCGGCTTGCCCGTTTCTCGCACTGTTTATTGTTTTCATCAGTCCAGGAGAATTCACCAAAGATAACTCTGTCAGCCCTCTGAAGGTTATACCCTCTGCCTCCTGCTGCAATATTCATAATGAGGAGTTTATCCATTCCATCTTGGAACCATTCTATAGCCAAATATCTTTTTCTAGGCTTTGTGTCCCCGATTATAACTTTACAGTTAAATTCTTTCTGTAATCTCATTGCAACATTGCGATGCCAGACAAAAAGTAAAATAGATTCACCTTTTTCAAGTTTTTCTTGAACATATTGGATTATAAAAGGAATTTTTTGAACCCCCAATTGTTGTCTATATCGCGCTAAATCTCCTTGAGAAGCCTTCTCTGTCAGCTGAAGGACAGAAAGATTTTTACGTTCCCATTCCTTTTGTTCTCTACTACGGACATCCTCATTCAAAAACACCATGGAACGAAGTCTTTCCGGATGATCTAATTCCTCTTCGGTCACTACCTGCATGAAAGATTTTTGAAGTTTTTCTTTAAGTTCCGCTTCGTGGGATGACCATTTATATTCCCATTGCCCGAAAGGATTTAATCTAGGCCCGCAAAAGTAATAACCAAAATCATCGTAAGAACGACAATCAATAGATAAAGGATCGAGCGCATATGTTGGAGCCCAAAGCTCCATAGGCCTGTTCGGCATAGGGCTGCCGTCGAGAAAAACAACATGACGGGAATCACGAAAAATATCGCGCCATACTTTGTCTCCATCTTTTCCCCCGTAAAAAGCTAAGCTTCTTTGACTAAATGGTTCCTTAAGGCGGGAGGCTTCGTCAACCGCGATAAATTTCTTTTTTAAGCTTCTTAACTTTTCGTGAACCCAATCCTTTGCGAGCATGGAATCAGGAACAATAATGAACTCAGCCCTCCACGCAATATTTTCTTGTTCTCTTGTCCGGCCTACAGAAGCAACAGTGGGCCAGTGGTTCACCCACTCCATGACTTTTAGGATTTCCCTTTCCCAGTTCTTCACTAGACTCGGCGGCACTACGAAAATGCTCGGACCATTCGAGGTTGCAAAGTACGCAGATAAAATCGCTTGAGCGGTTTTTCCAGCCCCCGGCGCGTGGGCTAAATAACTTCTCTTCCTCGAAAGTATCCATTCAATTCCCTTTCTTTGGTGGGTATCTAATTGAGGTAACGGCGGCAGTTTCGGTAATTCGTAAAACTCCTGAAAAGTTCTCTTAAATATCTTTTCGACTTTTTCACTAGCCACGTCCCGAAATGCCGCCGCTTTCCCGATGTGACTCGTGGAAAATGTATTACTGCCGACATCCTTCCAGTACCGGTCTTTACGGACCTTGCTGTTCTTCGGGGCATTACGCAAAAAGAAGGTCCCATTTTCAAATGTGAGTTTAATTTCTGGCATTGAAAAAAGGTATATACCGGTTGAATCATACAAGTAAATAATAAATTTGTTTACAAACGCGAAGTGTCTATCCTACCGTGATCAAATAATAAATTTTAAATTTAGGGTTAGGGGGATAAGTAGTAGCATGTCGTATAAACAATTCTCTTTTTTCGACTGGATTGATGAAGTCACGCCTAAACGCATCGCGAAATTATTTAAGGTTAATCCGCAAACAGTGCGCCAGTGGCGGAAAGGGATTTCTTATCCCAGTGTCATTCATATGAAACGGATTAAGAAAATCACACGTGGTGAAATTTCCTACGAGAAAATTATCGATCGCAAAGGATAATTCATGAAAAACCCAATCGACCCGAAAGCGGTTCTCGCTGAATGCGAGCGGCTGCACAAGTACGGGTTTGCCATCCATTGGTTAAGGCATCAATCAAAAGTTCCCTTAGAATCCGGCTGGACAACAGGTCCGCGTAAAAGCTTTGACTATTTGAGGAAAACTTTTAACCCCGGAATGAACATAGGCGTACGACTAGGAACGCCCTCTAAAATTGGGGACTACTATCTCGCTGTTATCGATGTCGATGTGAAAGGCGATAAGTTGTCACACACCTCGGCGGCTTATGAAAGTGTTAGTAGACTTCTTCATGGGTGTATTCCACCAAGTGTGGTGTCCGGCCGTGGCGGGGGATCTCTCCACTACTATTGCCTAACCCGTAAGCCCTTTAAAACGGTTACCCCTTTTCAAAGTGAGGAAAAGGTTAAAGTACTCATGCCTTCTAAAAAGGTCTCCCAAGAAGAGAAAAGAATCTTAACCGAAAAGGAAATCCACGACGGATTTAGAATGAGTAGAGCTTGGGAAGTCTCTCTTTATAGTGAAGGCCGCCAAGTCGTTTTGCCGCCCAGCGTTCACCCAGATACCGGGAAAAGGTATTACTGGAGTAAACTGTTTACCGGGATAGAGACCTTACCTATACTAGATTTCGAGAGTTTTCTAGCGAGGAACACTTCTCCTTCAAACCCTGGTGTGAGTGATGCCGCTCCAGGGCTTGAAGACTTTAAGCCTGAAATCATTGAACTTGACTGGCTTCCCGTTTCTAATGAAATGCGGGATGCCATTAAAACGGGTGTCGGTGTTTCAGATCGCTCAGCCTATCTCTTAAAAGCTTCCAAGGCCTTATTCTCGGCAGGCCTTAATCAAAACGAAGTCCTTTCTGTTTTAACCGATAAAACGACTTTTCTTGGTGAATGCGCCTACGATCACGCAAAAACCGAGAACAGAATCCGCGCCGCTGAATGGGTATATCGATATACCTCTAAGGAAGTGGAACGCGCGAAAGATCCCACCAATGCCTTTTCAAAAGAACCCATCGTTTCTAGGGAACTCTCTAAAGAAGAACAGGAAAAGGAACAAAAGCAGTTTGACGAGGAAAGGAACTGGAAGGAAAGCCTCATCCTAAATAAGAATAAAATGCCTTCTGCCCTGGTCCAAAATGTCATTCTCATCTTAAGTAATGCAGTCAGCCCCAAACTAATTAAAAGGGATGAGTTTGCTTACCGAGACACCTACGACTGTGACACACCATGGGGTGGAAAAGCGGGACACGTTATCAGCGACGATGACATTCCTAAGATAAAAAATTGGTTAGGGACTTACCATAAGTTTGAACCTTCTTCCGGGATTATTTCGGATGCCCTCATTGTCCTTGCCTGTAGGAACGCGTTTGACCCAGTCAAAAACCTTTTAGACGAGTTACCCGAATGGGATGGGGTATCTAGGCTCGACACGTGGTTAAAGGACAACTTTGAAGCCAAAGGGGACGCAGAATACTTAGCTCAGGTCTTTCGTAAATGGATGATAGCCATGGTCATGCGGGTATACGAGCCCGGCTGTAAGTTCGACTGGATGCCTATTTTTGAAGGTGCTCAAGGAATTGGAAAGAGTTCCTTCGGTAGACTTTTAGTGGGAGATAAGTACTTCTTAGACTGGTTACCCAATCTTCATGATAAGGACTCAGCCCTGTCCTTACAAGGAATGTGGGGAGTCGAAATGGGGGAACTCTCTCAGTTTAGACGCAATGAATTAGAAACGATTAAGGCCTTTATCACTAGGACTGTCGACAAACTTAGACCGCCCTATGGAAAAAGATTAATCGAGTCTCCTCGTCGTTGCGTGTTCTTTGGAACGACAAACAGGGAGAACTATCTCATCGATGAAACGGGGAATAGAAGGTTTAAACCGATTGAAGTTGGTGCCCTAAATTTTAAGAATTTAAAAAGAGATCGCACCCAACTTTTTGCTGAAGCAAAACATCTATACCTTGCAAAAACAGAAGAAAATTTATTTCTAGAATTGACCGAAAATGCGAAAGAATTTGAGCGCGAAATTCACGCAAAAAAGATGGTATTGGATGATAGCCAAGTAATGGAAGATTGTATGCGCGAATTCATAGAAAAAGTTGAGAAAAAAGAGGTCACTTTTGACTTACAAAATTTCAAAATTTTAGACCTTTTTTCGGGTGTCGGGCCTCTCGGATCTTGGAAGAAAGAGAACAAAAACTTCCAACTGGCGGCAAAAATGCTGAAACGAATGAAAGGGTCATTTAAGAAAATCCATGGGTTTAAGGTGTGGTCATTACGGGTGTCGGGTTTTTACCTAAAACCTGACACCATGAAAAGGGGAGAAGAATCATATATTTAGATTAAATGGGTGCTGGGTGTGGGGTATATTCTATTTAATTAATGAGTGTAAATGTTGTATATAGGGGATAGGGGTATAGGGGGTATACCCCTACACCTATAGGGAAGTATACAAAACACCCGACCCCACCCCCACACCCAGCACCCAAAAGTGAGAAAGGTATATACGAAAAATGACTGATTTAGAGAAGCTCCAATTGGTGATGAAGTGGGCGGAAAAACACCCAGAATTTTCGACAAAATTAATCGATGAATTATGGGATGATTTAGAAAGAAAAAGATCGGCTGGGATCCCAGCGAAATTTACTTATCACCAAAAGAAATATGTGGACGATGTGATTTTTATTCATAAGATTTTGGAAAGTGAAAAATGACTTTTGTTTTGGGAATTGATCCGGGATTAAGTGGCGCACTTGTTGTAACAAATGGTGCAGATAAGATTGCGGTTTGGGAAATGCCGGTTTCAAATTACGGGAAAGAAAAGGAAGTCTCTTTTCAAAAAACTATTTTACTTTTAAAGCGCATCAAAGCGGAATTCGGATTTCTTCACACTTACCTTGAACGGGCGATGCCTCTCGCCATGGGATCGAAACACGCGTTCAACTACGGTCGGGGATTTCAGACCCTAATACTTGCGCTCGAAATTACTAAGTTTCCCACCACTTTGGTGGAACCCCAGAAGTGGGCGAAAGAGATGCATCAGGGGATATCGCAGGACCTAAAACCCAAGGCGAAGTCTCTAATCGCGGTTCAAAGGCTTTATCCAAGGCTTATAAAGGGCCTCCCTGTCAAAAAAACAGGCAGTATTCATGATGGATACCTGGACGCGCTTCTAATAGCTGGGTTTGGATTAAGGAGATTAGGGCATTCATTGGATTTCTATTAGACATGTTTAACGCTACGTGTTATAGTATAGACAGAGGTAGAGAGTATGAGCATCTTAAATACAATTCATTATCTTTTTGTCGCAAGCTGTTTAGTCGGAAGTGTTGGTTGCGGTCTTCAAGAAGGCGCCAGGGTTCCTACTGAAACGGTGAATCCTGCGGGCGAACAAGTTCCGTCTGAATCTCCTGCTGAAGTAGCTTCTAATCCCGAAGCAAGTCCCTCTCCTTCCGTTTCCCCAATTGCTAGCCCTATTCCTTTGACGGTTTATTCTCTAACAAAAGTCGTAGTGACATCTAACGGGGCAACGGTAGAAACACTTTACGGAACCGGATCATGCGTAAAGTACAATGCAAAAGATTATTGCTGGGATGACGGGATAAAATATCTCTCGCAAAGTAATCCGCAAGATGGTGGGTATACATTTTGGGGAATGGATTCTAACGAAGAACTTTGTCCAGCCGGTGGAAACGGAAATTGTAAGTCAGACCTTTTTACTCAGCCGATTTTAATGACAAGTGGTATTAATCAGATTCTCTTTAGTTATCCCGGAGTGAATAATAAACGATCGGTCTCTCAAGTGTATGCTCAAGGAACAACTTCCCAAGTGACTTGTACTCTCGATGATACTGGATTATTAGATTGCTCGGGAGACGAGGGAACTTTTACCGTGGATACTTTGCAGTGAAAAATATCTCGACAGGCAGCTTGTTGACAGCTAAAACGAAAAAGAAGTGAAAAGACAGAAACCAAAAGTAAAACTCATCGTCCTAAAAGCTGACGAAACTATTTCTAAGAAACTCCAAGCAAACGCTGATCGAAATACCCAAGGTAACCTTTCTGCATGGCTCCGTTTAGCCGGTGTAAATTTCAAACCAAAGAAAACGTATATACCTGATTTTTATTGACCCTATCTTTTCTTTCGGTCATCCTTTAACCTTAAGATGGCTGCGGAATTAAGAGTGACTTGCAAAGATTGCTTGGGACTTTTAATAAAAGAATTTGAAATTAAGTTAGAAATTTTGAAAAGGAATTTCGAAAGTGAAGTTCAGCCAGTTAAAACCTAATCCCAAAAATCCTCGTAAAATTACTGAGGAGAAACTTTCTCAGCTCGAGAAATCCTTAAAAGAATTCGGAAGTCTTGACGGGTTTGTTTACAATCGAAAAACAGACAGATTAATTGGTGGGCATCAAAGACAGAAAATATTTAAGGATGCGAAAATAACTCAAGGAAAAGTCCACTGGCAGGGGCATGAGTTTCCTTACCGTGAAGTAAATTGGAGTGAAGAAAAAGAAAAGGCTGCAAATATCGCGGCCAACAAAGGCGGCGGGGAATGGGATAAAGAAATCCTCGCCGAGTGGTTTACTGAATTAAGAGATGTGAACTTCGATCTCGATTTAACGATGTTTGATTCGAGTGAACTATTTTTCAAAGAAGAAACGAATGAAGGATTGTGTGATGCAGACAGTGTGCCTAAAACCCGAAGTACTTCTATTGTACGGGGCGGCTTGTTCAGCCTTGGGAATCATCGTCTTTTGTGTGGGGATAGTACTTCTACACAAGATGTTGTACGACTAATGAACGGCGAGAAAGCCGATATGGTGTTTACGGACCCGCCGTATGGGATGAATTTGGATACGGACTATTCCGTATTAACGGGTTCAAGAAACTCTAGCACCACAAATCCAAAACAGGGTGGTAAAGCATATAGAAATGTCCAGGGCGATGACTGCGAATTTAATCCAGCACACATTCTAAGTTTTTTTGAATACTGCAAAGAGATTTTTATGTGGGGCGGCGACTATTATTGTGACAAGCTTCCATTAGGCACCATGATTGTTTGGGATAAAAACAACGGGAATGAATCAGCAGATAAGATGATTGGTAACGCCTATGAGATGTGCTGGTCTAAGGCTAAACACAAGAAAGTTATGGCTCGAATCTTTGGGCGCGGGACATTTGGGCACGACAAAGAAAAAGTACACCCAACCCAAAAACCCGCACAGCTTTGTGAATGGTTCTTTGAAAAATGGGGTAAAGACGCCAAACTAATAGTAGACCTCTATCTCGGTTCCGGAACCACCCTCATCGCTTGCGAGAAAACAAACCGTAAATGCTACGGCATGGAAATAGACCCACAGTACTGCCAAGTCATCATAGACCGCTGGGAAAAGTTTACGGGTAAAAAAGCGGTTAAACTGTCTAAAAACCGTCATGGCTAAAAGACGAACAGACCATTTAAAACCACATCAGTTTAAAGAAGGTGCGCCTTCAGGAAATCCGAAAGGTCGTCCGCCTTTATCACCGGAACAAAAAGCACTTCGTAAATTAACCCTTCACTCTTTACAAAAAGTAATTGAAACCGCTCTGACTGGAAATGTTCAGGCGTTAAAAGATTTAGCGACGAACCCGGATACCTCGGCATTAGAAGTAGGAGTTGCGACTGCAATTCTTAGGGCAATCAAAGACGGTGACCCTTCGGTCCTTGAACGCTTTGCTGCTAGAATTGTCGGGGAAATTCCTAAGAACTTAAACATCAATGGTCTGGTTGACGTTCAACACCAGGTGAAAGTTATTCCTCCCGAGATAGCACGCCAAGCGCTTTTGGAAATAGAGGAAGACGTATGAAGAATTGCGAGCATGTTTGGTTGAAGAGTGTAGCCGGGCTTTCTTGTTTAGTTTGCGAGAAATGTGGAGCTATTAAGGCTCGGGTATCTAATGGCTTACCTTCGGTTACAGTAAAAATACGTGTCTGAAACTATCCCCGACATAGAGGAAGTAAAAACAGCGTTTCGTAAAATCAAATGTGAGAAAGAGCATCTCTATTTCTCTCGCTACTTCTTTAGGCAACGACAAGGCATCAAATTCAAAGTGAACTGGCATCATCTTTTGATTGGTGATATCGTCGACGACGTTATTGCGGGGAGGAAAAAGAATGTCGCGATTACAGTCAGTCCTGGATCGAGTAAAACGGAGTTGGTTGTTATTAACTTTATTGCCCGAGGTTTGGCGATCAATCCAAGAGCCAGGTTTTTACATTTATCCGGGTCCGATTCACTCGCTTCCCTCAACTCCGCGACAGCTAGAGAAATTGTCACATCAGACCCCTATCAAGAATTCTGGCCATTAAGGATAGCAGACGATGCAAAAGCAAAGAAAAGATGGAATGTTCTTGTTGACGGTCACCCGGCTGGGGGAGTGTATGCGACTGCGTTGGGTGGCCAGGTTACCGGATTCCGCGCAGGTCACATGGCGAGTGGCTTTCAAGGTGCTATCCTTATCGATGACCCTATCAAGCCAGAAGACGCGTTCTCCCGAGCCAAACTCGACGCAGCAAACAGAAAACTCCTAACTACGGTACAATCCCGTAAGGCTAATCCCGATACTCCGATGATCCTTGTCATGCAAAGGATTGCGGAGAATGATTGCGTCGGGTTTATTCAAGGGGGCAATGTTGACGGCGAGTGGCATCATGTACGAATTCCCGCAGTACTCGATGAAGAGTATCTGGATACTTTACCGGAAAAGTACAAGACTCTTGTCGATAACCGCATTTCGGATAACGGTCGATTTTCCTACTGGCCGTATAAAGAACCGCTTAACAAATTACTCTCTATGGAAAGAGGTGAAGGCGTTGATCAGACAGGCGCCCGAATCTCACGTCATGTGTTTTCCTCTCAGTATCAACAGGCACCAGTGGCTCTTGGTGGAAATATCATTCGAGGCGAATGGTTTACCCGATATTCCATTCTCCCTAAAATAAAGTTTAGAAAAGTTTTTGCCGATACTGCTCAGAAGACTAAAGAGCGAAACGATTACACTGTATTTGAGGAATGGGGTGTTGGTGTCGATGGAAGGATTTATTTAATTGATCTTCTTCGGGGGCGCTGGGAAGCCCCGGAATTACAAAAGCGTGCGGTTGCTTTCTGGGCGAAATGTAAATCTCGGGAACTTCTAAATTTTGGACAAATCAGAGAAATGCCGGTTGAAGATAAATCCTCAGGTACCGGGTTAATTCAAACCCTTCGAATGCCGCCATACAATATTCCCATTAAACCAATTGAACGAAATAAAGATAAATTGACGCGCGTGATGGATGGGTTGCCTTACATCGAAACCGGACAAGTATGCATTCCCGAAGAAGCAAGTTATACTAACGACTTCGTATCCGAATGTGAAGCTTTCACCGCTGATGATAGTCATGACTTTGATGACCAGATTGACCCAATGCTTGACGCGATAAACGACATGCTCCAAGCTGGGAACAAAATAAAACAATGGGAAGCACTGGGTAAGGGGACATAGTTTTGAAAAAGAAAACTCATTCTAAAAAAGCAGCAAAGTCACAGCCGAAAACCACAAAAGTATTTGATAAGCGAAAAATGACGGTAGCCACTCGTGATGGCTACGATAACTTTTTATCCCGCATCGGATTAAACAACGACAACACTTTGTCCGACGGGACGTACGTTTTTAATCTTGTTACCAGAAATCGCATTCTTCTTGAAGCAGCCTATCGCGGGTCTTGGGTTGTTGGCGCTATGGTGGATTCTGTCGCTGAAGACATGACGCGCGCGAAGGCAATTCCTTCAACCAGTGATAAAGGGGTAGACCTAGATAAGTTAAAAAAAGAAGAAACAAAACTTCAAATCTGGGATTCCATTTGTACCGGTATTAAATGGGGAGACCTTTACGGCGGCGCACTTGGCGTCATCATGATTGAAGGTCAAGACCCTTCAACTCCGTTAGACCCAGAGACGGTAAAAGAAGGGCAGTTCCAAGGAATCGCGATTTACGATAGGTGGATGCTTAACCCCATTATGAGTCCCGTTATTCCGTTTGGCCCGAATATCGGTTTACCCATGATGTACCAGATTGTAAGTAGCGCCCTTCAAAGTCTTGGTGCTCCAGTAAACGATCCGAATCGCGATAAATTAAAAGGGCCAGAAGGACAGGACTGGACGTACGGTCAACCCTGGAAATATACGGGAATCGTAAATGTCCATTATAGTCGGGTCATTCGTTTTATCGGAATTGAGTTACCTTTTTTCCAAGCGATCACTGAAATGATGTGGGGTGAAAGTAAACTCGAACGCGTGTGGGATAGGCTTATTGGGTATGACAATGCCTCGATGTCGGCAGCTCAATTGGTGGACCGGGCGAATTTAAGAACCGTTAAAGTGGATAGCTTAAGAGAAATTATCGCGGCTGGCGGGGAAGCCCAGCAGGGACTTGAAAAGATGTTCGACATGATGCGCCTCCTTCAGGTGAACGAAGGTCTTACTCTTATCGATAAAAATGATGAACTAGAAACCACAAGCTATTCGTTTGCGGGTCTTTCCGATTTACTTTTGCAATTAGGGCAACAACTCTCTGGTGCGATTGACGTTCCGCTTAAACGTCTTTTGTCGCAATCCCCGGCGGCCCTTAATGATTCGGGCGATTCAGATTTACGCATGTACTACGATAATATTCGGGCGAAACAAGAATCCAAGCTGAGAAATGGATTATCGTTAATCTATAAACTTCTTTGGAGGTCCGTCTATGGAACCCCGACGCCTGAAGATTTTAATTTTGAGTTCACTCCTCTTTATCAGCTCACTACGAAAGAAAAAGCTGAAGTCGCGAATACTACAACAGACGCAGTCACTAAATCTTATGAACAGGGCTTAATCAGCCAGAAGACTGCAATGATTGAACTAAAAAATTCTTCCCGTGAAACCGGTGTCTATGGGGCTATCACAGAAGAAGAGATTCAAGAAGCCGAAGAGGAGCTACCGCCTATGCCTGATGAGAACCCTGATAATTTATCTGAGGGAGAAAAAGACGGGCCGATTCCTTTAAAAGAGGAAAAGGCGGAACCCACTAAAATGACCGATGAGAAACCCCGAGGAGTCATTGCTCGATGGCTTTCTGGAAAGTAAAAGACGGTAAAGAAACTTTTAAGGGAAAGTTTAAACCTTCGGCTGCCGCTGAAAAGCAGTTCTATCGGCAATTAAAGAAAATCGCACAAGCTTCTGGCCACATCATCGAACAACACACTGATGGCGCGAAACTCCTAAACTCCAAAGAAATGATGGAAGAGTTAAAGCGCTATTCCGAAAAGATTACTCCGTGGGCTACTGTTCAATCCTCTAGGATGATCGATAAAGTTCTAAAAAGTAATAAACGGGCCTATCAGCAGAAATCAAAAGCAATGGGGATTTTAATTCGAAAGAACGTTGGTGATTCTGAAATAGGAATGACTGCCGCTTCTCTTCTTTTCGAACAGGTCGATCTTATTCGCTCAATCCCATTAGAAGCGGGACTACGTGCTCAGAAGATCGCTTTAGAATCTGTCTACGCAGGAACTCGGGCCGAAGCCAACACCGACACTATTCAGGAACTTCAAAAACAATTAGGTCTTTCTACGGAAGTCGCGAAATCTCGCGCGATGCTGATCGCTCGCACCGAAACAGCACGCGCGAATGCCGCGATTAATCAATCACGCGCGATGAGTGTTGGGTCGAATCAGTATCGCTGGCATAACTCTGGTGATGAAGCGGTCCGGCATTCGCACAAATTTTATAAAGGGAAACGTCTTCAAGGAATGATTTTCTCTTGGGACAAACCGCCAACACTTGATGATGGAATGACGGGCCATCCCGGAACATTCCCGAATTGTCGGTGTTTTGCGGAACCTGTTTTTCAAGATGAGTGAAGATTTTCCTTGTCAAAAGAAATTTTAATCCCCAAAGTCTCAATTTAAGCTATACTTATTTAATCACTTAAAATTTTCGAGGACCACTTCACCATGAAAAAAACCTTACTGTTCCTTGCACTCGTTTTAGGTTTAGAACTTTCAGCGGCAACAGTTCCTTCTCTTTATCTCAAAAATCAATTCGGTGAAGTTTCCAATAACTTCGTGACTGGCGGTTCAAGCGCCATCAGCGTTAAATTCATCGTCGACCCGGCAAACTCAAATGGTCTGGGTATCAGAGGTTTAGAAACAGTTGGTGGAAGCGATAAAGTCGCTGCAGTTTATATGCACACCAATTCTACCGCAGCAACCGGGAATCCGAATCCTAAAGTTGGATTCATCATTGTAAAATTCTCTAAAGGTTATAACGGCTGGCTAGCTGATTCCTATGCTCTTGGATCTCCTGGCTCCTCTTCTACAACAAACGTTTCTTCGGGTCTTTCGTTAGGCCAGGTCTATGTGATTAAGGATGTGGGAACAACTACAGCAACCCAATGGCAGACTTTAGGGCTTCCAACCAATTTTACACCAACAATCAGCCAAGCTTTCACCGCGATCACTGCTTCTGCAGGTTCCGGAACTGGCGTCGTTGTTACCCCTTCTCCTTCGGGAACGGGGATTAGTCATATCGAAGTTGTTGGTGGACCGAGTTTAAATGTCGCGACAGCAGACAACACGGGTGGACAATTAATTCTTACCACTTTAGGAGCAACGAGCGGAGCAAACACGGCGTACGTGCCTGTTGCCCCAGCAGCGAATTCTTTAATTTCGCTATCGTTCGTTTTAACCCCGGTAGCTCAATCGCTCCAATAAAAATATAAATGAAATTTTTCGCGACATCTCAGCTATCAGAGCGCATTTCAGAAACGCCAGAAGGCTATCTTATTTGTTTGGATGTTCCTATCGCGCGCACTGGTGAAATGGTTTACGCGGCGGGCGAAACACCAATTCCACCGGATGCCTCTGGAAAAGTTATTGTCACGCGTGATGCCGCTGAAGTTTTTCGTCCTGAAACAATTGCATCTTTTCAGGGAAAGTCTTTTACAATTTATCATCCGAATGATTTCGTTGACCCAAAGAACTGGAAGACACTTACTTGCGGAATCATTCAAAACGTTCGCCGTGGAACTGGTGCGAACGAAAGCGATTTGATGGCCGACATTCTGATTACTGATGCTGATGCAATTGCCAAAGTAAAAGCAGGTGTTCGAGAAGTTTCCTGCGGTTATGATGCGGAATACATCGAAACAGGAATCGGTCGGGGAATTCAAAAAGGTATTATAGGAAATCACGTGGCTCTTGTGGATGAAGGGCGAGCGGGTCAATCCTATGCAATTAATGACCACAGTGCAGCAGCACACAAAGGAAAGGGAATTAAAATGACGTTCATGGAAAAACTGAAAGCACTTGTTTCTGAGGCTGAAGAAAAACCAGCCAAAGGCAAAACCAAAGATGGTGAAATGTCCGCTTACGATAAAATGTGCGGCATGATGAAAGACATGGGAACACTTTTGGAATCCATGAAACCTCAAGATGCTTCGACTGCACCAACTCAAGCAGCTCCTGCTGAAGTTGTCGCTAAAGACGAAGAAAAGCCTGTTGAAGTAAAGGCCAAAGATGCCGAAGAGGAAGAAAAGAAAAAGAAGCAGGATGCCCGTGATGCCTTTATTGACGCCATGATGGAAAAAGCGGCAAAGGATGCCGAAGGCGAAAAGAAAGATGATGAAGAGGAATCCGAAGAAAAGGAAGAAAGCGAAGACGCAGAGCCTTCTGAAGGTGGCGCAGTCGGTTCCGAAGACGACATGGAAGAAGAATCCGAAATGACTGGTGACGCTGCTTCCCGTATTGAAATTTTAGCTCCTGGTTTAAAAGCAAAAGGGAAAGACGCGAAAGTAAAAGCCCTTGAAGCCTGTTATGCAACAACTGACGGAAAAGAACTCATTCACCGTTTTACTGACGGGAAAGCGCTGGATTCGAAAAACGAAGCGTTGGTGAACTCCGTATTTATTGGTGTAAGCGAAATTTTAAAGAGTGAACGTAAAAAAGCGTTTGGCTCTTCCAAAACTTTCGACATTCAGAAATCGTCCCTTACAACCCCTAAATCGGGGGGATTGAGTGCCGAAGATATCAACAAGAAAAACGCTGCCTTTTACGCGGCGAAATAACTAACAAAGGAGTTTATCAATGAGTCCAGCATATAAATTTAATGCACCTGCCGGTTTCCCCGGATCAGTATCCCGCCCTGATGAAAGCAATGTCGAACCTGCGCGTTTGATTGCACATTCTGGAGTATACGCGTCGAAATACGGTATTCCTGTAAAGTATGTGACCGGCGGAGTTCAACAATTTTCTGGTAGCGAAGCCGCAACAGATTTCGCCGCTATCTTGGTTCGCGAAGTTCCTTTTCAAGCGGGCGCTCTTGATTCGAACAGTGATAGTATTAACGCCAGCGGTATACCTAATTCTGATCAGATTCAGGGCATAATGGTGCGCGGTTATGCGATGGTCACTGTTTTTGCGGGAACACCTGCACGTGGCGGAGTAGTCTACGTTCAAGTCACTGCGAATAATGGCGCAGTTCCCGGAGATTTCCGTGCTGATGGAACAGACAGTGGAAACGCTGTTGCCTTGACAGCAACTCAAGCTGAGTGGGCAACTGACGGAGTTGACGCAAACGGATTCGCTGAAATTCGAGTAGCGCGATAATTCAAAATTAAAATGGTGCCTTGGGGAATACTTAAGGCACCAAAACCTTAAAGGAGAAACAAAAAATGGGTCTCAATCGTGGACGGCGCCATACGCGCGACTCTTCATTAGCTTATTTCATCAACCAGTTGGAAAATTTCGATCCAACACTTCATGAACCATTAGTCGCGGTTTCTTGGGGACGAGATATTAAACTCCGTCCAGGAATTACCATGGCGAACGAGTCGACAAGCTTCACTCGTCAAGCATTCGGTGGCCAAGGAACACTGACAAACAGCGCAGCACCTGCTGGTGGAAATATGCCGTGGATTTCTCAAGGTGGAGAAAGCAATATCGCAACGGTCATGGTAAATGGTCAAAAGATCACTTTGCCACTTCGTCCGTTAGCTCGACAGGTTGCTTATTCCTCGATTGAACTTGATCGCTCACAACTCACACAGCAACCAATCGATTCTCAGCAATTAAATGCTTTGAACATGCTCTATCAAATGAATACGGATCAAATGGTCTATGTCGGTTCGTCTGATGTCGGGGCAACTGGTCTTGTGAACGATACTAGTGTAACTGCCGGAACTGTTGCAACAGGGATTAGCGGTTCAACCACGTGGGCACAAAAAACTCCTCAGGAGATTTTGAACGATGTGAACACACTGCTTGAACAAACATGGGAAGATGCAGCGTGGGCTGTCTGTCCTCGCAAACTTCTTCTTCCACCAACTCAGTTCTCTCTCATTTCAAGCCAACTAGTTTCTTCGGCTGGAAGTGTTTCGGTTCTTACCTTCTTGAAACAAAACAGCATTGCACTTCAAATCAATGGTGCAGAACTTGATATCCAACCCTTAAAATGGTTGCCCGGTCAAGGTGCGACAGGTACAGACCGCATGGTTGCCTATACCAATGACCTCAACTATGTTCGTTTCCCGATGGTTCCAATTCGTCGTGAGACAGCGTACTATCAGGGCATCATGTTCCATGCTCCTTACACGTATGCGTTCGGAGAAGTGGAATTTGTTTATCCGGAAACTGTTCGCTACGCGGACGGAATCTAAAGATAGGTGAAGTTATGGGATGGTATCAGATAAAGCAGTCTGTTCGCCTTGGCGACAAAAAAGGCGTTAAGGGAAAAGACTATAAAAAAGGTGTTCGCGAACTTCCAGAAGACATCGAATCCGACCCGACATTTTTGCAGTATGTAAAATGCGGGTGGATCGTCGATGCCGAGAAACCTTCTGCACCAGTTGCTGTCAATTCTGCTGAAGCTGCCAAGAAAACCTTGGCCAGAATTAAAGCTCAAGCCGAAGAGAAAGCTAAACCATCTCCTGCCGTAGCTCACGAATCAGCTAAGAAAACCTTGGCTGATGCGCGTGAAGAGAAAAAATCTAAGGCAGTAGAAGAAGCGGAAGAACATAAGGACGCGGAGCCCGAGAAGAAAAAATCTAAGAAAGGGTAAAAAGTGACTTTCGATATCGGCCTATTCCGAGCGAATTTTCCGGAATTCGCCGATGAAGTAAAGTACCCCGATCAACAGATTAACTTCTGGGTGACACTTGCTGTTATTCAAGTGCGTGAGTGTATCTGGAAACGCGCTTGGGTGAATGGTGTAAGCCTTTACGTTGCCCACGAGATAACTCTATCCATGCAAAATCAGGCCGCCGCAAGTACGGGCGGAGTTCCGGGCGTTTCTGGTGGAATCGCAAACACCAAGACGGTCGGTTCAGTCACGGTCGGCTACGATACCGTTTCCACCGCTGAAAAAGATGCAGGATACTGGAATCTCACTAACTACGGGAAGCAATTCATTCATCTAGCCAGGATTTTCGGAGCAGGAGCGATCCAGCTATGAAACCCACCCTTACAGTCACGGAAGACTTCACGAGTGATTTTAATAAAATCATTTCGAAGTTTAAACGGGACGACATTTTGGTGGGGATTCCTGAAGAGACGACAGACCGTAAGCAAGACTCGATGATTAATAATGCAACACTTTTGGCTATTAATAATTTTGGTTCTCCCATTAATAACATACCCGCTCGGCCTGTTATGGAAATCGGGATTCGACAAGCTCAACCCGAAATTATCGCGCAGTTTAAGAAGGCTGCCGTAGACGCCCTCTCAAAAGGCGTTTCGGCTTTATCGCCTGCGTATAACCGTATCGGGATTATCGCTTCTCAATCCATTAAAAAAGTTATCAATTCTCAAGAAGGGATTGAAGCACCATCGCCCGCAACCCTAGATGCGCGTGAAGCCCGAGGGTTTAAAGGAACAAAAGCTTTAATCGTCACAGGTCAAATGAGAAATGCCATCACCTACGTAGTCAAAGGAGAAAACTAATGGCTTTCATCGGCGTCACGGAACTCATGTCAGATCCGGATTTTGTAGACGCGATGCAGGTTATTACTCGCTTGCCTAGTATTAATTTTCTAGGTGAAAATAGCCTTCGCGAAAGTGTCTTAGATACCGTAGGGTCTATTCAACCAGCAGACTTTAAAACCCTTCAACGTTTACCCGAAGAACTTCGCGTAGCGGACGTTTCTTCTTTCTTTTTTAAGGGACAAATCATTGCAACAGCACCGGGAAAATATTCGAGCATCTTGGTTTTCAAAGGAAAGCGATATCAGGTGCAGACCGTTGCGGATTATTCAAACTGGGGACCTGGATACACAGAGGGAACTTGCATTGCAGAGGTACCTTCATGAGCTTTCCGCAACCCTACATTCTTCCAACGTCTACGACTCCGCTTCCAAGGAGTCTAAACCTCACTCAATTTGTTCAGACTGTCATCGTTGGCGTATCGGGTTTAGACGGAACATTGGTGAGACCCAAGTGGCAAGTGGAACCTCCGAAGCAGCCGGACCTGACGGTCAATTGGATTGCAATGGGAATCGATGTTGCTGCTCCTGATGCAAATGCCTATGTTGGTGTGGATGACGTGGGAAATTCCGTTTATCAGCGGCATGAAACTTTGGATGTGAACTGCAGTATTTACGGGCCAAACGCTTTAGAGGTTGCCGGGTTAATCCGAGACGGATTTCAAATTCAAACTAATTTAGAAGCTCTGCGCTATGCGAATATGGGTTTTGTCGAAGTAAGTCCCTTACGACACATCCCCGACTTGGTGAATGAGCGCTTTATCGATAGAGTCATAATGAGCGTTTTCTTAAGAAGAGAAATTCAAAGAGTATATCCGATTTTGACGATTCAATCAGCATCGGGCAGCATTCATACTGTCATTGGTGACGAAGACTACTTACTTAACTGGACTACGTAAATTTAGGAGAAAAACAAATGGTGAAGTATATCTTGATTCTTTTTTCACTTGTGACGGGAATGGCACGGGCGAATTTCTATATGTACGGCCCAGTAATTTCTGGGGTTGCTACTGGTGTAAGCACTCAGTTTTTTCCTCAAAACACTTTACGATCTTATCTTCTTATCGTGAATACCGGTTCAAATACCGTTTACGCAAACTTTTCAGGTGTTCAGGTAGGTCCTCAAGGGATTCCGATTCCCGCGGGAGGAAACTACGAACCTCTACACGCGCCGTCGAATGCGGTCTATCTTACAACTGTAACGCCAAACGTCTCGAGCGTACTTTTAATGCAAGGACAGTAAATGAAAAAACTTCTTTTAACATTATTACTTTCTCTTAATGCTTCTGCGTGTCTTACTCCGTTTTGTTCCGGCGGAAGTAGTGGTGGCGGCGGAGGAGTTTCCGCGATGGGGACTTTCGGTTCCTCTCCCAATGTAAATGGGGGGACTATTTCGGGTTCCACTTTAACTTTGCAGCCTGCGGATGGAAGTAATCCAGGAGGATTAACGGCAAGCACACAGACTTTAGGTGGGGTGAAAACTTTTTCAAGTGCTCCGATTTTCTCGGCTTTAAGTGTTTCCACTGTTCCCTATTTAGATGGTTCTAAATCCCTCACATCGAGCGCAGTTACCCCTACTGAATTAGGCTATGTTTCTGGTGTAACATCCGCCATTCAAACGCAATTAAATGCCAAACAGGCCACCGTTTCTTTTGGAGCTTTTGGTTCTTCTCCGAATTCTAATGGCGGGGGGATTTCCGCAGGAACGATTACACTTCAACCTGCGGATGGAAGTAATCCAGGAGGCGTTTCCACTACTACTCAAGTTTTTGCGGGGATTAAATCTTTTACAGGAAATATCACAAAAATAAATAACGTTACAACGAGTTTTCCTTCAAGCCAAGGTGGCGCAGGTAGCCGATTTGAAAATGATGGCTCTGGAAATTTTTCCTGGAAAAAAACGGGGCAAGCTGTTGTCGTAGCACTTACTGATGGCTCTACTCCTGCTCTTGACGCCTCCCTAGGAACTGTTTTTACTTTGGTTACCACGCAAAATCCTACGATCGCAATTCCTTCAAATCCAACATCAGGGCAGAAAATCGTGATTTCTATTAACGCTTCTGGTGGGTCAAGAACGGCAGCATTGAATACGAGCGCAGGAGGGTTTAGGTTTGGATCTGACATTACAACGTTAACTCAAACTGCTTCGGGAAAAACAGATTACATCGGAGCAATCTATAACTCTACTGCAGGATTTTGGGACGTAGTTGCCTACACCAAGGGTTTCTAATGAAAATATTTTTAATTCTTTTATTTTCCCTAAATCTTTTTGCTCTAACTGCGGGACCTAATAACGCAGGCACTGGTGCAGATAACAGCGCCGTCGGCACGCTTACTTGGACAAATCCCGGAAACATCACTTTGGCGGATGGGGTATACGCAACAGCTACTTCTTCCGCCGGTAATAATACGCATTACCTTCAAGGTAGTAATTATGGTTTTAGTATCCCAGCAGGAGCAACGATCAACGGCATTACAGTAAACATCAATGGACATAAGAACGGCACTGGCGGAGGTAGTTATTTTAGCAACATCGTAGAGCTGGTAAAAGGCGGTGTGATTGGCGGGAACAATAACGCCTCTAATCAACAGTTATCCAACCCCTCTGATAGCGTGCAGACGTTTGGAAGTGTTTCTGACTTGTGGGGACAATCGTGGACCGCAACAGATATCAATGCAAGTAATTTTGGTGTAGTGGCGTCCTATCAAAGTGCCACTAATACCTCTTCCGTTAGCATTGATTACATACAGGTTACTATCACCTATACGGCAGCATCTTCAATCAACGGGCAAATGTTCCAGCTTTTTGATTAACTATGAAATTTGTATTTCTATTTATTCTTCTTTTCTCTCTTTCCGCGGATGCGTGGTTAACTCCTGTTGTGAGTGGGAGTAGTGGTTCAGGTACCGTCACTTCAGTCGCGGCAACAACTCCCAGTTTCATGTCGGTTGCTGGGTCTCCTATCACAGCGGCAGGATCTTTGGATTTTAGTTTGGCCAGTACTTCAGCACATTACACATTAATCGGGCCAACTTCCGGTTCAGGCGCACCAACTCAACGTCTGCTCGTAGGATCCGACTTACCCGTTCTCATTGGTGATTCAGGAAGTGGAGGAACTCGAACGCCAGCATTTCCTGGTGGGTTTGCACAAGCTCAATATGGAGGGCTAACTCAGGCCTTCAACGATATTTTTTCCGGCTCGGCTACTGGACCGAAATTCACCTCTACAGTGAATGGAGTGATATTAACGGGCGGAGCAGGGATAAACTATTTTCCAGGTAACAGTGCTGGAACAATTGCAACAGGCGGACAATATCAATGAATAAAATTTCAATTTTCCTAATTCTTGTTTTTTCTCTTCAAGCATATGCGTGGTTAACTCCTGTCGTGAATGGCGGGAGCGGAGGAGGTATTTCTTCTATTAACGGGGATACGACTGCAGCACAGATCATTTCAGGCTCGGCTAATATTTCTGTTTCTTCAGCAGGAGGAACAACTACGGTAAGCGGTGCCGGTCTTTCTCCTTTAGCAGGAAGTTCGAGTCTCACTACTGTCGGAACTATCGCAAGTGGGGAATGGCGCGGAACTCCTGTGAGTACTGTTTACGGTGGGACGGGACTTTCTACTTTAACTACGAATAATGTCATTCTAGGAAATGGTGCTGGAAGTCCTATTTTCGTAGCTCCTGGTTCGAATGGAAATATTCTTACTTCAAATGGAACTACCTGGACAAGCGCTGCCGCGGGAAGCTCGGGAGCGAATACGACGTTGAGTAATCTTGGGACAGTTGCTCTTAACGTCACAGATTTTGGCGCTCCTGCAGTTTCCGGAACAGGAGCGGACTTAAATCTTCATGCAGGAGCAAGTACTGGTGCTGTTGGCGGGAATTTAAATTTAAAAGCTACTGGTGGATCTGGAGGAGGGATCGCAAATGCGGGCCTTCTTCAATTTGAAGAAGCTGACGGGTCTGTTTGGGGATCTTTAGATACAAGCACCGGCAAGGGATATCTTTCTCTTTTCAGCACAGCAACATCTGGTCAACGTGGAATTAGAATTTTCTACGACAATGGAGGCTCTTCTCACTGGGGGGGCTTTTCTAACAACACCACATATGGGTTAGTCCTTGACAGTAATACCAGTATTTTGATGGAAACTGGTGGGTTCGGTCACACCATTCTTTTTACCACTAACGGGTCAATCAATGTTCAGACCGTTGGCCAAGGATTACAAGTTGCAGAAGGATCAAATGCAAAACAAGGTTCCGGAACAGATACTTGTAACGGTTCGTCCGAAGTGGTTGTGACTAATTCCTCCGTTACCGCTACCAGTAGGATTTTCTTATCCCTTATTAATCACAGCGGTGCACCAACGGGGCCGGTATATGAGTCTTCAAAAACTGCAGGCACCAGTTTTGGTTTTAAATGCGGTGCTGCCGATACTACTTCAACAGTGAATTGGGAGATTATCGAAAAAGGCGGTTGATTATTTTACGCCATTATCTTCGACGGAGAAATGGTCTGAATCGGGACGGGGTGAAAAGAATACCCCAGCAGTGCAGGTATAAATCGAAGTTGAATAGCTTTCCCAAAGTTTTCCTAGAGGGGTATAGTCTTCAATCGTAGTGAGAAGTTTTCCTTGAAAAAAGAAATTCAAATCAATAGCAAGCCTTTTGGTGTGAAGACTATTTGTTATTCCTTTTCCTTCTTGAGCGTAGAGTGCACAGGTTTCGGGGGATCGCCATCCTTCACCTAAAGTAGCGAGATACCCCATCGACCTTGCATCGAAGAGGAATCTCGCTACACACTGAAGAAAGAAAACCTGTTTATTCTCAACTGGCGTTAAGTTATCCAAGTTTTCATTCATGGCTTCGGCTGTTGTCCTAGGTTGGAATTTTTAGAGTATATCCTAATTTACGGCGTTGGAAATACTACAGTACATGCCGCATTAGCCAGAGCTGATAAATCTGATACCAGTTTTGTTGCGTCACAGTTCCAGCCCGGAAACTTCGAATTAATCGAAGTATTGACTGTTCCTGATGCGCTCGCACCAACGGCAGAAACAATTGCTCCGCATATAGCGCCTGCGGCGAGACCTTTTTTAAACTTAGCGTCTTTGGCGCATACGCCTGCAGAATCCACCCATGAATT
>Ga0265338_10001133_pt1 | contig 44134 bp, 71 predicted proteins | sample 42126metaG_FD_193579 | JGI IMG/M metagenome (GOLD analysis project Ga0265338, IMG submission 193579) | Rhizosphere microbial communities from Carex aquatilis grown in University of Washington, Seatle, WA, United States - 4-21-26 metaG | ecosystem: Host-associated > Plants > Roots > Rhizosphere... | reverse complement strand
CCTTCACACTGTCCGGCGCGAAGGCTTTCAGAGCGCGGCGGTTCTCACAAGCAAGGAATTTGCGATATTCGAGGCCATCCTTGCCCGTGGCGGAAGGCCGGTAAACCACTACGCCATCTTCGATGATGTGTATTCACTTTTGCCGGAATGCGACCAGCCAGACCCTGAGATCGTGAAGGTTTTCATGATCCGGATTCGGGTCAAGCTTGCCCTTTTGGGTATCCGAATTGTGAACGTGTATGGCCATGGGTACGGGCTTGAGTTTGAAGATCGGCCCATCGAAAGGCCCACGCGGCAAATCCGGAAACCAACGCTCAAGTCGGTTCATATGGAGGCAGCCTGATGGCTAAGCCCCGCCCAGCAATGCCCGAACCGGAAGGCCCGGCCGTTGTCACGTCGACGCATGTCCGCGACCGCCTCATAAGCACGGTTGCTGGTGCTCCAAAAGCGTGGCGCAACATGGGCGAACACCCTCTTTCGATAGCCTGGTTCAAGGGGTTGATTGACGATGATGAGTTCGCGGCGGGTGAATGCTACCGCGCATTCTGGGAGAAGATGCAGCGACCCGGCAAGGACTCGACGCAGTTCGTGGTCGTGTCTGGCGATGCAACGCCCCTCACAGACAACCAGATTGACGCCATGCGCATTGTGGAGGGCATGGAGACCAATCTTAGAGCCCAAGGCTCGGATGGCTCACGCTATGCGGTCCTCGTGCGTAAGCTCTGCGGGGAGCGTCACACGCCAGCGGAAGCATGTAGGGCGGCAGGCTTCAAAAATCCGCGAGACGTGAAGCCCACGATCAAGCTCGCACTCAGTAAGCTTTCCGTAGCAATTACTAAAACCAGCTTTGTGATACGCACATCACTTGCCTCTTGACTTTCTTCCGAAAAACATGCGACAATTTCTGTATTCCAAAAAACTGCGTCTGAGGTAACCCATGAGCAAGGCTCATCCGGGCGGCAAGATCACGTTTAAGCCTGACGGCGGCACGACGCTTTGACATGCCTCGCCGCAGACGTTTCCCAGCCTTCCTTACCGGTCTGATCGGTGAAGGCGAAGCGGAGCGTTGGGCAGTAGATGGAGACTTCGACGACGAACCGGGTTGTCTCCAAGATATTATCAACCGGATCAAACGCTTCGGCTCAATCGAAATCGGAGAGGGTGGGTTCGGTGAAGCATCCGACTATCATCCGCACCATGTCAGTTCATAAACTGAAATTTACAGGCCCTAACAATGTTTCAGCCCGGCCAATCAGGTAACCCGGCGGGCAAGCCCAGGGGGGCCGTCAATAAGATCAACCGTGCTCTCAAAGAGGCGTTTCTTCTCACCTTCGAGAACCTCGGCGGTGCTGATGGTTTGACCGAGTGGGCGAGAGAAAACAAAACCGAGTTCTACAAACTATCCGCAAAGCTGTTACCGCAGGAGATGCGAGCAGAGGTTGATGTCAATGTCAGCCTAGAGGACGCGCTTGAGCGAATTAGACGAAGCAGACCAGAAATTATTGATGGAACTGCTGAACGACTTCCCGACATTCGCGCGGGACTGCTTGCGCATCAAGGACAAGACGGGACAGATCAACCCATTCAATCTGAACCGAGGGCAGAGATACTTACACCAGAAGCTTGAGGAACAGAGAGCAAAGACCGGCAAGGTTCGCGCGCTGCTTCTGAAAGGCAGACAGGGTGGGTATTCCACCTACGCAGGCGGCAGGTTCTACCACCGCACATCGACTACGCCGGGTGTACAGACCTACATCCTCACACACGAACAGGAAGCGACGAACAACCTTTTCGGAATGGTTGAACGCTTTCACAAGCACAATCCATTAGCACCATCGACAGGGGCGTCGAATGCGAAAGAGCTTATCTTCGACAGATTGGACTCAGGGTACTCGGTGGGAACCGCAGGTACCAAGGCTACCGGACGAAGCAAGACTATCCAACTCTTTCATGGGTCCGAAGTCGCTTTCTGGCCAAATGCAGGAGCGCATTTCGCCGGAGTGGTACAGGCCGTCCCAGATTTGCCCGGAACAGAAATCATCCTCGAATCCACCGCAAACGGAATGGGAAACGAGTTCCATGAGCGATGGCAAAAAGCAGAAGCCGGAGTTGGAGATTACGCAGCGATTTTCTGTCCCTGGTTCTGGTCAGACGAGTATCGACGTGACCCTGGAGCCGGGTTCGTCTGTGATCCTGAGGAATCCGAGTACAAGCACCTCTATAACCTTGACGATCAACAGATCGCATGGAGACGAGCCAAGCTCGCAGAGTTGAACGACCCGCTATTGTTCAAGCAGGAATATCCTGCGACAGCGGCAGAAGCATTCCAGACCACAGGCCACGACAGTTACATCCCATCCGAGCTTGTGCTCAAGGCTCGTAAGGCCAAGGTCGAAGCAACTGGCCCACTCATTATCGGCGTCGATCCGAAGCGAGAGGGCACGGATAGATTCTCAATCGCATGGAGACGGGGACGCAAGCTTGAGAAGGTCGAGAGTGACGCCAGCCCCATCACCAATACTGTGGCGGCAGCAAAGCTCAAGACGATCCTCGACCGTGATCTTCCGGCTCGCATGTTCATTGATGCTGGTGGGGGTGGCGGGATTTACGACATTCTGTGCGATTGGGGTTATGGCGATAAGCTTCGGCTGGTGAACTTCGGTTCTGCGCCGATCTATCCGCCCCGTATCGACAAAGACGGCAAGAAGATGGCTGGCCCAAAGAATCGCCGGGCCGAAATGTGGATGCTGTCCAAGGAATGGCTGCAAGGCGAGGGCGGGGCAGACATTCCAGACTTGGACTCGTTACAGACCGATGCGTGTGCGCCGGGCTATTCCTACGACATCACAACTCAACAGCTTGTCCTCGAATCCAAAGAGCACATGCGATTAGTGAGAAAGATACGCAGCCCGGATGAATGGGACGCGGTTGCGTTGACGTTTGCCGAGCCTGTGAACCCGAACGCGAAGTCGTGGCCAGCGCCCGACACGAAATGGATTGTGTGAATGGTTGTTGTGAACGTCAGCTTTGGGCCATGGCATTTCTACCTCTGCCGGGCCCATTGGAGCGGTGTTGGCAAATACATTCTCAAGCCGAGCATCTCGCGCAATCGCTATTGGGAGCGGGAGCTTAAGAACACGCGCTCGTTCTTCCAGATTCACAGATTACCAGGGATTGCTTGATGGCAACTGACGACAAGGAAACCAAGTCGCCAGCCAAAAACCGCAAACCCATGACGACCGAGGAACTACGCGCAATCGTCAGCGCGGAGCTTAACAACGCAGAGGGTGTGAATGCGTCGGAGCTTGCGAACGAGCGGCAGAAGGCCCTTGACTATTATTACGGCCGTCTTCTTGGGAACGAGCGCGCGGGGCGCTCTTCTGTGGTCTCCACAGACGTTCGGGACACGGTCGAGTGGATACTCCCGTACCTCATCCGCATCTTCACAAGCGGCGAACAGGTCGTTCAATTCGAGCCCAGGAGTGCAGAAGACGTAAGCGTCGCTGACGAAATGACGGAATACGTCAATTACGTCTGGATGCACGACAATCCGGGCTTCATGAACTTCCTAGTGTGGTTCAAGGATGCGCTGATCTCAAAGAACGGGATCATCAAAGCCTGGTGGGAAGAAAAGACCGGCTACCGCAAGTCTCGCTTCGATGGGCTGACCGATCAGCAGTTTCAGATGCTGGTGTCGGACGATAGCGTTGAGGTTCTAGAGCATTCCGAATACCCAATGACGGTCGATGTGCCGTCACAGGACCCGAACACCGGGCAGGAGGCATTCCAGCAGCAGGAACAGACGGGCCACGATGTCGTCATCCGCCGCGCGAAGAAGCAGGGGCAGTGCTGTGTTGAGGTCATTACTCCTGAGTACTTCATCATATCCCGCGATGCGACAAGCATTGAAAACGCTCGGCTCGTGGGAGACAAGATCAGAACGACTGTTTCTGAGCTACTTGAAGAAGGGTTTGATGAAGCTCTCGTTAGACGGTGTGCAGGAAGCGCGGAAGATAACGCGGCAAGCTCTGGCGAGGCAGCGGCCCGCGATACAGTAGAGAACTTCGGGGACAATGACGACGATTCCCCATCCGACGACTCCACACGCACAGTTTGGAAGTCTGAACTGTATCTCAAGGTCGATTACGACCGGGATGGGATAGCCGAGCTACGCCGCATTGTGGTGGCTGGTGCAGGCAACGAGATTCTTGAACAGGAGGAATGGGAAGGCGAGGTTCCGTACGCCTCTCTCACGCCCGTTCCCGTCCCGCATCGCATGTGGGGCTTTTCGATTGTTGACCTGATCTCGGACATTCAGGTCATCAAGACGACGATCCTCCGGCAATATCTGGACAATCTCTATCTCCAGAACAATCAGCGTGAAGAAGTCGTAGCCGACAACATCGTTGATCCGACCGAACTGCTCTCCAGCGTTCCCGGCCAGAAAATCCGGGTGAAGATGCAGGGGTCCATCACCCCGATCATGGTCCCCGACCTTGGTCAGGGCGCGTTGGCCGGTCTTGCCTACATCGACCAGATCAGAGAAAACCGCACAGGCGTCAGCGACAAGACGCAAGGCATCGGTGCCAACAAGCTGCACGACACCGCATCCGGCGAGCAAATGCTCATGGACGCGGCGCGGGGCAAGATTGAGCTTATCGCGCGTGTGTTTGCCGAAACCGGCGTCAAGCGTGCGATGCAGCTTATCCTCGGTCTCGTCTGCCAGTATCAGCAGGAAAAGCGCATCGTTCGGCTGAGGAACAAGTGGGTGCCAATCGACCCCACGATGTTCTACGACGACGCGGATGTGACGGTATCGGTCGCCCTTGGCATCGGCGACCGTGCCCAGCAGCTACAGAACGCCATGCTGATATTCAGCATTCAGCAGCAGGCCAAGACGTTCAACCCGAACGCGGTCTCTGCCGACAATTTCATGAACACGGCTGAGCTTGCTCTCAGCGGCATGGGGATCAAAGGGCCGGAGCGGTTCTTCAACTTCCAGGCTCTTGACCAACCGCCTCCGCAAGGCTCGGACCCGAACGCGGCGCAGGCTCAAGCCAAGATTCAGGCGGCGAACATCATGGCGCAGGCCAAGCTCGCCAGCGACAAATACACGACCGACGCGAAGGCGCAGACCGATCTCTACCAGATCGAAGCTGAGGTTGCCGCCAAAGAGCGTATCGCGCTCATCAACGCCCATACAGACATTGCGACGAACGCACATACGCAAGCCACCAAGTCTCACACTGAGCTTGCGAAGGCGGCTCAAGTGAATATCGGAGGGAAGCCGGGTTGACCGAACAGGACAAGATCAATCGCGGCCAATCCGCAGCCGCCATCCTCGACTCAGCCCTATTCAACGAAGTCATCGCCACGCTGGACAAGAAATACGTTCAGGAATGGCGCAACGCACAAACGCCCGATCTCCGGGAGGATTTACATCGCAGAGTGATCCTCCTGTTCGAGATCGTCAAAGACATCCGCGACATCGCCGTCAATGGGGTGATGACAGAAGCCCGTGAGGCTGAATTGCGCGGTGAAGAATACGTGCCGCCACGCAAATCGTGGCTTAGCTCTCTCAAGGAGATTGTATGACGGACACAGCGCAGGCCGAAACGGCCCAAGATGTCCCAACCAACGCCACAGAGTTCTTTGAGCGTTTCCTGAACGCCAGAGACGAACAGAATTCCTCTCCAAAGCCAGAGGCCGCTCAACCAGCGGCGGCAGAGGAGACCGAGAATACCGCAGCCGCAGGCGATGACAATGAAGATCGCCCCGACGCGGAGACGGACCAACCGCAAGCCGACGCACAGGACGCAGCCCCAGAGGTTGCCGAAGCAGAAGCCGAGGAAGCGCCCGTCACGGCAGAAGCCAAGCCCACCGTTCCAGAGCCCAAGCCAGACGATCCGGCCATTGCGGAAGCGAACAGGAAGGCAGCAGAAGCCGACGCCGCAAGACTTCAATACCTCAATCAACTGAACACTCTCGTTCCGCAGCTACAGGCAGCGGTCGCGGGTGAGTTCTCCGACATCAAGACCTGGGAAGACCTCAGGACGATGGCCGAGAACGATCCCAGCCGCTACAACCGCTTCGTCATTCGTTCCCAAGAGCTTCAACAGGCTCAAAGAGCGCAGGCCGACGCGGTAACCCAAGCACGTACGCAGTGGTTACAGGCCGAACAGCAAAAGCTCGCGAAAGAGTTGCCGAACCTTGACGACAAGGCCAAGGCAGAAATCGTGACCTATGCTCGCAAGGTCGGATATTCCGATCAGCAGATGGCCCAAGCCTCGGCGCAGGATGTCATCATCCTTCACCGCGCAATGCAATTCGAGAAGATGCAGGCCGATCAGGCGAAAGCCCAAGCGGCTGCAAAGAAGATCGCCGAGAAGAAGGTTGCCAACGTGCCGCCGGTGCAGAAACCGGCCACCACACGGCAGCAGAACTCGGTAGCAGATCAGATTGAGGCAGAGAAGAAGCGGCTCCGCAAGTCAGGACGTGTCGATGACGCGGCCCTGATTTTCCAGCGAATCCTCAACTGACGGAACCACTTCAATGACTATCCAGACCAATGCCTTTAACTCCTATGGAGCTATCGGCAATCGTGAAGACTTGACTGATGTCATCTACAACATCAGCCCGACCGAAACGCCGTTCATCACGGCCATTGGACGGACCAAGGCCAAGGCCGTTCTCCATGAATGGCAGTCCGACTCGCTCGCCAACGTCGATAGCGCCAACGCGCAACTCGAAGGCGATGTCGTAAGCGGTACGGCGTCCACTGCCACGACCCGACTCTCCAACATCTGCCAGATCAGCCGCAAAGACGCGGTTGTGACCGGCACGCAGGAAGTCGTGGACAAGGCGGGCCGCAACTCGGAAATGGCCTATCAGATGGCCAAGCGCGGCAAGGAATTGAAGCGCGACATGGAGTCGATCCTCGCCGGTAACCAGGCCAAGGTTTCCGGTGCGACGGCAACCGCTCGCAAGCTTCGCTCCTTCGAAGCATGGCTTACCACCAACACGAACCGCGACACCACGGCTTCGTCCGGTGGCACCAAGGGCAAGTCGGCCACCTCGGCGACGGGCAAGGCGACGGACGCGACGCATCAGCGCTCGTTCACCGAAGCATTGCTCAAGACCGTGCTGGCAAGCTGCTATGACGCGGGTGCCGAACCGACGATGATCATGGTCGGCTCTCATAACAAGCAGGTCGCCTCGACCTTCACCGGCCGTTCGCAGGCACGACAGAGCATCGACTCCGACACCATCCTCGGTGCGGCGTCCATGTATGCGTCGGACTTCGGTGACGTGAAGATCGTTCCGAACCGTTTCAGCCGTGGCCGTTCCGCGTTGGTCATCGACCCGGAATATGCGGCTGTTGCGTATCTCCGCCCGATCCGTGCTTACGATCTGGCGAAGACTGGCGACTCTCTCCGTAAGTACATGCTTGCGGAATACACGCTGGAAATGCGCAACGAAGCCGCGCATGGCGTGATCGCAGACCTGAAAACGTCGAGCTGATCCTTAACTGAGATCGCTTGACGGGGCGGGGAGTTCGCCCCCTCCGGCTCCCCGCCCATTTTTCTCAAGGTGAACATGGACAACAGACGCAGACTTCTCTCGGTCCACGGCTCATATCGCGAATACGTCATCCACGATCCAGATAGACCAGACGATCTCATCATTGAGACCGAACAGGACTGCGAGCCCATCATAGAGATGGCAAGACGCCTGTCCGAAATGTCTCCCGGCAAGGATTTTCGCCATGTCGGGTTCATCCCGGACTTCTTGATGGCTCAAGCCAAGCGAGAGGGATGGCTGAACGACCGCAAGAGATGGAAGCAAGTGATGAACGACCCCGACAATCGTGCCTTTCGGACGTGGCCGGGAAGACTTTAACAGCCTTAGGAGGGTGACATGGCGGCAGAAGCCGTTACGAGTTTCGCAGAACTACCGGATGCAACCACAGAGGTTACTCCAGACCCATTGAGGGTATTGGTCGGTGTTCCGAGTCATGGGCATTGCCCGATAGGTTTCACCACATCGCTAGCAAGGGCGATGACATACTTTCAATCGCTGCCATACGGGGCGGAAAAGACGATTGATGTGTTTGCGTGTCAGGGGTCATTGCTCCCCGATGTACGCACCCGCATCGTCTCCAAAGCCTTTGAGATGAACGCAACGCACCTGATCTGGGCGGATAGCGACATGCTGTTTCCTCCCGATGCGTTCCCGCAGCTATTGAACCATAACAAGCCTGTGGTCGGGGTGAATTACGCCCAAAAGACCATGGAAGCGCGCCCTACGGCGTTCGTGGACGGCGACGAATACACTGGCCCGCTGTGGACCAAGGACGAAACCAACGGCCTTGTAGAGGTCGCGCATTGCGGCTTTGGCCTCATGGTCAACGACATGCGGATTTTCGAGACTATCGACCTTCCGTATTTCGTATTTGAGCCCGCAGCGCCAACAAACGTCATTCAGATGGCGGAGGATGTGTATTTCTGCCGGAAATTGCGGCAGGCGGGCCTCAAGATTTACGTCGACCAGACGCTTTCGCAGAACATCGGCCATATCGGCGAGTTCGTCTACACGCACGACATGGCGAACGCGGCCAAAACGATCAAACTCAAGCAGTATCGGGACTTGCCGCTTTGAGAAAGGTCTGCATTCTGGGCCGTTGCTCAAATACGCGGCAGGACGCACCTATTCATTCCCCGGACTGGGAAATGTGGGTGTTAGGCTGGGATCCGGTCCCGCGTTATCACCGGCTATTCGAGATTCATTCAAACTGGAGAGAGTTTCACGGCGAAGGCGGGGAGGAGGCACGGCTTCACCAGCTTTATCTCTCCCAGCAAGACGTTCCCGTCTACATGCTGGAGAAAGAGCCGGACATACCGACTTCGGTTGCGTATCCCTTCGATGATGTGGCCCGCATTGTTGGCCGCACGGCACAGGGAACGCCATATCTTGAATCCTCGCTCGCCTACATGATGGGTCTGGCGATCCTGGAATTAGAACCGGATGACAGGATCGGCCTTTGGGGCATCGATCTACAGGTCAACTCCGAATACTCGTATCAAAAACCAAACATGGAATATCTCATCGGACTAGCGCGAGGACGTGGCATCACCGTCACGGTCCCGCCGGAGAGTTCGTTGCTCACACACGAACGCGGCGCGCCATACGGTTTTCCGGGCTGGGGCGCTACCTCCTAGGGAATAGTCGATGTCTGTGATGCACTTCCTGAAAGACGGGGCGTCAAACCCAACGCCCGTCTCCGGGTTGAACCCCTTGCCCGTCAATGCGAGCGTAACGGCGACGGCAAGCACGGTCGGCACGGCCACTGCCTCGGCCCCGAGCTATACTGAAGGCCAGAGCGACGCGCCCCTATCGCTCGATCTCAGCGGCAATCTGCGGGTAGCTGCATCCGTCAGCGTTGCATTGTCCGATGCGTCCCATGTCACGGGAACGGCTTCATCTGCCGCCACGCTCTTTACGAGCGACACGACCGATTACCATTCGGTTGCGGTACAGATCACGGCCATTGCGGGCTCGTCCACGCTGGTCGGAGAAGTCTCGAACGACAATTCGACATGGGTTGCGATCAAGGACGTAAAGGGCAACTCAAGCTTCACGTCCACGGGGGTTTACGTCTTCCCCTGCGATGCGCTGTATTTCCGCCTTCGTCAGAGCGTTTACGGCGGCTCCGGCACAACGTCAGCGGACGCTTATCTCCGTGGGACACAGGTTCAGAGCGGCGAGACGCAGCCTGTCAGCCTTTCGACACTCCCCGCTCTTGTGGCCGGTACGGCGATTGTCGGCAAGGTCGGCATCGATCAGACGACAGACGGGACGACCAACAAGGTCTATGTCGGCAACACGGTTGCGGTCTCCGGCACGTTCTATCAGGCCACACAGCCGGTCAGTGCTGCTTCGCTTCCGTTGCCCTCTGGTGCGTCCACAAGCGCCAAGCAGGATTCGATCATCACCGCCCTTGGCTCGCCCTTTCAGGCGGGTGGCTCCATCGGCAACACGTCATTTGGCGTATCGGGCACGCTTCCTGCCTTCGCTGCAACGCCGACCTTCAATCTCGGCACGCTCAATGGTGCGGCAACTTCTGCCAAGCAAGACAGCATCATTACTGCGCTGGGTTCGCCTTTCCAAGCTGGCGCATCGATTGGAAACACATCCTTCGGGATTTCCGGCACACTCCCCGCTTATGCTGCCATCCCCGCCTTCAAGACCGATTTAACCACGCCGGGTACGACGAACCTTGTCTCGATTGGCACGGATGGGCTTGTCCGCACCACGACGCGCGCAAAGACCAAGACGCAATACACGGCCATCTCTGCCACATCGTCTTCGACCGAATATCAGATCGTCCCGGCCGACGCGACGTACAAGCTAGACATCTTCCGCCTGCTTTTGACCAACAGAAGCACCGGAACGGACACATACGTCACGATCAAGGACTCCACCGCTGGCAACACGCTGGCAAAGATTGCCTTGCGCGCGATGACGAATGGCGGGTTTTCCGGTCCTGTAGAGGCCGCATGGCCGCAAGCCACCAAGAACAAGAAATGGGTTGCGCTCGTAGCCACTACCGGCGTCCCGATTGAAGTCACCGCCAGCTATTACCAGGCGTCCACTTGACGACTACGATATTCCTCACCTCCGGCTCGACATGGACCGTTCCGAGCGACTGGAACGCCACGGGTGCGACCATCGAAGCCATTGGGCCGGGTGGTAATGGTGGTGATGGGCGAGCCAGCGCCAACTTTGCCGGTGCGGGCGGTCAAGGCGGCGGCTATGGCAAGGTCACGTCGCCGTCCAACATCAATGTCGGCGACACGCTCTCAATCCAGATCGGCGCTGGCGGATCGACAAACCCAACATGGCTTAAGAACAACGCCAGCACGATCATTGTTCAAGGCGATTACGGCGGCAGCGCCACACTCAACACCCCAAACAACCGTTCACAGACGAACACCGGAGACACTACACATTCTGGCGGCGACGGCGGTTTAACCAATACGCGCTATGGCGCTGCGGGCGGCGGCGGTGCCGGTGGGCCGAATGGTGCGGGTGCGGCTGGCGCGGCTATTGCAGCGGTCCTAATTGCTGGTGCTGGTGGTGGCGCGGCAGACGGTGGATCGGCCGGTGTTGCACCTTCGGGGACTTCAAATCCAGGTGGAAACGGCGGCGCGGCCTTTGACAGCACAGCAGGCGGAACGGGCGGGACCGGAAACAATCCGGGCGGCGCAGGTTCGCACGGCTCCGGTGGCGGCGGCGGTGGCCCGAATTCAACGGCCAGTACGTCAATCAATCTCGGCGGCAACGGCGGCGCTGGAATCAACTGGACGCAGACTTCCGATAGCGCGACGGCAGGACCCGGCGGCGGCGCAGGCGGTGGTGGCGGGCGCAACGGAAGCACTGGCCCTGTAGCTGGCGACGGTGGCGGCGGTGGACTCTACGGCGGCGGTGGCGGTGGCGGTGGCTCCGGTGGTGCATCTTCGCCCTCTGGCCCCGGCGGCGCGGGCGCGCAAGGCATCATCGTCATCACCTACACGCCGAGCGGCGGAGGTGGCGGCTCTACCCCTCGTTTCAATCCTGCAAGCACCTTACTTCTTCTCGGAGTCAACTAATGAAATGGCGGCTGTTGGTCGAACGCAATCCATTGATCGGATCGCGCGCGTTCTTCAACACCGGCATTACATTCGAGGCTGACGATCCGCACGCTTATGTAACGGAATTGGGCTTGAAAGACGGGAAGTCCTACGCCGCTGAGGCGATTGTCCCCCAGACCTTATTGCAACGCCTCAAGAAACTGGTTGGCCGCTGATGAGCATCACAAACTACAGCGAGCTTAAAACAGCGGTAGCAAATTACATGCTCCGCTCTGACCTGACCTCACGCATTCCAGAGTTCATCCAGTTTGCCGAAAGCCGCATCGCCTACGGTTCCAAGATACCAAGCATGGTCTCGGAGCCTTTGCGTATCCGGTCTATGGAGACGAGTTCAACGTTGACGGTTGACGCGCAGACCGTGGCATTACCCAGCGGCTATCTGCAATCGAGGCGGCTCTATCTCGCCACTGATCCTATTGCGAAGCTGGATTTCGTCACCCCGGACGTGTTCTGGGAAACCTATATGAGTTCGACCACAGCACAGCCGACAGCCTACACAATCGAAGGCGAAAACCTTGTCTTTGGCCCGACGCCGGACGGCACATACTCTGGCCGCATCCTCTACTACAAGAAATTCGACGCGCTCTCCGGCGACACTGACACAAACTGGCTCCTGACGAATGTGCCGAATGCGTATCTCTATGGTGCTCTCGCAGAAGCGTTTGGGTATGCAAGGGCCTTCGACAAGGCGCAACTGGCTCTGGCGCAATTTGTGGGCATCATCAACGCGCTCAATTCGTCTGATAAGGCAGATCGCTATGCGACCCCGTGGGTTGCAAAAACGGACGTTGGAAACCCGTAAATGCGTTTCCCATTCGCCCCCTGGATGCCGGATCAACCTGCATTCGGCGGCTCAAGCTCGGAGAATGTGGAAAACGTCATCCCGACAAGCTGGGGATATAGGCCGCTTCCATCGTTGGCCCGGCAATCGACAGATGCGCTCGCCGCGAAATGCGTTGGCGCTGTTTCGGTGCAATATCCCGATGGAACGGCAGGAACATTCGTCGGGACGGCGACCAAGCTCTACACCTATTCGGGCGGAACTTTCACGGACGTAACAAGAGCCAGCAGCGATTACACGCTGTCAGATGGGGATTACTGGAGCTTCGCGAAGTTCGGGTTCTATCTGATCGCGACAGCTCCAAATCAGAATCCGCAAGTGTTCCTGTTGGGCACGGATACGGTGTTTACAGATTTGGGCGGCACACCACCGGAGGCCAAGTATTGCGCAACTGTGCGAGACTTCGTTCTTCTGGGCAACCTGTCTTCCGACCCGCGCGCTGTCCAATGGTCAGGCTTTGAAGACGCAACGCAATGGACGGTCGGCACAAACCAGTCGAGCATTCAACCGCTCTATGATGGTGGGCAGGTCAATGGGGTTGTGGGCGGTGAGTTCGGGCTGATCTTTCAGGAACATGCGGTCACGCGCATGACCTATATCGGCCCTCCGGTCATCTTCCAGTTCGACGCCATCGAAACCGAGCGCGGGTGTTCTGTCCCCGGTTCGATCATCAAGGTTGGAAGCCAAGTCTACTATTACGGTAGCAGCGGATTTTCCGTCACAGATGGAAACGGAAGCCAATCTATCGGCAATGAGCAGGTAGACCAGTGGTTCACGCAAAATGCGGACCCGGATTCTCTGTCGTCCATGACGGTCGCGCACGATGCGTTGAACAAGCTTATCATCTGGGGCTTTGTCAGCAACAACCCGACCACTCCGACCGTGCCGGATTTGCTTTTGATCTACAACTATGCGGCCAAACGGTTCGCCCCGGCCAAAACCGAACACGATTTCATCTTTGCACTCCTGTCCGAGGGATTGACCCTAGAGCAGATCGGCGCGCTCTACAGCACGGTTGAGGACGTTCCATCCTCGCTAGATGCGAAGGCTTGGGCGGGCGGTGCGCCAGTGTTCGGGGCATTCGATAGTTCGCATTACCTCGCGACGTTCACAGGGCCTGCTCTACAGGCAACAATAGAAACGCAGGAACTGGAATTGGTGGAGGGCCGGCGCTCGGTCGTGAGCGGTGTTCGCCCGCTCATAGACGCCTCCGACGCGACGGTCATTGTCAGAAGCAAGGACGCACCTTTCGCAGACCTGACGGATACGGCGGCAACTGCCGTGGAATCGAACGGCGTGGCAACGGTTCTGTCCGCCGGGCTCTATCACAGGATTCAGGCTGTGATCCCGTCTGGCTCGGATTGGTCCAAGGCCAACGGCGTTGATGTGGCGATTTCCGACGAAGGCGAGATATGACGGCCGCATATACCCGCGTCCCTCCGATTGGAGGTGGAACACCGCGTGAAATGTCTCAGGCCATCGCCCAGGCTTTAAGGGGAAAGATCAATTCCGTTGGGACGGTAACGCTCAACCAGAGCACGACAAAGACAACGGTGAATAACTCTCTGGTCGGCAAGACATCGAAGGTCTTCCTGATGGCGCAAACGCTACATGCGGCGGCGTCATGGGCGACAACGTATGTGGACCCGGCCAATTACACCAATGGCGAGAGTTTCGACGTAACCCATAACAGCAGTACGCAAAGCGACCGCACATTCGCTTACGCAATCCTAGGACCTTAAGACATGGCAAACGGCGCAGTTACCGCGAACATGAACCCGGCTCAAAACTATTGGGTTGGGGGTCAATACGTCATTCCCGGATACAATCAAACGCCACCCAACATCTTCAACGTCACGCCGAACATCCCGCAGAGCATGACGCCGGGCGCACAGCTCCCGCAGATGGCCCCGCCTCCGCAGCAGCCGCCGCAACAGCCTCCCGGTGGCGGGCTGGGCGGATTGGGAGGTTTGGGTGGCCTCGGAGGTCTGGGCGGGATGATCGGATCTGGAATGCTCGGTGGTGGCAGTGGCGGGGCGCATCCGATCTGGGACGCGATCCTTCGCCAAGTCATGTCCAGCCGCTGAATGAAGCTCATACAGATTCCGCCTGACGTTATCGGTCAGGCATGGCCGCTTATTGCGCCGTTACTCGAAACCGCCGTCGCGCAATCCGAGGGCATCTTCACGCTTGAAGGTGTTGCGCGAGATGTTGCCGAGCATCGCAAGCAGCTTTGGGTGGTTCTGGATGATGAGAACCAGAACAGGGCGATGGCGGCAGGCGTTACATCGCTGGTGACATACGAAGGAGGGGTGAAGACAGCATTCATCGAATTACTGGGCGGGGAGAACATGAAGCAATGGTTCTCTCTCAAGCCTGAAATCGAAGCATGGGCAAAAAGCGAAGGTTGCGCCGAACTCAATATGTGGGCGCGCAAAGGCTGGGCCAAGCATCTGCCGGACTACCGGATTGCACGATACCTGATGCGTAAGGAACTAGCCTAATGGGCGGTGGACAGACTACCTCGACAAACACGAATCAGAACACCGATCCTTGGTCTGGCGCACAGCCATATCTCAAGGACGTGATGTCTCAGGCGCAAAGCCTGTACCGCCAAGGCTCGCAATACGCGCCATTCTCCACCGTCACGCCATATTCGCCCGTCACGCAGCAGGCCCTAAACCTCACGTCGCAACGCGCTCTAGGCGGATCTCCTGTCACGCAGGCGGCAGACGCGGCAACCACAAACATCCTGAACAACGGCGGCACGAACAACGGGGCCAATCCGCTGCTCACAAGCATTGCGAACGGCTCCACGCTCAATTCCAATCCGTACATTGATCAAAACTTCAACGCGGCGGCGCGCGGCGTCACGGACAACGTGAACGCGGTATTCGGTGGGGCAGGCCGTGGCGGTTCGGGGACCAATCAGGATTTCCTCGGAAAGAACCTGTCCGACCTCGCGGCCAATATGTACGGCCACAATTACGATACGCAGATCGGCTCCCGCGATCAGGCTCTTGGCCTTCTGTCGAACAATTACAACACGGGCCAGCAGCAGCAGCTACAGGCTGGCGCGCTTGCTCCTAACCTTGCCGGGCAGGACTACACCGACCTGCAAAACCTGCTCAATGTGGGTGGCGCATACGACTCCCAAGCCCAGCAGTACACGCAGGACGCGCTCAACCGCTGGAACTTCACGCAACAGCAGCCGTGGAACAACCTGCAAAATTACGCAGGCGCGGTGTCCGGCCTTGGTTCTTTGGGTGGCACGACAAGTTCGACCGGCACGCAAACGCAGCCGGGACAAAGCCCGCTGCCTACGTTGCTCGGTACGGCAATGTCCATTCTGCCCTTTATATTCTGAGGCAAAGCGATGGCCTTCTCAGACATTTTCAGTTCGTTCGGTGGTTCGGGAACGAGTTCGATCCCGTGGCAGCAGCTTATCGCGCAGCTCGGTCATGGGATGATCGGTGCCAGGAACTTCGGCTCCGGTCTACAGGCTGGCGTGCAAAACCTCGGTCAATACGCACAGCGCCAGCAGTACCAAGACTCGCTCGCCAAGATGTTCGCGCCGGGCTCCATGCCGAACGAAGTGGCGGTTACACCTCAGACCGGCCCGCTTGGCGATACTCAGGCGCAAGCTGAACAGCGGCAGGTAGCAAATGCGGTCAACGCGAAGCCCTTCTCCGATCAGGGAATGTTGGCCGGATCGAACATCTCGCCGCTCCTGCCGTTCCTACAGCAGCTTGATCCGCAGTCCGCGCTCCCGCTTTTGCTCAAGGCAGACACGTTCAACAAGAAGCCCGAACGCATCCTTTCGCAGCAGGAAGCCAAGGACAAGAACCTCCCGAACTGGCAGAACCAGACCTATTCGGTGGGCGAAGATGGCGTTCCGAAGCCTGTCGGCAATTCGGATGTGATGTCGCCGGAGGCGATGCAGCAGAAGGCGGACTATCGCGCGACCGACCCACAGTTGGATTTGGAGCGTCAGCGCCTTGCCGAGACGCGCCGTCACAATCAGGCTGCGGAATCGGCCTCCGACACACCGCCAGACCCCAACACCGTTAAATATTGGGCGCAATCGGTGGCGGGCGGCGCTCCTATGCCCACGCTCGGCATGGGCAAACAAGCGGCCGGTTATCGTCAGGCCATCCTCTCTGAGGTCGCCAAGATGCAGACTGCTTCCGGCAAATCCGGTGCAGATCAGAACGCGGTCACGGGCAGCTACAAGGCCAACGTCAGCACGCTTGCCAAGATCACGCCGTTGCGCGCGGCAACCGAAGCCTACGAAAACACCATGTTGCAGAACATGGATGCGGCCAAGCAGATGATCGCCAAGGGCGCGGGTACTACCGGCGTTCCGGTCATCAACCGCTGGCAGCGTTACATCAAGGGCGAGTACAAGGGCGACCCCGATGTGGCGGCGTTCAACACGGCTATTCAAACCGTCAAGAACGAATACGCCAAAATTCAATCCGGCTCTATCGGCAACACACCTGTTTCGGATGCTTCCCGCAAAGAAGCGGAGAGCATGGTCAATCCGAACATGACCCCGCAGCAGATCATGGCAAACTTCGACTACATGACGAAGGAAACAGGCAATCGTGCCCGCGCGCTGCGTGCTCAAGAGGGTGCGCTGCGTACAGGCCTAAGCGGTGGAAGCGACTTGCCGAACATTCCGGGCATCCGCGATCCACAAAGCGTTCAGGCTCCGGGCCAGGCCGCTGCCAAAGTTATCGACTTCAACTCTCTGCCCCAATAGGCCGCGCACATGGACGTTAGACTTCCTGACGGCACAATCGTCCAGAACGTGCCCGAAGGGATCACCCAATCGCAGTTGATGGCGCGCCTCGGCAAGATGCCCCAGGCGCAGCCGCAGGACACCGCGCAGCCCTCGACGCTAGACCGTATCATCGCAAGCCCCGTAGGCCGCTTCGCACAAGAGAACGTCGTAGCCCCGGCTCTTGGGTTGGGAACGATGCTTTCGCACGCGGTCACAAACGACCCCCGCGTTGACACGATGCAGAATGCGGAAACGGGTGGGTACGACGCAGCACTCGCCCGCAATCGCAATACGCCGGGATATGCGGAGGCGAGGGCGCAGGTTGATCAATCCAACTTACCGAGCGGCGCTGCATCGGGTGCATTCCTTCCGAGCGTTCAGTCCTCGATTGCAGGGCTACCGGGCCTTATGACTGGCAATCTCGATATGTCCAATGCGATGGCGGATGCGGCCTCGCAGCATCAGGAACAATATCGCAAGGACAATCCCGGCCTAGCAGCCGTGCAGGGATTGACCGGAGGGTTTGCCGCCGTACCGCAGGGCGGGGCCAAGCTGCTTTCCGCAGCCGAAGCGCCGACCGTGGAAGAACTCAAGAAGTCCGCCAAAACAGCGTACGACCAAGTGAAATCTGCCGGGCTGGAAATCTCAGTCGATCCGGTTCGCAACATGGTCAAGGACGTGAGCACGAAGCTTGCGGAAGATGGGTTCGACCCCGTTCTGCATCCCAACACGGCACGCTCGCTCGCTCGCCTCAATGAACTGGCCACGGGTGACACAAGCGTTGTCCCGCTCACCCAACTTGAGACGGAACGCAAGGTCGCTGGGCAGGCGTCAAAAGCTGCAATGACAAACCCCTCCGACTCTCACATGGCGGGGATCATCCAAGATCATATCGACAGCTTGGTTGAGGATTTGCACCCTTCGCAGATCGCGAGCGGAGACCCCGCAGCGGCGCAAACGCTCCAGACCGCCCGCGAGACATGGAAGACGGCCAAGAAGTCTCAGATGATCTCTGACGCTTTCGAGCGCGCGCAGAACGCATCTCAGCTTACACAATCGGGATATGAAAACGCCCTTCGCGGCCAGTTCCGCCAGATCGCCAACAGCCCCAAGAAGATGAACGCCTTCTCCAAAGCCGAGCAGGACGCGATTAAGCTGGTGGTTCGTGGCGGCAAGCTCGACAACGTGTTGCGGTGGGCCGGGAAACTCGCGCCTCGTGGCGTCGTCTCTGCCATGGGTGATATTGCTCTTGGCCACGCGACGGGCGCGGGCGTTGCCCCGTTCATGCTGGCCGGTGAAGGCGCAAAGGCATTGGCGACGAAGGCCACGCTCTCCAATGCCAGCAGGGCTGCAAACCTCGTCCGCAATGGCGGAGATGCTGCCGCGCTTGGCCCGCAGCTTGCGCCTGCCGCCGCTGGGCCGCGTCCGTTGCCCCTTGGCCTGATCGGCTCCGGCTACGAGCAACAGCAATATCAGCCTTGGGGCTTGTCACCTCAATATTGACGGCAACAGCCGCCACAATACCAGCGACCCGATGAAAAGGCTGAAGGCGAGAATATTCCGCCACGGCCCGAAGAATGGTTCTCGCTCCATACCCCCTCAATATCACACTTCGGAGCCTTCTTGAATGGCAGTCAAGAATTGGTCAAGCACGGCGGCGTCAAACGTCTCCGGGCTGACGGGTATCAACTGGAACGAGGGGATGAATGCCGCCGCCGTTAACGATAGCGCGCGCGGTACGCTTGCCCAGATTGCCGATTGGTACGCCCAGATAAAGGGCGGAACGATCTACCCCGCCTCCATCGGGGGCACGGCAAACGCCATTACCCTGACATGTTCCCCAACCGTCGATGCCTACGCCACGGGGCAGCGGTTCCTGTTCAAGGCGACAAACACCAATACCACCACGACGACGATCAACGTCGATGGCCTTGGTGCGAAAACCATCAAGTTCGGCGGTGCCAATCTCACTGCTGGAGCGATCACCTCCGGCGACCTCGTAGTCGTGTCCTATGACGGCACCGACTTCCAGCTTCTTTCCGCCTCTCGCATCACCACAACAATACAAGGGGACGTGAGTACGTTGCAGACCGATCTCGACACAGCAGAAACGAACATCACAACCAACGCCACTAACATCTCGACGCTGACTACGAATACGCAGCGCTCCGTAAACTTCATCGGTAGGCCGAACTCCAAGATTGCGATCTTTGGCGACAGCATCACGGCTCAGAACACGTCCACGAACGCCCAATCGAACCAGGCGCGCGGGTACATGGTCCAAGCCCACGCGCTTTCCATGAACCGCTTCTATTACGACTCCACACTTAATTTCGGCGTTGCTGGCGATACCGTTCAAGACATGATTGACCGCATAAGCGATGTGGTGGCGTCAGACCCCGCGCGCGTCATCTTCCTTGGCGGGACAAACGATCTCAGCGGCGGCGACGACGCACCGACCATCTTTACAAAAATCCAATCCGTTCTCGACACACTAAACGACGCTGGTATCCCGGTAGACATAATTCCGGTTCTCCCGCGCACCTATAACATGGACGCGACGAAACGGAAGGTATTGAACCACCTGAACCACCTTATCCTGAATGAAGTTGGAAGCCGGAATCCTAACTTCTATGGTGTCATACCCGCAAACATTCCGCTCATCGACAAGAATTCATCGACCGGCGACACCATCACGGGCGGCTTTTTCCCTGAAGCTGACGGGAAGTTCCTACATCCCATGGACTACGGCGCAACGCTCATGGGACAGGTGATTTCCTCCTATTACTCAGTCCTGTTCCCAACGCAGCCCATTTATTTCAACAACCAGGCCGACGCTTACGACGCGACGTACAATCCGTATGGCTACATAAATCTCAATCCGTTCATGACCGGGACGAGCGGCACTGCCGGAACGGGGGTAACTGGCAGTGTCGCGACCAACTACACGATAGAGCGCAATTCAGGCTCTACCTTCACCGCAACTGCAAGCAAGGGAACGGACAGCGCGCCGCAGAACGGCGTGACGCAGATCATCACGCTTGGCGCAAGCGGAACCGGTGTGGATGGCGAGAACATCCGCATGAAGCAAACGCATTTCGATTTCAACTTCTCTGTGTTCACCGCTGGCGACAAATTCGTTCTGGAAATCGACGTTGAACAGGCAAATCTCACCAACGTCAAGAACATCTCCGCACTCATCAGCAGTGGAACCACAAGCACATGGTACGGCCTCAGTCCCTCCGGCATTACGGGGGATCGCACGGTTGCAAGCTGTCGCCGCCTTATCAAAACGCACGCTTTTACGCTTTCAAGCTCGGCTGAAACCGTCGATGTGTTCTTGAATATTCAGGCGGATTGCTCCGGCACAGCACCCAGCGGGACGATCACAATTCGCAGCTTCTCTGTCAGGAAGATTCCGTAATGGCCGTCAAGGACTGGTCATCGACCGCAGGGAGCAACATCCAAGCAAATACCGGGATCAATTGGGACGAGGGCATGAATGCTGCCTCCGTCAATGATTCCGCTCGGGCGACGATGGCGCAGATTGCCTCCTGGTATGCGCAGATCAAGGCCGGAACGATCTACTCCGGCACGGTCGGCGGTACGGCCTCGGCAATCACCCTGACATGCTCGCCTACGATAGACGCCTATGCCGCCGGTCAGCGTTTCATGTTCAAGGCGGCTTCGGATTGTTCGGGAGCGACCACGCTCAACGTGGACACGCTTGGGGCCAAGAATATCTATTATGCCCAAGCAGCCCTTGCGGCCAATGCGTTCAAGAGTGGTGATCTTGTAATCGTCGCATATGATGGGACGCAGTTCCAGTTCCTGAGTTCGCAGCGGCCAGTTGTCAGCGCTTCTGACATTGGATCGGGTACGCTATCCGACTCACGCCTATCCTCGAATGTGGTTCTGGAGAACGCGGCCAACGCTTTCACAAGCACGAACTCCTTTTCCCAAGCCCCGACATTTGCAACGGCTCTCGCCATTACAAGCGGCGGCACGGGCGCAACATCGGCGTCGGGTGCGCGTACAGGTCTCGGTCTAGGTTCTATCGCTACGAAGGCACTGAACGTCTCCACGGCCAGCCCTTCCGGCACACCGGCAGACGGCGACATCTGGCTTAAGCGCGCGACATGACGATCAGCGTTGGGAAGTCCGGCGCATACAAGACGGTCAATTCCCTATGGGTAGGCGCATCTGGCGCGTGGAAATCTGTTCGCCAAGGTTGGGTTGGTGCGGGCGGTGCATGGAAGTTGTTCTACACTGCGTTCACGCCTGTCACCCATGCTTATGGTGCAGGTAGCGGCTCCGAAACTATTCCGTCGAATGCTTCTCAAGTCGTAATCACGGCTAAGGGTGCCGGGAGTGGCGGCAACTACAACAACGCCGGGGTAGCTGGCGATGAGACGATAACTACCCTCGCAATATCGTCCTCAGACTGGGGCGGAACGCTATCTTACAGTGCAGGTGCGGGGGGGCTTGGTAAGACAAATACCTCGCGCGCCCCCGGCGGCTCATCGACCATCACCGGGACACTTGCGTCTGGCTCAAAGAGCATCCTCGCGAAAGGCGGTCTGTCAGGCGACACAGATGCTGGATACGACACCTTGAATGCGGGCGCGGGCGGAGCGGGGGGCACACAAGGATTCTCTGCCGATCTCATACCGGGCGGCAATGGCGGCGACGGTTCAATCTCTTTCGTATGGACGTGAGCATGATCCCAAGGGCGGCACGGAACAACAATCCCGGCAACCTCCGTATCGGCCAGCCTTGGCAGGGCCTCATGCCCAAAGACCAGATGACGCCGGATCAAAGGGCAGAGACATCGTTTGCGGTGTTCAAAGAGCCTAAGTGGGGCTTTCGCGCTCTGGCGATCCTGCTCAAGAACTATCACACGATGTATGGGCGCAAAACCATTTTTCAGATCATTTCTCGGTTCGCCCCTAAAAACGAGAACGATACGACAGCCTACATTCAAAGCGTCTGCGATCAAGTTGGCGTCGGGCCTGACGATCAAATCGACACCACGCGGCGCATCATCAACTTTCATCTGTGCAAGGCGATTGCGAAGCACGAAACCGGATCATGGGAGCCGTATTGGTCAGACGATGCGCTGGCCGATGGCTTGGATTTAGCGGGACTCTAACATGAAATTCGAACTCGTTGACGACGCCAAGAAAGCTTGGCGCTGGTTTTCAGTGCAGGCGATGATCCTGTCCGGTGTGGTGCAAGCCACATGGTCATCTCTCTCTGACGATCTGCGTGAGCATTTCCCCCATTGGATAGCGACCACGCTTTCCATCGGCTTGCTGGTGTTCGGTGTGAGCGGGCGCTTGGTGAAGCAGCCAAAGAAGCAGAAGGGCGAATAGATGTTCGGCCTTACAATCTCCCCATGGATCATCATTGGGGCCATCGTCGCATTGCTAGGCGGCGGCGCATACGGCGGATACCACTACGGTTATCTAGACGGTCAAAGCCAGGTCGCGGAACTCCAAAAGACCGTCATAAACCAGAAGCAGGCCCGCATCGACTATCTCGCTGGCGTGTACGCCAAGCTCAAGGTGAGTGCGCAGGAACAAAAGAAGCGTGACGATGACGCCTACAAACAAGTGGTTGCGGCTCGCGACAAGGCGAAAACGGATTACGAAGCCGCCCTTGCACAGCTTCGCATAGAGCAGAGGTCAAATCATGCGATCAATCCCGATACTTGCATTCTGTCTGCTGCTGGGCGCGTGCTCTTCGACAAAGCCAGTGGAGCAAGACCAGAACAGTCTGTGTCCGCCAATCCCAACGCCTCCGGCGGTGCTCATGGAGGCTCCAGCCCCGACGCCTGCGTTACCATCGACCAGCTACAAACCGGCTACCTGAATCTTGGACAGCATGACCGCGCGGTCGTGGCGCAACTTCTCTCGCTGCAATCGTGGGCGCGCGTGTCGCTTCGGGGTACAGCCCCATGACTGACGAGCAAGTCATAAACGAACTGCGCGAGCGCGTTGCGGTTCTCGAAGAGCGCACACGCAAAATCGACGGCATCGAAGAAGACGTGAAAGCGATTCTCGGCAAGTTGGCCGAATTATCAGGCGGCAAGAAAGCCCTGTGGGGTCTGTTCGCCGTCCTAGGAGGTATCGTCACAATGATAGCCGCGATGTTCTCTGGCAAGCTGCACTGGGGCTGATATGGCAAATCCGGGCGTACCCGATGACATACTGCTTAACACTCTCCACACACTCAAACGCTTTGACAACAACCAGGTACAAGCCGCTCACTATCTAGGCATACCCCGCTCAACCCTCATCAGCCGTCTTAATGCTGCCAAGAGTAGGGTTGCCGAAGGCTCTCTGCGCGTCGAAAAGCCGTTCGATCTTCCCAAGCTTCCCGATGGCTCACCGGATGCTGACGAGATACTAGAACGCCGAAAGAAGGATTTCAGCCGCGTTCGGGAATCGAAGGAAGCCCGTAAGCTCGTTGAAATCCCCATTCGCATAGATGGCCCTATCGGCATCGTTCATATGGGCGATCCACATGTGGACGATGATGGCACGGACATCGGCCTCATCGAGGAACACGGCAGAATCATAAACAAGACCGAGGGGCTTTTCGGGGCCAACCTCGGCGACATCCAGAACAACTGGATCGGTCGTTTAGCCCGGCTTTATGGCGAGCAGGCCACCTCCGCATCCGAAGCGTGGATACTCACCGAATGGCTGGTGAAGCTGATCCACTGGCTTTACCTCGTAGGGGGTAACCACGATTGCTGGTCTGGCGCTGGCGATCCGCTCAAATGGATTGCGAAACAGTCAGACAACCAACTCAGCTATCACGGTGCGCGTCTCAATCTGAAATTCCCGAACGGCAAGAGCGTTCGCATCAATGCCCGCCACGACTTCTCAGGGCATTCGATGTGGAACCCCGCCCATGGGCCAATGAAGGCTGTGCAGGGCGGCTGGCGAGATCACGTCCTGACTTGCGGTCACAAGCACACGTCATTCGTCGGCGGCCCTCTGAAAGACCCTTCCACAGGTTTGTTGTCGTGGGCGATTCGCTGCGCAGGTTACAAGACGTATGATCGGTACGCGGAAGAAAAGGGCTTGCCGGATCAAAACGCTTTCCCGGCGTGTGTAACGATCATTGATCCGAGATACGCAGACGATGACACGCGGTTGGTGACTGTCATTCCTGACGTGCAGGAAGGCGCTGAGTTCCTGAAATTCAAGAGGCGGAAGAAGTGAAGCATGACAACACGGTTTGCTCTTGAGCTAGAGGATTTTGGACCCTTCACCGTTGGCATCGACTACGACGTGAAGAACGGATGGAAGCCAAAGAGCGCGTTCTTCATTGATAGGGGCAAGCCCGGACACGACCTAGACGAGATTCTCTACAGGGTCGGGATCAAGGTCTCCAAGGCGATACAGGGCCGATGATGGGTAAATGCCTCGCCTACATCATCACAGAGGGCGGCAAGGATTACCTATGCGTTCTGGACGACGAAAGATCGAAGTTCGACCGTTTCGAGATCGGGCCGGAAGTCATGTGCAGGCTTGTTGTGGAATGCGGCGAGCGCGTTCTGAAAGCCTTCCCGAACACCTATGCACGCCGCATCAACGCAGAACCGATAAAGGGTGACTGATGAGCCTCCACATCACGCCCGCGATGATGGAGGCCTCCTACGAATTACTCCGAACTACGCCGCCCTTTAGGGGCTGGAAGCTTCCTCCGGGCGATGAGGTGGCCTTCAAGGTCATTCATTGCAATGACCGGTGCGGGGACTACGAACGTCTCTCTGACGGGACACACTGCATCCGCGCCAACGCAAAGTGGATCGGCTCCATCTGGGGCCTCCTTCGCCTTCTGGCGCACGAGATGATTCATCTGCGGCAACAAATAGCCTGCCCGAACGATCAATCGCACCACGGAACCGCATTCCTGACGGCGGCAAAGACAGTTTGCCGTTACCACCTCCTTGACCCAAAGGCTTTCTAATGACCGCTACCGATAACCTGAAATCCGCTCTAAGTGCTTGGGTAGATGAAACAGAGACCAATATACTGGGCCTTAAGTCCGGTTTAGGCTCAGTTGATGCAACCGTATCGGCATTGCAAACCGACATAGCTAATATCAAAACTGATATAGCCTCGTTAAAGGCTTCTGTAGCTGCGCTGACGCCAGTTCCCGTCGATCCGCCACCACCGCCACCTCCACCGCCCCCGCCTCCTCCACCCCCACCTCCGCCCGTGACGACACCTCCGGGCGATCAGGTATCGCTTCATATCGACATGCCACCATCCGGCTCTGCGTTGCCCGACAGCCTTTCCGTCGAAATCGTGCCGGATGATGCAACGCTTGCTCCGGTTATGCTGCGCGCGTCGGACGCCCAGCAGAAATATTCCAACATCAAGATGCCGAACTACGGCATCGAGCAATATCACTGGCGGACGGTTTCAGCAGACAAGTTGTGGCAAGTCCGGTTCATGCCGGATGTGGATGGAAAGCACCTCGATATCGGGCTGCGTTATGGCAGCGTGACGGTCAACGCCGCCAAACTGTTCGGAGCGTTCACGGCGAATGTACGTTATGGCGATACGCTTCTCGGGGCCATCAAATTCCCCTATATGCAGTGGTGCTCGGAAGAACGCTTCTCGACTGGTGACAGACCAGACGTTCGTACCGTGGCTCAACTCGTAGCCTCAAAAATGGTCCCAGGCATTAAGGCTACAAGCCTGCCAACACACATGCCGACGCTGGCAAAAGAACGCACAGGACCGATGTCGGTCTCAGACGTTTACGTTTACATGGGTGGCACAGGTGGCAGGTCCGATATTGGTTTCTTCCACGAACGGGCCGCTGCTTACATTGGAACGCAGGATGCGGGTATGCGTCGTTCGATGCACATCTGGGCAGAGGTCGCGAACGCAGGTCCGTGGCATGTCTACGACGATGAAGGCCGCGCTTGGGATTTCCAGAAGTATCCCGGCTCGACCATCTTCCATAGCGACACGGGTAACCCACCGCTCTATATGGCACCCAACAAGGTTGCGGCCTACCCCGATCTTCTACAGCCGGACGCCGCGCACTTCCCGAATCTTTCGTACCCCGAGGCAATGATCACGGGTGACCCGTGGCACGTCCGTAACCTTCTCATGCAGACCCACTACATCATGGGTATTGAGCATGGCGATGGTGGAGGAGCCCACATCAAACAACAGGCGAAGTATGGCCCCAAGACCTTCATCGTCGGCCTAGGGCAAGAGCGCGAATCCGCGTGGGATTTACGTCTGTGGTTTCTTTCATGGATCGCAGCGCAGGAAATCGAAGACGAAACGCTTCCGAGCGCTGACTTCTTCAAGCTCGGCCTCGATCACACTCGCGACTTCCTGATCGAGGAGTTCGTGAACAACAAGGAAGCCCGCTGCGCTATCTTCCACACCATGCCGCATCCTTGGAGCTACGATCCATGGATGCAAGACATGTTCAATAAAACCGTCGCCATCATGGAACGGTCGGGCAGGCTTCCCGACTGGCAGCCGATCTACGACTATTGCGCCAAGAATGTGAAGGATCGGCGTGACCCCACATCTGGCGCAAACATCAAGCATCCCACATCCTACAATGCCTATGGTGCCAAGATCACGTTCACGCCTGACAGTACCAACCAGGGAACGATGGGCGTAAGCACCCTGTTCTTCATGGGCTGGCCTGAGTTTGGCAAGAACGCATACAACGCGCCTGGGACGTATCGGCTGAAAATGGTCGATGACAAGAATTACACGCTCACGACCAGAGACGGCAGAATCCTGAAAGGCGTGCTCGGGGCCAACTATTTCGCCGGAGGTCTTGGGCCAAGCATCACACTGACAGGAACGCCAAAGGCTGGTGACGGCGCTACATTCCTCGTTACAGAACTAACCTCATGGGCTGAGTTCGATGAGGTGAACGCCAACGCTCCCGGCTATAACCCATCGATCACGGGCACAAACGACTACAGTCAGGAATATCTCGGAGCCATGCTGGCATTCTCCAAGAACCGTCCAGACATTGCAGCACTTGTCCCCGACATGATTGCCGATATGGCAGCGGCGAAACTCGGGTGCGGCTGGAAATATAGCTTCGAGATGTGATATAAGGAATTTGCTGCGGCGGCGCTGAAGGAAGCAGGAGCATCCCCTTCGTCTAGCCTCGGTTGCAAACGAGTCGGAGCCGTTCGGAAGACGTTCTTAACGGCAAAAGCTAGAGCGGGTGTCGAGTCCCGCCCGCAGCAAACTATGATATGGCCGGCCCCTCTGCGCGAAAGCGTACGGGTCGGTCCTCTTACCCCCACCCCTCCGGTAAATGCTTCGACACGTTCCCCAGATATGTCGAAACATCGGCCAACAGATCGGCCAGGCTCAGGGGCCTGGTCACTCGAGCGCCCTTACGACATCTCTCAGCCTCTCGGCGCGGGCCACCTCTTCCGGGGTCAGGCTCCAATCGACAGGCTCTTTCGCCCGCTTTGGGGGCCTATATGCCTCGACGGGCGGAGAAGCCTTTGGCGGCTTAGGTGGCAGCGTGGGCGGCTCTGGCGGGCTCTCACGGAATCTCTCAATGCAGGCCAACAACTCCTCTACCGGCTCGAACCATCCGCCATTTACACCTTGAATGAAATAGACGAATCCGGGAGTGGTGAGAGTCGAGACCCCATCCGTCGTCCACAGGCCGCTCATAAGTTTTCCATTTGGCTGCTAAGTCCTTGATTCTTTGCTGGGCGTTTTCCAGCGCGCTAGATGTTAAGCCCATGATGCAAAAGCAATAGCGTTGGACTGAAAATCCGCGTGTCGGTGGTTCGATTCCGCCCCTAGGCACCATTATAAAACAATGGCTTAGCATTTCAAGCCTTGCCGGATTTTCCACTTTTATCCGCGAGTTTTCCAATTCTCCGGCGTTCCGTGCGCTCCATCCGCTGCACAACTCCGGCCATTCGGCGCTTCGTATCGGCCTCTTTGCTGTAGTGTTTTGCCATCACTTGGGACTTATGCCCAAGTATCGCCGCGACATCTTCAACCGACCCGCCAGCCTCGATCACGAGCTTGCCGACCGTATGGCGCAAGCCGTGAAACGTGAGGTCAGGCCCAACCTTCCCCTCTAATTCCAACCGGCGCAGCAGCTTGAAGAAGCTGGCCCGGAAGCCGCTTTCCGTCCACGCTCGGCCCCACTTGTTCACCGCGAGCGTTGTAGCCCGCTCTCGACTCTCTCGCGTCCTCTTGGGCGGCTGTGGCTCTCGAGACAGGATTTCCCGCAGGCGGTAGTGAGCCGGTATCCAGTGCGGCTCGCCTGTTTTGCTGATGATCGTGGTGATGACCTTACCGTCGAACTCGGACTTCTCGAGCCGAACAGCATCCCCCTCCCGAAGCCCGGCAAACATCCCCAGCGCAATGACCTTCAACTGCTCGAGCGGGGCTTCCGCAAGAACGGCCTCGCGCTCCTCGTCCTTCCAAGCCCTGTTCGCAATTTTCATGGTCTTAGGCCGCTTGAGAAGATCCACGCCTTCTCCAGCATTGATTTCAACGTGGTCGCGCCTCTTTCCCCAGCCGAGTAGCAGCCTAAAAACCTGCACCACATAGTTTGCAAAGCGCCTGCCATGCTTTCTGAGGGCCTTGTCGCGGGACCCGTAAATCATCCCGGCATCTATGTCGCTGACAGCGATGGCCCGGATCGGCGCGAGGTAATCAAACACCCGGTTGTAATCAGCCTGTGTCCGCCGTGCGAGCCGTTCAAACTCCGGCGAGGACTTATAGGCGACGATCAGAGCCCCCAGCGTGCCATCCCTCGGCTTGGTGGCATTGACCTTCTGCTCGAGCGCGAGCACTTCGGCGCCGAATTCATCGCTCCCCCACTTGGCCTTGATCCGGCAGTTCGTTTTGCGGTGGTAATAGTATTCGACAATCCGGCCATTCTTGCGGGAGACCACCCGCTTGACGCCCTTAAGCCGCATGATCACCATCTAAGAGCGCCAGCCACTTTTCCCGCGAGAGGGACTTCGCTTCATCGGCGGAAAGGGAGTCAAGCCACCGATCAAGCGACCTGCGGTCATAGAGGACGCGGGTGCGGATTTTTATGGGGGTAACTGGGCACTCGGAAATAAACGTAGGGGCGCTGACACCACAATAGGTCGCAGCCTGTTCTCGAGACAGGAGGCGGGGCTCTATTTGTTTGCGGTGTTTTGCGTTCATTGTGCCAAGGTCTGCACGCTATAGGCTGCTGGCTCGGTCATTCCTTGTTCTCATCGAGAACAGATTGGAGCATGGCGCGGAGGGTGTCGGTTGCCTGATAAGCACAGGAATCGAATTTCTCTTCCTTCGCCCATTCCTCGGCTTTTTCGCGTGGATGGCCGTAAATCTCGGCGCCGCCAGCAGCAACCATTCCCTCGCTCGGCTCCATCAAGCAGCGGATGACGGCGCGGGAGATTTCTCTGGCCTGTCGCAGATCGCGCGCATCTTGCTCTGAATCGCAATCCTGCGTAGCCCGACAAATATGCGGAACTACGGCTCTCGCGCATTCTTGAAGTTTCGTCATTCCTGTGCCTTTGGGGTGGGGGAGGGCGGTAAAGGAACCGGCATCCAATACAGAGCGGTGACGTCTTCTTTATCGAGTGAATGCACCCATTCCAACTCGTCCGCCTTACGCCAACAGCGATGAATCGTGCACCAGAACCATTCTGGAAATCTCACCTCTGCTTCAGGCGGCTCCCAGTTTCGGCGAACCCAAAGATCAACAACCGTGTTATCCTTCGGTGCAGTTTCGATTGGTTGCCACTCGCTCATTTCTTCCCCCATCCCAGACCTTGAAGTGTTGAGATGGCGGCGTCTCCCGCAGCAACAATGAGTGCCGAGAATACCTCTTCGGACGCAGGCATATCGCGCAACTGATATGAATGGCCACCGAACTCCACTTCAGCCGCGTCAATTGCTCGAATAACGTCTTCTCGCACATCATCTGCTGGGATAGGCTTGGGAGCGGCTCGCAGCATTGCGGCCCACACGTGACGCACGACTGTGGACCATATGGGATCATGAGCTACCGCGTAAGCTGCACTAACCATCTCCTCACTAGGCTCTACAGGGACTAGAATGGTTTTGGTCATGGATAGTCCTCGTAAGACGCAATGAGGTTCGTAATTTTCTGCTTCCATTCTTCTGGCAACGTCTCTACTTGACCGCCGTTCGATGCTAGCGCCATGGCGATGCGTTGCCATAAGCCAACCGCGCGGTTCAGTCTTCGAAGGTCGGCCTTCAATTCTTCTTCAGACTTTCCAGCCCAAGCATCGAATACAAAGCTCATTTCTTCCCTTCCTCTGTCTGTGTGGTGGCCCTCGCCATAAGCGGGCAATCTATGAGCGTACAAGAATAGAAGTGACCGCCGCCATGCTTCGGGTGGGCAGAGGCACCACAATGGTGTAAGCCGCGATTGGTATTCGGGCAGCGCCAGACTTCCTCTGTCTGTGGGGTGAGGGGGAGGGCGCGGATTCGTTCCGCCACTGCACAAACCGCTCCCTCTCTTGCTCGGGCGATAGCTTCTACTGAAGCCGATCTATGACTTTCATCGGCAATATTCTGCGCTAGACGGTCCGCCACCTTCGCGCATCTCTCCCGCAGAGCTTCAAGATCGGATAGGGTGTAGGTGGGGGTGGTCATGGCTTGGCCGTCAAAATAATAAATTCGTGCGGCTCACCAATTATGCCCGCACGGCTAGGATGCGGATCATGCGCAATCTTCCTGCCGAGCCACACAACGGAATGCAGAAAATCGCCGCGAGGGCTCTTCCCCGTTGCTATGGAATGCGCCCCGACAGGCCACACCGCAGAACCATTTAGGTATACGGCACCAAGTCCTTGCTCGACTAACCAGCCGCGAAATCCGCGCATGAAGTATGGCCCGTGAACCTCCGAGAAGTTCGGCACATGATCAAGCGGTCGTTCCAAAATCGACGCAACACATGCTTGAAAGCAATTGCCGTGATATCCTTGATCGCGGAATTGAGTTTGATCTACCGGTATCATCACCCCTCCCCTGGTTTAGAAGATTTGAGGGCGGCGCGGGCGTTCGATAATGCATTGTTCAAATCGTTGGAGCGATACGCCGACTGCTTATGCGCTCCAGAACCGAATGGGTGATCTAACACGTCGAATAAATCCACGAGGCCGTATCCATTCAACGTCGCGCCCTCTATACCAGCCGCCTCCCGTGCCTCATCATCACATCGCAGGATATTCTCCAACGCCTCCCGCATGCGGTCTCTATCCGCCTCTATGGCGGTGATGTGGGAGAGGGCCGTTTCAAGATAGGGAGCGAGGCGCGCGTCTCGGTCGAGTTCGTTTAGCAGTGCTAGTGCGGCGTCAACTCCATCTTCGAGAGGATGCAGGCAATTGCAGGTTCGAACGTGCTTGCCGGTGTTGCGGTCATGGATGACGCCGTGGTCGATTGAAAAGCGGGGGGCTTCTGGGTGCAAAACGCCAGCTTCACAGCTTTCGTCGTCTGGATCAGAAGAAATGGCCTTCATCAGCCATTCTTTTGAAACCAGAAGTTTAAATGGCTTGCGTTCCCGTATCTCCGCAATCCGTCCGGGCTCGGCTTTGGTGGGGGTGAGCTTTGCGAGATAAGCGTCGATGGCAGCGTTGATCGCAGGGGCGAGCCATTCGCTGCAATACCGGCGCGTTGTCGGCCCCATAGTATCAAGGGCCGTGCTCACCGCAGCCTCTCGCGCTTCCACATCTCCGGCAGGGGGTTGGGTGGTGTTGGTCATTTGCCCCTCAGCGTTTTGAAGACGGGCCGCAGAATTTTTATGTCATAGTCATCTACGCCCAATCGCCGCATTTTTGCGGCTGTAACAAGTCCAGAAGCACCAAGAATTTCCTTGGTTGCGACTTCTTCCCCAAACGTCCCGTAAAGAATCGCGCAGGCGACGGCGATCCCGGCGGCAAACCCGCGCTCATGCCAACGATCCTGTTCCTTAGTCCGCGTCTTCTCCTGTCCGGTCACGACGGGTAGCCTTTCGATATGGCAGCAAATAACTTTGCCGCTTCCAGTAACGCTTGTGCTGTTTGTGGGGAGAGGGTCATGCTGCTTTCCTCATTTGCTCTTGGGCTTGGAGGATGGCGCGGCCGATGATTTCCGGGATTTGCGGGACAACGGCGTTGCCAAGACTTCTAAGGCGGTCCACGCGAGCGGGAATCCCATGAGCCACTCGACCCACGTCGGGTTCAGTTGACCACCAACTGCCAACCCAGAATCCTTCGTTAGGAACTCCGGCAATCTCACGCCGCGCCTGCTCTCCATTGCTCTGCGCTCCACTGCTTCCAATGAAGGGGAGCCCTTGAAGTCCGTTGCAGATGGTGTCGGCCAATATCTCACTGCCGCCGGCAATCCATTCCGCTTGTCGTTCGCAATGTTGCCGCGCTTCTCCGCGTCGTTCGCTCTCGGTGTCGGCCAGTTCCGGATTGCTTGAGCCAGGTTCAAACCAAAGCCGTTCCCAGTGTGATGCTTGCCCTTCTTCAAGGTGGCTGCCTTCACCTCGGCTTGACGTGCTAAGATTTGTTCTGGCGTCCAATTCTCGCGCGTATACATTCGTGTTGGCGTTGGAAGCAGAAAGTTGCGAGGTGATCTCCCCGCTGATCGGAGTGCGATAGCCTTTGTGTTGCTCGCTTCTGGCGTGGGCAATAATCCAAATTCTGTCTCTGCGGTGAGGGGCACCAACGGCGCTCGCCGGTATGCAATGCCATTCCGTGTCATACCCGATCGAGGCCAAGTCCCAGAGAACAACGTCCAGCCCTCTACCAAGCAACGCTGCCACGTTCTCCACGACTGCGAACTTTGGTCGAACCAAGCGAATGGCTCGAAGTAATTCCCGCCAGAGTCCCGAACGCTTTCCGGCAAGTCCGGCGCCTGAGCCAGCAAAACTAATGTCCTGGCAGGGAAATCCTCCGCAGATGACATCTGCTTCGCCTTTCGTGAACTCGCGTGTGGTGATATCGTCGTGGCAGGGAACGTCGGGCCAATGCTTCGCCAGAACGGCACGACAAAAAGGATCAATCTCGCAGAACGCAACCGTTTCAAACCCGCCTGTGCGCTCTAAGCCCAGGCTGAAACCGCCGATGCCGGAAAAGAGATCAAGGGCGCGAAGCTTCTCGCTCATCTCTCTCCCCCTGTAGCTGTGCGTGGGACTACTGTGCCGTCTATTTTCTTCTTGAACCTGCTATCTCTTGAGCAGGAGAAGGTGCTGCGCTTGCGGATGCCAAGGTGCTTGTCTTGCTGGCGAACCGTCTTGGCTGCGAGCGGAATGTCATGCTTCGTGGTTTTGATCTTGTGACATGGCCTGCAAACACACGCGCAATTCTCTAGGCTGTTGTCCTTGGAGTTTGCGTCCAAAATGATGTGGTCGAAGTCAAAGCCGTAACCCAAGGGTGCCTCGCAGCGCTGTCCCGGCTTGAGGCCGTACCAGGTGCCGACCGCTTCGCATTTGCCAGCGGCACGCTTTAGAGCAGCCTTCTTGGTAGCTTTGTCGAACTCAGCGCGGCTCATGCTGCCGCCTTTCTCAGATCGGCAGGCGCAACACCGATCAGCGCAGCAACAACTTCCATGATCTTGGATTTGGAATCCTGAAACTCTTGACGGTTCATGGCGCGTCGGGATTGCGACCTGGCGCGGCGCACGACCACGGCAGGGCCGCGAACAATAACCAGGCTAAATTCCTCGCCCGGAAATGATCTGATGCCAGCAGCCACGCGGAGCGCCGCAGCATTGGTCCCGGCGTCGATCACCTGTTCGTCGAAGTATCCCGCTTCGATCAGCGCTCGCTTGCGAAGGTGCTCCACCGTTGGGTAGCTGTCGGCAATGTGTTCCGGTAACGTCTGCCAAGCCTCTTTCAGCCAAGCGAATTCGTGGTTGTGGCTTGCCGTTGTCCGGTCGTGATGCTGGACGAGATTGTAGCGTTCCCCGATGACATAGTGACGGTCGGCCTGCTTCGCCCAGTAGGGTCCAGCAGGCTTGAACTCGCCTTCGCCTTCGTAGGAAAGCAGGATCGGGGACGCTTCGGACATGGCTTAAAACGGTGCCCCGCTGTCGCTGGAGCCGCTCTTGCGCTCACGTTGTGGCACGATTGCGAATTGGCCATCAGGTGGTAAGGCGTCGAGGTAGACAGAAAACCCGCCATCATCCCGCTTTTTTGCCGAGCCTAGCTGACGGGCAAACTTCTTCCCGTTCTTGGTCTCGATGAACTTCACGCAGTCGAAATATTCAGCCATGGTTTCTCCTACTTGCGAGCTCTTTTGGGGATGATTGCAAATCCTTCTTTTGCCAGCGCTTTTTTAAGGTCGCCGCCATCAAAGATTTCGTCTGAGATGTGATTGAGGTAGCTGTCTTCGTAGCCCAGCAGTTCGCCCAGTTCAGCTTCGTATTCTTTACCGCGCGTATAGTGATTGTGCGCCATGGTGAAGAGCGCCAGCGATTGTAGATATTTCTGCTGGGAAATTTTCTTAGATTTAGCCATGGTCTCTCCTTATGCCGCCATCGGGTTGAAGCGGCTCATGCAGTTGTCGATTTCTTCCAGCAGGCGTGCGTGCGCTTCCGGCGCTACATCCTTGAGCGTTGCCATCGCCGTGGTATTATCGTCATGCCATTGGTTGAAGCGTTTGGAGTCGCCCATCTTGCGGATGAGTTCGGATTGTTCCTGAGCCCATGCCCAAGCCTTTGCGGCACGGTCGCCGGTTGCAGGCTTAGTATCGGCAGTCTTTGGCGCTTCATCCTCAACGCCGTTCTGTTCCTTGTCGTACAGCGCGAGACCAAAAGGATTGCCGAAGGTCATCAGGGCGCGTTTCATCGCGTCCGTCTCGGCTTCTTTGATGGCGCTTTCGTGGGCCGACCCAACGTCACGGTCTATACCGGAGCCGTAGCCTGTGCCTTCGCGAATGACGGGATGATCGTCGCCGGTCACGACAATGATAGCGACCTTAGCCATGTAGGCGACGCGCCACTTACCATCAACCTCGCGCGGCTCACCCAATTGCCTGAGCTTCTGAGTGTGCCGGTTCCATTTGTCGTAGCCGAAGATGCGATTGGCCTCCGCGATTGCGTGCCATCCTTCGATGTAGGATAGGTCGCGCCCGGCCTGCTTGCGGCTCTTAACGTGCGAGCGCCCAAGGGGGGCCGTGAGAAATCCAATCTGCTCGGGTGTGAAACTCATGCTGCCCTCCATAGTTCGTCAGCCTTGTCCAGAAGCTGTTCGTTCCAACGGAAATCTTCTCTCACCGGGCCGAAGAACTTCGCTGCTTCGGCGGCATCCACAGACTTATTGAGAAGGTGGCGGACGGCGCGCGCCTGCCGTTCGAGGTCGCGCAAGTGCATCGCCTGCTCGTTATCCGTCAGATCGTATAGAGCGGACTTTTTGGCCGTAACGTATAAGACCTTGAAGGGGCGCTGCTTCGCCTCTGCGTATGTCGCAACCTGTCTGCCATGGTCGGCTTTGATCGCAGACGGGCACGCCTTGGTGGTTTTCAGGTCAATGCCGAAGTCATCCCAAAGGTAGTCGATAAAACCCAAGACCGGCACTTCCACGCCGTTGACGTAGTGCTCGATCTTTAACTGCCTGCCTACGGGCGTAGGAACGTCCTTGAGCGCGCCGATGGCCTGTTGCAGCATGGGCGCGATATTGGCGCGCTCCGCCTCATGGTCGTCGCTGGCCTCGCCCTGCGTAAGCTCTGCGAAGTGAGCAAGGGCCTTGGCAATCGCATCGCCCTGGTTACGATGGAACAGCCAGAGATCGAGCCCGGCTTCCACGGCCGTTCCACGGTGACCGGCGGGCCCCATTTCGTCTCGCCACCCGAATAAGTATCTGCCACACCACAAACTTGGGTTGACGGCATAGAGGTTGAGCGACGAAGGGCTCAAATGCTTGATGCCGAATTTCTCGAACGGGTTCATGCGGCCACCTTCTTGTCGCGCAACCTATGAATCACTCTGGTCAACGTCATCTGCGCATCCCAGAGCGCCGGACCGTGGCTTCCGAAAAAATCCGGATGGTCGCTGACGATTTCCTCAAGACGCTTGATCGAGCGCCAAACGTCATCGACGGCGTATTCGACCTTTTCTTCGATTACGGCCATCACCACCTCCCCAAGCAGTCGTATTCTGTTTGTTGGTGGGTCATGGCTTATTAGCCTCAAAATATTTTCCGTGCGCGCCACAGTCGAATGCTCTCTCCGTAGAACAGAAATAAAATCCGCCGTAATTCGGGGCTCGGCTGCACCTCGAGAAACGCCATCTCCAGTTCGTAAGCATGAGAATGAGAAACAGCAGCCACCCGACGACCGGAAACAGCAATAGCCACCATTCGTATGCTGGACTACAATGCTTGCAGTCTTTACAGAGCTTGAAACTAGCCATCACCACCTCCCCAAGAGCCAAACAGCGAGCAACACAATCACACCTGACCAGCCCAATGCGTTGAGGAAGTAACCACCCCACGCTTTGACAGGTTTGATCTTTTGAAGCGTCAGACCATCAAACTGCGTTCTGACTTGAGAACGTGTGGCCTGATAGTAAGAACTCTCTATGTTCCAGGGGCGGGTGTCGGTTTCGGTACTCATCCCACCACCCCAATAACCAAAGAAGCCACACACACCAGACAGCAGAGATAGAGGGTTGTGTTATTGGGCATGGGGAGGCTCCGGGAACATCAGGATTTTGGTTGCGACCCGCGCATACCAGCGAGCCGTGTCCGGCTCCCTCAGATTACGTTTCGAGATCGCGAAAATCAGGGCCTCGTCGATGTCGAGGAAGCTGTTGCTTGTGTTCTCTCCGTCAACAAAGACCAGATAGAATGTCTTACCGTTAGTTTTCGAGTTGTTGATCTCCCGCTGCTCGTATTCTGCGAGATCGTAAGGGCCGATTGAATGAACCTCTCGGATGATGCCAAGCCAGCCGATCTGCTCAACGACTTCCTTCATGGTGACGCCCATCTCAACCCTCCAACATCGCGTTAAGCTGCTTCGCCCTGTTCTGGCGGCACAACGCATCGAAATGCGTTTGTGTGTCTGCGCCAGCCTTCATCCGGCGACGGATTTCATCTGCTGATAATTCATCGAGACGGTCGCGCCGGAATAACGTCAGGACTCGTTGCGGGAAATTGTGCGGGAGATTGGTGGGGGTCATGCTGCGGCTCCTTGATTTGCAAACGCCTTTGCTGCCTTCTCTGCTTTACGTTTGCGCTTATCAGCAGCGCGGATGATGCGTGCGAGGTCGATTGGTAATGGCGTCGTGCGCTCCGCACGCAGCCTGCCCCAAGCAGCGGTGATTTCTTCGATGGTGCATGGGCGACCAATAAACCGGACCACCTCAAGCAAGGTGGCTTCAACATCAATTCGAATGCCGTGTAACCGGGGGTCGCTTCGACGGTCGTCATGCTTAGGATCGGCGCGCCACTGGATAGTGTGCAGCTTTTCTGCGTCTGCTATCGAATAGAGGTTTTCCCTACCTTGCTTGTCGATTTTAAAGCCGCCAACCTTGGCACCACGCCGCATGATGCGGATGATCTTCGTCTTAAGGCGGCATGCACCGCATAGACGATACGGAGCGGCTTCCTCCCCGCAGTTCGGGCATTGCCCTCTGAGAACGCGATCTTGTGCCAGTGTCATGCTGCCACCCGCGCATCAAATTCCGGCGTCCAGAAAGTGTGGTTCAGCCACATAGACATTTCATCCATGCTGTAACTCACTTGTTCATCGAAGCATGACTGGCAGATGTCGGACTGACCGACACGTATTCCAGCATCGTCGGAATAGAGTTCGTCTTCGCAGATGGGGCAGTGTTTGGTCATGCTACGGCCTGTTCGGCGTCTTTGGGCTCGAACCAGTTCGCATCCGTGCCGCATGTGCCGATGGATTTAGGACCACGCTGGCTTGAGCAATATTCAATGCGCCATGTCACCTCGTTCTTGAGTGCACGCGATACGAGGTGATCTGCGGTTTCCGATAAGATATTCTGCGGCGCATGGCAGCGCGCGAACTTCATGCTGGGTGTCGCATCACAGAACTTGCAATCTTCGCAGTAGCGTCGTGTAGTTGCTGGAGCGTTCATTGTGCGGACTCCACAACGTCACGGAACCGTTCGGCTCCGAATTGGCCCTTGGTGCGTTCGAGGATTTCCGCCAGTGTGTAACTGCGCTTTAGCTTGCCTTGGCTTTCGATGAATTGATTGGTCCCATAGGAACATGCCCCAGTTACCATGCGGTAGACCAAGGCCCATTCGTTCGGCGTCTTCTTCGTGTCCTTCGGCATGTTCCGGTATTGTGAAACATCGCGCGGCCCGATCTTGAACATCAGTTCTTGCGTGGCTTCCGCAATGGTCTTTCCGTGAGCGTTGTCGCTGCCCTTTTGTGCGACATAGAATTTATCGCCGATCACCTTCTGGTTTTTGATCTTGGAACGGCGGCACATGAGGACAGTTATGTCGCCTTGTCGCTTTTCCGAAAGAACAACGCATCCGATGCCGTCGATCACTTTGAACTTGTCGTATCCGCCGCAATAGAGCTTTCCCGCCGAGAGCGATCCTTTGCTGTAGATGTACAGGTAGCCTGTAACCTTCGTGAGCGAAGCATATTTTTTGGCATCCGCATCTGTGCGGATAATCAAATTGCCTTCGTAGATATTCTCTTTCTTGGCGGACATATCTTTCTCCGTGAGATGCAGAGCGTTCATTGTGCGCCCTCGGCTTTGGCGATGACGGCGAGAGCTTTTCCGATTAGGTTTTCTTCGTCGGTGTATCCGATGCTTTTCAGAAGTTCGGGCAGGCCGTGCGTCAGGCCTTTCAGGGCATCGAGCATTTCAGGCGCGGCAGCCATCGCGTGAGCGAGCTTGCCGCTGTCACCGCTCGCTGAGATCGGAACCGTCGCGAGCAGTTCGTCAGCCTCGCTTACAATCCGATACGCCGGATAACGCGAAGGGACCGGGCTTTTGACGCGAAGGCCAGTTTTTGCGGGGGCGTTCATTGTGCGCCCTCGGCTTTGGCAATGGCGGCCCTGAGATCAACAATTAAATTGTTCGGGATGACACCCTTGCTCGGCAGTATTGACGGCCAATAGTCTGACATTGCCTTTGCTGCACGCACCAGTTCGAGCGCTGCTCTGCTCGAAAGCAGGCCCGTGTAGTGCGCTATCATTTGTTCTTCGGTCGCCATTTCCATTCTCCCTCATATGCCAGTGAAAGTTGGGTTAGTTGGGGTGGCTGCTAAACTCGCTGCGACCGCCACCGCTTGCTTGAGGGCCTTGCGTTGCCGCCCGCGATATCGCTGTGCGCGGTTTCGCCAGATGGGAGACAATTCGATTTGATATTGGGTCGGATATTTGTCCCAAGCATCGGGGTCGATCTCTCGCGCAAGGTCAGCGAACGTAATCATTCCGCGCTCGCCCCAGATATATCTTGGAAGGTCAGTCCGAATGGTCCGGCTGACGGGATCCAATCGTCCATCTCAATGGAGCCGTCTTCACGCTTCCATTCGTGGCGCTGAAACCAGCGGTGACCGTCTTGCTGCTTCCAGATGCGATAGTGCGAAACGCCGTGGTGACCGAATTCGACCCAGCCGGTTCTTTTGATTTCCGCTTCGTTCGTCATCGTCGTCCTCCATCCAGTAACCGTGTGTGATGGGGAGAAGGTTTGCATATTGCAAACTAGATGGCAAGGGGAAAATTTGCAGATTGCAAACTTTTTTCAGGGCGTGCGATTACGATTCCGCAAACCCGAGTCATTCCAATGGCTTAGGACTAATAACAGTCAGTCGAGGTAAATGTGCCCATCGTGCTGCTGGTGCAATGGACGGGCTTGGGCAGGCTTGCCCGATAAGCCTGCTGCTGGGCGGCGGCGTTCTGTAAGCTCTGACCCATGGCAGCAAGCGCGAGCGCGGCCCGCTGGCGGCGTTCGGCGTTTATCTGGACTGCTTGGGTCACATTGCTTTCGAAGTCGTCATAGGCCGTCTGTGCGCCGCTGATGAGTTCCTTGTCGGTGATCCGACCGGCGTCGAAGTCTGAGGCCAAGAGGTCCATCCGCTGGCGGTAGACCGTGAATATCCCCATCTCCGAAAACTTAATGGCTTTGAACATGGTAAGCTGCGCGTCCATCACGCAGCCGTTCAGGGCGGTCATATTCTTGAAAGTGCCGTCCTTGCCCTGCCGGATGCATTGTTGGAACGCGAGCTGGTAGTTGGCCTGCGCCATGGGAACGGCGGTTTCGTCATATGCCGCCGCACACCCAGCCAATGTAATCCCGATACTACAACAAGCAACCTTAGCGAGCTTCATCTGCGGCCCCTCCCGCCTAGATTATGCGACCTTACGCCGGAATGCCTCTAGAATCGAGGAGGCCCTTGCCCGGTCCTCGTCTGGGATGGCTGCCCAGACCTCCAGAATGGCCGTGGGGACCAGGTGCGGGTCATAATCGAGAATAGCCCCCGGCGTCGTGCGTAGGGCCGGGGCAAGCCTGTGGAGCCACTTGTTGGAAAGACCTCTCTTACGGTCTTCTAATAGGCTAATTACAGATTTGTCAGTTCCGACCAGCGCCGCAAGCTCCTCTTGGGTAAGTTCGCGGAACTCACGCCAAGCCGCTAGGAAGTGCTTCGGCTCGTTCTCTCGATTGCTCATGTAGCCATTTTGCAACCGCGAAGGCATGCGGTCGTTATCGAAATTGCAAACCGTGGGGTTGACGGGAAGTTTGCAATATGCAAACCTGCCGGAATGATAGAGAGCCGCGAGCATTATTCCCGCCTTGTTGCCATTGGCATCACTCGCCCATACGCGAGCCAGATTGCACGCGGCCTTCGGAAGCCCAGCCTGCGGCTGGCCCTCAAGATATTCCGTGAAACAGGTCTCAAGTTTGGCCCCCTGATCGGTGCGACCACAAAAGACATAGAGGCCGCTGAACGCATTTCATCGAACGAGGCTGCATGATGCACGGGGGAACTTCTGCCGCTATTTCCTTAGGGGGTCAAAACTTTTCACCCCGGCAGAAATATGTACCCGACAACGACAACACGCTTGCGGCTGAGCTATCGAACGTCCTTCGGCTTTTCAGTGTTGGACAAATCGCTCGTGCCGCTGGTTGCTGTAAGGATACCGCGAAGGCTTACAAGAAAGGCCGCGCACTTCCGAACGCCGGGAAACTGATCATCCTCGCCCAGAATCTGCCGCCTGTCGGCTTGTGGCTCGAAGGCAAGATCGATCCCAACAAACGCAAATTAGCCGAAATGACGCTGCTTCAACAGCAAGCCATGATGCCCGGCGAAGAAGGCGCGGAAGCGCGCGCCAAGATGGTCACCATGTTTGCGGAGAGGATAACGCCATGACCTACCGCCAATATGAAAGGATGCCGATGTATCGCGACCGTCCGCCATCCATGCCGCCAAGGATTACATGGTCGATCATCCTGTCAGGCTTTGCCTTCTGGTTCATCCTGATCGACGCCTATTTCCGATGGACCTGACTTAACGTTACCGGCGCTGAGGGGCGCATCACATGGGCATAACGCTGTCGAAACCGCAGAACGCGGGGGCTGTAAGTGACAAACAAGAACTATCAACGCGGCGCTCAATTCGAACGCAGGATCAGAACATATCTTGAGGAATTGGGTTGGACCGTCTTCCGCATGGCTGGAAGTAAAACGAAGGCGGATTTGATTGCCTTTTGCCCTTCGAATGAACGCGGTGTTCTTCATCGTCAGCGTTTCGATGAATGTGCCCATTTTATCCAATGCAAAGCCAAGGGCGCGTTTGGAACAAAAGAGCGTGAGGAATTTCTAGAGCTCGTCTATCGCTGCGATGTGGTCGGCCTATTTGCGTGTGCCCCAAAACGCAAAATCGAATTCTACTACGCCGGGGACCGCAAGAGTGCAGACCAACCGTTCATTCTTCCCGGTGTAGCCAATCATGCCACCAACTGCGATTACCACGCCGATCAGAACCCCTCCGAATGCACATGCCGGAGGACCGCGGCATGATCACCTGTCACGAAATAGGCCGCGTGGTCTGCGCACACTTCGTCCTCGATCCAAAGGTATTTTGGGCACCGGGCATGGGCTATCGCTCTGTCCACCGCCCCCGGCAGATGGCAATGGCTTTGTGCCGGGAGTTCACCGGGGCATCGTATCCTAAAATTGCCAAAGCATTTTCCAAGCGTGACCACACCACGGTCTACCATGCCGTTCGAACGATGCGCGCACTCGAACTGGAAGACATAGACGTTCTGCGTTCCATGCGCGCCCTGCGCCGTGACATCGAATATCGCTTCCTGACATCCCAAATCCCGCAATACGTCAAGCCGAAGGTCGAGCTTTTCACGGCAGCGGAAAGGACGGCTGCGTAATGGCGCGCATTCGTCCAAAGAATTGGGGCTCCTATCAGCACTACAAAGACCGCGATCCGACATGGATAAAGCTCCACAAACGTCTGCTGGACGATTACGAATTTCAATGCTTGCCGCTTGCTAGCAGGGCGCTAGCACCGATGCTTTGGCTTATTGCGAGCGAGGACAAGGATGGGTGGTTCGACGCCAACCCTAAGAAACTGGCATTCCGCCTGCGTTGCTCTGAGAACGAAATGAGGGATGCGCTTAAGGCATTGATTGATGCTGGGTTTTTCGAATTGGAGACAGGCGCTAGCGACCCGCTAGCAGAATCGGAGCGCGTCGCTAGCCCAGAGAACAAGAGGCAAGTTACAAGTTTAGAACAAGATCAGACAGAGAAGAATGCAAGGTCCGCTGGCGCGGACGAACTCGAGCCCGCGTTCGAAGCCTACAACCTCGTAGCCGAAGAACTCGATTGGCCGAAAGCACAAGCTCTCACGCCCAAACGGCGCGCAGCGCTCAAAGCCCGTCTTTCCGAAGTTGGTGGCTTGTCCGGCTGGCGAGCGGCGATGGCGAAGGCGCGCGCATCGCCGTTCCTTCGTGGCGAATCTGGCCGCGACAAAGCTCACGAAAAATGGGTGCCGGATTTGGATTTCTTCTTGCAGCAGAGCGCATTCACCAAACTCATGGAAGGCAAATATGACGATCGAGAAGGGGCCCAAAGCGTTCGGTCAGCTCACGACACATTCCTTGCCGCAGCAGCTTCCATCTGAGCGCGAGGAAGCACCGGACAGGCCGAAGATCATTGCGGCCTTGCTTGCTGGCCTCACCGGCCATTTCTACCGCCCAGAGATGGCGGAAGGCTTGGCGCGTCAGGTGCTTCTCGACTTCGTGAGCGATCTACGAGATTTCGATATTTCGGACATTCGCGCCGCTGTCGAAACCTACCGACGAAACCCGGCGTCGAAGAAATTCCCGACACCTGGGCAGCTTAGAGAGCTCGCGGCAGAGGCGCAGAACGAGCGCCGTGCACGTGCCACCGCCTCAGCCAGTCCTCCACAGGCAATGGCGCAGCCAGCGCAGGGCGACCGCCCAAATTTGTGGTGGATGAAACCGCGAGAGCATTGGGATCGGAATTGGAGCGAACGCGATGTCCCGATGGGCGAGAAGGTCAAGCACAACGGCAAATGGCGGGAGCCTGAGCGTGTCGTGTTCTGAGACGTTTCACGTGAAGCAATCTTTACGAATAACTAGTGAGGCCACCCGATGAAAAAGATTTGTTGCACGGAATGCGGCAGGCCATTTGAGCCTATCGCCGGGGTTACTATGGACCGGGGCCTTCACACTGTCCGGCGCGAAGGCTTTCAGAGCGCGGCGGTTCTCACAAGCAAGGAATTTGCGATATTCGAGGCCATCCTTGCCCGTGGCGGAAGGCCGGTAAACCACTACGCCATCTTCGATGAT
>Ga0265338_10001131_pt1 | contig 44162 bp, 82 predicted proteins | sample 42126metaG_FD_193579 | JGI IMG/M metagenome (GOLD analysis project Ga0265338, IMG submission 193579) | Rhizosphere microbial communities from Carex aquatilis grown in University of Washington, Seatle, WA, United States - 4-21-26 metaG | ecosystem: Host-associated > Plants > Roots > Rhizosphere... | reverse complement strand
GCCTCGTTGACTGCCGAGACGATGGTGTAGCCGAGCGACCGATACAAGCCGCCGCCGATCGACACCGGCCCAAGGAACTCGCCGTAGCCGCCGTCGCGTTCGGCTTCTTCCAAGATGCGCGCCGAGCGCAGCGCGATCGCAGACCGGGTGCTTCCCGTCAGCCGGTGAGCGGTGCGGCCGACCACCTTCGGGTCTGCCTCGCTTTCGATCTGCACGTAGTTCGCAGCGACCTGCTGCGAACGGTGAACGCGGTCAAGAAACCCGTCGAGAGTGAAGGTCGGCGCCTGCTGCATGTGTGCTTCCCCGAATGTGAGGAAAGCACCCTAGTTCACGCGGCGTGAACGGTCAAGTTATTTATTCACGGCCTGTGAATATGCCGTAGCCGAGCACACCATGTGGAACATGGTCACGGCCACGCAGGGGGTCACGGCGCCCGTCAGCCGGTCGAGACGGTAGACCACCGTGCCGCCCGCGGTGCCGGCTGTGACGATTTCAAAGCGGAAGAAGGCGGCAATCGACAGGACCAGTGCCGCCAGCACTACCAGCCGCGCCAGAATGCCGCCCATTGCCATTAGGACGCCCGCTGAGAGATTTTGCGCAGCTCGCGCTCCAACTGTGCCGGAAGCGAGGCCAGACGATCATCCAGGAACAGCCAATCGAGCGAGACACCATAGGCCTCTTTGAGCCGGATTGCCGCATCCAGGGTGATGCAGCGTTTGTCGTCGGGGTCCTCGTATTGGGTCCATGAATTCCGGGACAGGCCAAGTTCCGCCGATAGCTGCGTCGGCCCTTTGCCGATCGCCTCCCTGATACGCCGCGTCCTGATTTTTACCCCGGCCCGATCCATCGGCATCGGCGCAGTTTCGGGGAATTCACAGAGTGTGACCATGATCTCGTCGTGAACCCTTGACCTGTTCACGCCTTGTGAATATGGTTGCGTCATGGAAGCGATCCGCAACATCGACGAACTGATTGACCTCGTGGGAGGCACTACCGCCGTTGCGGCAAAGACCGGCGTTACGCCGCCGGCCGTGTCCAACTGGCGCGTGCGCGGGTTCATCCCGCCTGAATTTTTTGTGATCTTTTCGGAAGAGGCCCGCGCGCGGGGCCGCGCAGTCGACGTCGGACTTTTCAAGTTTGCCGCTGCGGAGGCTCGCGCATGACGTATCGAGAACACAACAAGCTCTCCCATTTTGTTTTCTCCACCTTGCACAAAATTGCGTCGCCCGACGCAATTCAACGCCCGGTATCTGCAAATACCGCTTCACGGTTCCGTGAGGGTGCGGCGCGTCGTGGATTCGCGGGGAAAGTAACCACGAGGACAGATTCGATTGTTGCAATACGTAGGAGTTGCGTTTCATGCGTACAACCTCGCTCGCCTTCGTGCCGCGCGCCATCGAAACCGTCCGTCCGCTCGGACGGTCTACCGACCAAATGGTCGGGGACGTACTTTCCGACATCGCCAGAACACTTTGGCCGAGCAAGACCGCGGAGAACATCGCGACTTGCTGTGGGTGCACGGTGCGCGCGGCCGAGCGTTACCTTGAAGGCAGCCGTGAATGGTCCGGCGCCGCGCTCGCTTCGCTCATCGCCGAAATTCTGCGGCGACATCAATTCCGAAATTATCGAGTCGAGGCGCGCGAATAACCGCGCCGCGTAAGGCTTTTCTGCGTTTTGTTGCCGTGCGTGCGACCGGCTGTTGCCCGGGGGTAGTTCTCACAATTTTGGGAGGCCACGCATGTCCGGCGTCGGGCACAATAGCGCGTTTGCGAGCGACCAACTGAAATCCATCATCGAGCGTATCGAGCGCATGGAGGAGGAGAAGAAGGCGATCGCCGACGACATCCGCGACGTCTACGCCGAGGCCAAGGGCAACGGCTTCGATGTGAAGGCGCTGCGCGCCATCGTTCGTCTGCGCAAGCTCGATGTCGACGAGCGTCGCGAGCAGGAAGCTGTGCTCGAGACGTACATGCACGCGCTCGGGATGCTCGCCGACACGCCGCTCGGGCAGGCCGCGATAAAGGCGGCAAGCCGCTGATGCGCTGGACTGAGGACCAACTCGCCGACTGGCAGCGAACGCATGGCGGTCCTGGGGCGCCGAACCGTGCCGACGTCAGCCGGCCGCCGTTCAAGCTGCCCGGCAACAAAACCGGGATGTTCGCGCTCGGCCGACTGAAGACCGGACAAAAAAACAAGACAGAAGACGCCTACGGCCAGCACCTCGAACTGCAACGGCAGGCCGGCGCGATCCTTTGGTACGCATTCGAGCCGATCAAGCTGCGCCTCGCCGACAACACGTTCTACACGCCCGACTATGGCGTGATCGCCGCGGACGGCGTGCTCGAGCTCCACGAGGTCAAAGGCTTCTGGCAGGACGACGCGCGCGTGAAGATCAAGGTCGCGGCGGAGCACTTCCCGTTCCGGTTCAAGGCGCTCAAGCCGAAGGCAAAGAAGGACGGCGGCGGCTGGTCATGCGAGGAGTTCGCATGACGCTCGCCGAGTTCGTCCAAAAGCTCGTCGATCTCGGGGCGTCGCCGAGCGTGATCGCCGTCACGCTTGAATACGTGACGGAGCGTGACGCATCACGCTTAGAGCGTGACGGTGGAGTGACGCTGATTGAGAAACGGCGGAAATCCGCAGCTAGGTCAAGGAAATACCGGGCCAGCCAAAAGCGTGACGGCGGCGTGACGGAGCGTGACGCAGGGCGTGACGGTGCTCGGGATATATCTTCTTCTTCCTTACTTTCTTTCTGTTCTTCGGAAGGAAGTAGTAGCCGAGAAGAAAGTAAGAGCTTGGTGGTTCCGCGCGAGGCTGACGACTGGCCCGCGGACTACGAGACGGTTTTCTGGAAAGCCTACCCGCGCAAAGTTGGTCGCAAACAGGCTCGCGCAAAGCTTCGGCTGGTCCGGCAGCGTGGCGAGGTGACGTTCGCCGCGCTCATGGCCGGCGTCGCCAAAATACCCAAAGCAGACCCGCAATTCATCCCGCACCCGACGACGTGGCTCAACCGCGGCGGCTGGGACGATGAAGAAATCCAAGGAGTATCGAATGGACATCGAGGACCGCGAGCACTTCAAGACGATGAAAAGTCCATTAGTCGGGCAGCTCTCAGACTCGCCGAGAAAGCCGAACGGGGCGAATTCACCTTCGGACCTCGACCGAGCCTACTGCCTGAGGATGACGCACGTCCTGTTCAGTTGCTATCGAAAGGATGAGGCGCACGATCCTGAGATTTACTGCGCCGCGGTGGCTGCAACGCTCGCCGACTTTCCGCGCCAGGTCGTCGACTACGTGACGGACCCGCGCACCGGCATTCCTTCGGAATCGAAATTCCTGCCGAATGTCGCCGAGGTGCGCGCGGCATGTGTGCGCGAGGCAGAACGGCGCCGGGTGCTGTCACAGCCGAAGGTGGTCTTGCGCCGCGGCACGTCGACCCTGGTCAAGCGCGAGCCCGGCACGTCCTATTTCGAGATGTTCGCAAAGCACGGCCGGCCGATCGGCAGGTTTGAGCACGAGCCGCAAGCTGCCACGGCACCGGTCAGCCAAGCCGACATGGAGCGTGTCAATCGCGCGTGTTTCGAGCGCGAATGCCGAGATGCCGGGATCGATCCTGCCGGCGGTGTGTCGCCGGCCTTACTCAAGACCTTGGGAGGGCAAAATGCTGACGCCGAGTAAGCTTGCGCAGGCTATCGAAATGCGCAGCAGGAAACAGCCATGGACCGCCGTCTGTGACGCTATTGGGGAGTCGGAATATGTCGTGCGCGCGGCTCTCGACCCGGCATGGGCTGAGACGCGGCGCAGACAAGCGAGAGACGGACGAGCTCGCCGCAATGGCACGCTGATCCGCAGACCGCGGGAAGTTATTTCCCAGCCATCCATGCACATGGTCAAGGCCATATCCGTTCCGCTGTCGGCGGTTGCCGAGCGGGATAGGGTTTTTTCGCTGATGCCGACCATCCACCAGAGGCTCCTCGGCGATCCGCTGCCGGGCCGTTCCGCGCTCGACAAAAGGCGCGGCGCATGAGGCGCTCCCACGTCGAGCAGCGCAGCGCCAAATACGCGCCGCGGCAGTACGTGTCCGAAACGCACGACCACAAGCCGGACGCGCCCGCCAGGCTGCCGGCAAGTGCCACGCTTACCGACCCGCACCTCGGCCGCCAGACAGTCGCGCCGATCGATCAGGAGCAGCCATGAGCCGGACACACCAACCAGGAAAGGGAAGACAGATGCCTATCCAAATCGACCGCGACATTCCGCTTCCGCGCAAAGCGGGTCACCCGTTCAAGACGATGAAGCCGGGCGAAAGCGTGTTTTTCCCTCTTAGCCCAGCGAAAAGCTCGGCAATGATGATCCGGAAGAAAATCCGGATTGCCGCGCTCTCAGCCAACGCCTCGGTCGTGACGCGCATCGTGACCGAGAACGGACAGGCCGGCGTTCGCGCATGGAAGCTCGCATGACCGAACCGCGGCAACTGGCCACGGTAAGGTGTTGGAAGGACATCCCGGCCGCGATCCGGGCCGCGATCGATGAGCGCAAGACGACGTGCGCGAGCGTCGATGAAATCTGTGGGCTCGCCGATGGTCACACGGCGAAGATCACGGCGCCCGTGCCGACACGCGGGCTCGGCGAGACTAGCTTCGACGCTCTGATGGAAGGGCTCGGCTTCATGTTCGTCATGGTCGAGGACCCCGAGCGCACTGCGCAGTACCAGGCGAGGCTCGATTCCAGAGAGGAATGGCGTGTCACGAACGCACGTATGCACAGCGAGGCTGTGCATGTGAGACTCAGTCGTCGAAAAATGTCGAGAAATGGCCGCAAAGGTGGCCGCAACAGCCGCAAATACATGTCGCCAAAAAAAGCCGGTCGTCTGGCCAAAATGGCAGCGAAACGTCGTTGGCGTCGTGTGCGCGCCGCGAAGGCTGCCGCACGTCGCAGGGCTAGGCTTGCATTGCTCGCCGCCAGAGTCGCCCAAGCCGCGACCGCATCACCTTGCGCCAGTTGATATCGGCTCGTTTGGCCCAATTCTCTACGGTTTGACGCGACACGCCGGCCACCTCGGCTATCTGTGCCGGCGTCGCCTGACCTGATGAAAGCAGGGACAGAGCGGCACGACGCGCGACGGGATCATTGGGCTGACGAGGCATGATATGTTGCATTCGGCAACAAACGCCTTCGGGTGTCAAGTGTAATACTATTACATCGCCTCTCCAAAAACCCTTGATTTATGGGCTTTTTGAGTGAGTGCGTTGCTAAAGTTTGCTGAGGAAGGCGATTGTTCGCCCGCCACCACGTGCGCGCGTCTTTTCCTTCCACAGCGAGCGACCAGCGAGCGAGGACCATGAGCGAAGGCAACGCCGAGCGACATGCCATCCTCAACGCAGAGCCATCGATCAGCCTGCGCGCCATCAGCAATCTCATCGACGCCAACCAGCACGACGCCTTCCGTGTGCAGCGGCTCATTCGCCTGTTTGACTACGCGCGCCTCTGCCAGCGCCTCTCATATCCCGAGGAATTGTTGACCAAGCAGGCGATCAAGATGGCGGTGGGATAGAGCCTCATGCTGGAACACATGCGGTAACGCGAATGTTCCATAATCACGCAATATTGTTGCGCGTGCGACGCAGCAATCTCAGTCGGTCCAATATGTAATGGGACGGAATGACTGACAGTGTGTAGCAATATCAATAGCTTAGCATCGTTTCATCGTTATCATGTGGTCAACCGTCTGCGCTCAGGCAATGCCAGGCAATCCGTGCATCGTTGATTTCATTGGCAAAAGACCGGGGTAGGGCGCCCCGTACCCCCCGAGATCGCCGCCGTCCTGTATATCGTACTATCCCCTTCATTTCGCGGCCCTTTTCCAAACATCCTAGGACCGTAGTCATTGGGCCTCTTCGGTTGGTTCTGGCCTCGGTGCGTTGCTGCCGGACCTAACCAAGTTACGAATTGGAGCATGGCCTCCGATCTGACCCCCGTCCTGCCGCCGCTCCAATCGCTTCCCGAGGCTGTTCAGTCGCTTCGGACGGAGCGCGAGCGGCTGTTTTGCTGGTTCTACATGTGGAACGGGGCGAACGGGGCCGATGCGGCGCGGAAGGCCGGCTACTCCGACGTGAAGGAGGGGGCAAAGGTCCGGGCGCACGAGTTGCTGACGCGGCAGGACATCATCGACGCGCTTGGCGAGTTGGGGCGCCGGTATCTCTACAGCCTGCAGCCGAAGGCCTTGGTGCGGCTGAACGGGCTTCTGGACAGCGAGAACGAGCGCGTGGTGGTCAAGGCGACGGAGATGGTGCTGTCGCGCACGGGGCTGTCGGAGCGGCACACGCTCGACGTCAACCATTCCGGCTCGGTCGGCATCGTCGACCACACGCAGGCAGCGGTGGCGGACCTGCGGCGGCTCAAGTTGATGGGCGTGCCGAAGGAGGAGCTCGAACGAGTGTTCGGTTTTTCGGGGCTGAGCCGGTACGAGAAGCTGCTGGCGGCCGAGGATGCGAAGCTGATCGAGGGGAGCGTGGTCGAAAATGGATCGTCTTAAGGCAATTCTATGCATTTGCATGATCGTCGGGGCGCTCGTTGGAGCGATGGTCATGTCGGCAATGACAGAGCCAGATTGCCCGCCGGGCGCGTATGCGCTTAACGCCGGCCACGGCTACGGGTGGGTTTGCGCAATCCGATGACCGACGAGCCCGAGGAAGGCCCGGACCCGAACGACATCCGCCGGCACGCCCGGAAGATGTACACCGAGCTGCAGTATCGGCAGAAATACCGGCGCATCGACTTCTACCGGCCGAACGACAGGCAGCGCGATTTTCACAACTGCACGGCATCCGAGGTAATGCTGCGCGCCGGCAACCAGCAGGGCAAGACGCACGCGGCCGGCTGCCAGATGACCATGGACGCCATTTCGCTCTACCCGGAATGGTACAGCGGGCGCCGGTTCGTCGTGCCGCCGAAGATCGAGCGACCCTACGACTTCATCGGCTGGGCGGGCTGCACGACGTCGGGGAAGACGCGCGACGGCGCGCAGGTCAAATTGCTCGGCGACATCCGTCAGCAGGGCGGTCTCGGGACGGGGCTTATCCCGCTCGACAACATCGTCGGCAAGCCCACGATGGCCCGCGGTATCGCCGATTTCGTCGACACGGTGACGGTCACACGCGAGGTCGGCGGGACCGGCATCATCCGCCTCAAAACCTTCGAAATGGGCCGCGAGGCGTGGCAGGGCGAGCCGGTCGACCTGATCTGGGGCGACGAAGATCCCGGCGACTTCGAGGTCTACGGCGAGTGCCAGGCGCGATTGACGACCACCCGCGGCAAGATCATCTGGTCGATGTCGCCGATGCTCGGCCTGTCGCCAGTTCGCAAGCACTTCAAGACCAAGAGCCCCGGCACGGCCGAGGTCCTGATGACGATCGACGACGCTGCGGTCTCGCGCGGCGGCCACATCCCGGACGAGGACATAGCCGAAATCGTCGCCCGCTACGGCTCGAAGGCGGCCACGCGCGCCTATGGCGCCGACATGATGGGGCAGGGCGCGGTGTTCGAGGTCGAGCCCGAAAAGATCAGGGAACGGGTGGATTGGCGTCAATTCCCGGAAAATTGGGCGTGGCTCTGGGCACTCGACTTCCGGCACTCGGGCGCGGAGAACGCGGGCGGCCATCCCTTCGCCGCGGTGCTCGGTGCGTGGGACCGCGGCAACGACGTGATCCACATCGTCCACTGCATCCGGATGTTCGGCCTACCACCGAACCAAGTCGCCGCGATCAAGGAAAATCCCATGCGCTACGCGCCCGTCGCGTGGCCACATGACGGCGGCCGGTCGGGCGGCCTCATGTCGGGGGAGACGGTCGCCGCGATCTACAAGAAACTCGGTCTCAACATGCTGCCGACGCACGCGACTTTCCCACAAGGCGGCTACAGCTTCGAGGACGGCATCACCGAAATGGAAAACCGCCTCGGCCTCGGCAAACTCAGGGTCGCGGCGCACCTTTCTGAGTGGTTCGACGAATATCAGGGCTACCACCGGGTCAACGGCCTTGTGAACAAGATCGACGACGACCTGCTGAGCGCAACGCGGGTGCTCTGCATGGCAATCCGTCATGCCAAGACGACATCGAATTTCGTCGTCCGGGGCACGACGCAGGCCGGCCCCCGGCAGGCCGCGGACGTCGATTTCGACCTCGCCTGAGTGCGTTGCTGCCCGCGCGCCGTCTGCGCACCTTCACAGCATGGCGAACTCCTATTCACCGGCCTCCCTCGATCTCGGGTTGGGCGACGGCAACGCGCTTACCAACCAGGTCGGCGAGACCGAGGAGGAGCGCCGCAAGCGGCTCATGAAGGCGAGCGGTCAGGCCGACCCGTCTTCGGCCGGCGCGAATACGATGGGTATGGCCGCGATGAACCTCCTGGGTTCGTTCCGTGCCGGATGACCTCACCGTTCGCAAGCACGCGCAGGAATTGCGCGACGGCTGGCAGGTCCGCGCGCTGATCGCCACGCGCCGCAGGCCGATCGGCATGATCGTGCTGTCGATGCTCGCACACACCTACGACGACGCCATGCCGGTGCTGCTGCGCGTCGCCTTCCCGGGCTTCTCCAGCATCGCGCCGCCGTTCCCGACGACATGCGGCCGGATCGACAAGACCGGCGCCGTGGTCGCCGACATCGTCAATCGCTCCGGCAAGATCGAAAAGAACGTCGCGATCTTTCAACATACCGCAGACATGCAGGGCCAGTTTCGCCGGCTCGCCGACGAATTGAAGCTGCCCGACGACCAGCGCATCGAAATGTTCAACGTCGCGCAGAAGTGGATCGTCGCCGACCGCCGCATCGACCCGACGATGAACCCGCTCGACCCGGAGGCGCGCCGCCTTGTCCTCCACTGACCCATACACGGCCAACGCCGCGGTCCCGCGCGTCATTCCGGAGCGCGAGCAGCAGATCGTGCGCGATGTGCTGCAAGAGTTCTCGCAGATGTATTCGTGGCGAAATTCCGGCTTCTCCGGTCAGTGGGAGGAGGTGGCCGCGCTGATCGATCCGCCGTCGCGCAACACGTTTTTCTATGGCGCCTACAACACACCGGGCCAGAAGAAAACGCAGCAGCAGGTCGACTCGTCGGGCCAGATGGCGCTCCACCGGTTTGCCGCGATCTGCGACTCGATGCTGACGCCGCGCAACATGCAGTGGCATCAGCTTCGCGCCGACAACGACTACGTGATGAAGGATCGGCTGACGCGGCTGTGGTTCGAGCAGGCCACGAACCTGCTGTTCAAATATCGCTATGCCGCGGTCGCGAACTTCACCGGCCAAAATCAAAACAACTGGCGCGGTGTCGGGGCTTACGGCAATGCCGCTATGTTCGTCGATGCGCTCGATACGCGGCTATTCGGCGGCGTGCGCGGCATTCGCTACAAGGCCGTGCCGATGGGCGAGATGTACTGGCGGGAAAACCACCAGGGGCAGATCGACGGCTTCATTCGATGGTTCAAGCTGACCGCCGCGCAGGCCGCGCAGAAGTGGGGCATGGATCGATTGCCGCCGGGCCTGCACACGGCACTGTCGACGAACAGCCAATTTCCCTATCAATTTCTGCATTGCGTGCGTCCGCGCGATGACTACGACCCGCGCCGCTACGACGCGCGCGCCCTCCCATATGGTTCTTACTATGTGTCCATCGAGGGGCAGTGCCTGATGGCGCCGGAGAGCGGCTATCGCTCTCTGCCGATCGCCGCATTTCGCTATGACGAAGGGCCGGGCGAGGTGTACGGGCGCGGCCCGGCGATGATGGTCCTGCCGGCGCTGAAGACGCTCAACGCGCAGAAGACGACATTCTTGAAGCAGGGTCACCGCGCCGCCGATCCGGTGTTGCTGACGACGGACGATGGCCTGACGAATTTCTCGTTGCGGCCAGGCGCGATGAACCCCGGTGCCATGTCGCAGGACGGCAAGCGCCTCGTCGACGTGCTGCCGACCGGCAATATCGCGATCAACGAGAAGATGATGGACATGGAGCGGTCGCTGATCGACGACGCTTTCCTTGTCTCGCTGTTCAAACTGATCCTCGAAGAAAAGGTGCTGACCGCGACGCAGGTCACGGAGATCGTCAATCAGAAGGGCATCCTGATCGCCCCGACGATGGGCAAGCTCCAGACCGGCCTCGGCCAGATGATCGACCGCGAACTCGACGTGCTTGCGGCGCAGAACCTCTTGCCTCCCATGCCGGCGCGGCTCCGCGAAGCGCGCGGCGAGTACCACGTCGAGTACACCTCGCCGCTGGCGAAGACGCAGCGTGCGGGCGAGGCGGCCGGCTTCATGCGGACGGTGGAGACGGCGAAGGAAATCGCCAACATCACGCAGGACGCCTCGTATCTCGACCCGTTCGACTTCGATACTGCGCTGCCCGACATCGCCGACATTCAGGGCGTGCCGGAAAGCTGGATGGCGGACCCGCGCAAGATCGCAGTCAAGCGCCAGAACCGCGCTAAGGCCGCGGCACGGCAGGCTCAGATCCAAGCAATGCCGGCGCAGGCCGCGATGCTTAAAGCGCAGGCCACGGTGCAGAAGAACCAGCCCGGCATCGGGCCGCAGCAAGGCGTCGGGGGTCCGCAGCAAGGCGCTCCGCAATGACACCCGAAGAAATGGCCGCCGCGAATGAGGAATTGCAGCGCGCTTACCGCGTCTGTTTCGGTTCGCCGGCAGGGCAGGCGGTTCTCGCCGATCTTGCGCCGTTCACCAACGCAGCCGAGCCGTGTTTCCGCGCCGACGCCAGAATGCACGCGCTGGAGGAAGGAAAGCGGCTCGTCTGGCTGCGTATCCAGAACTTCGTGCACCTGACCGAAGACGACATCCTTCAACTCGCGCTGCGCAGGCCGCGCGTCAAACCAGGAGAGAACGATGGCTGACGGAGACACCACGACCACAACGACCACCACCGATCCGGGCGCCGCCGCTGCGGCCACCGCCGCTGCTGCGAAGCCTTGGTACGAGGGCAAGGCGGACGCCGAGACGGTCGGCTACTGGCAGAACAAGGCGTGGAAGGCCGACGACCCGGTGACCATCGCGCTCGAAGCCACGAAGGCCGCGCGCGAGGCGCAGAAGTTCGTCGGCGTGCCGCCGGAGCAACTGATCCGGCTCCCCAAGGATGCGAAGGACGAAGCCGGATGGAACAGCGTCTATCAGCGCCTCGGGAAGCCGAACGACCCGAAGGGCTACGACTTGTCCGCTGTGAAGTTTGCGGACGGTACTGCGATCGACGATGCATTCGCCGACACGATCCGCCAGACGGCCTTTGCGAACCATCTCCCGAAGGATGCTGCGACGGCCTTTGCTCAGTCGGTCGTGAAATTCATGGAAGGCGCGGACGCGGCGGAAGCAGCCGAGAAAACGGCGAAGATCAACACCGAAAAGGCCGAACTCGACAAATCGTGGGGGCCGAACAAGGACCTCAACAAACTCACGGCGATGCAGGGGGCAAAGCGCCTCGGCGTCAGCCCTGAAGACATCACCGCGCTCGAAAACGTGGTGGGCTACTCCCGGGTGATGGAGATATTCCGCAAGATCGGCGCGGGCACCAGCGAGGACACCTTCGTCGACGGCAAGGGCACGGTGCCGACCACGCAGGCCAGCGCGCAGGCTCGGCTCACTGAGCTCCAAGCCGACAAACAATGGGTCGATCGGCTGTTCAAAGGCGACGCTGCGGCCCGGCGTGAGCACGAAAGCCTGATTGCGCAGATCACGGGGGTCGCGGCATGACCGACACCACCACCATCGAGGCCCCGCCGACCAAACGAAAAGCCACGCGCCGCAAGAAGGCCCGCCGCGCGCGCCACCTCGCGCCGGCCGCCGTCAAGGCGGTCGCGATCCCGGACGAGCTCGCTGGCATCACAAACACGGCCTGCCCGCTCGAATGCGGCCCGAAGGGCTGCGTCATCAGCGGCAAGCCGTACTGCGGCCACCCGTGCAAAGGCGGGCTGCAAGGCCCCGACATGATCGACCCGGCGGCGCTTGACCGCGCACACCGGGCGAAGACTGCGCTCGCGCACATGGCGGTCGACAAGCGGAGGGCCTGACATGGCCGTTAAGTGGATCAGCAAAGCGATCAAACATCCCGGCGCGGAAAAGGCTGCGGCCAAGCGCGCCGGGATGTCCACCAACGCCTACATGGAGAAGCACAAAGACGACCCCGGCAAGGACGGCGCGCGTGCTCGGCTCGGGCTTCGTCTGGAAGCCATGCGCAAGAAGTGAGTGCGTTGCTGCGCCCGGCGGCGCGGCTAGTGTGCGGACATTCGCGGCGTCGATAGCCCCCGAAAGGACACGGCTAGATCGCGACAAGTGACGGCCCCCGGTTCACGGACACGGCCGAAGGTCTGACGGCCCCCTGCAAAGGGAAACGCCACCATTCTTTCGCTCAAACCGCAACGGGACCAGCCATGTCCGAGAACCTGATCAAACTCGCCGTTACCCAATTCTCCTCGCTGCTGAACCTCAAGCTTCAGCAGGAGCAGTCCATGCTCCGCGGTCGCGTCATGGAAGGCGCGCACATCGGCAAGCAGGCTTCGCCGATCCAGTACATCGGTGCGATCCAGATGCAGGCGCCCGCGGGCCGCTTCGCGCCGATCAATCGTCAGGACGTCGACTTCACTCGCCGCTGGGTCTTCCCGGTGGACAAGGAAGCGACGCAGTTGATCGACACCTTCGACAAGCTGCGTCTCCTGTCCGACCCGACCTCGCAGTACGTGTCGGAATCGTCGGCCGCGGTCGCCCGCGAGTGGGACGACCGAATCATCGCCGCAGCCTTCGGCGACGCGCAGATCGGCACCGACGCCGGTAGCCTATCGACCGAAACGTGGGCCTCGTTCTCCGGCGCATGGGAAATCAGCGACACGTTCAAGTCGGCGGCTTCGTCCGGCCTGACGGTGGCGAAGATGATCGAAGCCAAGCGCATCATGCGCAAGGCACAGGTCCCCGTCGATCGCGAGCCGATGACGTGGGTCACGAACTCGCAGGGTGAGAGCGATCTGCTCAACCAGGCGCAGGTCATGTCGTCGGACTTCAGCGGCGATCAGGCCCCAACCCGCAACGCGGAGGGCAAGATCACCCGCTTCATGGGCTTCGACATCCTCTACTCGGAGCGCCTGTCGAGCGCGTCGAGCATCCGGTCGAACATGGCCTTCGTGAAGTCCGGCCTCTACCTCGGCATCTGGAAGGACGTCTACAACAAGATCAGCCAGGCCGATTGGCTGTCGAGCCAGCCGTACCAGCTCTACACGAGCATGACGGTCGGTGCGACGCGCCTCGAACCAGGCCGGCTGCTCAAGGTCAAGTGCGCCGACACTTCCACCGCCGCCGATGTGACGCCGTAAGGAACCGCCCACATGACCACCGAAGCACTCAAGTCCACCCCGATCACGAACCTCGACGCCGTTCCTGTCGTGGCTCTCACCACCGGCGAGGGGGCTCCTGGCCACCTTCGCAGCGTCAGCGGCTACGTCACCGTCTCGACGACGATGGCGGCCGGCTCGACCTACCGTCTCGTTCGCATCCCGAGCGCGGCCAAGGTCAAGCAGGTCCTGTTCGAGAGCGAAGCGCAGGGTGCCGGCGCCTTCAACCTGTCGGTCTACTACTCCGACAGCACGGTTGATGGCACGCAGCCGGCGAACCAAGGCGTCATCGTTCCGACCACTGGCGATCAGTTCTTCGCGTCGGACATCGATTGCTCGTCCGCCGTGGCGCAGGTCGACAAGACGAACGAGAGCGGCAACTACACGCTCGCGCTCCGCAACAAGCCGCTGTGGTCGGCGCTCGGCCTCACGTCCGACCCGGGCGGCTTCTTCGACATCGTGGCCGTGGTTCACACGACCGCCGTCACCACCGGCACCGGCAAGCTCGGCGTCTGCGTCAACTACGTCGAGTAACCGACGATGGCCCTTGCCGCCGTCAACATCACGGTCGGCCAGTCTCTTGGCGGGGGAGCCTATAGCTCCTCCGTCAAAGGTGGTTCGATCCCGAACTTCGCCACGGTCACGGCAGACGTCGCCACGCTGGTCGCGGACGGCGCGAGCCCGACGCAGGCGCACGTGACCACGCTCAATACCGACTACACGGCGCTCGCCGCCTCAATCAATGGCGACGTGACCGTTGTCTGGAATAGCGCGGTCGTTACGAGCCGCAACCAACTGCGTGCCGCACTCATTGCCGCCCTGAAGGCGGTCGAAGGCGGGTACGGCGGCCTTTCGGAATAGGCAGGAGCTAAAGCATGTCGAACCATTACGTGAGCCTTGCGCGCGGTGCCGAGGGGACCAGCTATCTCGACTACACCACCGGAACGTCATCGTCCGCGAGCGACCTTTTCGAGTTTCGTGTGCTCGATGGTGTGACCCCAAGCCGGCTCGAAGTCGTCAAGGCGCTGGAAGCCATCGAGCGGTTCTTCGAGAATGCCCAGCAGGTCAGCGCGGCCGGCTTCGACGTAGGCGGCTGACATGGCAGTGTTCAACGGCTTCGATCAACGCATCGACTCGAACGTTGCGGCCGGCACCATCGGGCCGTTCACGCTGCGCGGCGGCTCGTACTGGATCGAGACCAAGTCGACCGGCACGGGCACCATCGACCTCAAGAAGCTCGGGCCGGACGGCACGACCTATACCGCCCGCATCACGCAGATCACGGCGACGGCCGGCCAGCAGACCATCTCCTTGCCGCCTGGCACCTACGAGTGGGTCATCGCGACGTTCACCGCGAACTATCTCGAGATCACCCGCATCCCGACCGCCGTGGAATGAGCCTGAGTGCGTTGCTGCCGTTCCCGCCGCATGGCGTTGTGGCGACATGGCAGTCAGCGGCGGACTAATCGCATCAGGGAAAGCGCGTGAGGCGCGCGTCGAAGCCACGGTCATCCGTGCGGACGGGCGCGTCGAAAGCCTTGGGGTCATCTCCTACTGGCACGTGAACCCGCTGCGGCGATGGGCCGTGAACGGCTGGATCATCCTGAAAAGGGCATTCCGATGACGGCTCGCGTCCAGAACAACGGTCTTGCGCGGATCACGTCGCTGCTGGTCGCGGCGAGTTGGTGGCTTCAGTGGGGCACCGGTTCGGCTGCCGCCGCGACGGCGAACGTGGTGACGACGACCACGACCACCGAATCCCGCGTGTCCGCCTCGGCGGCGCAGGGCACCACCACCGTCACGAACGACAATATGACGCTGACCGGCACGATCACCGCGGCCGGCTCGCGCGCCATTACCGAGGTCGGCGCCTTCGACGCGGTTGGCAGCGGTTCGCCGCCGACCGGCGGCAACATGGACGTCTACGCCGACTTCACGGTCATCAACCTCGCAACGAACGACTCGATCGCCTTCACGATCAAGGTGACGTTCTCGTAACACAGTCGGGAATGTCGAATGTCGGACCCGAATTTTAGCAGCGTAACGCTGCTTGCCAAATACGAGTCCGACTTCGCTGATATTTCAAATGCGGCGCAGACCGCGACGACGCATGGTCCGCCGACGATTGTCTCATCGACGCCATCGCCGCCGACCGGTGCGAGCGCCAGCGCGAAATTCGTTCAGGCCAGTTCGCAGTACGTCGATTACGGCACCTCGACGACGATGGACCCCGGCGCGGGGGATTTCACCGCGGAAGCGTGGTTCAATCTCGCGTCACTGCATTCGTACAACTCGATCGTCACGAAAGGCGATCAGATCAACGCGCCGACCAATCTTGGTTGGGGCATCTGGATCGACGCCGCCGGTACCGTGATCGGCCTCGCCTACGACGGATCGTCGCGCGTCAACATTCAGGCGGGGACCGCTTCGACATCGACGTGGTATCACTGCGCACTGGTCCGAGCGTCCGGAACATGGTCGCTGTTCTTCAACGGCAACCGCCTCGGCACGTCTGCTAACGCCACCGGTACGATCAGCAATTCGACGCGCAAGATGTGCGTCGGCGCGGACGATAGCGGCTCTGCGGCCGGCGACTTTCTCAATGGCGACGTCGGCTATGCGCGCGTAACGCCGGGCGTCGCCCGCTACAGCGGCGCGACCTATACGATTCCCACGATCCCGACGTCGTATGTTGGAACGATAAATAGCAAGTCATTGGCCGTTTCGTGCACGACGACGACTTCGCCGTCACGGTCAACCGGGAAAATTGAGGCGGTGGCGTGCACGACGACGACGACGCGCCTTAAGGCCGTCACGAAGGGGCTGGCAATCGCCTGCGTCAGTGCAGTCGCCGCGATCAAATCGGCAGCACATTCGATTGCGGTGTCCTGCTCGTCGTCGACTGCGGCGGTAAGGATAGCGCGGAAAATACTGGCCGTCGCCTCTACGACCTCAACAAGTATCGCCGTGCTGAAAGAGCGCGTGCTGGTTCTAGCCGTGAGTTGCACGACGTCGGTCAGCCGCATCAGCACCGTCGCCAAGCGCCTCGCTGTTTCGTGCGTCACGAGCATCCCGAACTCGCTGATTTCTGGCGTCCTCAACCCCATCCGGCGCGTCAAGGCCAGCTTGCAAAAGCTGCGCACTAAGCCGCCGTCCCTGACCCAATAGAGGCCGCCATGCCGTTTCTCGACAGCCTCGACATTGCGAACCGCGCGCTTCAGCACTGCGGTGCGACGCCGATTGCCAGCATCGACGAGGACAGCAAGAACAATCAGGAAGTCTCAAACGCCTACGACAAGGTGCGCCGGGCCGAACTGCGCCGGAACGTGTGGCGGTTCGCGATCCGCAAGGCCGTTCTGCGCGCCATCGACGCGAACACACTGCTGCTGAATGCACCGACGTACAGCGCGACCGCTACCTACTTGCCGGGCCAGATCGTGCAGGACGCGAATGGCGTGCTGTGGATTTCGCTCAAGCCCGACAACATCAACAATTCGCCCGGCGGCAACAACGAATATTGGGACGCCTATTTCGGCCCCGTAACGGTTTCGCTGTGGAGCAGCGGCACGGCCTATTCCGCGGGCGAACTCGTCTACAAGGCTGGCGCGACGGCCGGCTCCTATCAGGTCTACATGTCGCTCGCGAACGCGAACAGCGACCAGCCCGACACCGCGACAGCATGGGACGCGACGGTCACCTATTTCGCCGACCAGGTCGTCAGCTACAGCGGCTCTCAGTGGCGCAACCTGCTGCCCTTCAATCTCAACATCACGCCGACCGATGGTCCCGCCGTATGGGCGGCGGGAACGACCTACAGCGCGAGCCAGACCGTCACCGGCTCGGACGGCTTCATTTACTCGTCAGTCGGCAGCGGCAATCTCGGCAACGATCCGACCGTCGACGGCGGCGTGCACTGGACGAACACGAATGCAGCAAACGGGTGGTCGCGATCCCCGACCATCACGGCGAGCGCAATGTCGTGGCGTCCGATCGGCGGCTTGGCGCTCCGCTCGCTGAACATCCTCTACCCGGTCGGTAGCGGCCCGGCGACGGAGCCAAGCACGCGGAACGTCTATCGGCTCCCGGCCGGCTATCTGCGCGAGGCGCCGCAGGACCCGAAGGCCGGGTCGTATTCGTTCCTCGGCGCGCCCGGGGGCCTTGGATACGACGACTGGAATTTCGAGGGGAACTACCTCGTGACATGCGATGCGTCGGTCATCGTGTTCCGGTTCGTCGCGGACGTCACGATTGTCCGCAGCATGGACGACATGTTTTGCGAGGGGCTTGCGTGCCGTGTTGCGGAGGCCGTGTGCGAGCCGGTTACGGGGTCGCTCGCCAAGCTGTCCGCCATTGCCGGCGAGTACACGCGCTTCATGGGCGAGGCGCGCACCGTGAATGCCATCGAGGAGGGCGCGGTAGAGCCGCCCGTCGACGACTTCATTACGTGCCGGTACTGACGATGGGCGACGCCTCCTTCACACAGGACAGCTTCCTCGGCGGCGTCTGGTCGCCGTTGGCGCAGGGCCGCGTCACCGACCAACGCTATCGCACGGCAATGGCCGTGTGTCTCAACGGCATTCCGCTGGAGGCCGGCGCATGGACGCGGCGGCCGGGGACGAAGTTCGCGACCTTTACGCCGGGTGGTCTTCAGGCGCGCGTGATCGCGTTCGATTTCGAGGAGTCGCACCCCTACACGATGGTCATCTCTGCGCTGAACATCCGGTTTCTTACCGGTGCATCTGTCGTCATGACGAACGACGCGCAGGCCGTGGCCGCAATATCGACCGCAAACCCGGCCGTGGTGCAAACCTCTGCACCGCACGGCTGGTCAACCGGGAATACGGTCTATTTCACCGATCTCGGCGTCAACGATCCGCTCCTGCAAAACCGCCCGATCACGATTACGGTCACCGACTCGACGCATTTTTCCATCGCCGGTGCGATGACCGGAACGGCCATCGACGGGTCAACACTCGGCACATTCGTTTCCGGCAATGTCAAGCGCGTCATGGAGATCACGACGCCGTATAAGGCGACAGACCTCGCGTCGCTTCGCTCTGTCCAGGCCGAGAAGCAGTCCGTCTTTCTTCACGGCGCCTACGCTCCGAACGTGCTGTCCGTCGTCACCGATCCCAGCAATACGCAGTCGGCGACGTTCGCTCTGAACACCGCAGTTTTCAAGGATGGACCGTACCTCGATCCTGTGGCTGGCGGCGCGATCCTTACGCCGGATGGCACGAGCGGCATCGTCAACTGCACGGTGTCGTTCAATGCGTGGTCGGCGACGCAGACCTACGGCATCGGCGATTTCGTCACCTATAGCTCGAACAGTTACAAGTCGCTCGTCGACCAAAACCTCAACTACCAGCCCGACACGCATTCGACGCAATGGCTGAAGGTGTCTCCGTCCGTGGCGGTCGGGCCGAACGGCTTTCTGGCGACCGACATCGGCCGCATGATGCGGATGAACTACGAGCCGCCGCTGTGGGCCGTGGGGAGCACCTACACCACCGGACTTTCGGTCACCTACGCCGGCGCCTATTGGACCGCGCTCAAGAGCGTGTCCGCTGGCGTCATTCCCGGCACCGACCTGACGAGTTGGGAGATCAACCCGAACGCGGCGAACTGGACGTGGGGAAAGATCACCGGCCTTCTCAATCTCATCTCCGGCAGCCTGTCGGGTTCGGCGAATATCGGGACGTTGACAGGCAGCGGCGGCGTTGCCGCGTCGTTCGACGGCGTGCCGAACAAAGCCACTTCGGCATCCTCAACTGCCACCTTTAGCGACGGCAGCGGCATCCTGGGGCAGACCTACACTCTCTCCGGTTATGTCGGGAAGGATTACCACAGCGCGTCTGCGCAGAAGATCGGGTTCGTGACGATCATCCCCCCCACGGACGGCGGCATTGCGAACAGCAGCTACAAGGACATTACCGAAGTCACGTTGACGATCAATCTCCGCGGCAAGCAAACCGCGCCGTCTTCGGCTTCTGACGGCACCGTTCTTGGCACCTATACGGCTCCGCAATGGACCGGGACTGGAGCAACCGCGCTCGGGGCGTCGGCCGTGACGATTTTGTCAAACGACACCGCAACGACATTCCCCTATGTGTGGGTCGAGGCTATTACGTCCACTACGCTACTTCCGGCCGGGTCCGCTGGCTTCCAGTTTACACAGACGATCTCGATCGCCCAGGTCGAGTTCTTTTCGCCGGCTGGGTCGAGCGGCGCGAGCGTCAGCGTCGAAATTCTAGGCACCGCGCTTCCCGGCACGAGCGGCATCCGCACGTGGCGCCTCGGCGTGTTCAGCGACACGACAGGATGGCCGACCGTTGGCACCTACCACGAGGGCCGGCTATGGTTGTCCGGCGCGGTCGGGAACCGTGTCGACGGCAGCGTACCGAACGACATCTTCAATTTCGCGCCGACCGAGCAGGACGGGACTGTCACCGACGCCAGCGCCATCGACTACACGTTTGCCGCGCCGGACGTGAACGCTATCTTCTGGATGGAGCCTGACCAGCAGGGCATCCTCTGCGGCACGCAGGCCGGCGAATGGCTTGTGCAGGCGTCGACATTGAACAGCCCGTTGACCCCGCTCAACATGCAGGCGCACCGCGTCACGCGCATCGGCTGCGCGAACATCGAGCCGCGCCGCACCGAGCACACACTCGTCTTCGTGCAGCGGTATTTGCGCAAGATCATGGAGTATTTTGCCGACGTGTTTTCCGGCAAGTTCACCGCGCCGAACCTGACCGAGAAGGCGAAGCACCTGACGCTGAGCGGCATCTCGGAGATAGCCTATCAGCAGGAACTCGTGCCGACGATCTGGTTCCGAGATGGTGCCGGCGCGCTCTCTGGCGCGAGCTACAAGCGCGACACACTGATGACGTCGCAGGGGCCTACCTTCATCGGCTGGCATAGCCACACGCACGGTGGCAGCCGCACTATCGAGAGTATCTGCGACGGCACGAGCGAAGACGGCACGCTCGACACGATGACGATGGTGACATTCGACAGCGGGACGGGACTGCGGCAGGTCGAGGTGCTGACGAACATCCCAGACGAGAGCACGACGCTGTTCAATGCCTGGCACGTCGACAGCGGTATCGCGCCATCGTTCACGCAGAACGTCGTGATCGGCGGTCAGTCCTATTTCCAGCTTGGCGGCTTGTGGCCGTTGAACGGAAAGACGGTCGCGGTGATGGCGGGCGGCCTCGACTGCGGAGACTATGCCGTGTCGAACGGCATCGTGAACGTGCCCTATGGCGCGGCCGGCGGTCTGTTCACGTCGGCCTATGTCGCGGCCTACTCCGGCACATTCCCCGTCGTGGTCGGGTTCACCTTCGCGTCTCAGGGGCAGATCGTCCGTCCGGTGGCGCCGCAGGAGACCGGCGCGCGCACCGGCTCGGCGCTCGGCAAGAAGCGTCGCGCGAGCAAGTACGCCGCGCTGCTGTTCCAGACGCAGGGCATCAAGTTCGGCACGTCGTTCGCTGGCACGATGCGGACGGCGAACCTGAAGACGTCGCCGGACGGCGGCGCGGCGCTCACGCCGCTGCAAACCAAGACCGGCCTACACATTCAGGAACTCGACGACGACAACAGCTTCGACGGAATGCTGTGCTGGCAGATCACGCGCCCGTACCCCGCAACGGTCGTCGCCGTCACCGAATTTCTACAGACGCAGGACTAGGCCATGGCACTCGGCACGATGTTCGGTGACTTCGCTGGCGCTGCCGGAGATATCTTTGGCGGCATCGAGAAGAACCAAGGCCTTCAAATTCAGGCCGACGGCACGCGCATTACCGCCGAAGGGACGCGCCTCAAAGCGCAGGGCGATCTCGTTGAGGCCACGAACTACGACGAAGCGGCGACGCTTGCTCACCAGAACGAGCAGTTCACCGAGCAATCGACCGCCGTCAAGGAAATGCAGACGCAGCGGCAGATTTATCAGGGCCTCGGCACGACGCAGGCGGATGTCGCCGGCTCCGGTTTTACGATGAGCGGGAGTGGCCTCGATATCCTGCGCATGGGCGCGCAGGAGGGCGCGTTGACCAAGCAGGTCGTCGGTCAGCAGGGGCTCATCACTGAGGCCGGCTACAACGAGCAGCAGCAGGCTTACACGAACCTCGCCGGATATGCGCGCTATTCGGCCGGTGTCGAGAACAACGTCGCGAGCGAGCAGGACGCGCTTGCTCAGAAGCAGGATGATCTCGGGTCATTTGCGCAGACGGCCGGGATGATAACCGGCGGCATCAAGGCCGCTGCGGGCATAGCCGCGCTGGCGATGCTCTAAGGAAACAACATGCCGCAAATCCGCACCTACGCCGCGCCGCCACTCAGTCTTAACCCGTCCGAGACCGGCGTCGAGGCGACCGCCAATGCAGCGCGCCTCGGTGGCCGACTTTACAGTCAGGCCGCGGCGGCGACCCAAGAACTCGGCAATGAAACGCAGCGGTTCGGTGCCGAGACGGCATCGGTTGGCGAGGGTGTCGCGCGCGATGTCGCCAGCACGATCAAGGACGTCGGCAACACCGCGACGCAGTATATCGAGCATCAGGAAATCAGTCACGGCGCGACGGCATGGGCCGGGTTGAACGACCAACTGACGCAGGCGTGGAACGACACCGCGAAGAACGCGGACCCGAACGACCCGACCGTTGCGCAGAAATTCCGCGAGAATGTCCTCGAACCGTCGCTGGAAAAGTTCAACCAGGGCTTCCTTACCGAAGGCGGGCAGCGGTGGGCCGAGTCGCATACCGAGTCGCTGCGCAACCACATGTTCGAGAAGACGTCGGCGGACATGTCGACGCTGGCCGGCACCGCGGCATCGCTGAATATCCACAACACCGCGACGAGCATGTCGAACACGGCGGTCAGCGATCCGTCATCGGTGCCGCATTTACTCAGCAGCGTCGACAGCGTGGTCGGCGGCGTGGTGGACAGCTCGCCGAACATTAAGGGCGTCGATGCGGCCAAGGCGAAGATGGACCTCACGCAGAAGATGAGGGAGACCATCGTCAAGTCAGGCGCGTTCGGTGCGATCCAGTCCGCCGCCGATCCCGAGGCCGAGGCCAAGAAATGGGCGACGGCTTACCCCGACCTCATCAACGGTCAGGAGGAATTGGCGCTCGGAAAAGCCGCGAAGGTGCAGGCGCGGACTAACACGCTACTAGTTAAGCAGACCGAACTCTATAACCGGCAGCTTGCCGAGAACGCCGTCCACAATGGCGTCAACGACGCCTTCGCGAAGAACGTCAGCATCGACCCGGCCACGAACAAGGTCACGCTGGCGCCGACCTATTTCAAGGATGTGCTCGATGTCGCCAAAAAGAACCCGACCGCACCGAACGCCGCGACCGCGGTCAAGGCCTATCTCGATTGGGGCGAGAGCCAGCAGAAGCCGGGGCCGACAGTCAGCGATCAGGGCACGGTCACTGACCTCGACGCGCGCATGTTCGTCGATGGCAACCCGACCAACTCCGTCGACATCCTCAAGGCCGAGGCGGCTGGTAAGTTGTCCCGGCAGGACGCGGCGGTGCGACTGAGCCTCGTCAAGCAGCGCGACCTTATGCCGAACGACCCGCCGCTGAAATCCGACCGCACGGAGTTCTTCAAGCGATACGCCGGCACGGTCGACGGCTATCTCGCGCAGTACGGCATTCACTCCGCGCTCGGCCAGCAGAAGATGTACGCCGCGCAGCGCGACGCGATCACGGAGGAGGCGGCCTTGCGCGCGGCCGGCAAGGACCCGCGTTCGCTATACGACCCATCCTCGCCCAACTTCTTCGGTCGTCCCGAGAACATCGCGAAGTACCACGTCACCATGCAGCAGGGGCTCGATTTCGCGAATGACAAGGGGTCGATGAACCTGACCGGTCCTGGCAAGACGGTGACGGGCGTCGACGTGCAGAACGCGCCGGTCGAAAAGCCGCCGATGGAAGGTGCGAGGAAGGCCGCTGACGGGCAGTGGTACGTCCAGAAGGATGGCAAGTATTTCCGGGTGAAGCAGTAATGGCAACGCTCGAGCCCGTAGACGGTAACCCCTTCGACCAGCCGGCCGGCCCGACCCTGGAGCCGGTCGAGGGCAATCCGTTCGAGGCGAAGCCGCCGCTCGAGCCCGTGCCGCAGTCGCCGGCCTTTGCCGCGCGCGTGGCGCAGGGCTCTGTTATGGGCAAGGCGTTCGAGGAGATGGCCGCCAAGTCCTATTCGCAGCGGATCAAGGAGTGGGCGGCCGGCGAACTGAAGCAGGGCGGTGTGACGGGGTACGGCGCGGCGGCGCTCGGCACCTTGGCGGCGACGGTCGCTCAGATCCCCGAGATGGTCGCGAGCGGCGTGTCCCTCGGCCACGACGTCCTGTCCGGCAAGGTCATCACCGGCCCCGGCCTCCGCAAAGAGGACTTCAGCGACGACCCGAATGCCCCCGAGCCTCTTGACACCCTGATCCAGCGTTCGCAGGACATGGCGATGACGGGCGGTGTCACGCCCGACGTGCCGGCCAAGATGCCCCTGATCGACGCCGGCAATGGCCAGTTCGCCCGGCCCTACACCGCAGCGGACGGCACCGTGCGAGCGCAGGTCGTCGGGCCGCCACCGGCACCGATCGATTTCAAGAAGGCCGCCACCGTGCTCGGCGGCAAGGACACCGAGGCAAATCTGCGGCAGGCGTGGCAGCAAGACGGGCTGCATCCCGCCGAGGCCGTCAACGACGCCCAGACCGATGCATTTTTGAAGCACGATCTGACGACCAAGCAGGAGCCGGTGAAGATCGACCCGGCGGACGAGGAGGTGCTGACCGAGACCGGCGGCAGGCCCACCAGCCTCTCAGCGGCGGCCACTGATGCGCCAACGGACGTTCCCCTGTCCGATCAGCCATCTCCGGCGCCCGGACGAATCAGCGAGTCGCTAAAGGCGTCTGGCGACAAGCTCCTCGACATCGGCCGGGACGCTCAGATGCTCGTTGCCCCTATGGCTAGGGGCACGGCCGACAGTATGGCCATCGCCAAGGACTTCGCGAACGGCATGCGTCGGAACCGGTGGGAGTGGTCCCGGATCGACGACGACATCGCCAAGCGGTTCGACCCGGAGCAGCGCGAGCGCATGTGGAATGCGGCCGACGAGGAGTCGGTCATGCGGCAGGAGGGCCAGCAATCCGAGCACATGGGCCTCGCGACCCTGACCCCGGAGGAGCGCGCCGCGGTCAACGACCTGCACACCCGCGCCCAGGTCGCGTGGGGCCGAGCGCGTGACCTCGGCATGGTCGAGGGCGAGGGCCTGCCGGCCTACACCCCGCGGCAGGTCATCAACGCGGCGTCGGCCGTCTCCGGCGAGGGCGCGATCCCGCTGAACGGCATCGGCCTCAACCTGAAGACCCGCACCTCGAATATGCTTCGACGCAACTATCTGACCGCCGAGGACACCGAGGCGGCGGCGCAAAAGCTGCTCGGCCCCGGCGCGAAGCTCGCCCGCGACATTCGTGTGCTCCCGCTGGCCACCGCCAAGCTCGAGGACGCCGTCGCCGGCCGGACGCTCATCAACAATATCAAGGACTATGGCAAGCGCACCGGTGCCGAGACCGTCAGCGAGGGCGCCATCCCGGCCGGCTCCGATCAGAAGTGGTTCACACTCGATCACCCGGCGTTCAAGACCTGGCGGCCGAAGTTCGAATACAAGCCAAACGGCGACGTGGCGCTCGAAGGCAACATGGCCAAGGTGGTCAAGGACGCCGAGGGAAATCCGATCTTCGAGCAGGTCCCGCTCTACGTCCACGGCGACTTCGAGGGGCCGTTGCGGGCCGTACTGACCCACCGCTCGGGGCCTCTCTACGGCGCAATGATGTCGCTCAAGGGCAAGACCATGAGCCTCATCATGAACTCGCCGCTGATCCACAACGCCGTTGAGTGGGGCCGCGCGCTGCCGGCGATGCCCGGCAAGGTGGCCACCTTCAAGGTCTACTTCGAGGGCAACCGCTTCAAGAACGACATGGCCGGAATGCGGGAGGCGATCGACAACGGTCTCGTGCCGATCGGCCACCGCTTCTTCAAGCAGGACATCTCCTCGATCATGGAGGCGCCGGACCTGACACCGGGCCGGTCATGGACGGCCAAGCTTCTCGGCGCCGTGCCGGGGCTATTCGACCCCGAGGCCGGCGCGGCGACCATGCGCGCCATCGATAAGGCCGGCGACTTCTGGCACAACACGATGCTGTGGGACCGCGTGGCCGATTTGCAGGCCGGGCTCTACGTCAACTTCCGCGACGAGATGGTGGGGAAGGGCGTCGATCGCACGACCGCCTCCCGCGTGGCCGCGCACTTCGCCAACCGCTTCGCCGGCTCGCTGCCGCAGGAGGCCATGTCCGACGCCGCCCGCAAGGTGTCGAACATGCTGCTGTTCTCGCGCACCTTCACGCTCGGCAACCTCGGCGTCCTGAAGGACATGTTCACCGGCCTGCCGAAAGACGTGCTCGCGCAGATCGAGCGCGATGGTGGGCTCGGCAAAGGGCTTACCGGCGAGGCTGCGGAGGAAAGCGCAGAGACCGCCGTCAAATACGCGAAGACCATGGCCCGTCGTAAAGCGATGGCCACGGTCGGCATGGACATGGCCATGCTCTACGTCGGCAACTCGCTGTTGCAGAGCGCGATGAACGTCATGTTCAACGACTCGACGCTCGACAAGGAACTGCACGGCTATGTCGAGCGGTTCCGCGAGGCGATGACGCGCACGAAGGAGCACCCGCTTTCGCTCGTTCAGCCGTTCAATTTCATGCAGTCGCTCAGCGCCACGAACACGAACGAGCCCGGCCGGCAGGATCGCATTCTCGTCGGCTACGCCAAGGATGGCACGGCGATCTACGCCCGCAACCCGGCCGGCAAGATCGGCGAGGAGTTCATCGGCTATATGACCGGGCCGCTCGACATGATGCGCCGCAAACTCGGCACGTTCTCTCGGCCCGTCTGGCAGATCATGGAAAACGACAAGGGCTTCGGCCGGAAGATTTACGACCCGAACGCCGACACGCCTGGCAAGTATCTCGCCAACATCGGGGCCATCGTCGCGCACATCGCGAAGTCGCAGTTCCCGGAAGGGCAGTTCAACGCCTTCCATGACCTCGTAAAAGGCGAGGGCGACGCCAAAGTGAACGCGCTGCAAGCCTTCGGGCCAGTGGCCGGCGTCACGTTCTCGAAGGGTGCGCCTGGCGGCCCGGCGGTCGGCGAGATGTACCACGCCCGCCAGCAGCACGATTTCGCGGTGCAGTCCGCACTCCCGGACATCCAGCGGCAGTACCTCCGCGGCGACGTGGCCGGGGCCATGAACCAAATGACCGAACTCGGCGTGCCGCCGGGGCTGCAACGCTACTACGCCCGTGTCTGGGCCAATCCGGGCACGCGGCTGTCCGGCCGCACGCTCAAGGATTTCTATATGTACGCCACGCCGGAGCAGCGGGCGCGGATGGAAAACCTGCGCAATTCCGGCCCGATGGCACCCCGGCAATAGCCCTGAGTGCGTTGCTGCCGCCGGTTGTGCTGTCAGGGTGCGCGTATGGCACTCCGGCTGCACCCAGACTGGCCAGTTATCCTGACGCGGGCATGGAGCATGCGCTTCATTCTGCTCGGGTTCGGCTTTCAGGGGGCGTCGCTCTTTCTACAGATGATCCAGCCCTACGCGAAGGGATCGCCTTTCGTCCTATCGCTGCTTGCTGCCCTGTGCCTCGTAGCCGCTGGCATTAGCCGGGTGGTCTTCCAAGCCTCACTAAGCGGGGGCGGCAATGGCCCAAAACCGTAAATGGCCATGGCTGCTCGGCGCGGTCGGCATCGCCGCCGCCGCCAGCTACACAGGCAGTTGGGAAGGGCCGTCTGTCCTCGTGGCCAAGCACCAATATTTCGACCCGCCGCACGTCATCACCTACTGCCACGGCGAGACCAGTTACGACAATCCGAAGGTCCGCGTCGGCGACAAGTTCACGCCGGACTTCTGCGACAAGGACCTGCAAAAGAAGCTGCACGAATACGACGTGAACATGCGCAAGTGCCTGTTCGCTGACATGCCGGAACACCGGCACATCGCGGCGCTCGACTTCTTCTACAACGTCGGCCAGCGCAACGCCTGCGGCTCAACTTTCGTGCGCGAACTCAACGCCGGCCATGTCGCGTCTGCCGCAGAAAATCTGAGCCATTGGACCAAGGCTAACGGCAAGGTTCTCGGCGGCCTCGTGCATCGGCGCACCGACGACTTCAAGGGCGAGGCGGCCTGGGTCATGAGAGGCGACTGACATGTTCGCACAGATCAAGCTCTACCTGCTCGGCGGTTTCCTCGTCGCCACGCTGATCGGCGATGTCGCAATCGGCATTCACTACTACGGCAAAGGCTGGAACGCGGCGGTCGCTGCGATCGCAGCGAAGGACAGGAAGGCAAACGATGCTGCGGAAAAAGGGACTGCGAACGTGGATGCCTGCGATGCTGGCGGTGGCACTTGGGATGCTTCTAGCGGGCTGTGCCAACACTAAGTTCGCCACGCTCACGGACGGCGCCTGCAAGGCATTCCCGCGACCCGTCTATCAGATCAAGGGCGCGACTCGGTACGACCAGAAATGGGCGGACGAGACGACAGAGGTTGGCGTGGCCGGCTGCGGCTGGAAGCGCCCGGAGCACCGCCCGGCGTACCTCAATCCGATGCCGGTGAAGGCGCCGGCTGTCATTGCCGCGCCGCAACCAGCATCACCGCTCGTAATCGTTCCGCAACCTGCGCCGAAGAAGCCAACGCTACGTGAGCGACTGCGCCGGTTGCGTCAGAAGATTTGAAGCGGGCCGACCGGGTGCTGTGAACATCCGGCCAGCCCTGACCACCACGAGGCCGATAGGAGACCACGCGATGGCTGACGCCGATCAAAGCATGCCGAAGTTCCATCTGGCGAGTCCGGAGTAATGGCCGTGGAGGGTCCGGTGGAGCGCATACCCGCAATGATCCAGCAACTTGAAAACCTCTCGCAAGCTATCGGGAGGCTGGAAGGCCTCATCCACAACGAGATTTCAGATCTCAAGAATGAGCAGATCGCCGATCTCAAACGCGCGGTGGAGCGCATTGCCGACGACCAGCGCCGGCTATGGGAAGCGGTGCGCGCAATCGAAAACGCGAGGTCCGCAACGCAAGGCGGGGTGAAGACGCTCTATGCCGTATTCGTTATCGCCAGCAGCATCCTCAGTTCGTTCGTCACGGTGTTCGTCACGAGGATTTTCAAATGATACCGCGATGGATCGTTTGGCTCGCGAGCGCGGTGTGCGTGGCCTGTATGCTGTTCATCTTGGCACCGGCCTTTGGGCGCGATCCAGACGGGCGCTACGCCGGCTCACCAAACGCCGAGTGGTTCAAGACGCAGCACAACGAAAAGGGCGAGTGGTGTTGCGACAAATCTGACGGGCATTATTATGATGGGGCCTATACGCTCAATCAGGATGGCTCAGTGACCATCGGCACAGGCAGGGGCGCCACGACACTACAGAGCTACATGGTGCTCAAGCATCCCAATCCGACCGGCCGCGCTGTGTGGTGGTATCTCGACGGCTACGGTGGCCGCACATCGTATTGCTTCGCGCCGGGCACACTCAGTTAGCCGCGGACGAACTCGTGGCTGAGCGTGAACGGATGCCGCCGCATTTTGAAACCGGCGCTTTCCAGGTGCGGCCACGCAAAGCGCGCCGTGTCCTCCCGCCCGTCGAACACGATCAGACATCGGCTCGCCAAGCTCGGTAGCATGTCGAGCACGTCGCACGACACCCGCGCCCCGCGCGACGCCATCTCCGGGCCGTCGATGTGCACGAACTCATACGGCAGCACGGGCAGATCGCGGTAGAACGCCGCGCGCCGGCCGGTCACGTCGCGCGCGCTCACGTCCCGCTGGATCAGGTCGATTGAAGGCAGCAGCGAGGCCGGGATTGTCTCGCGATGATGTGCCAGCCATTCCGGCGACTCCTCGACCGCCACAAACCTTCCCTCATGAATGCCTGCGTCCTGCCGCGCTAGCGCGATGACGGCACTGCTTTGTCCGGCGCCGAGCTCCAGCACATATTGAGGCCGGCGGCACATGACGTGACGGTATAGCGCCAAGTGGTCGGCGGTGCTGACGCCTGTCGATCGCGCACCGCTCATGCCCGCGACCAGACTAAGCAGGTGCCGCGGTGCGCCGGCCGAATATGCCGCTCCCCACGGTTGCAGGACGGTGGAAATTACTCGGCTGCGCAGGGCTGACATGGGCACATCATAGCCTTACCGCAGGGCCGGACAAGGGCACGCTTCATTGCCCATTAATCACGCGCTTGGCTCGTCTAGGTCCGGCGCGTTGTAGCGGCTCGGCTCCTGGGTCCAGTCGCCTTCCGCGAAGATCACAACGTCATCCGGCGCGATCTCGCGTTTCGCTCGCTTGTCCCACCAGCGATGCACAAAGGCCGGACCTCCCCAAATACGCCTAGCGTTCCAGTAGCGGTCATCCCTGAAGCCTACGTAGTGGATGCAGCGCATGATCTTAAATACGAGGTTTATTGCGAATGAAGCCAACCAAAAAGGCCACGACGACAATGGCCGCGGCCGGTGAGAGCAATACCGCAGCGGCAAATACCAGAGCTTCCCACCGCGGGTACAGGGTGTTGCCGATCCAAATTAGGTCAGTCATGGGAACATCTCTCCGTGGCAAGCCTTATCGCTTATTAACGCGGCGGCGGCTGGATCGCTGAGCAGACCGGGCACCGATCTCCTGGCCCGCAGATACCAATTCGGCATAGATAGCACTTCCCATCCAGGCGCATTTTAAGCTCCATAGAAAAGCCGCGCCCGTTGCCGAGCGCGGCTCCGTCCTCACTCCTTCTCCAAGTCAGCCAAGTAGCCGTTACAAGCATCGGTGGGGAGGCCGCCAAAGAACGGCGGCAGCTTCAGCCGCGCCGCCGGTAGCCCATCCGCAGTCTGCCCGATCTCCAGGACTTCGCAGCCCGCGATCCCAAGCGGCATGTTGCTCTTCGCCTTGGACTTCCCATGCCGCCACGTCACCGTATCTCCGACTTCGATCTGTGTGGTCATGCGACCCTCCTTTGAGTTGACGCAGGCATTATAGCAAACGGGACTTTTATCAATTTGCGCCCATCAATGACTTAGCGTAAGTTTCGCTCCGAAATCATTGAAGAATAAATTTTGCTTGACACGGTTTTCGGCACATCCTGCGCAATGCTTATGTGATGTTACTGCGGTGCTTTGTCAGGAAACCAAAGTTTTCCACACCACAGATAGACGACGCCGAAGACGTTCGGGCCGTTGAACTCTAAGCGTCTACCTAGGCGGATGGCGAGCCACCTCATCACCTCGTCTGGTATCATTTCCCTTCCTCCTTGAATATCCCGCGCATCTCGCGAAAGTGCGGCGGCTTCTCTGACTGCGGTGTTAACTGCTGATGAAGCGCGTGGCCGCGCGATAGAAGCCAAACCTTTTCCATCCGCACTGCCAGCGATCCATACCTATCGTCAGCCGGCGCGATATTGGAGACGGTCTCGATTTCACCGAGTGTCGCCCTAAGCCTCTCGTTCTCTGCCGTCAGGCGCTCGATACGGGCCAGCAATTCGTTTTCGCGAAAGGCTGCTTGGGTCAGTTCGTTCGGAAATTCTGCGGGCTTCATGCTCATTCTCTACCCATAAATCACTTGGTCAAATGCTCGATCCCGGGATATGTCTTTTCAGCCCATCGGCTCTGGTTACACTTATCGCAGGAGTGCCGCCACTTCGTTTCGAAAGTATTCGAAACGCCTTCAGCGCAGATAAATTCCCCGCCGCAATCACACCGCCAATGCCGCGCGACCGTCCTTACCTTGAAATCGTCGAACGTCATTTCCCGTCCGTCGCAGTCTTCCATTTCAACCTCCGTATTATCGACACGAATACATCTCAGAACCAGAACGTGACATAGACAAGGATGCCTATCGGGACGAGCACTGTGGCAGCAAGCGAGATGTGCTCTAGCAACAGCATTTGCCTCTCCTCAATGCTTGAGCCAGAAGGCGAGCGCCACGGCGACGAGAAGCGCCACTATCGGCGCGGACCAAAATTCGAGCGGCCCGATTCGTGGCTCGTAGCGCGGGTCCGGCGGGCATTTCTGCATCCGTGCCGCAAGGCACAGACAGCAAATGTCGTGATCGCGCGTCAGTTCGACGCCGCATTCCTTGCATGTCCAAGCCTGCGTCATCTCTTTCCTCCGATGTTACTACGCCGTTAATGCGGTAGTCAGTCGAGCCAAGCGGCGTCGATCACGCGGCATTCCTTGAAGTTCACCATCACGTCTGAACCGGCGAGGATTTCGGACGTGTTGTGCTCATCGATATTGGCGAGCACGCCGGCCACATCAGATGCCTTGTAATCATCAACCGATGACGGAGGCGGATCATCCTCCTCGAAATCCGGCGTCCAGTCGTCCACCTTGATTTCGAGCGTCACCTTTAGCGTCTTCATGACTTTCCGTCCTCTGTGTTCTCAACGGGGTTGTGCTGATTTGTGCTTAGCCACGTATCCGGCGCAGGAAATCGATATTGTAGCCGAAGTACGCTTTCGCGTCGGACGGCATGATCCACAGCCCGAGGCCGAGCCATTTCCTGCCGAGATAGAACCGAATGCGAGTGACCATTTCCGCCTCCTTAACCGTTCTTTAACGCGGTGCTTGCCACGCTGCTTCCGTGTTGCGCCTATGGCGCTCGGCGCGGTGACGCTGACGCCCGTCCATCATTTCGAGAACCTGCGGGCCATCCTCGAATGAGGGACCGCTTGAGTGCATCGTCATGACCGAGACGAGCGCCGCCGGCCGCACATCAAATAGCTCGATCAGGAATTGCTTGAGATGTACTGGCGTATTGAACGGCCCCTTGCGCTCGGGGACCATTCCAGGCTCTCGCAGTTCGATCCACGTCGGCGTCATTGGTCCTAATGCCTCTTTAATATTGCACTTAGCGAGACGGCGACACGAGGCGTGTTAGATCACTGCCGCCGTAGCTTGGATGCAGCCACACCGCACCGTTGGGCGCTGGTCCCCTGCCTATGGACTTAAGGGCGTTACGTTCGCTCGGCCGTAGCGAATACCGCTCGACCCCACTACGCGCCGCCGTCCCGCTAAGTTCAATTTCCCTGTGTTTCTGCATGAACAACCAAGCGGTCAGGCGATCAAATCGCCGTCAACATCAATTCCGGCCTTCCGAGCGCAGCCGTAGTCCTCGCAGAACTCGTCCTGCTCGGTCATGCAGGGCTGCGACGTGACCGGGCAGATGAAAGGATCATCCTCGCCGGTCCTGTAGTCATCGTCGGTTGGCTTGGCCTCGACGTTCGCGTTCGCGGGCTTGGGCGGCGGCGCATCGCAGGTATTCGTGAGGCCGAGCGCGGCTGCTTCTCGGTTCGTGATCCAGCAGCGCCGGCACATCGTCTCGCCGTGTCCGAGCGTCGATTTCACCCATTCGTGCTGCATTTCAATTCTCCTTGGTTGATTGGCAGTTAAGCGTGTGGTCAGGCGATCCTGTTCGTGACGTAGCCCTTCATTGCCACGAACACGTCATCTAATCTCCGCTTGCGCTCGCTGGCGTCGTCTTGAAGGCGGTCGATTTCGGCGTATGCAGCATCGAGGTCTGACCTCAGTTCGTCGGCGGTGAACTCGGCCGGAACAAATACAAAGTGATCGAGCGGAACGCGGCGCGGTGGAGGGCGCGGGCCGGGAGGGGCCTTCGAGCAAACGTGGCTCTCCACGATGAACCGTCCGGACAGCCGCGCCGCCCGCTGACCGCAATTCCGGCATCGCTCGTTGATTGTGGCTTTCAGCGCCATTTACTAATTCTCCTGTGCCGCGCTACCACGCGCTTAATCACGCACCCGCAGAAACTGTGCGAGCGAATCCCATTCGCTTTCGGTCATTTCCAATTCGATGCCGCGCTCCACATTCCAGATGTGGACGACGTTGCATTCGCCACGGCAGAAGTACCAGCCGTTGCGCCAATGGTAGACGGGTCCGTGCGGCACGATGTCGCCAACACCGTCGCGAACCTTCGTGTTTTCAGGCTCCTGCCTCATGGCTCGTCCTTTGGAGGCATCCCGACAGACAGCGACACAGGAGGATGAGCGGTGCCGAGCACGACCAGCGACACCTTGGCGCCCGCGTTTAGCCTGACGAGTTCTTCCGGCGTCGGCTCCCAAACGCTCATCATGCCGGGTCCTGCCGATGTGTCGATGTCTTGGATCGGCAAGCCGCCGCAGGGACCTTGGGTCGATTTGTCCCAACCACCCGGAGCGCCGAGTACCCGCGTAGCGTTCGGAATCCGTCCCACAAGCATCTCATGACCTCATCGTTTATCTAAGTTTAACGAGGCACTTAAAGAAGTTTAGGGACCTTTCAGACCGGCCTTTTCTATTGCTTCTTCAGCGACGCCCTTTGCCCAGCAGATTCCGTCCTCATAGCCGTCATAGTAGTCATGGCCATTTGGCGAATGACGCTCATATTGGCCCTCGGCAATAATAATTCGCCTTAACCCCCACAACAGGCGCTCGCGCTCGATTAAAAGCGTCTCGATCTTACTTTGCAGAGCAAGCTCACGGTCCCATTTGCTTGGCCTGTCATCCATGTTTCAACCACTCATCTATTCCGTATGCGACTCTTACTAACCGTTTTGCCTGTGTCAGTCCCTCAATGAACCCTAGGCGAAAATCTTCCTGCATATTTTCGTTCTCTTGGTCGTTTCGACACCACTCAATCTCCGCGTTGAGCAGGTCGTATATCTCCTTCTTTGTCATGTATGCTCCTGCACTTAAGATTAAGCGTGTGTAGCCGGGTCTGCTTTTAAGTCTGCCTTATCGGCCGTTTGCGGCGGTTGACTACTCCGCCATTCGACGCACTCTTTCTCAATCCTCTTCGCCGCGATCTCGCAGTATCGTTCCTCGATCTCGCAACCGACAGCATTGCGTCCCTCAAGTGCTGCCGCAATCAACGTGCTGCCACTGCCCGCGAATGGGTCATAGACGGTCTCGCCCATGACGCTGCTGCTCTCGATAAGCTGACGGAGAACATCGACCGGTTTCTCAGTCGGATGGTGTTTCACGGCACCGCTATTCGGGCGCAAACTCCGCACGACGCTGCCCTTGCGCAGACGAGCGGCCAGTTTTCCATAACCCTTGTCTCGGTTCGCCTTGCTGATTTCGTAATTGGCGAAGGCTATCATCTCGTGCTGCGGACCCCACGGCTTAGACAGGTCGCCCATGCCGACCATACCTTTATCCCAGACGATCTCGGTGAAGCCGCAGAGCGGCAGGTCGGACAATGGCAGTTTGCCGCCGAAGATGTAGACGTGGCGACCGCGACGAAGCCTCTTTAGGGCGTGCTGCAACCTAGCCATCGTGCCAGCGATGTCGTCGTCGCCGCGGATTGGTCCCCACAGATCGGACTTGCCGCTCTTAAACTGCTGGCCATACGGCGGATCGGTCACGATCAAATCGTAGTCACCGCCATGATGGTCTAGGCAATCACCGTGATAAAGTAGGACGCAGTCTTTGGCGTAGTAGGTTTTCATAGCCTTCGACCTCAGCATTAATCGTGGTTTAAGCGTGCGCAGCTTCGCGCGCGGCCTTTCGTTGGGCGTGCATTTCTTTGATCGCGTGGCCGAGAAACACCACGGGGATTTGCCGCGTCTCGCAGTCCGGATGGATTCGCTTCTGGATGTGCTCGGCGGTGTACCGATCCCGGTTACACTGAGGCGACGGTTCGTCTTGCTCCCCTGGCTCCATGCCATAAGGCCGCTTCCGGCTCGCGTAGAACGCGACGCCCTTATCGGGATGCACTGTCCACCATGCGTTGACGATGCAGGGGCCATCGGTCGGGGTCGTCGCCAGTTGCTCTGGGATGTGAAAGATGATGCCGGTCACTTTGATTTCCTCCCGAGGTTGAACACTTCCCGCTCGATTGGCACTTGGACTTCATCGATACGAACGAAGCCCTGGCATGGGTCGAGCAGGTCGGCAGAGCAAACGTCGTTCATGGTCTTGTAGGTTGCACCGCAGCGGTCACAGATGACGCTCTCGCCAAGGATGGCACCGACGCGATCCGCCACAATCGTTCGTTGTCTTTCGTATTCCCCGCGCCTCATCTCTCGACCTCAGCGTTGTTCGTGGTTTTAACCGTTCGTAGCCTTGGCGATGGCGGCGCGGGCCATATCGAACTCAACCGTCTTTCGATCGGCGACGGAGACCACAGCCTTTAGCGCGTCCAGCAGATCGGGCGCAGCGGCCATCAGGCGCGCATTGGCTGCGGAGTCGACCTTGTTCATCGGGCTGAAATTGTGCGCTTGGGCAAGGCAGACGCGCGCATTCCACGGCGACTTGGCCCATATGCCGAGTGAGGACGCTTCCCACGGCCCCGGTGTGTGCTCGCTCATTTCCCGCTCCTTCGCGTTCGCAGATTTGGTTCAGGTTGACGCCGTGCCGGTGAGAGGGTCATCGGTCACCCGGGCGCTTTGCGGAGGAGCCGTAGTTTGCGGGACGATCTTTACCGGCACCCGATCCCACACGACCTTGAACGGAAAGCTAGGGCCATTGCCGTCGTAGAACTCGACGATTGCGCGGAGCACCTGCCGGCCCTTCCGGTCCTCGTGCCGTCCGATCCGCTTGACGATGCCCCACTCGGTGCTTTCGCTCATTTCCCGCCCCTCTGCAAAACAGCCTCGACCGCTTCCCGGTCCCGCACGTCCTTGCCGTCAGGCTTCTGTGTCGCGGGATCGTAGTTGAGCCGGTCTATCTCGATCTCCGACCAGCCATCGGCGCGGAGTTCGTCGTCGGTGATGAACTTGCTCATTTGCGGAGCTTCTGGCGAACCACGGTGCCGGACAGTTTTTCGCGGCCGACAAGTTCGTAGACGCCGACCTCAACCTGCTCTCCGACCGCAACCATGCCATCGGTGCTGGCGTCAGCAGTGAAATAGGACAGGTCGCCGTCCTTCTCGATCTTCACATAAAGTGTCTTGGGCAGGCGTTTCGACATGCGTCTCTCCTGTTAAGGCGTTTTCCATTTCCAGTTTGCGTACTTGTCGCCGCTCTGGCGAAGATGCGCGTAGCGGCGCAGGCTGTTCCAATCCTGATGACCGGACACCTTCGATACGCGGGGGATCGACCAGTCCATTTCAAAGAGCCGCGACACGCCCTCGTGCCGCAGATCGTGGAAGTGCAGGTTCTCGATCTCCATCATCCGCGCGCCATCGGTCCAATAGGTGCCGATGGTCCGGTGATTGAACGGGAAAATCTGCTCCTCGCCGTGCAGGGTCAACATGTGCTCAACCCAGACCGCAGCTTCGGGCGGCAGGTCGCACCAGATGTCGTTGCCGCGTTTCTGGCCGGGGTTCTTCATGTCGCGGACCAGCACGCGCGCCAGCTCCGAGCCGTGCGCCGGCTGATAGTCCGACCGGCAAATGCGGGTGATCTCCTCCAGCCGCCGTGTCGAGAACAGCGCAAACGGCACGATCTTGGTCATCGGGATTTCGGACTGGCCGCGCGCCTCGCGCCCCGCGAAATGGGTCAGCATCGCCTCCAGTTCGTCCAAGGTCGGGCGGCGGTCCCGGCGCTCGCTCTTACTCGTGAGCCGCAGCCGTTTGACGACCATGACCGCCTTCTTGAACTCGCCGTAGTCGAGCGGGTAGCTCCAGGCGGCCTCTGCGATCGACACGACGGCCGACAGGTGCGCGGCATAGTTCCCTCGGGTCTGCGGCTTTACCCGCAGCGAGCGGAACAGATCGACATAGTCGCTCGCCCTAAGCTTGCTGCACCGCTTGCTGGCGATATCGTAGGTCTTGATCGTCCGGAGAACCTGGGTCTTTGTCCGGCCCGGCTCGTCCGCAAGGTCGCCAAGGTAGCGGTCGATGACCACGGCCAGCGTCGGATCATCGCTCTTGGAGAAGGCACCCGGCTTGGACAGCACGCCTTTCCGGAGATTGATCCATGCCTGCGCCGAGGCGCGGTTGCCGAAGGTCTTGGCCTCCCGGTGCTTCTTGCCGTCCCGCTTGACGACGATCTGTGCGCAGTAGCTCTTTTTGCCACTGTTCAGGTGGCGCTCTATGATGGTTCCCATGCTCGGTACGACTTTCCCCGCTCCGGTACGACTTAGTCGTACCTTCACCGTTTGTTCGGGCAGGTTCAAGTCGTTTCGAGCCGTTTCGGGCAAGCGCCGATTGTCGGCTAAGCCGTTGTCGTGGCGAGAAAAGTGAGTATTTTCAGTCATCGGCGGTTTTGCATCGCACCTATGATGGACTGGACCGATTACGCCAGATTTCGCCTTACAAGTCAACACTATCCTGTGGACGGTCGGTCCAAGAGTCGTACTAAAATCGTACCCTACCGGGCTTCCTGAAGCTTTTCGCAGTCCTCACGCCCCGCAGCGATCAGATCGTCCAGATAGGCCGCAAGGTCGCTCAGCGGCACGCCGCGCTGCGCTCGCTTGCTGTTCTCGATCGCCACCACCGGTAGCGCAATCTCGCCGGCCAGTGCCTTCCTGATGAACTTCTCCGGCGCCAAGTGGCGGAAGTATTCGCGGCACACGTCCTCTACCGGAATGATCGCCTTCCCGTCGAACTGCGCCATCAGGAGGAACACGGTTTTCATTTCATGTGCCTTAATAGGAAATCAACGCTGCTCAGCGGGGAACCACGTTCTGATTTCGCTCAGATCGTAGGTTCTGACCTCGCCCTTATCGACATCAACCGCTGTAAGCAGCCAAGTCTTATCCGGGTGGTAGTCGTTGCTTATGAACTCAAGCTTCAGCGGCTGGATGCGGCGCATAGACCGGATGCCACGATAATTCGTGTAGTCGATCATCACTTCCTGTTCCGGAAATCTCATCTCGGCCCCATGTGCATTAATTAGGAATAAGCCAAGCACTCAATCGGTGTAGAGGCAGCGCACTTGGTAGAAGTATTTGCCGTCGCCGCGATGCTGAAATTTGTAGTGAGCGCGGAAGGCGTCCTCCATGCTGCATCCGGGCTTCCGGTAATCGACCAGCCATTCGCTCTCGGGGATCGCCTTGTAGATTTTCTCGCGACATACGGCCTCGACCATACCCGGCGGAAGATCGCTGCTGATCTCGTACTCGTAGAAGGAGTCGCCATAGGCGCGTTTCTGGCCAGAGTGCGTGTTGGTGAAGGTCACGCCATCGATGGCGTTGCCCTTCTGACGGTCGATCTGGGCGGTAGTCATTTCACTTCTCCGTTGGGTGCTTGGTTGATTTAGGATTACTGCAAATCACGCGCTCTCGCGCTGACGCCGCTCAACAAAATCGGGGTGAACCTGGAGGATGAAATTGTTGATCGTGGCCACATCTTCGCCGGCCGCATCCTTGATGAAGTGGTGACCGTGCGACGGCCAGCCGCAGGCGCTGCACTCGCCAACGCCATGAGCAATGCCCCATCGCCACGTCCCGAAAATGCCGGTAAGCGTCTGCCCACAACCGACGCACTTCTGGGGCTGTATTTCCGGCTTGCCGTTTTCCTCTTTGACCTCGACGGCGGCGAAGTGACTGAAGTAGTCGTCCAGCGCCTTGATCGTGGTTTCCGGCGTTCCGTCTTTGGCATTGATGAACGTGCGCCAATCGAGACGGGCTACCTTTTCCTTCGCCTCTGACATTTCACCTCTCCCTTAAGTACAATGTTGACGTCTCGTTAGCGTGGTGCTCGTTCCCACTCGTCCAAGAGTTTTGCGACCTCTTGGTCCGTCGTGTAGGCAGATGAAAGCGGGTCTTCGTATTTCTTGAGCTCCTCACGGTCCACATCAATTTGGACCGGCTCGCCGCGCTCAAAGCCGGCGCAGGTTTCCGCGAAAGACAGACGCTTGTCCTCACCGTAGAAGCGGTCCCATCCGCTTTCGGGGTGTAGATTTTTGAGACAATGAACGTAGGTGCCCTCGGTGGTGTAGTTGGAGTAACCGTAGTCCTCCAAAAGCGCCCACCGGCATTCGTCGCACTTTTTCTGTTCGGTCATCTCAAACCTCAGAGTTGTTCAATCATTAAGCGTGTGGTCACACGAGCGCAGCGCCAGCCGCGACGAGATGTTCGTCAATCTCGTCATCGTCTAAGCCAAGGCCGCGCATCCGCGTGCGAAACTGTTCTGCGTCGATAGCCTCGCGCTGCATCTCATCGAGCGCGCGTTCAAAGTCTGCCATCCAAAGGTCTTTCATGACCGTTCCTTGTCCATGAGCATTTCGATTTGCGGCTCTGTCTTGCGGTAGATAGCGAAAAGGCGGATCCGCTTCTGCGGCCCGTTCATGACGCCCACCACTCCGAGCAGCTTTACCGGCAGGCGCTTCGTCGGCGGGATGAACTCGTGGAGGAGGCCGATCTTGCCGCCAGTCTTTGTGACGCGGGCCAGCTCAGTAATGACCTTTGTCGCGGACGGGTAGGGCAGGCCGTACCGCTCGGAGTCCTTGGGTGAGTACGGCGGATCCGCAAACGAGGCGTCAAAGTGACCGTCCGCGAATGGCAGGTCTGTTCCGAGGCAAACTACCGAGGGCGTTACAGCCGGATTGCCGTCAACCGTCACGATGCCATCCTCCGGCTGCTCCAAGCCGCTGAACCAGTGCAGCAGCGAACCCCAGGGGCGCAGGACATGCTTGGCCCGCTTCCAGAAGCCATACGGGAAGGATCCGTAATATGGCTTCGTCGGACGCCCACAGAACCACGTCCCGTGGATGTAGCCGTTCTCCAAAACGGTGTAGGGCGGAAGATCCGTTACGGCGTCCATTCCAATTTCCTAGTGATTAACTGGCTGGAAGCATTGCGGTCAGGCGTCGTCAGACTTGCCGCTGCCGCAACAGTCTGGACAAGCCCCGCAGCCGCCACAGAGAGGGCAGTGGTCAGGGCCGTCACGACCATCTTCAAGGCCGGTGCCGTCGCATTCGGGACATTCGCCCGAGCCGTCGCAACAGATGCATTCCACAAGGAAAACAGGCCCGTGATCCTCGCCCGTCAACTGTTTTAGCTTTTCTCCGTCCGCGACCAGGGCCGCTTGCATTTCTTTCGTGAACGTCATGTCCATTTCCTCAGTGTTCAACTCAGGAAAGCTCTGTGGTCGGCTTCATGCCGACGAGATGCCAAACCGACCCGACGAGGCACCATAGGAGTTGATAGCTGCCGACAAACATCGGCGCGCCGTCCTTGTGCCGCGAAGCCAATTTGTGAATTTCTGTTTTCAGCATGGTGGTTGTTCTCAAGAAAATCATGTGCCGGATCCGGGAGTCCGGAGCTCGATGCCGCCCGGAATCAAAAGCGCCCACATCGGCACTGCGCTGTGTGTCCAGTAAACGGCGAACCCGATAAGGGCACAGCACGCGACCCACATAACCGCCCATCCTACGTAAGCCATGCCCGCCTCCTTCATGGTGATTTCTCTGATGCTAACCACGTACCCGCTCCGGCACGCGGTCTTGGTAGCTCTCGCGATCCAGAATTTCGCGGAGGATTGCCATGCCGGTTTCGGCCTTGCGTTCGATGACCGGGCGGAAGCGGAAATGGGGATGGGACGGCTCGATAAGGCGCCCCATCCACTGGACTGGTTCAAAAACATCTTCCTCGATGCGTAGGCCGGGGAAGCCAAAGAGCGGTATCCAAGCCGGCTCTAAGTTTCGCACGGTATAGACGCTGCCGATTTTTAGACTCGCGGCAGGGAGATGGCTCCATTGGTGGAATGATCGGACTATGCCGATGAACGCCACCTTTTGCCCAATCCGAAACATCGTCATTTCCTCAGCGTTGATCCGCAGTTAACCGTTCGCAGCTTCCGCAGCCGGCTTGTGGCGGCGATCGAGCGCGGATTTCAAATGTGGCTTGATGTGCTTTGGAACGGTCGCCCATGCGGTTTGCAGCATGTCGACGCCCATAGAAGCGGCGGCGGAAAGCGCCTTATCACATTCGGCGATCTCATCAGAAAGATCGGCCGTCTCCGGTACAGAGCCAGAGACGGCCGAGTTGACCGCTGACTGCTCGGGAGGAGCCTGCGTCGGCGGCAGAACCTTGCCGCCCTTCGCCCATTCGGCGAGGGCTTGGCCGGACTGCTCGGAGATCGGTGCCTTGTCCGTGAACATGGCGCGGTGCTGCGATTGCAGTTTGTGCGGCAGATCGAAGTGCGGGATGCCTGGGCGGTCTGGAGTGAGCGTGAAGCTCGCCGTCATCTCGTACATGAACCGCTTTTCGCAGATCGGCACCCATCCGAGCGGCCGGACCTGCGTCTTGCCGTTCTCCCTGATGATCTCGATCTTCTCGTCGGCGCGCAGGCAGAAGATCAGCGATGCGCGGCACTGAAGGATGGCCTGCATCATCTTCTTGTGCGCGGCCTTCGGCTCCTTCCAGTTGCCGGGGGACTTGACGCCGCTGGCGGCGAGTTCGTCGGCCCAATCCATAATGCCGCTCTCGCCGTCGTACTCGTGCGAGAAACTGTCGATCACGATGACCTCGGCGCCGGCCTTTTCAGCGGCCTTGATGCCTTCGACGAACGCTGCGGGCCGGAACGGCGGTCGCATGTCGGCGTGCATGAACTCGAATTGGTCGGCGTAGTGCAGCCCGCGGCGGGCCTCGGTGTCGATGAAGGCGATCTTGCCGCCGGGTGCCATGCCTTTCGCGAGACGAAGGGCGCTGTAGGTCTTGCCACTGCCGGATGCACCAGCGAGCGCGATGAGCACCGACACCTGATCGCGAACGGCGGGTGCAAAATTGAAGGTCATGTCAGCCTGCCATCAGAATGTTCGGATTGAAATCGCCGCGCTGCCGACGTTCCTCGTGCTCGACCTCGCGGGTGAGCCATTTGGCCTCGGCATAGGCCGGAAATTCAGGCGTGTGCACGATCGCCGGGTAGAGCGGCCATTCGCCGATCTCCATGCACGCGCGCCAGATCGACTCCGCGTGCGTCAGCATCTTCCGGCCCATCGTCATCGTCCCCTCGGTTATGAGGTGGACCGTCAGCGCATAGGGCTCGTAGTTCTCTTGCGCGACGAAATAGAACTTGCGGCGCCCGGCATTGTCGGGGTCGAGCACGTCGAGGATGCGTTCCTGCATCGCGGCCTGGATCGGCCAGCCGGCGGACGCCATGAGCGCAGGGACGGCGTGTGGCGCGACGGATTGCCCGGTTGTCTTGTAGTCAAATAGTTCGGCGGTCGTGTTCATCCAGTCGACCAATGAGCGAAGCCAGATGCCGTCAGCCTGAGCCGCGATCACGACCTCCCCACTGTTCGGTCGGTGGATCGTGTCGAAGGCTTGCATCATGCCGTGCGCTTCTAGCTGGCCATGCGCGGCGAAAACCATCTTGTGCGCGGTTTCGCAATCCTCGGCGAGAACCACCAGCTTGCCGGCGGCCGCCTGCTCGTCACGAAACTCGCGCGCTTTGCCGGTTTTGAAATCGTCGAACTTGGCGATGGCGAGGTCGCGCCCGCGTCCCGTCATGATCTTGTGCGCCGCGTTTCCGATCGCCTTCGCGCGGACGTAGGTCTCTTTCTCGGCCGTCTGCGACGTTAGGCGCGGATGCGCGAGCTTCGCATGGGCTGGCGACTGCTCGATCAGGACCTTCGCGATAGATTGCGTCAGCGATGGCGACGGGCAGGGGTCGGCAAAATATGCGGCCTCGTCGAAATCCGTGTAGATGCCGGGCTCGGTGATTTTATGCATGGATCAGCGGCTCCTCGATCTCCGGCACCACGGACGGCGCCGGATTGCCGGCGAGATGTTCGCGGAGAAGTGCCGCGGTATACGCGCCGGGCGTGCTACGGTTGGCGCGTGCCATTGCGGCGAGATGCTCAAACTCAGCGTTGGTCAAATTGGCCCCCACCACGCGGTGCCGATCACGGAACAACTGCATTAGACGCCCCCAAAATGCCTGTGACTGTTGCGCGCGGTCTGCGCCTGAATTTCGCGGATGGCGTAGTAGAGCGACCCGGCGATGATGATGAGGATGGCGGCGAGTGCGATCATTTCTTTTGCTCCAGCACCATCCCGCCGAGCGCGCGCCGATCTTCGAAGGTCGTTTCGAACAGCAACGCTTCGTCTACGGTCATCGCCTGTGATGCGTCCAAGACCGTTTTGGCCAGTACCCGCGTCCGGCTGATCGCCCGTCCGCTGCTGTCGGTCGGCGTCAGGTTTTCAACGTGCGTTACGGCTACGCTGTCGCCGGCCATGAGGTGCAAAGGCGCTATTTTCTGGCGGTCGAGAATTTTCATTGCAGCGCCCCCACACGGTTTGACGGATCGACGAACACGTAGCCGCGCACATCGCGGACGTGCTCCCATGCGAGATGACGGCCGCCGTTCCAGTCCTTCACGAGCCAGCGCGTGCCGCCGATCTGCTCGACCAGCAGCATGACGTGATGGCGGCGCGCGGCGACGGCGCCGGGCTTGGCGTGCGTGCGGCGAAAGAGGCGCGGCCAGTTAGCGGCGAGCCAGAGGCGCCGATCTTCAAGACCGAGGAACCGGGCCAAACCGCAGCCGCAGAAGGCGTGGGGACAGCCGGCAGGCCGACCGCCGATGACGCGGGCCTCATTCCCGTTCGCGTCGAATGGCGCCGCGTGCGACAGCCGGGCGCTCAGCATGACCAGCAGGCCGGCGCCGATCGCGACCCCGAGGCGTGCCGCGGGGCTCACTCTGCGGCCTCGTTGACTGCCGAGACGATGGTGTAGCCGAGCGACCGATACAAGCCGCCGCCGATCGACACCGGCCCAAGGAACTCGCCGTAGCCGCCGTCGCGTTCGGCTTCTTCCAAGATGCGCGCCGAGTGCAGCGCGA
>Ga0265338_10001130_pt1 | contig 44217 bp, 39 predicted proteins | sample 42126metaG_FD_193579 | JGI IMG/M metagenome (GOLD analysis project Ga0265338, IMG submission 193579) | Rhizosphere microbial communities from Carex aquatilis grown in University of Washington, Seatle, WA, United States - 4-21-26 metaG | ecosystem: Host-associated > Plants > Roots > Rhizosphere... | reverse complement strand
TCCAGGGAAATGCTGAAGCTGTCACCGCCGGTGGGACCCGCCCCGCTCTCCAGGCTGGCCCCGCTCTCCAGGCCGGCACTGACCTCCAGGCTCGCGCCCCCTGTGACGCCGAGGATCGCGGCCGGCACTCCCTGGCGCTCCAGCAGCGCCGAGAACGCCGCCGCCGAGCCGGGCGGCACGGCGACGACGGCGCGCGCCGCCGACTCGCTGAACAGCAGGGTGCATCCATCGCCGGGCAGCGTCACCCGGCAGCCCGTGCCACCAGCCAGGCAGCACTCGGCGAGCGCGATCGCGAGGCCGCCCTCGGAGAGGTCGTGCGCGGCGCTGAGCAGGCCGTCCGCCGCGGCCGCGGTGAGCACCGCCGCGAGTGCCCGCTCCGCCGCCAGGTCCACCGCGGGCGGCCGGCCGCCGAGATGCCCGTGCCTTACCTGGGCCCACGCCGAGCCGCCGAACTCCGCAGCGGTCCGGCCGAGCAGCAGGACGCTGTCGCCGTCCTGAGCGAACCCGATGGTGAGCCGCTGCCGGACGTCCTGGTACACGCCGAGCACGCCGACGACGGGGGTGGGATGGATCGGCGCCGCGCCAGTCTGGTTGTAGAAGCTCACGTTGCCGCCGGTCACCGGGACCCCGAGGGTGGCGCACGCGTCCGCGAGCCCGCGCACCGCCTCGGTGAACTGCCACATCACCGCGGGGTCCTCCGGGGACCCGAAGTTGAGGCAGTTGGTGACGGCGAGCGGGACCGCCCCGGCCGCCGCGACGTTCCGGTAGGCCTCGGCCAGCGCGAGCTGCGCGCCCGCATACGGATCGAGACGGCCGTACCGGCCGTTGCCGTCGGTGGCCAGCGCCACACCCAGGTGCGTCCGCTCGTCGACCCGGATCGCCCCGGCGTCCTGCGGCATGGCGAGCACGGTGTCGCCCCGCACGTGCCGGTCGTACTGCTCGGTGACCCAGGACTTGTCGGCCAGGCCGGGCGAGGCGAGCAGGGCCAGCATTGTCGCGCGCAGCTCAGCGCCGCCCGCCGGCCGGGGCAGCGTGGCCGGGTCACTGGCCGCCAGCTCGTCCTGGCTGGCTGGCCGCGCCACGGGCCGCTGGTAGACCGGCCCGTCGTCGGCCGCGCTGCCTGGCACGATGTCCACGACATGCGCACCGTGCCAGGTCATCTCCAGGGTGGCGCCCTCGGTCACCTCGCCGATCACCGTGGCCGGCACGTCCCACTTGGCACAGATCGCCAGGAAACGGGCGACGTCGCCGGGCTCGACGATGGCCATCATGCGTTCCTGCGACTCGCTCATCAAGATCTCGGCCGGGCCCAGGCCCGGGTCGCGCAGCGGGACCGCGTCGAGCCGGACCCGCATGCCCACCCCGCCGCCTGCGGCCAGTTCGGCGGTGGCGCAGGAGACACCGGCGGCACCCAGATCCTGGATGCCCACGACCAGGTCCGCCGCGAACAGCTCCAGGCAGCACTCGATCAGCAGCTTCTCCATGAACGGGTCGCCGACTTGCACGCTCGGCCGCTTCGCCGATTCGCCACCGCCGAATGTGGCGCTGGCCAGTACGGAAGCCCCGCCGATGCCGTCCGGGCCGGTTCCAGAACCCAGCAGGATGACGGCGTTTCCCGGGCCGTGGGCCGCGGCGAGCTTGAGGTCCTCGTGCCGCATGACCCCGACGCACAGCGCGTTCACCAGCGGATTGCCGCTGTAACAGGGGTCGAAGGCCAGTTCGCCGCCGATGTTCGGCAGCCCGAGGCAGTTGCCGTAGAAGGAGATCCCGCCCACGACGCCGGGCAGCACCCGGCGGGTGTCCGGCGCGTCAGCGGGGCCGAACCGCAGCGCGTCCATCACCGCGACCGGCCGCGCGCCCATGGCCAGGATGTCGCGGACGATGCCGCCCACCCCGGTGGCCGCGCCCTGGAACGGCTCGACGTAGGACGGGTGGTTGTGCGACTCGATCTTGAAGGTAACCGCGTACCCCTGGCCGATGTCGACCACGCCGGCGTTGTTCCCAATGCCGGCCAGCAGGGCCTTCGTGCGGGGTGCCTTCTCGGCGAACTGGCGCAGGTGCACCTTGGACGACTTGTACGAGCAGTGCTCACTCCACATCACCGAGTAGATCGCCAGCTCCGAGTCAGTCGGCCGGCGGCCGAGCAGCTCCCTGATCCGCGCGTACTCGGCATCGGTCAGGCCGAGCTCGGCGTGTGGCTGCGGCTGGTCCGGGGTGGCGGCCGCATGCGCCACCGTGTCCGCCCGCGGAGCATGCACCGGGTCCGCAGACTCGCCGTCCACGGGGCTCACTGGCTCACTTTCCGCCGGGCTCACCGGCTCACCACCCCATCCACCGGTCTCACCCAGCCGGCTCACTGGCTCGCCATGGCGCGGAGGACCGACGTGAAGAAGCCCAGCCCGTCGGTACCGGGCCCGGTCAGCGCGTCGATCGCGTGCTCAGGGTGCGGCATCAGCCCCACCACGTTGCCCGCCGCACTGCATACCCCGGCGATATCGCCGACGGACCCGTTCGGGTTCCCGTCCGCGTAGCGCGCGACGACCTGGCCGCCCGCCGCGAGCTCGGCCAGCGTGGCCGCGTCGGCGACGTAAGCGCCCTCACCGCTCTTGAGCACCACCGTGATCTCCTGGCCGGGCGAGAACCCGCGGGTCCACGGCGTCCCGGTGGCCTCGATCCGCAGCCGTACGTCCCGGTCGATGAAGCGCAGCCCCGCGTTCCGGGTGAGCGCCCCCGGCAGCAGGTGCGCCTCACAGAGGATCTGGAACCCGTTGCAGATCCCGAGCACCGGCAGGCCGGCCCGGGCCGCCGGCACCAGCTCCCGCATCACCGGGGCGAACCGGGCGATCGCGCCGCAGCGCAGGTAGTCGCCGTAGGAGAAGCCGCCAGGCAGGATCACCGCGGCCACGCCGCGCAGGTCGTGATCGCCGTGCCAGAGCGGGACCGGCTCGCCGCCCGCCCGGGCGACAGCGCGGGCCGCGTCCGAGTCGTCGAGTGAACCAGGGAAGGTGATGACGCCCACGCGGGCTGCCATGAGGGGTCCTCCCAGTGCTGGGCAGGCGGGACATGGGCAGGCGGCACTGTCAGTCCGAGGCGGACAGCGGCTGCCTGCAGGCAGGTTACCGGGTCAGCCGGCGTCCCTGAGCTGCCCGCTGGCCGGGCTGGCCACCATACGGCCCGCCGGGCTGGCCAGCATGACCTCCGTGTGCAGTTCCATCCGCTTCTGCAGGGACACCACGGTGCCCCGGCCGGGGCCGGTGCTCAGCGTCACGTCGTCCACGCACGCTCGCATGATCGCGAGCCCGCGGCCGGACTCCGGCAGGGTCGAGATCTCCTGATTGTCCAGCGGCAGGCGCTGGCCGGCCAGCTTGCGCATCCCCGGCCGGACCGCCCAGCGGTGCCGCGTGGCCGGATAGTGCACCGACCGCCAGGATGGCCGCGTTCTGGGCATTACCCGCGAATCGAACCGCCTCCGGCCATTCCACACCTGGACCAGGCAGCCGCCCTCGCCTAGGCTGGCTACCACCTCATACCTGCGCCCAGGGCCGCCGCGGCCGTGCCTGATCACATTCGTGCACGCTTCGGTGACAGCGAGGAGGAGATCAGCGATACCATCTTCGTCAGCCCCCAGCCTGCGCAGCATGTCCCCCAGGACACGGCGCATTACCGGTACGCTGAGCGCCTCACGTGGGAACACGAGGCAAAACTTCACGTCCACGGTCGGCTCCTCGGTGCGTCTCATCCGAGCCCGCATCCGCCCCTCAGTTAGCTGACTTCACCGATCACGCTGGCCTCTTATTTGCCTTCCCCGTCAGCGCCGCGATAATCGTGAACCCAGCGTGAAGACTCGGCGCATGCTGTCGGGACGATTGACCGCGTTAACCCTCGCGCAGCGAGAATTCCTCGATGACGGGGTTGGCGAGCAGTTCGCCGGCCAGTTCAGCGACCCGCCCGAGCACGGCCTCATCAGCCGGGCCGGCCAGTTCCACCTCGAACCGCTTGCCCTGCCGGACACCAACTACCTGCCCGAACCCAAGGCGCTGGCAGGCGCTCGCGATCGCCTCACCTTGCGGATCATGGATCTCCGGCTTGAGCATCACGTCGACGACGATCCGGGCCACGTCTGCCTCCCAGCGGTTCGGTCTGTCACGATGGCGGTAGTGAACCATGTCAGGGACCCGGCGCCACGCAGGACCCGGGTACTGTCACACCGGGACACGGGACGGACGACCGGCCGGTCGCGGTGATCCTGAGATCGGCCCCGAGCATCAAGGGAGTGGCACGTGACCGTCGACGCTGACGGTGCGGTCACCGCCGCACCGGGATCCCCCGGCCATGACGGGCAGCAGGGATCGCGAGCAGAACTCATCCAGCTCCTCACGCCGGAAGGCGAGCGTGCGGAGCATCCGGACTATCCGCTGGAGCTATCCGCTGACGAGGTCAAGAGCCTCTACCGGGACCTGGTCCTGGTCCGGCGGATCGACACCGAGGCGATCGCCTTGCAGCGCCAGGGCGAGCTGGGGATCTGGGCGTCCCTGCTCGGGCAGGAGGCCGCCCAGATTGGCTCGGGCCGCGCGCTGAGTTCACGCGACATGGCCTTTCCCACCTACCGCGAGCACGGCGTGGCCTGGTGCCGCGGCCTCGACCCGATGAAGCTGCTCGAACTCTTCCGCGGGGTCAGCAATGGCGGGTGGGACCCGAAGCAGCACCGCTTCCACCTATACACGATCGTGATCGGCACCCAGACGCTGCATGCCACCGGCTACGCCATGGGCATCCAGCGCGACGGCGCGGTAGGCGAGGACGGTGAGGCCGTCATCGTGTACTTCGGCGACGGCGCGACCAGCCAGGGCGACGTCAGCGAGGCGTTCATCTGGGCCTCGGTGTTCAACGCGCCGGTCGTGTTCTTCTGCCAGAACAATCAGTGGGCCATCTCGGAACCGCAGGAACGCCAAAGCCGCATCCCGCTGTACCAGCGGGCCCGCGGCTTCGGATTCCCCGGTGTCCGGGTCGACGGCAACGACGTCTTCGCCTGCCTGGCGGTCACCAAGAAAGCCATGCAGGCGGCGCGGGAAGGCCAGGGCCCCACCCTCATCGAGGCGTTCACCTACCGGATGGGCGCGCACACCACCACGGACGACCCGACCAGGTACCGGCTCGCCAGCGAGCTCGAAGCCTGGAAGCTGAAGGACCCCATCGAGCGGGTCAAGGCCTACCTGGTCCGCGGCGGCGCCGCGGAGCCGTCCTTCTTCGAGGACATCGAAGCCGAGGCGGCCCAGCTTGGCAGGCAGATCCGCCAGCAGTGCCTGGCGATGCCCGACCCGGCGCCACTGGCGATCTTTGAGAACGTGTACGCCGAGCCCAACTCACTGCTGCAGTCCGAGCGTGACCAGTTCGCCGCCTACCTCGACTCGTTCACCGGTGCGGAGGCGGCCCGATGACCAGGCTCACGCTGTCCAAGGCGCTCAACGAGGGCTTGCGCAAGGCACTGGAGAACGATCCCAAAGTGCTGGTCATGGGTGAGGACGTGGGCAAGCTGGGCGGCGTCTTCCGGGTCACCGACGGGCTGCAGAAGGATTTCGGTGAGATGCGGGTGGTGGACACGCCGCTCGCCGAGTCCGGCATCATCGGAACCGCGATCGGGCTGGCCCTGCGCGGCTACCGGCCGGTCTGCGAGATCCAGTTCGACGGCTTCGTGTATCCCGCCTTCGACCAGATCGTCAGCCAGCTGGCGAAGATGCGGATGCGCTCGCTCGGCCAGATCACCATGCCGGTGACGATCCGGATCCCGTGCGGCGGCGGCATCGGAGCGGTCGAGCACCACAGCGAGTCCCCGGAAGCACTCTTCGTGCACACCGGCGGCCTGCGCGTCGTGGCCTGCGGGGACCCTGCTGACGCGTTCACCATGATCCAGCAGTCGATCGCCTGCGATGACCCGGTGATCTTCTTCGAGCCGAAACGGCGGTACTGGGACAAGGCCGAAGTGGACACCGCGGGCGGCCTGGCCGCCGCCCGGCCGCTGGGCCAGGCCAGGACGGTGCTCGAAGGCACCGATGTGACGGTGCTCGCCTACGGCCCGATGGTCCGGACCTGCGCCGAGGCCGCGATGGCGGCCCGCTCAGAGGGGCGCTCGGTCGAGGTCATCGACCTGCGCTCGCTGTCCCCGCTCGACACAGCGACGATCTTCGCCTCGGTGCGGCGGACCGGCCGGTGCGTGGTCGTGCACGAGGCACCGGTCACCGGGGGGCTCGGCGCGGAGATCGCGGCCCGGGTCACCGAAGAGTGCTTCTACCACCTTCAGGCGCCGGTCCTGCGGGCGTGCGGGTTCTCCACCCCATACCCGCCATCCCGGCTGGAGGACCACTACCTGCCCGACCTGGACCGGGTGCTGGATGCCGTCGACCGCACGTTCACCTACTGAGGGGCCTGCCATGAGCGAGGTGAAGCAGTTCCGGCTCCCCGACGTCGGCGAGGGGCTCACCGAGGCGGACATCGTCACCTGGCACGTCAAGGCGGGTGACCGGGTCACTGTGAACCAGGTGATCGTGGACATCGAGACCGCGAAGGCGGTCGTCGAACTGCCCTGCCCGTTCGAGGGCGTGGTCACCGGCCTGCTCGCCAGTGAAGGCGAGACGGTGGACGTGGGAACCCCGATCATCGCGGTGGACGTGGCGGACGACGCCGGGACGGGCGCCGCGATGCCGCCGCGCGCCAGCCCGGCCCGGGTGGACCCGGTGCCGGTCAGCCCGGTGGATGTGGACCCGGCCGCCATCGCCGCGGCCGGCCCCCATCCGTCGGCGACCGACCTGGTTCCGCCGCTTCCCGCCGACAGTTCCGGCGAGCCGGACCAGGGTGGCGCCGAGGCCCCGAAGGAAAAACGTCAGGCGGTGCTGGTCGGCTACGGGGTCAAGCTCAGTGCGACAACCCGGCGGCCGCGGAAGGGACCGGCTGGGGGGGTGCGTGCTGCGGCTGATTCTGCGGGCCGCCTCCCTGACCCGGAACCTGCCAACGGGCAGTCAGCGGGTACCGCGGTCGCACTGGCCAAGCCGCCGGTCCGCAAGCTCGCCCGAGACCTCGGCGTCGACCTGGCGGGACTCGCCGGCACCGGGCCCGGTGGCTCGATCACCAGGGACGACGTGCAGGCGGCGGTGCGCGGGACCGCCGCCCCGGTGGCCCGCAAGGAGATCGCCGCGGTGGCCCGTGAGGAGCGGATCGCGATCCGCGGGGTGCGCAAGCACACCGCGGCGGCGGTGACAGCGAGCGCGTTCAGCGCACCGCACGTGACCGAGTTCCTGCAGGTCGACGTGACCGCCACGATGGACGCGGTGCGCCCGCTCGGCGGGCTGCCCGAGTTCGCCGACCTCCGGGTGTCCCCGCTGCTGTTCGTGGCCAAGGCACTGCTCCTGGCCGTGGCCCGGTATCCGATGATCAACTCGTCGTGGGACGCGGACGCGGGCGAGATCGTGGTCAAGCACTACGTGAACCTCGGCATCGCGGCCGCCACCGAGCGGGGCCTGATCGTGCCGAACATCAAGGACGCGCACGCGCTGACCCTGCCCGCGCTCGCCCACGCGCTGGCCAGCCTGGCCGCGACCGCGCGGGCGGGTAAGGCGTCACCGGCCGATCTGTCCGGCGGGACGATCACGATCACCAACGTGGGCGTGTTCGGGGTGGATTCCGGTACCCCCATCCTCACTCCGCCCGAAGCGGCGATCCTTGCGTTCGGGCAGGTGAAGGACGCGCCGTGGGTGGTGGATGGGCAGCTTGCGGTGCGCAAGGTGACCACCTTGTCGCTGTCCTTCGATCACCGCATCGTGGACGGGGATCTCGGGTCGGCGGTACTCCGCGACGTGGGCGCGATGCTGCACGACCCGCTGCGCATGCTGGCCTGGTCCTGAGCAACCAGGTCCTGAGCAACCAGGTCCTGAGACGACCCAGAACGGAAGGGACACGATGTTCCGGCACGTTGTGCTGTTCAGCTGGACGCAGGACGCCACCCAGGCGCAGCAGGAGGCCATGGCCGACGAGCTGCGCAAGCTCCCCGGGGCCATCGACTCGGTGCGGGCCTATCACGTCGGCCCCGACGCGGGGCAGAACCCGGGTAAGAACCACGACTTCGCGGTGGTCGCCGATTTCGATGACGCGGAGGGCTACCGCACCTACCGCGACCACCCGGCGCACCGGGCGGTCGTCGAGCAGTACGTCAACCCGATCGTCGCCCAGCGGGCCGGCGTCCAGTACGAACTCTGATCAGAATGCCTCTTCGGGCAGCTCCATCAAGTCGAGTGTGGTGCCCTCGGTGATCTGGCGCTCGACCGACAGCCGGGGCAGCACGGACTGGGCGAAGAACAGCGATGTGGCGATCTTGCCCTGGTAGAAGGCGGTATCCCGGCTGGCCGCCAGGTCAGCATCGTCGAGCGCGCGCAGTGCGACCTCCGCCTGCCGGGCGAGCAGCCAGCCGATGATGAGATCGCCGAGGGCCATCAGCAGCCGGGTGGTGTTCAGGCCCGCCCGGTACACCTCGGCGGGCTGCTCGGCTGAGCCGGCCGCGAACCCGGCCATGGCCGCCACCATGGCCTCGACATCGCCGGCGGCCAGGGTGAGTGCGGCCCGCTCGGTCTTGAGCCGGCCATTGCCAGCGTCGCTGGCGGCGAAGTCCTTGATCTCACCGATCAGGGTGCCGACCGCCCGGCGCTGATCGCGCTGGATCTTGCGGAAGAACAGGTCTATGCCCTGGATCGCCGTGGTGCCCTCGTACAGGCTGTCGATCTTGGCATCCCGCACGTACTGTTCGATCGGGAAATCCTGGATGAAGCCGGACCCGCCGAAGGTCTGCAGGGACAGGGTCAGCATCTCGTAGGCACGCTCGGAGCCGACGCCCTTGACCACCGGGAGCAGCAGGTCATTGATGCTGGCCGCCAGGTCGTCCCGGCGGCCCTGCGCGGCGGCGACCTGGAGCGCGTCCTGGTAGGAGGCCGCGTACAGGACGAGCGCGCGCATGCCCTCCGCGTAGGCCTTCTGCATCATGAGCATCCGGCGCACATCGGGGTGGTGGATGATGCTGACCCGCGGCGCCGTCTTGTCGGCCATCTGCGTCAGGTCGGCACTCTGCACCCTGGTCTTGGCGTAATCAAGTGCGTTCAGGTAGCCCGTGGAGAGCGTGGCGATGGCCTTGGTGCCGACCATCATCCGGGCGTTCTCGATGATCAGGAACATCTGCTTGATGCCCTCGTGCACGCCGCCCACCAGGGTGCCGACTGCCGGGCGGTCCGCGCCGAAGGTGAGCTCGCAGGTCGTCGAGGCCTTCAGGCCCATCTTGTGCTCGACCCCGGTGACCTGGACGCCATTGCGCTCGCCGAGGTTGCCGTCCGCGTCGACCAGGTACTTCGGCACCAGGAACATGGACAGGCCCTTGGTGCCCGGCCCATGCCCTTCCGGGCGGGCGAGTACCAGGTGGAAGATGTTCTCCGCCATGTCGTGCTCAGCGCTGGTGATGAACCGCTTCACGCCCTCGATGTGCCAGGTGCCGTCGGACTGCTCGATGGCCTTGGTCCGGCCGGCCCCCACATCCGAGCCGGCCTCCGGCTCGGTGAGCACCATGGTCGCGCCCCACTTGCGCTCAATGGCCTGCTGCGCGAACCGCTGCTGGCCCGGCGTGCCGAGGCGCCAGAGGACCTGGGCGAACGACGGGCCGCCCGAGTACATCCAGACGGCCGGGTTGGCGCCCAGGATCATCTCGGCCACGGCCCAGGCCAGCGACCGAGGTGCGCCGGTACCGCCCAGCTCAGGCGGCAGGTCGAGGCGGAACCATTCCGCGTCCATGAACGCGGCGAAAGACTTCTTGAAGCCCTCCGGCATCCGCACCGATCCCGTGGCCGGGTCGAAGACCGGCGGGTGCCGGTCAGCATCCGCGAAGGACTCGGCGATGGGGCCGGTAGCCAGCCTGTTCACCTCGTGCAGGATGCCGCGCGCGGTTTCCTCGTCCACATCCGGATAAGGCTCGGACCCCAGCAGATCCTGTCGCTTGAGCACCTCGAAGAGATTGAACTCGATGTCACGGAGGTTGCTCTTATAGTGACTCATCGTCACCCCCGAAATTCCAGAAGCAGATTGCTACCGACCAGTAACATTGAATATACCTGGAAGCGGTCCAGAAGGCCAGGCACGGCAGGCTACCCGGCGCAGCCGGGCAAAAGCCACCGGACGGGGGCGTGACGCAGGTCACGGACGGGATAGGACGGACGCCTGGGACAGGCCGGGGACGTCCGGGTCGGGGGCAGTTTCGGTGCGGCGATCAGCCGGGCAGGATGTTCACCGCGCGCGCGATCACCAGCGCGGCCACGGCCAGCGACACCGCCGACTGGACAAGCATGGTCAGCTTCGCCCAGCGGGCCAGCGGCATGACGTCCGTGGCGCTGAACGCCGTCGCGTTCGTGAACGACATGTAGAGGTAGTCCACGAACAGCGGCTCCCAGTCCGAGGGCGCCAACTCCTGCACTGTCATCTGCGGGAACAGCAGGTCTGGGTGCTGGAACGTGGCATGGGCACGGTGCACAGGGCCACCGCGGTCGAACTCCCAGTACCACAGCGCGAACACGATCACGTTGGTTGCCCACACCGAGCCCCCGGTGGTCAGCAGCGGCCCGGCGATGGCGCCGGCCTTGCCATTCACGATGGCCCGGATGAGCAGCACCGCTGAGGCGGCGTTCGCGACCGTGATCAGGAAGATCAGCACGATGCTGGCCAACCGGACGAACTGTGACCGGCGCTCGATCCGCACCGGATTCGCCACGATCAGGCCGATCAGCAGCGCTCCCTCCAGGGAAGGAGTGACAGCCCGGGGCAGGAACCGCAATTGGTTGGGCAGCAGGGTCTGCAATACCACGGCCGCGATCACGGTCAGCGTCATCGGCCATCGCGGCTCGCCCCGGGTCCGGCGCCGCCAGGCCGGCACGATCTCCTCGGCGCACACCACGACCGCGTGCTCAGCCACATTCAGCAGGCCGTACCAGACCCGGCTGCGCGGCCAGTGCGGTGCTCGCCGCCCCGGCCCGGGCTGGACCGGCTCCCCCGACACCCCCGGTTCGCCCGGGGATCCTCGCATCGTCATTTGCCCATTCTCATCCCTGCGGGTGCTCGGCGACTCTTCACTCACCCGGTCACGCACCCGGTGACTCTTCACCCGCTCGGCGACCACGTACGGCGCATAACGGACTGGATCATGGTCCGGCGAGCCGGTGCGGGCATTCCGCCAAACCGAATCTCGTTCTAGGGTGGTCGCCATCGGCGCAAATCACTGGCAGCGAGGTGGAACATGGCGCTTGGCCTGAGCCGGGAACACCTGGACCTGGCAGAAGCCGTCCGGGGATGGGCGAATCGCCACTGCCCCGCGGAGAACGTCCGAGCCGCCGTTGACGGACCCGGCGCGGGATCGGCCAGCGCGCTGAACGCTCTGCGGCCGCGCCTCGCCGAGCAGGGGCTGCTTGGCCTGCATGTGCCCGAAGAGCACGGCGGCCAGGGATACGGGATAACCGAACTCGCCATCGCATTGGAAGAGCTGGGCCGTGCCCTGGTGCCCGGCAGTTTCCTGCCCACGGTGCTGGCCAGCGCGGTGCTCCTCGCGGCGGGCGAGCCGCAGAAGCTGCTCGCCGGCCTCACCGATGGATCCGCCGCGGGGGCAGTGTCGCTGGCCCCGGGACTGGCCGGCCGTCCGGACCCGGACGGCGGCCTGATCCTCGACGGCACATCATCCCCCGCGCTCGGCGCTTCCCTGGCTGACCTCGTCATCCTGCCGGCCCAGACGGACCAGGGTGAGGTCTGGGTGGCGGTGGACGCGGCCGACCTCGAGATCACCGCGCTGGACAGTCTCGACGTGACCAGACCGGTGGCCCAGGTCCGCGCGGACCAGGTCCATCTGCCCGCGGACCGGGTCCTGGCCGGCCTTCACACCGCGGCCGTATCCAGCCTGGCCGCGACCTTGTTCGGCGCGGAGGCGTGCGGCATCGCCGACTGGGCGGTGCACACGGCGGCCGAATACGCCAAGATCCGGCATCAGTTCGGCCGGCCGATCGGCCAGTTCCAGGGGGTCAAGCACAGGTGTGCCCGGATGCTCACCGCGGCCGAGCAGGCGGCGGCGACGGTGTGGGACGCCGCCCGGGCGCAGCCGGGCCCGGCGGGCGGTGGCTCGGACCCAGGCGCGGAATTCGCCGCGGCCGTGGCCGCCGTGATGGCCATCGATGCCGCCGTCAACTGCGCAGACGCATGCATTCAGGTGCTCGGCGGTATCGGCTACACGTGGGAGCATGACGCGCACCTCTACTACCGGCGCGCGCTATCGCTGCGGGCGTTGCTCGGACCGTCCGGCGAGTGGGCGCAGCGGGCAGCGGCCCTGGCCCTGGAGGGCGTCAGCCGGCCGCTCCAGGTGGACCTGCCCGCGGCAGCGGAACCGCTGCGCGCTGAGGTCCGCCGCGAACTGGCGGCCATCGCCGCGCTGGAACCCGCAGCACGCACCGAGCAGCTTGCTGCGGGGGGCTGGGTGACCCCGCATCTTCCCCGGCCGTGGGGCAGGGGCGCTGAGCCGCTGGAGCAGATTGTCATCGCTGAGGAGATGAAGACAGCCAGGCTGCGCACCCCCGCGCTGTTCATCGGTGCCTGGGTGGTGCCCGCCCTGGTCCAGTACGGGACACCGGCCCAGCAGGAGCAGTTCCTGCCGCCCACCCTGCGCGGCGAACTGATCTGGTGCCAGCTTTTCAGCGAACCTGGGGCTGGCTCGGATCTCGCCGGGCTGTCCACCCGCGCGGAGCGAATCGACGGGGGCTGGCGGCTGACCGGGCAGAAGATCTGGACCTCCCTGGCCAAGCAGGCCGCCTGGGCCATCTGCGTGGCCCGCACCGATCCGGCCGCACCGAAGCACGACGGGATCACCTACTTCCTGGTGGACATGCACTCGCCTGAGGTCACCGTGCGACCCTTGCGGGAGATCACCGGCGAGACGATGTTCAACGAGGTTTTCCTGGACGGCGTGGTTGTGCCCGACCACCACGTGGTCGGTGAGGTCAACGGCGGCTGGCGGGTGGCCCGGACGACACTGGCCAACGAGCGGGTATCGCTGTCGAAGTCCTGGACATTCGGATGCGGTGTTCCCGAGCTCCTGGACTGCGTGCGGGGCCTGGGCCAGGACCCCGGTCAGGCCCTGCTGGCACGGACCGGGCGGCTGGTCAGCGAAGGACACGCGATCGACCTGCTCGGTGTCCGGGTCACCCTCAAGCAGCTGTCAGGGACCGAGCCGGGCGCCACGGGGAGTGTGCGCAAGCTGCTCGGCATGCGGCACGCGCAGCAGGTCGCCGAGGAGTGCTGGTCGATGCAGGGACCGGACGGTGCCCTGGCCAGCTCGCACTGGACCCGGCAGACGCTCTTCACCAGAGCGCTCACGATCGGCGGCGGCACCACGGAGATCCAGCTCAACATCATCGGTGAGCGGATCCTTGGCCTCCCCCGCGATCCTGAGCCGGCCCCCGGATCCTGAGCCTTTCTCGGAACCTGAAACTTCCCCGGAACCTGGCCATGGGCTCGCCGGCCGGGTTAGCCCCCTTTGCCCGGAAGCCGCGCTAGCCTACTGGCAGCCGTTATCTCGGGGGGGCCGGTGACCGACGGTCAACATGGATCCTGGAACGGGCCGCGAGGGCCTGGCAGGCGCAGCCGCCTGCCGCCTCGGCCCGGTTCACCGCCTGCGGACGCCGCCGACCGGCCTGATTTCCCGGCGCCCAGGCCCGGCTATTACCCGCCACCCCCCCGTGAGAATGCCGCAGGCCGACGCGCCGCACCGGCCCCGGCTCAGTCCCCCGCGCAGGCCAGGGAGCAGGTGATAGGCCGCATTGCCGCAGGAAGGAAGGCCAGGCACCGCCGCGTGCTGCTTACCCTGGGCGGCACGATGTCCAGCCTGGTGCTGCTCTTCGCGGCGGGCGCCTGGGGACTGACCAGTTATGTCAACGACAGCGTCGGACGCGTCAACGCGGGAACCGCAGGCGCGGCGTCGTCCGGGCCGCTCAACGTCCTGCTGGCCGGGGTCGACCTGCGCAGCGGCCTGACCCCACGCCAGCAGGCCCAACTGCATGTGGGGCACGACGTCAGCTCCAACTCCGACACGATGATGCTGATCCACGTGTCCGGCGACCGCAGCCGGGTGACGGTCGTCAGCCTGCCGCGGGACTCCTGGGTGCAGATCCCCGGTCACGGCATGAGCAAGATCAATGCGGCGTTCGGCCTGGGCGGCCCGAACCTTATGGTCAAGACGGTGGAGCAGAACACGGGACTGACCATCAACGACTTCATCCAGGTCAACTTCCTCGGCTTCATCAAGGTCATCGACGCGCTCGGCGGCGTGAACGTGTGCATGCCGCAGGCGGTGAGTGACCCGTACAGCGGTCTTGACCTGACTGCGGGCGTGCATCATGTGGACGGCCTGACCGCGCTGGAGTACGCGCGGGACCGGCACTCCTTCGCCCTCTCCGACCTGGCCCGGATCCAGGATCAGCAACGACTGCTGGCATCGCTGCTCAGTGAGGCGATCAGCTCCGGCACGCTGGCCAACCCGGTCAAGCTCAGCGGCTTCCTGCGGGCGGCTGTGGCTGCCGTCAAGGTTGACCAGACCCTGAACGTCAGTGCCCTGGCCGACCAGTTGCGCGGCATCTCATCTGGTGCCGTCAGGTTCATGACGGTGCCGCTCGCGAACCTGAACTACCAGACCTCGACCGGCCAGTCCGCGGTGCTGTGGGACGCCACGGCCGCCCGCACGCTTTTCACGAAGCTCAAGGACGACCAGCCGGTCGCGAAGCCGGCGGCCAGCCGGAAGAAGGGGGCCAGCCTGCGGCCCAGCCAGGTTCCGCTCGACGTCTACAACGGGACCCTGATCGGCGGGCTGTCCGCCGGAACCGGGACCGATCTGAGCCAGCTCGGATTCCCGGTGACCGCCGGCCTCACCTGGACTAGGCAAGACATCCTGCAGACCGTCATTGAGTACCCGCCTGGCCATCATGCGGCGGCCCAGCTCGTCCGGCACGTCATGCCGGGCGCCACCCTCCACCAGGTGAGCGGCCTGGCCAAGATCAGGATCGTGCTCGGCAGCAACGGTCACACGGTGAATTCACCAGCCACCGGACAAGGCTCCAGCACGTCAAAGACGGCGGCCCAGTACGCCTGCAAGTGACAGCCGCACCGTCAGCCCGTGACACCCGCCGCCGTCAGGATGCCGCATCCGCCGCCGTCAGCCCGTGACACCCGCCGCCGTCAGGGCGTGCCCATGGGAGGGAACCCCGCGGCAGGCCCGGCCGTATCACCGAGGCCCTGCTCTGCCTCCTGGCGGGTGAGAGCGTCGACCAGGCGGTCGACCTTCTCCTTGTTGTCGGCACCGGCCCGGCCGGTGCGCTCGGCGTAGACGGCCGCGCCCAGGTCACGGAAGATGGCGTCGGCCCGCCGTTTGGCCTGCGCCTGGTCGAGCTTGACCTTGCCCTCGCGGGCCGTTTCCTGGGCCTTCTGGGCAAGCTGATTACCCTGTTCCCTGACCCTGTCCATGAATCCCATGTCTGTCTCCCTGGGATGACCGCCCGCGGGAACCCCCGCGCCCGGGACTGGCTTCCGGTTTCTCTAGCCCAGCCTTTACCCATCAGCCTACGGCCGTATCCGAGAGGCCCTACCGCGCCCGATATCGGGCCGCAGGCCCGCGCCACGCCCGGCGGGAGAGATCACTCCGCCCGGAGCACGGTGGCGGTCGGGGTCCGGGCGGCCCGCCACCCTGGCACGATGGCGACCAGAGCACCGAGCGCGAGAGCGCCAGCCGCCGCACCAGCGATAGCCAGGAGCGGCACCGCGGGTTCGGGGACGACGAACAGCTCGCCCGCGAACAGGGTCCACAGGAACCGGCCCGCGGTGACGCCAAGCGGGATACCCACCAAGGCCCCGATGGCTACCGGCAGGGTGGCCTGCCAGATGACGATCGCGACCAGTTGCCTGCGCACCAGGCCGAGTGTTTTCAGCACGGCCAGCTCACGGGACCGGCGGCGGACCGATGCCACGAGCGTCAGCGCGAGTGCCAGGACAGCCCCGGCCGCCAGCACGGCCGCGAGGTACAGCGGAGCGGCGCCCATGGTGCGGTTGTTCACGATCTCGGCAGGCCGCTGGACCGCCGTGACCTGGACGTCCAGTGTCGACCGGATCGCCGACAGCCGGGCGGCAATCTGATCGAGCTGGCGAGTGGCGGTCGCCGGATCGCTGCCGGGCCGCAAGCGGACCAGGATGGTGTTCGGCCCGCGCAGGCCCGGATCGCTGATGCCGCCAGTGAGCATGGCCGGCGACAGCACGCCGGCTGGCAGCAGGGCACCCCGGCCGAGGGACGGGTGCACCCCATGGCCTATTCCCACGGTGGGGATGGTGGCCGTACCCACGATGCGCAGGATGATAGGCCGCTGGCCGGCCTGCACTCGCACGGTGTCGCCCACGTGCTTGCCCAGCAGGGACAGGGTCTGCACGCCGAAGACGACCTGGCGCGGACCGGCCACGGCATGGCCGGACAGGATTGGCGGCCCCACCGCCGCGTCCGGCTGGACCGCGATGACCGGGACGCTGAGGCCGTCGATCTCCACCGAGTCGAAGTAGGCTCCTGACCAGGCGGCCACACTCGGATCATGCCTGAGCAGGCGCGCGGCCATCGACGTTGGGATATTGCCGTAGCCGCTGCCCGCGAGGAGCTCGGAGTTCCAGTTCCAGCCGTACAGGCGGGGGTGCGTGACCAGATGGCTGAGGCTGGCGCCGAAGACCAGCGAGGCGACGAGGATGATCAGTGCCAGCACGGCGCCGACGATGCCGGAACGCGCGGGCACCGCGGTCTGCCGTGAGCCAGGCTCCATGGCGAAACGGATCCCGGTCACCGCCGAGACCGGCAGTCCCCATGCCGCCGCGCCGACCGCGACGCGGGAGCGGCGGCCCAGGTCATCACCCCGTTCGGCCCCAGGTAGCCGGCGGCTGGCCACCTGGTGGGCCAGCAGCCCGGCCGCGCCCGCCAGCCCGGCCACGAGGACGAGCGCCCCGGCCCCGAGCACGGTCCAGTCGACTGAGATCCCCGGATTCACTTCGAGTCTGTGCAGCTCCCCGATGGGTGCCAGGGGCGAGGCGGCGACGGCCACCACCATCGCGAGCAGCGTTCCCGCCACAATCGCACAGACGATACCCAACGATCCGTCGGCAGTAACTGCCGACGTACCGGCGCCAAGCGCCCGGAGGGTGGCCCGCTCACGCCCATGGAGGTAGATCTGCCTGCGGATCGTCTGGAGAGCCAGGATGAGGGCGGCCAGGCCGGCGATCAGGCCGAAGACGCCGATGGCGATGGACTCGGGCCGGACCGCCCGTTCTCCCTGACCCTTGACGATCGAGGTGACCCGGAAGAATTGCGGGTCACCCGGCGGCAGGACGCGCGCGTATTCGCGCTGCACCTGCGGCACATCGCGGTCGCCGTGCGCCAGTCGCAGCCCCATCCAGATGTAGGAGGCACAGCAGCTGACTTCTTTCCTGGTGAACGCCGGCGTGACCAGCACCCGGTAGATACGGTCGATGTCGTCCTGGACCACTTCGTCGGTGAACAGGCCGAGACCGGTGATGCGCAGGACGACCCGGTGGATGGGCGCCATCGTGCCCGGATCGAAGCTCTGGTCGGACGCCTGCTTGCCGGAGTAGAGGTTGATGGTGAGCCGCTGCCCGACATGCAGGCCAAACCGGCGGGCCGTCTGCTCGCTGACCACCGCCTCGTCCGCCCGGCGCGGATCGGCACGGCGTCCCTGGATCATGATGACCCGGTCCTGGTGGAAGTAGAGGCCATTGAGCGAGCCGACCAGTTCCACCTGCTGGTTGAACGGCGTAGCCGGATTGGCGAACCCGGATGCCGCCGGGCGGAGGCCCTCGATGGCGACATAGGACTCCGCCGAGGTGACGAGCGGCAGATGCGAGATCTCTCGGATGGCGTCCAGGCTGTACGGGCCGGGGTCCACGTCGAGGTTGGACGGATTGCTGGCCGCGATTATCCGGGTGAACGCCGACTGGGTCCGCCTGGCGGCGGCCACGCTGGCCATGGCCACCCCGCCGACAACCCCGATCAGCAGCACGAGCGCCAGGTAGCTGCCCGCCTCCCGGCGGAACGTGGCCCGGAACCGGTACCAGGCCACCCGCCAGGCACGTGCGCCTGCTGCGCTGGTCATCAGGCTGTTATCCCATCGATCGGCCCGGCAGGCCAGGGGGGTGGCATCAAGGGAGCCGACATGCCAGCCTCACCCTCGCGGGCTGGGCCAGCCTCCAATGGCCAGCCAGGACCCTTACCAACCACTCAGTTCAGGCCAGCGCGGATTTCTCCGACGGAGGGGCGGCGGCTATCTCCAGCGCGAAGGCGTCAGCGGGCACCAGGTGCACCCCGCTCGTAATGTCACCACGTAATGAAAGCGATTCCGGCTGGCCCCGGTATCCGGCATGCTGTCCGGATGAGCACGCTGGGCTGGACGTGGCACTCCCCTCCGGGATGGCCGCAGCCGCCGCCGGGATGGGCACCGCCCCCTGGGTGGCAACCGATGCCGGAATGGCCGCAGCCCCCCGCCGACTGGGTTTACTGGGTCCCGATGGCCGCTCCCGTGACGGACGCTTCGGGCATACCCGCCTCCTCGATGCCCGCCTCCTCGATGCCCGCACCGCCGATGCCCGCGCCGCCGATGCCCGCGCCGCCGGTCCGGGTAGCGGAGCAATCACGGCGGGGGTTAATCCGGGAAACCTGGTTCATGGAGGTCGCGTTCCTCCTCCCCGGCATCGCCAATGCGGTAACCGCGCTCGTGGCGCATCTCGGCGGGGTAAGCGACATCAACCTCTTCTCCACGGTGGTCCCTGGCCACCCGGTCGAGAACCTCTTCCTGGGCATCTTCAACTACCTGGCCGTAGGCGCGGTGGTACCGCTCGCGCTGCTCTTGCTCGCCCGGACGGGCCAGGGCCCTGGGGTGCTGGGGCTGGGCCGGCCCTCATGGAGCAAAGACCTCTGGCCGGGGCTCGGCATCGCGGCCATGGCGTACGGCGTGACCCTCCTGATCCAGATCCCCTTCGCCACTGTGCTGGCCCACCACCGGGCCTTGTTCGGGCAGGTTGCGATCGGGCACGTGCCCAAGTACTACATCGTCTATGGCCTGGCGCTCGCCGCGGTCACCGCGATTACCGAGGAGACGCTGGTCAACGGCTACCTGTTGACCAGGCTTGAGCAGCTCGGCTGGACCCCGCAGCGGGCGCTGCTGCTCAGCTTGACCCTGCGCACCAGTTATCACGTGTACTACGGGCTTGGCTTCCTGCTCACCATCCCGTTCGGCTTCTTCGTCACTCGATCCTTCCAGAAGCACCGGCGGCTGAACCGGCCCATCGTCGCCCACTTCATCTACGACGCTGTGCTGATCACCATCGGTGTGCTGACCTCCTGACTTCCTGGCCCGGTGGCCCTGTGGCCATGTGGCCCTCCTGGCTTCGTGGTGGCTGCCGTGGAATTCCCTGGTGCGGGTGGGAGACTGAGGTATCACGGGCGCAGGTGCCCGCCATCGCATGTGCGGGGAGGCCAGCTATGACTACCCCACCGGACTTCGGGGGGCTGGAAATCGAAGAGGGGGCGCAGGAAGATCTGGGCGCCCCACCGGAGAGACATCACGATCCGGGAGATCAGGATCCGGACCGGCTCGCTGCGGACGACAACGAGGCGCACGCCCCGGGTGAGGTCTGCGGGCTGTGCGGCGCGGCCATCACCTCCGGCCAGGATGTCCGGCGTAGGGCCGACGGCACGTGGGTGCACGAGGTCTGCCCGCCCGACCTGACCGCGGAGACCCCGGGGGCTACTGGAGCTGGCTGACGGACCCCTCCCCGCTCACTCAGGCTCTGGCCCGGGATAGCCGCCGTCTGGCTCCCACATGCCGATCGAATCGCTCATGAAGAGGTGAACGTAGCCGCACGTCTCGCAGATCAGGCCCGTTGCCCCCCGGTTCGCCCACTCGATACCCAGGAATTCCATACCGCTGGTGTTGAGCTGGACGCTGCGCTCCACGAACAGTTGGCCCTGGCAGACATGGCATTGGAACGGATGCCGCGCCGATCCCAGCGTCACCAGCGATGCCTTGCGAGCCATACGTACCTGCCTCCTGCCCCGTGCCCATGAACGCAGCCGCGCAAGCCGCCGTACCGAGGGGCCTTCTGCCTTCTGCCGTCGAGTTCATCGGAGCGTGCTCTGGTCGCGGCGGCCGGCGGCCATGGCCAGTGTAGGACGGCCCGATGGCTCACTTCGGGCAAGCTCATGGCCCGATCCGGGCAGAGCCCTTCCGCCCATTCTCACCCTTCCGTCGGGTGCCACCATGAGCGATCATTCATAGCGTGGGCTTCGAACACCGTAACGAGATTCGCTTCAGCAACGTCACTGTGCTTGATGAACGCGGGATTCGCACTCAATGGCGCCTTCTCCCCGGGAGACGGTGCATACTCGCGGATCACAACAGCGCGGAGTCGGCCAGGGCGCCCTGGGTTCCCGCCGCGGCAGCGGGAGGCACGTCTACGGGGTCGACCGAGTAGTCGGCAGGCCGGGTCTCGTCGTACCCGTCCGGCAGCCCGATCGCGCGGAAGATGAGGGTGAGCGCCGCCGCGACCACCAGGTTGATGAGGAGGGCAGCGATTGCGATGTAGGTCACGTGCCCGAACACCGGAGCCGTGGAGGCGCCGAAATGCGCCTGGCCACCCCCGGGCGTCCGGTACGCCTGGATCGTGCCGTACGCCATCGCCGTTGCCCAGCCAATAATCAGTGCGAAGCGATGGAACCAGCGCGTGTACAGGCTGATCACGATCGCTGGGAACGTTTGCAGGATCCAGATCCCGCCGAGTAGCTGCAGGTTGATCGAGAACGTCTTATTCAGCTCGAGCGCGAAGCCCAGCGCGCCGACCTTCATGACGAGCGAGGCCAGCCGCGCCACCCGCGTCTCCTGAGCCGGGGTGGCCAGCGGCCTGAAGAACTCTTTGTAGATGTTGCGAGTGAACAGGTTCGCGGCGGCAATCGACATGATGGCCGCTGGGACGAGCGCGCCGATGACGATCGCCGAGTAGCCGATCCCGGCGAACCAGCTTGGGAACACATGGTCGAACAGCAGCGGCACGGATAGCTGCGAGTTGCCGCCGCTGGCCGTGACACCGGCGTTCACGGCCGGCGTCGCCCGCGCCATGTAGCCAAGCAGCGCTATCAGGCCGAGCACCAGCGAATAGGCGGGCAGCATGGCCGCGTTGCGCCTGATCACGTCGCGCCGTCTGGCGGCGAACACCCCGGTCACCGCGTGCGGGTAAATGAACAGCGCCAGCGCGGAGCCGAGCGCGAGAGTGGCGTAGGCCCACTCCCCGGCCGGCATCACGATGAGGCTGCCAAACGGCTTGCCCGTCGCCGGGTTCACGGTCTTCAGGTGCGCTGACGCAGCGCCGAAGATGTGCCCCCAGCCGCCCAGCTTGCCCGGAATATAGATGATCGCGACGATCACCGTCACGTAGATGAGGGTGTCCTTGACGAACGCGATCAGGGCCGGCGCGCGCAGTCCGGCGAGGTAGGTGTAAGCCGCAAGAATGATGAACGCGATGATCAGGGGTAGGTCCCTGACGAACGCGTTGCCCGAGTTGCCGCCGACTCCCATGACGGTCAGCACCGACTCGATGCCCACGAGCTGCAGCGCGATGTACGGCATGGTGGCCAGGATCCCGGTCACTGTCACCGCGAGCCCCAGGCCTTGCGAGCCATGCCGGCCGCGGGCGAATTCGGCGGGGGTGACGTAGCCGCGCGCGCGGGCGACCGACCAGAGCCGCGGGGCGAAGACGAATACGATCGGGAAGACCATGACCGTGTACGACAGCGCGTAGAACCCCGCCGCACCGACCGCGTACACCAGCGCCGGCACGGCGATGAACGTATATGCGGTATACAGATCACCGCCGAGCAGGAACCAGCTGATAAAAGTTCCGAAGCCGCGACCGCCGAGACCCCACTCGTTCAGTTGCATCGGGTCCTCCGCCGGGCGCCATCGGGCTGCGGCGAAGCCGATCAAGGTCACGATCAGGAACGAGACGACAAGGATGGTGAGCGCGACCGCATTCACGTGGCTCACGTCTGCGCCCCCCTGCCGTCCCTGGGTCTGGCGTCCGGGGTCGGCTTGGTTCTCAGCAGCAGGTAGCAGACCCAGCACAGGATTGCGGCCGTGGGTACCCAGATCAGCTGGTACCAGTAGAAGAAGGGGAGGTCACCCAGTTTCGGCATGGAGCGCGCGTAGATCGGCACCCACAACGCGCCGCTGATCGCGGCGAGCAGCAGGACCGTAACGACGCCCCACGTGACTGGGCCCTTGCCCGGGGGAGCGGACGGGGGCATCGCACCCTCTCAGAGGTGTTGATGCGCGCCGCAGCCTGACCCGCTCCGCCCGGCCATAGCACGCAAAGGATTGCACTTTGAGGTGATCTGCCACAATGGTGCACCGTAACGGGCTGGGCCAGGGGGCTTTCGGACGCACTGGAGGCCGCTACCTGCACGGGAGTGGCTCGCCAGCTCCCTCCAGGATCGCGAGGGGCCTGAATGCGCTCGCGGACAGGCCGGTGATCTCCCGTGGCTGCCGGTCGATAGGGCTTGCCTGCCCGGGCGAGGGATGGCCCGCTGTCGCTGTTCCCCATCTCCGAGGGAGGGCCGGGGTGCGGGGCAGCGCCCCGCGAGAGAGCCGACGGGTTTGCAGATCGTGACCCCGGTGACGAGGACGTAGCGAATCACCGGCGTAAGCACGGTGTCGCGGGCTCTCTCTTACACCTTCCCGGTCCGGATGCCGCCTGCGCGCTGCGTGTCGAGGAAGGCTTGTTCGACCGGGTTCGTGGTGAGGGTGCGGGCGGTGGCGTAGGCGGCCGCGGCTTCGGTGGTGCGGCCGAGGCGGCGTAGCAGGTCGGCGCGTGTCGCGTGGAACAAGTAGTAGCTGTCCAGGCCCGAAGAACGCAAGTCGTCCGCTGCGGCCAGGCCTGCTGCGGGGCCGCGGACTTCGGCGAGCGCGACTGCCCGGTTGAGTGCGACTACCGGAGTCGGCATGAGCGTGTATAGCTGGTCGTAGAGGGCCAGGATGGCGTGCCAGTCGGTGCTGTCAAAGCTGGGCGCAACGGAATGGACAGCGTTGATGGCGGCCTGGATCTGGTACGGGCCGGGGCGGCCGCGCTGGACGCAGGCGCGCACGATGGCCTGGCCTTCGGCGATCAGGCTCCGGTCCCAGAGCCGCCGGTCCTGTTCGGCCAGGCGGACCAGCGAGCCGTCGGTGGTGACGCGGGCGGCGCAGCGCGCGTGCAGCAGCAAGAGCAGCGCCAGCAGCCCCTGCGCCTCCGGCTCGTCGGGCATCAGATCGGCGAGCACGCGGGCGAGCCGGATTCCCTCGGCGCACAGATCAAGCCTCATCAAAGAGTCGGCGGTCGCCGCGTAGCCTTCGTTGAAGATCAGGTAGACGACGGCGAGGACGGGTGTGAGGCGGGCAGGAAGTTCGGCTTCGGCAGGCACGCGATAGGGGAGCCGGGCGTCCTTGATCTTGCGCTTGGCCCGGACGATCCGCTGGGCCATGGTTCCTTCGGGAACGAGGAACGCCCGCGCGATCTCCGGCGTCTCGAGCCCGCCGAGCAGCCGCAGGGTCAGCGCGACCTGGGCGGGCTGGTTCAGCGCCGGATGACAGCAGGTGAAGATCAGGCGCAGCCGGTCATCGGGCACGCTCTCCTCCTCCGGCGCCACGGCATTGCCCCCGGCGGCCTGAGCGGCGGCACCGTACAGGTGATGCGCTTGCGCGTGCCGCTCGTCACGGACCGACTCGCGGCGCAGCCTGTCGATGGCCCGGTTGCGGGCGGTCGTGACGATCCACGCACCGGGATTGGGCGGCTGGCCGTCCGACGGCCACCTGGCGACCGCCACGGTGAAAGCGTCCTGGACCGCTTCCTCGGCGGCGTCGATATCGCCGAGAAAGCGGATCAGGGTGGCGACGCAGCGACCGTACTCGCGGCGGAACACACCTTCGACAGTCACTGCGCGAGAGTCTATGGCCGCTGCACGGATACGCTCACTGCGCGTCGGACGCGTTAGCTCGTATCGCGTCGTCGAGGTCCCCATCGAAGAACGGGCGGACCTCGATCGGCCGCTGTTGCGCGACCGTGGTGCGCTTGGCCCACTCCAGGGCCTCGTCCAGGTCGGCGGCGTTGATGATCCAGAACCCGGCGAGGTGTTCCTTGGTCTCGGTGTACGGCCCGTCGGTAATCAGGAAGTCGCCGCCGGACTGGCGCACTACGGTCGCCGACTCCGCCGAGATCAGGCCGCCCTGGAACACGAACGCCCCGGCTTCCGTCAGCCTGTCGCCCAACGCGCCTACGTCGGCCCACACCTGCTGCGTCTGTTCTGGGGAACGGGACTCATTATCGGCCTTGTAGAGTGCGAGCAGGTACTGCGTCATGGCTATCACTCCCGTTTGTCATCCGGGGCCGGTCTCTGGCCAACCCTTACTCCCGCTACGAAGTGGCCACCGCCGAATCGACACCCCGCCGGCCACGATGCCAGAAAACTTTGCGCCAGGGGGATCCTGGGTGGCGAAGCTGATCGCATGCGACGCGACCACCGGCCCCGCAAGGCCGCCCATGTTTCCTAGGCCATCTGGAAAGCATGTGCTGGGACTGATCCGTCAATCCTCTGGTGGGACTAGACATCTCGCTTGCTCGGCGCGGTGCGGCGTCAGGCACGGCCTAATTCGCCGAATTCGATCAGTCGGCGGATGTGGAGATGGCGGTCGTGGAAGTCGCGGGCGAGCTGTTCGCCTCGGTAGCGCTGCTGGAGGATGTTATCGGGGTCGGCGCAGCTGCTGGCGAGATCGGTCAGGCTCCGGCGCTCAAAGTCGAATGCGCTCTCGCCATAGGCCACGGCCTGGTCGAGTTCTCCCCGACGGGCGGCGACGATGGCGAGATTGCGATGATCTACCAGCATGAGGCTCGGACCAGACGATCACGCTAATTGCACGGAAGATCAACAGGCGCCCGGAAACGATCAAGGCCCAAAGCCGGAACTCCCACCCTGGCCTGGGCCTTCGGTCTTGGAGCGGGTGACGAGAATCGAACTCGCACTATCAGCTTGGGAAGCTGACGTTCTACCATTGAACTACACCCGCGCGGGCCGCAGCGGACGGTCCGGTCGCGCTACCTTCGCCCGGACATCGTACCGGAACCTGTAGGTTGCGAGCGTGCTGCTCTCCGATCGAGACATCCGCAAAGAGATCGAATCTGGCCGGGTCCGGCTCGATCCGTACTCGCCCGAACTCATCCAGCCGTCCAGCATCGACGTCCGGCTGGACAGGTACTTCCGGGTCTTCGAGAACCACCGATATCCGCACATCGACCCAGCAGTGGAGCAGCCCGACCTCACCCGCCTGGTGGAGACATCAGGTGACGAGCCCTTCGTCCTGCACCCAGGAGAGTTTGTCCTCGCTTCCACCTATGAGGTGGTGACGCTGCCCGATGACGTGGCCGGGCGCCTGGAAGGCAAGTCGAGTCTCGGTCGGCTGGGGTTGCTGACCCACTCAACAGCGGGCTGGATTGACCCTGGCTTCTCCGGGCACGTCACGCTGGAACTGTCCAACGTGGCCACGCTGCCGATCAAGCTATGGCCAGGCATGAAAATCGGCCAGCTCTGCCTGTTCCGCACTAGCTCGCCCGCCGAACACCCATACGGCTCAACGGTCTACGGCTCGCGCTACCAGGACCAGCGTGGCCCAACCCCGTCCCGCTCCTACCTCAACTTCTACCGAGCGGAAGTCTGACCTAACGACAACCCTGCAGCACTCAAATGCGCATGCAGGGGGTGCGGCAGTTACTTCGCTCGTCAACAGAGCACCCGCCGGATGGCGGCCAGAGTCAGCCCCCCTCGTCGGCGAGTTGCACGGCGTACTGGACAACCGTGATCTCGTTCCGCGTGTAGCGGCGCTGCCGCCCGCCCGGGCGGAACGCGGCCGGACCCGGCGAACGCGCCTCTGCGGTCATGCAGTCCCGGACGCCTCATCCATCGCCGTCCGGGACTACATCCAGGCCCGCCACCTCGCCCGGCAGCTGGGGCTATCCCCAGACCAGCTCCGGCCGGGAAATAACCACATGCGATCGGCATCCTCCGCTGACTAACGTCAGCTTTCGTGATCTATCAGGACCCGCTTGCCTATCTGCTCGGCCTCGAAGGCATCGCGCTGCTGGATGCCTGGGCCGGGGACCACGACCGCGAATTCGTCGATACCCGGCTGGCCGAGATCCGGCGGCTGCTGGATGACGAGAAGCTGCGGGACCGTGGCGTGCTCGCCGAGCGCGTCAGCACCGTCACCGCCTATGAGCACCATTCCGCCAGCTATGACGCGGAGGCGGGCGGCGGGCTGTTCGCTACCGACGAGCCGGTCGTGGCCGAGTACCTCAGCGGCCGGGAGCCTGGCGTCGCGCTGGACGCCGCATGCGGCACCGGCCGTTTCGCCGAGTTCCTCGCCAAGCGCGGGTATCAGGTCATCGGCGTTGACAGCTCACCGGACATGCTCGCCCACGCGCGGCGGCGTGTCCCGGCTGGCGAGTTCCACGTCGCTGAGCTGGACCGGCTGCCGCTGCCGGATGATTCGGCGGATGTCATCGTCTGCGCGCTCGCCCTCGTCCACGTCCCCCGCCTCCACCCGGTACTGGCCGAATTCGCTCGCGTGCTGCGCCCCGGCGGGGACCTGGTCATCTCGGACCTGCATCACGAACTCGTCACCCGCGGCTCGGTGATCACAGCGCGCGGCCCGGCGGGCGAACCGCGCATCGTGGCCACCTACCGGCATCAGCTCGGCGACTACCTGCGGGCGGCACTGAACCTCGGCCTGCAGGTAAGGCGATGCGAGGAGCCAGGTGCCGCCCGGCCGTGCGGATCGCTGCCCGAGCCCGCGACCGAGATCGGCGACTGGCGGGACTGGCCGTGGTCGCTGATGGACTACCTGCCATCGGCGGCGCGAGCGGCCGGCGGCTGCCCGTCACTGGTCATCTGGCACTTCCAGCTGCCCGCCGCCTGAATCCGCTCCTGCCGAACCGCCAGGGCGCCAGGCACTCACGGTGCAGTCCGGTAGCCCATCGTGGACGACCGGCCAGCCTTTGAGCAACGCTGGCACCAATCCGCCTGCCCCGGAAGCCAGGACGATCGAGCCAGACCCGCATCTCACCGAACCTGACGCCCGCCAGCTCCCGGCCCTTCAGCCACGCCAGGTCAATTGAGACGGGGCATCGTCCCGTCCAGAGCGGATCAAGGAGAAACGGCAGATCAATGCCCGGTCAAAATCAAACACGCAGCGGAGCCCGGCCGACCGGGGTGGGGCCGCAGGTGCGCGAAACCTCAGGCGACGCGCTCGATGATGGTGGCGTTCGCCTGGCCGCCGCCCTCGCACATGGTCTGCAGCCCGTACCTGCCGCCCGTCCGCTCCAGTTCGTGCAGCATCTTGGTGGCGAGGATCGCGCCAGTCGCGCCCAGCGGGTGTCCCAGGGCGATCGCCCCGCCGTTCGGATTGGCCTTCTCCAGCGACGCGCCGGTCTCCGCCGACCAGGCTAGCAACACCGGGGCGAACGCCTCGTTGACCTCGAAGACGTCGATGTCGCCCACGGCCAGGCCTGCCTTGGCGAGCACCTGTTCGGTGGCCGGAATCGGGCCGGTGAGCATGAAGACCGGGTCCGCCCCGGTCACGGCGAGCGCCGTGATGCGGGCCCGCGGGGTGAACCCGTGCCGCTCGATCGCCGCCTCGGACGCGATCAGCAGTGCCGCCGCGCCATCGGAAATCTGCGACGCGGTTGCCGCGGTGAGCTCCCAGCCCTCCCGCAGCGGTGCCAGGCCGGCCATCCTCTCCAGTGAGGTGTCCCGGCGCGGCCCCTCATCGGCGGTGATCCCGGCCACCGGGGTTATCTCCCGCTCGAAGCGTCCTTCGTCGATCGCCCGGATCGCCCGCTGATGACTCTGCAGCGCGAACTCCTCCAGTTGCCGCCGGCTGATGCCCCACTTCTCGCAGATCAGCTGCGCACCGCGGAACTGCGAGATCTCCTGGTCGCCGTACCGGCTCACCCAGCCGGGCCCGAACGGCAGCGGCATGCCTTTCTCCATCGCCAGCGACACCGACGAGCCCATCCGGACCACGCTCATGCTCTCGACGCCTGCCGCGACGACCAGGTCCTGCGTGCCAGACAGCACACCCTGCGCGGCGAAGTGCACCGCCTGCTGGGACGACCCGCACTGGCGGTCGATGGTCACGCCGGGCACATTCTCTGGCAGCCCGGCCGACAGCCAGGCGTTCCTGGCGATGTCAAGAGACTGCGGGCCGATCTGCGAGACGCAGCCCATGATGACGTCCTCGACCGCCGCCGGATCGGCTCCGGTCCGGTCCATCAGCTCGGTCAGGACGTGCGCCGCCAAATCCACGGGGTGCACTCCGGCCAGCCCGCCGTTCCGCCGCCCGATGGGAGTGCGGACCGCACCGACGATGTATGCCTGTGCCAATGCCTGCGCCACATTGCCCTCCGGCTGTCCGCAGGGGCCCGAATCGGCCCCGCCTGGTGTAATGGCTCACTTTGAGGTTACCGCGCAGTTCACTACCGGCCATGGCCCGGCGGGACCCGGGTTCACCTCATCGGAGAGTGCTAATGCGACTACGATCCGTGATTGAAAGGCAACTATCCGCAGGTCAGCGGCGGCCACCGGACAGGCGGCTGAATACCACCGGGAATACGACACGGGGGGATACGGGGACTGTGATGGAAACCATCGAGGAAGCCTCGGCGCTGGTGAGCATCGGCCAGCTCGCCAAGGCGGCCGGCGTGAGCAGTCGCACGATCCGCTACTACGAGGAACTCGGAATCCTGCCCGAACCGCGCCGCACCAGCGGCGGTACCCGCAAGTACCCCCGTGAGTACTGCGGCTACATCGAGACCGCGCTCGCCCTCAAGGACCTGGGGTTCCGGCTGGAAGAGGTTAAGCCGCTGGCCCGGCTGGCCCTCGGCCGCGCTATCAGCCCAGGCCAGCGAGCCAGGGCCGCGCAACTCGTGGAGGACCGGATCCAGGCGCTCGACCGGCAGGTAGCTGTCCTGCGCAAGCTCCGCGACTCGGTTCGCGGCCAGGACGGGATGACCACCGGACCTGCTCCCCTCGAATGGCGCGCGGAGACGTAACCCCCCGGCGGGCTTATCCTCGATTACGAGGGAGCGATTCACGGAGGGCGTTGTGGCAACAGGCGCGATACTGCTGGCGTTTCTCGCCGCTCTGGTGGCTTTCGGGTGGATCCGGGTGCGGCGCCGGATGGGATTGGGCGTGACCGGGCGCCATTTTGGTCTGGTATTCGTGGGTTTTTGCCTGATCGTGCTGGCCATGTGGGCCGCCACGCAGGGCTGACCAGGCTCAGCTGCCTTGTGAGTCGTCCCGGAGGGGCATCTCGAACCAGACCGCTTTACCGTCCCTGGTCGGCCGTGAGCCCCACCGGCTCGCCAGCTGGTCGACCAGGTAGAGCCCCCGTCCTCCCTCGTCGTTCTCCCCAGCGCTGCGGATCCGCGGCAACCGAAGGTCAGCGTCGAATACCTCGACCCACACCGTGTCCGCCCCGCGCCGCAGCCGGAGCGTGAATTCCTTACCGCCCGATCCGGAAAAAGCATCACTGAACGGGGCGGTGTCCCAGCCACCCGCCAGGACCGGTGGCACTGGGGGTGCGGCGCCAACGGCTTCCAAGGCGAACTCATGCCGGGGAGCGCGCGGCGCGGCAGTGTGCAGCACCACGTTCGTGACCACCTCGGACACCAGGAGGCAGGTCAGGTTGGTCTGCTCGGCGTCCATGCCCCAGTCAAGGAAGATCGCCTGGGCCAGCCGGCGGGCCTCGGAGACCCTGATCGGCTCGGCCGGGAACGAGCACTCCCACCAGGCGAGATCAACCGGTGACGTCCGGACGACAACGATCGCCATATCGTCGTCGATGTCGCCGGGCACTGCCTCCTCGGCCGCCTGCGCGATCTCCTCCACATGACCGGCGGCCACCCGGCCAACCGCCTCCCGGAGCATCTCCAGCGCTTCAGCCTCGGTGTAATGCCCGGTCCCGTCGGCACGCTCCCGCCGGTCGGTCAGCCCGTCCGTGTACAGCACCAGCACTGAGTCGGCCGGCAGCCGGCGGCTTTCCTCGCGGTAGGTCGGCGTCCCTGAGACACCCCGGCCGCGCACGCCGAGCAGCAGGCCCTTGTGCTCCATCTCCAGCTCGCCGACCTTGCCATCGGTGACGAGCAGCGGCGCGTCATGACCGGCGTTGGCGAACGACAAGGTGCGTGACCAGGCGTCATAAACGAGGTAGGTGCAGCTCACGATCGGCGGATCGGGGGTGTCGGGGCCGGACTTCGCCGGGGCCAGGGTCCGGCACCAGTCATCGAGCTTGCGCAGGATTTCCGCGGGCGGCTTGTCATCCTGGGCGAACGCGCGCAATGCGGCTCGCAGTTGGCCCATGATGGCGGCGGCGCGGGCGCCACGCCCTTCCACGTCGCCGATGACGATGCCAACCCGCCCGGCGGACAGCGGGATGATGTCGTACCAGTCGCCGCCCACCTGGGTCTGGATTCCCTGCCCATGGGTCTCCAGCGGCTTCGCTGGTACATAGCGGTACGCCACCTCAAGCCCGTCGATCGTCGGCAGGTTCTGCGGCAGCAGGCTGGTCTGAAACGCCAGCGCGGTACGCCGCTCCTCCTCGAACAGCAGCGCGTTGTCGATCGCGATCGCGACCCGGCTCGCGATGACGCTGAGGAACTCCCGGTCATCGGCGTCGTACCGCTGCTCCTCGCGCTCGGTGAGGCTGGACGTGGCCAGGCTCATCACGCCGAGCAACTCACCGCGGGCGCACAGCGGTGCCGCGATGACCGATGTCAGGCCGACGCTCTGGGCCGCCTCCAGGCTTCCCTGGGTGGGCGCCCGGGGATGCTCGTCCTGCAGGTTCTCCACGAGCACGGCGTCCAGGCGGGCCATCGCCTGCTGGCAGAAATGACCCTCCGGGTAGTCGATCTGATCCCCGACCCTGGCCCAGCTTTCCGGAGGAGGAGTCCAGCCATTGGCGTTCATCTGGATCCGGCGCATCAGCTTCTCGCCGTGGAACAGGTCGATCACGCAGTGATCGGCGAACTGCGGCACCAGGGTCTCGGCCACGTGCCGCAGGGTCAGGCTGAGCTCAAGCGACCCAGCCAGCCGTTCCCCGATCCGCTCCAGCAGGCCAAGCTGGTCCCGTTCACGCTGGCTGCTGCGCCTGGTGGCCTCGCGCGCGATGATGACGATGCCGTCGATGGCTCCGGACGGATGACGCAACGGCACCGCCTGGGCGCGGACCAGCACTCGGGACCCGTCCGCCCGGACGCTGGCGAAGGTTCCGTCCCAGGCCCGGCCGCGCAGCACCTGCTTCGCCAGGTCGGCTGCCTTTCCGGCGTCGCTTTCCTCGAAGCCCAGGGAAAGGATGGGCCGGCCGACAAGCAGCGCGGGATCCTCAGGGAAGTCAAACAGCTTCACCGCGAAAGCGTTCGCGTACAACAGGTTGCTGAGCCGGTCGGTGACCACAACCGCGGCGGCTATCTGCCCGAGAACGGTCTCGGCCGGCAAGTATGTCCCGTACGCGGCATCACCCCACCTCGTCATCGGCAGGGCCCCCGGCCCCGGCCACCAGGCTCACGGCGCCCGCGGCGCTCCGAGCTGCCGCAGCGCTCCCGGCTGCCGCGGCGATCAGGGCCGGGCGACGAAGACGTGTACGGCAACCTGGCGGGACAATTCCGCCGTGATACTGCCGTTTCTATCCTCACTGGTCACCCGCACACCGTTGTCGCTGACTGCGAGCACTACCTCGCGTCCCGGTTGTATCCCGCTGCGCTTGAGTCTAAGCATCTCCTCAGCGTCGCTCTGGACTTGTTCGCTGATCCGCCGGACGATTACGCGTTCGGGCAGTTCCGACGCTACTTCTGTCATAGCTTCGGCCGGTTCCGGCCCAACGGGTAGCTCACGCTGCTCGGCATTGGCAGGCACTCCGAGCTCATCGAGCCCGGGAATCAGGTTGCCGTGCGGGCAGCGGACCGGGTAGTCGAGCAGCTCCACCAGCCGTCGCTCAACCTGCTCGGATATGACGTGCTCCCAGCGGCACGCCTCGATGTGAACCTCTTCCCAGGGCAGCCCGATCACGCCGACCAGCAGGCACTCGGCCAGCCGGTGCTTGCGCATGACCCCTACGGCCAGGGCCCGGCCCGCCGCGGTCAGCGAGAGCTGGCGGTCACCCTCGACCCGCAGCAATCCGTCGCGCTCCATCCTCGCCACGGTCTGGCTGACGGTGGGCCCGCTCTGGGACAGCCGCTCGGCGATGCGGGCTCGCAGCGGGACAATGCCCTCTTCCTCGAGCTCGAAAACTGTACGGAGATACATCTCCGTCGTGTCGATAAGCCCGTGCGCCGTCAAAAGTTTTCTCCCTCCTCACCTGATGCTATTGCCGGCGCGCCACTATCGCGATCAGACGAAATAACGAGCGGGACCAGGCACCTGGAGACCAGGGTCCAAAAGATCAGGGCGCCAGGCGCTCAATGACCCATTGCTGATCATCCCTGCGGTACCGGAGGCGGTCATGCAGCCGGTTCACCCGCCCCTGCCAGAACTCGACGATCTCCGCGGTGACGCGGTAGCCGCCCCAGAACTCCGGCATCGGCACCGTCACCCCCTCCGGCCAGCGCCGTTCCAGCTTCTCGTAGCGCTGGTCCAGCTCACCCCGGGACCCGAGGACGGATGACTGCCGGCTGGCCCAGGCTCCGAGCTGTGATCCGTGCGGGCGTGAGTGAAAGTACGGCTCACTCTCCTCGCGGGTGAGTGCCGTCACGGCGCCCTGGATGATCACCTGCCGGTGCAGCGCCTGCCAGGGGAAGAGCAGGCTCGCCCGGGGGTTCGCGGCCAGTGCCTTTCCCTTGGCGGAGGTGCGGTTCGTGTAGAAGGTGAAGCCCGCCGGGCCGTACTCCTTGAGCAGGACGGTCCTGGCCCGGGGCCAGCCAGCGGCGGACACGGTGGCGAGCACCATGGCATTCGGTTCTGGCAGCCCCGCCGCGATGACGTCGGCCATCCAGCGGCCGAACAGGATCAGCGGGTCGGCAGGGGCGGTGGCTTCGTCCAGATCAGCCTGGGCTGATCCCCTGGGCTGTCCCGACGGGTGACGGGTCGCTTCCACGGGAATGATCCTCTCGCAGCCAAGCCCGCGACGGCCAGCCAGGCCGGCGCGCGTGGTGCGTGTCACGATCGCATGCCTACCGAAACCGCGTCAGGCGCGGTTGAATTGACCCGGCTGTGGGGTGAGCATCGCCCACGGGGGTCCATCGGTTCTCCCCTTTGGCGTATGTCATAGCGCTCACAGGGAGAGGAAGGAAGCGCAGATGTCCGACTTCAAGCCCGGACTCGAAGGCGTCGTAGCATTCGAGACCGCGATCGCCGAACCCGACAGGGAGGGCGGGTCGCTGCGCTACCGGGGGGTGGACATCGAGGAACTCGTCGGCCACGTCTCCTTCGGGCACGTGTGGGGCTTGCTGGTAGACAACGCGTTCGCGCCCGGGCTGCCGCCCGCCGAGTCCTATCCGATCCCGGTGCACTCCGGCGACATCAGGGTGGACGTGCAGAGTGCGCTGGCCATGCTCGCGCCCGCCTGGGGCATGCGCCAGCTCCTGGACACCAGCGACGAGCAGGCGCGCGAGGACCTGGCCCGCGCCTCGGTCATGGCCCTGTCCTTCGTCGCGCAGTCAGCCCGCGGTCCCGGCCTGCCGGTGATCCCGCAGCAGCGGGTGGACGAGGCGGGCAGCATCGTCGAGCGATTCATGATCCGCTGGCGCGGCGACCCGGACCCACGGCATGTGAAGGCGATCGACGCCTACTGGACCTCCGCCGCTGAGCACGGCATGAACGCCTCCACTTTCACCGCCCGGGTGATCGCCTCCACCGGCGCCGACGTGGCTGCCGCACTGTCCGGGGCCGTGGGCGCGATGTCCGGGCCGCTGCACGGCGGCGCGCCCGCCCGCGTGCTGAGCATGATCGAGGAAGTCGAGCAGAGCGGTGACGCCGCTCGGTACGTCAAGACGGCTCTCGACCGGGGCGACCGGCTGATGGGCTTCGGGCACCGGGTGTACCGGGCCGAAGATCCCCGCGCCCGGGTGCTGCGCCGGACGGCCAGGGACCTGGCCGCTCCCCGGTATGAGGTGGCGGTGGCCCTGGAGGAGGCGGCGCTGGCGGAACTGCACTCCCGCAGGCCGGATCGGGTGCTCGCGACGAACGTCGAGTTCTGGGCTGCCATCATGCTGGACTTCGCCGAGGTGCCCGCGCACATGTTCACCTCCATGTTCACCTGCGCCAGGACGGCAGGCTGGGCCGCGCACATCCTGGAGCAGAAGCGCACCGGGCGGCTGGTCAGGCCGAGCGCCCGATACGTGGGCCCGCCGTCCCGCCCGGTCAGCGAGGTCCCCGGTGCGGCCGAGGTGCTCGACGAGGTTTGACCTGGTCAAGGGCTCGGAGGCGCGGCCAGCATCAGGCCGCACGACGTGGTGCTGGCCGCGGTTAGGCTTGGCACCGTGCCCGATATCCTCCTCCCCCCGCAGATCAAGCCCGCCGATGGCAGGTTCGGCAGTGGCCCCTCCAAGGTCCGCCCGGCCCAGCTCGCCGCCCTGACCGCCTCGGGAAGCAGTTACCTGGGCACCTCCCATCGCCAGGCGCCCGTCCGCTCGCTCGTCCGGCGGGTCACCGGCGGCCTGGCCGAGCTGTTCTCGATGCCTGACGGGTACCAGGTCGTGCTCGGCAACGGGGGCACCACGGCCTTCTGGGAGGTCGCCACGTTCGGCCTGGTCCGGCAGAAGTCACAGCACCTGGCGTTCGGTGAGTTCTCGGCGAAGTTCGCGAAGGTCACCGGGGCCGCGCCGTGGCTGGATGCGCCCACGGTCATCTCCGCAGAACCTGGCAGCCACCCGCTACCCCAGGCGGAACCGGGGGTGGACACCTATGCGCTGACCCACAACGAGACCACCACCGGTGTCGCCATGCCGGTCCGCAGGGTGCCCGGCGCGGACCCCGGCGCCCTGGTCATCGTGGACGCGACCAGCGCGGCGGGCGGCCTGCCGGTGCAGGTCAGTGAGTGTGACGTGTACTACTTCGCGCCGCAGAAATGCTTCGGCTCCGACGGCGGGCTCTGGCTCGCGCTGATGTCGCCTGCCGCGCTGGAGCGGGCCGCGCAGATCGCGGCCAGCGATCGCTACATCCCGGAGTTCTTCTCGCTGCCCGTGGCGATCGACAACTCCACCAAGCAGCAGACATACAACACCCCGGCGGTGGCCACCGTGGCGATGCTCGCCGACCAGGTGGAGTGGATGCTCGGCCACGGCGGCCTGGCCTGGACCACCGAGCGCACCGCCGACTCCTCGTCGCGCCTGTACACGTGGGCGGAGAAGGTGGCGTACGCCACCCCCTTCGTGGCCGACCCCGAGAAGCGCTCGCAGGTCGTGGGCACAATCGACTTCGCCGACACGGTCGACGCCGCCAGGGTCGCGGCGGTCCTGCGCGCCAACGGGATCGTCGACACCGAGCCGTACCGCAAGCTCGGCCGCAACCAGTTGCGCATCGCCATGTTCCCGGCGGTGGACCCGGACGACGTGGAAGCGCTGACCGGCTGCATCGACTACATCATCGAGCGGCTGTAGCGCTCAGCGCACCGCAGCGCCGATGATGGCGCCCACGATGAGGATCGCGAGCACCGTGGGGAGCAGCCACCGGATCGAGCGGTTCACAGCACGCAGCTTACGTGCTGACAGGCTGCGCCGGATCAGCCGCTACGCTGGCGGCGCGGGGGCGCGAAGCGGCCAGCGGCCCAGGGTCTCGTAGCGGGGCCGTGCCTGCGGGCGGCTGCGGATCAGGTAGATCTCTTCGGCCATCCAGGGGCTTCCCGCGTAATCCGCCAGGTCGGCCACGAGGCTGCGGACATCGACCGGCGCCCGGCACCTGGCCAGCGTCAGATGGCCCTGGAACTTCCTGCCGCCCACCGGCGGGGCACCCGCATCGTAGGCTCCCTCGCCCGCTTCCACGGGAGGCGCTTTCGCCGCGCTGGCGGCGTTGGCCACCGCGATGGCCAGTTTATTGAGGCCCTCCTGCTGCACTCCGGTCCACAGAACCCGGGCCCGATCGGCCCCAGGGAATGTGCCTGACCCGGCGAGCGACAGAGCCAGCGGCGGGTGGCGCGCCGCCGCACCCGCCAACTCCGCCGGGAGCCCGGCAGCGATGGCCTCTTCAACCTCGCCCAGGAAAGCAAGGGTGAGATGCCAGGCGTCGCGCCCGGTCCAGCGCAGTCCGGGCCACGACGAACGAAGCGGCGCCACTGCGGCCTCCAATTCGTCGGCGACCTGCCCGGGGACTGCCAGCGCGACAAACAACCTCATAAGTTATTCGTAGCATCAACGGGCAGGTCACAGGCCCGATTCTGGTTTCACACGCCTCAGTTCCGGGTTGCCCGGCCCCAGTTCTGGGCCCAGGTGCGCTGCCCGGTGGCCCGCCGGCCCGGGTTGGGTGTCAGGCGACCATCCGGGCCAGCGCGGCGGGCCGCAGGTATTCGCGGGTCCGCACCCCGCGCCGGTGGGCCAGGATCACCCCGACCACGGCGGCGGCCAGCGCGGAAATCATCCCGCCGGCGGCCAGGCTCATCCGCGGCCCGAAGACCTCCGCCACCCAGCCGACCAGAGGCGACCCGAGCGGCGCGCCACCCAGGAAGACCAGCATGTACAGGCCCATCACCCGGCCGCGCATGGCCGGTGTGGTTCCCAGCTGCGTCGCCGAGTTGGCCGCCGTGTTGAAGGTCAGCAGGGCCAGCCCGGTCGGCACGAGCAGCACCAGGAAGGTCCAGAACGACGGCATGAACGCGGTGAGCACCTCCAGCACCCCGAACGCGAAGGCCGCGGTCACCAGCAGCCGCAGACCCGGCCGGCCGCGGCGGGCGGCCAGCAGCGCACCGCCCAGCGCCCCGGCCGCGAACACCGCCGACGCGAAGCCGAACGCGGTCGCCCCGGTATGGAAAACCTGGCGGGACATCAGGGCGTTGGTCACCTGAAAATTCATCCCGAAGGTGGCCACGAAGAAGATCAGTACCATCGGCACCGACAGGCTGGGCCGGTCCTTCACGTACCGGAGCGCCTCGCGCAACTGGCCCTTGGTCCTGGGCACGGGCGGGACTGGGTGCAGGTCGGCGGGGCGCATCAGCTTCAGCCCGACCAGGACAGCGCCGAACGAGGCCGCGTTGACGAAGAACGCGACCGGGGTTCCGACGAAGCCGATGACCAGGCCGGCGATGGCCGGGCCGGCGATCCGCGCCAGGTTGAAGATCGCGCTGTTCAGGGCGATCGCATTGGGCATGTCAGTGCGGCCGACCATCTCGACGACGAACGTCTGCCTGGTCGGGTTGTCCACCACGGTGGCCAGGCCGAGGGCGAAGGCCAGCGCGTAGACCTGCCAGACCCGCACGACACCCGTCACGGCCAGCACGCCCAGGATGAGCGCCAGCGCGCCCATGGCGGTCTGGGTGATCATGAGGATGCGGCGCTTGGGGTACCGGTCGGCGAGCGCCCCGCCCCAGAGGCTGAACAGCAGCAGGGGCAGGAACTGCAAGCCGGTGGCAATGCCCAGGGCGGTGCCGCTGCCGTGGGTCATTTCGAGGATCAGCCAGTCCTGTGCGACCCGCTGCATCCAGGTGCCGCTGTTGGAGATGACCTGGCCGGTCGCGAAGAGCCGGTAGTTGCGGTTGCCCAGTGAGCGGAACATCCGCGCACGGGACCTGCCCTCGCCCGCGTCACTGGCCGCGCCGGCCTGCTGGCCGGCGGTCAGGACTGGCTGAGCTTCTCCAGGATCGGCGCGGCGGCCCGCAGGGTGGCCCGCTCCTGCGGGGTCAGTTCGGCCAGGCGCTTGCCCAGCCACGCGTCCCGGCGCCGCCGGGCCTTGATCACCAGGTCCCGGCCCGCCGGAGTCACGGTGAGCACTACCTGCCGCTTGTCCGAGGCGTGCGCCGCCCTCGTGACGAGCTGGTACTCCTCCAGCGCGGCGATAACGCGCGTCATGGAGGGCGGTTGCACCTTTTCGTGCTCGGCCAGTTCCCCTGGGCTCATCGGCCCGTGTTTCTCCAGGTTCGCCAGCGCGGCGAACTGGGTGTCTGAGAGCAACGGCTCGGCCTGTCCCGGCGCGGCCCGCTCGACCCGCAGCCGGCGGGCCAGCCTGCCCACCGAGATACGGAGACTGCTGGCCAGGCCAGCGTCCGACCTGGTCTGCACTGATGTCATTATCGTTAGCCTGAGTCATTACTTTTGCTAACGATAGACGGGGGCACAGCATTCCGTCAAAGCGTTAGCGACGCGAACAGGGACGCCCGGCGGGCGTACCGCAAGTACACCATGGAAGCGGGGGGTTAGCCTGGATCACGTGAGCAGCACACGCCGGCCCGCGCCACCGCCCCTTGAGGCCAACGACCAGGCAGTCATTGCCGTTATCACCGCGGCCTGGGCAGTCGCGCTGATCGTCGTGCTGGTGCTGCGCGATCAACTGCCCGCCGGCGAGCGGTGGTGGCCGTGGACCTGCCTGGCCGGGGTCGGCCTGGGGCTCTGGGGGCTCTGGTATGTGCCCTGGATGAAGCGGGCCCGGGCACGCAGTGCGCAGCGCCGGGCGCGCCAAGCCACCAGCAAAGACCTGACCTGACCTAACGCAAAGATCCAGCGGATCCCGCCAACCGCGGATCAGCCGTGATCCAGTGGCTCGAAAACCGTTTCGTCCACGGAAACACCAGGCAGGTCGACGAGGTCATACCCCAGTTCGTCGATGACCGGCCGCAGCGGCTGGTCCAGGGTGACCGGGAACACGGACTCCGAATGCGCGCCGCATCCGTGGTCGACCGAGACCACCTGGCCATCGTCAGGTGCATAGGCGTTCCCGCACACGCCGAACACCTGCCCGAGCGGGCCAGCCAGCCGGACGAAGAACCCGCAACCCGCGCATGGACCTGGGGCCGCGTGCGCCAGCGGCGATTTGGGGCCGTGCTCGCTGGCGTACCAGCGGGCCGCGGTGGTGTCCCGCCCGATCGCGGAAAGGACCCGGGGCCTGACCGGCACCTGGTCCGGAGCAGCGAGATCCCCGGCCTCAGCCACCCTGGCCGGATCGGATTCCGCCGGATCCTCGTCGGCATCCGGCGTGATGTGCTCTGTGAAGGCGACCGCGGCCAGGTCAGTCTCACCCCAGTCGGCCACACCATCGTCGCCTTCGAGGAGTGCCACCGGAACGAGCCGCTCATCGTCAGGCGGCGTGGGCAGGATGTCCCCCACGCCCAGGTCACCAGGCAGCAACCGCTCCCGCCATGGGACCCAGTCCGGAGCGAGGACCGCGTCCGGGCCGGGCAGCAGCACGCTCTCGCTCACGGTCACCGTCTTTGACCACGACGCCCGCGCCACGGTGACGGCCCAGCGCCAGCCCTGATAGGCCAGGTCAAGACAGCCGAACAGGTGGGTGACAACCCGGTCGCCGTCCGCCTCGATGCCAAGATGGGCGCCAACCCGGCCGGCCCCTGCCACCTCCTCGGCAGCGCCGCGCGCCAGATCGGCGGCCTGCGCACAGGCCTCGTCCGGCTCCTTGGCTCGTACACGGAGTTGGCTCACGGTGAGTAATTGTCCTCCATCCAGGCACATGCCCGCATCAGGAAGCGCCACACCCGGCAGCAGGCCGGCCAGTTATGTGATTGCCTCCCCTAGCACGCAGAATACTGGGGTCATGGGACTGTCCGGCGCGAGGCTGGGGGCCAGGCGGGCGACCCGCGCCCTGGCCTCCGCTACGCAATCCGGGGCGCATGCCGGCGCGGTCACCGCCCGCGGGGTGGTGCGGGTCATCCACCGGATGACCGCTGCGTCCGGCGCCGGCCGGACCGGCCTGGACCGGCTGATCGAGTTGACCGCGGGCGGCAGCGCCGGCGACGCGTTCGTCGCGGTGGCCCTCGCCGGAACCTTGTTCTTCAGCGCGTCGGTGACCCAGGCGCGCGGACACGTTGCCCTGGCCCTGGTCGTGACCATGGCCCCGTTCGCGGTGCTGGCCCCGCTCATCGGGCCGATGCTGGACCGGATACAGCAGGGGCGCCGGTACATCCTGATCGGCACGCTGCTCGCCCGCGGCCTGCTGTGCTGGGGGATGTCAGGTGCGGTCCAGCACAACGACGCGTTCACGCTGCTCCCGGCGGCATTCGGCGTCCTGGTGCTGCAGAAGGTGTACGGGGTCACCCGCAGCGCGGTCACCCCCCGGCTGCTGCCCGCCCAGATCACCCTGGTGTCCGCGAACGCGCGGACCGCGCTGGCCTCCCTCATCGCGTCCACCCTCGGCGCGGGGGCGGCGGCAGGCATCGATGTGCTGGCCGGCGGCGGATCTGGGGGTGCCGCCTGGGTGCTCCGCCTGGGCACGGTCGTGTACTTCGCCGGGATCGCGCTCGGCATCCGGCTGCCAGACCGGGTCGACCAGCCCCACTCGCCCGCCGCGGCGGCAGCGCCCGGGACGGGGCCCGGCACGGAGCCCGGGCTCGCACCGAGGCCGGTAGCCGGCCAGGGACCCGGACCCGGACACGGGCCGGGCCACGGGCCGGGCCACGGGCCGGGATCCGGACTGGGACCCGAACCGGGACGGGGACCCGGCCAGGGATACCGGCCCGAACCAGGACGCGAGCCAAGGCCCGGACCCGGACCCGGACTCGGGCGTGCGCCCGGGTATGGGCCAGCCAGGACGACACCGATGCCGCGGCGGACACCCAAGCGCGTGTGGTGGGCGGCGTTGCGCGATGTGGGACCGGTCGTCGGGGAGGCGATGCGCGGCAACGCGGCCCTCCGTGCTTTCTCCGGCTTCATGGTGTTCTTCCTCGCCTTCCTGCTGCGCATCGAGCACTTCCCCGGCGTGAACGACAAGGTCGCGCTCGCTGAGATGATCGCGGCCGCAGCAGCGGGGGGATTCATCGGGACGGCCCTCGGCGCGGCGCTGCGCTCGCGCACGCCGCACCTCATCATGTTCGTGATGCTCGGCCTGTCCGCCGTGATCACCGCGGTGTGCGCGGGGTTCTTCGGCTTGTGGGCGGCTCTCGCTGTGGCCCTGGTCGCGGCGTTCGGGCAAGTACTGGGCAAGCTCGCGCTCGACTCGATCGTCCAGCGCGAGATCAGGGAAGAGATCCGGTCCTCCACTCTCGCCGCGTCGGAAACCATTCATCAGATGTCCTGGGTGGCAGGTGGCCTGGCCGGCCTGGCCATGTCCATCACCGCGAGCGGGATCGCCGGCCTGACGGTGGCGGCGACCGGCCTCGCCGCCGCGTTCGTCCTGTTGCTCGCCGCCCGGCGGCGCCGGATCCTCGCGGCGCGGCACCTCGCCCCCCAAGCCGTCAGGTAGGCACCCGAGCCGTCAGTAAGCACCGCCTTCCGAGCGGTGCCGAGCCCGGCCCGATCGTCTGTTCATGCGCGACGGCCATAATCGTGTCCGGTTCGTCTCGGTCTGTGGGCCCCGAGCGCGTGAGAGGTCACCGAACGGGGGGAAAGAAGGCGGGGCCGCGGATCGACGATCCCGCCTACTGGCCTGCTGGGGATCGGCCTGCCCACGCGGCGGCCGGCCTGCCCACGCCTTACCGCGCGGGCCCACGCCTTACCGCCCGGGCCCACGCCCTGCCGTCAGGCCGCCGCGGCCCGGTGCACCTGAGCCCTGTTCAGCCAGCCCTGAGGGCCTCGGTTGGCGGCAGCCTGGCTGCGCGCAGCGCCGGGTAGACGCCAGCCAGCAGTCCCACCGAGATGGCCACCGCAACCCCTCCCCCGATGGCCGGCAGCGGGACCACCATCGCCTGCCCTGTAGCCAGCGCATAGGCGGTGGTAGCGACCGCTCCCAGGGCAACGCCGCCGACGCCGCCGAGTGCCGACAGCATCACGGACTCGGCCAGGAACTGCGAGCCAACCTGCCGCCTGGTCGCCCCGAGGGCCCGGCGCAGGCCGATCTCCGTGCGCCGCTCAAGGACCGAGATGACCATGATGTTGGCGACTCCCACCCCACCGACCAGCACCGCCACCGCGCCGAGGGCCAGGAACAGGCCGGTGAGAGCCGATCCGGCCTGCGCCCGGGCCGCCAGAAGCTGCGAGGGCCTGCTCACCTGGACCCCTTCCGGCTGGGCCGGGTTGGCGGTGAACGGCAGCACTTCGGCGACTTGCTGGACCTGGTCCGGGTCGGTCCGCAGGTAGATCTCGGTGGCATGGCCGCCCAGGCCGAGCCGGGCGTTCGCGACGGGGAAGCCAACCAGGGCCGCCTCGTCGATCTCGGGGGCGAGCGGTACCGGGCGCAGGATGCCAACGACCGTGAAGTACTGGCCGGCCAGGTAGACCTGCGTCCCGGGCGGCACTCTGGCCATGCCCAGGGTCCGCGCGGCGACGGCGCCGAGGACGACCGCGGGGTAGTGGATGGTGGCCGCGTTGAGGAAGGTCCCGCGGGCCACGCTGCCGCCGAGGGTGCTGAGCAGGCCGGTCTGGGTCGCCAGCACCGAGATGCCGCCGCTGTCGATGGCCGGGACGGCGGCGGTGCGCCGCACGGTCACCCCCGGCACGTAACCGACGGCGGCCACCGACTGGACCGGTGGGATGCGCCCGACCATTCCGGCGGCCGCGGTAGGCAGTGCCGCCGGGGCGCCGGTGAAGTCCTGGCCCGCGCCCACCGTGAGCAGGTTGCCCTCCGCGCCAAGCTCCGTGAGCAGGGCAGCACGGGACGAGGCCGACACGCCGAGCACGGCAACGGCGGCCGCGATACCGATCGCGATGCCGAGCGCGGACAGCGCAGCCCGCCAGGAACGCGCTCGCAGTGATCCAGCACTGGTCCGCAGCGTGTCACCCGCCCGCAGCCGGGAGCGGGGCATGATGGCCGTCACGAGCGCTGCGGCGTCCCGGCCGCGACCGTCGCTGGAGCACAAGGCCGGGTGTCGGACAGGATGCGGCCGTCGCGCATCTCCACTCGTCTATCCATCGCGGCGGCTATCCCGGCGTCGTGGGTCACCACGACCACCGCGGTCCCTTCGCTGGCGATCTCGGTGAGCAGCGCGATGATCCCGGCACCGGTCGCGCTATCCAGGTTCCCCGTGGGCTCGTCCGCGAGCACCACGGACGCTTGCCCGGCGACCGCCCGGGCGATGGCCACCCGCTGACGTTCGCCGCCGGACAGTTCCGGTGGCCGGTGGCCAAGCCGGTGGCCAAGCCCGACCTGCTCCAGCGCGCCGATGGCGGCCAGCCGCCGTTGCCTGGCCCCGCCACCCCGGTAGAGCAGGCCCAGAGCCACGTTCCCGACGGCATCGAGGTGATCGAGCAGGAAGAACTGCTGGAAGACGAAGCCGAGCTGGTGCCCGCGGATCGCGGACACCTCGGCGTCGGACAGCGCGGAGATGTCCCGGCCCGTGACGCGGATCACCCCACTGGTGGGCCTGTCCAACGTGCCGAGGATGTGCAGCAAAGTGGACTTCCCCGAACCGGACGGCCCCAGCACGGCGACCCGCTCGCCCGCGCTGATCCGGAGGTCCGCACTGGCCAGCGCGCTGACCGGCGGCGACCCGGGATAGGTCTTGGTGACACCGACGAGTTCGAGTACCGGCTCGCTGGTGCCGCCCGGCCCGGTCACAGCCTGCCCGGTCACAGCCTGCCCGGTCACAGCCTGCCCGGTCACAGCCTGCCCGGTCACAGCCTGCCCGGCCGCAGCACGTCCGGCCGCAGTGCGCCCGGTCACAGTGCGCCCGGTCATGGGGCCGGCACCTGGACGGGCGTGCCTGGGCCCAGCCCGCTGCCGCTGACCTGGACCAGCGTGTTGCCGAACAGGCCGGTGCGCACGCCGACGAGGTGCTGGCCAGTCCCGTGGCCGACCTCGACCGCGTAGCCGCCGCCGGCCAGGGCGACCAGGGCGTTGACCGGGACGGCGAGCACGCCGCGGGCCCGGGCGCTGATGATGTTGACGGTGACCGGCGCCTGGTCCAGGTTCCCGGCCACGCTGGGGTGGGCCAGCCGGACGACCATCTGCACCGCTGCTCCCGTGCCGCCGGGGGAACT